>JAEHJW020005466.1_pt1 | contig 31362 bp, 39 predicted proteins | sample 9271431 | NCBI WGS metagenome assembly JAEHJW02 | reverse complement strand
ATGGAACGCGATGAAATCCGGATGGCGGGGTGGGGCGCCGGTATTGTTTTCGCCCTGGTCCTCGCCGTGACGGCGGCGCCGGTCGCGTGGGCCGGCGACCGGCCCGATCCGGCGCGGACGCCGGGCGCGATCAATCCCGCCGTCACCCAGGCCAATATTCACCGGACCATCTGCGTTCCCGGTTACAGCCGCGGCGTGCGGCCGCCCTACGCCTATACCAAGGCCTTGAAACTGCGCCAGTTGGGCGGGGACCGGCGAACCTGGCGGTACGAGGAGGATCATCTGATCCCCCTGTCGCTGGGCGGCGCGCCCCGCGATCCCCGCAATCTGTGGCCGGAACCCTGGCATGGGCGCTGGGGGGCGCATACCAAGGACCGCCTGGAACTGAAGCTCTATCATCTGGTCTGCGCCGGACGGCTGCCGCTGGCCGAGGCCCGGACGGCGATCGCCAGGGATTGGATCGCCGCCTATCGGCGTTTCTGCCCGACGCGCTCCGATTGCCCGTCCTGGCGGGAATTGCACGGGCGGGAGTAAGCGCACGCGAAAACGCCCCGGCCCCGGATGAACCGGGGCCGGGGCGTATGGCTTGACGGGATAAGGACGGATCAGGCCGCGGGCGGCGCTTGCCATCGCGCCGCCAGGGCGGCGAAGGTGGTCCGGGTCGCGGCGAATCGCTCCTGCAATTCGGGCAGGGTGAGGGTGCCGGTCTTGAACAGGGCGATGTCGCTTTCGATCAGCTTCGCCATTTCGGGGCCGATGGCGGCCAGGGCGATGAGGGCGTCGATCACCGGACCGATGCCCGGCGCCATTCCCAGCGCTGCCAGGATCGCGCTCAGGGCCTCGCCCAGGGAAGAGTTCTGGTGGGGTTCCATGGTCAAGCGCCCTTTCCATAGGTGGTGACGATCCGTTCCAACGCGGCCATCGCCCGCCCCAGATCGGCGGCTCCGGCGCCCGGCGTCGCCAGCAACTGGGCGTTGGGCCCGCAGACCGGCGCCGCCAGGGCGACCGCATGGCGGATATCGGTCTTGGCGTTGGCGGGGATGAGATGGCGGTCGTCGAGCTTGTTCGCCGCATTCAGCGCAGCGTTGAAGCTGTTGCAGGTGACGATCTGCGCCTTGGGCGCGGTGTTCGACGCCGAACAGGCCGATAGGCCGGACCCCAGCAGAATGGCCAGCAGCAGCGCTCCCAGGGTGGCGCCGGCGCCGGGTTTGGGCAGGGTCGGCTTGGTCTCCTGATCGGTCGAAACCGAGGCGACGACCCGCGCGATCCAGGTGGCGAAGGGCGGCTGTTTGCCGTTGGCGGCATTGCCGACATTGACGGCCAGGGCGCTGACGATTTTGCGGAAGATCAGCCAATGCGATCCCGGCTTGGGTTGGGGCAGGGCGGCGTCCAGCGCCGAGGCGAAGGCGACGACGGCGGTGACATAGGGCCACGCCGCCGCCCAAAGGGGGGCGATGTTCATGTTCATTTCCTTGGGTCTGGAGGGGACAACGCAATGCCATCGCTGACCCCCCGGAGGAGCGTAGCGACGACTATGCGCGTTGAGCGCGCCGGAGCGAGCGCAAGCGAGTGAGGAAAAGCCAAGCGCGAGCGCCGGCGCTTGAGGCCTAAACCAATAAATTTAGCGTCAGCGACGACTATGCGCGTTGAGCGCGCCGGAGCGAGCGCAAGCGAGTGAGGATAAGCCAAGCGCGAGCGCCGGCGTTTGAGGCTAAACCAATAAATTTAGCGTCAGCGACGACTATGCGCGTTGAGCGCGCCGGAGCGAGCGCAAGCGAGTGAGGAAAAGCCAAGCGCGAGCGCCGGCGCTTGAGGCCAACCAACAAACCAGCTTCAGGCGAAGGCTTGGTGCCAATGGCCGATATATTGGCCGATGGTGGCGGCGCCGCCCGCGGTGTTGTACCAACGCTTGTAATAGGCGGCCTGGGCCTCGACATCGCCGGCGGGTGGCAGCGGGTCGGGCACGCGGGCATATTTGATGCGCGCCATGGCCACGGCGTAATAGAGGTTGCCGGCCATCTCGTCGGCTTTGCCGATACCGGCGGCGGCACCGATTCCGATCATCAGGCTGCGGACCCGGCCGGCCAGGGTCGGCCGAAAACCCAGGTAGTTCTTCCAGATATCGTCATGGGTGGCCGGTTCCATCTGGCAGATGCCGATGGCCGGCCCCGATCCCCGCTGGTGCAGCCAATGGCCGCCGTCGGATTCCTGAAGAATGGTGCCGATGAGAAGCTCCTCGGCGGCGGCCCCGCTTAAGCCCAGCACGGCCAAAGCGGGGCGCACCACCTGATCGCGCAATTGGGTGACGTCGATTCCGTCGGTCATGGGTTACCTCGGTCCGGGATGGAGATATTGGAAGACCGACCAGGCGGCGCCGACCACCACCACCAGCAGGGCGCCGATGATGGCGGTGGCGTGACCGGCGCCCTTGGCCAGCCACAGATCGCGGCGCAATCCGTCGATGGCGCCGTAAACCTTGCCCAGCCGTTCCAGTTCGGCCGCCTGGAAATCCTCCAGACGGTCGGCGATGGCGGCCAGGATGCGGTCCTGGGCGTCGGCGCGCGCCTCCAGACGCGCGATGCGCTCGGCGGTTTCGTCGATCATGGCGGATGGTCCGGGAAAGGGAATTTCAGCGGGGCGGTGATCGGGCGCCTACGGCCACACGATGGCCTGAACGGCGGACACGGTGGCGGCCACGCCCACCTGACCCACCAACCCGGCATAGGTCGCCTGCTCGGCCTGGATATGGGTTCCCATATCGGCCTGCACCTGAAGGGCCTGGGCGGCGGTATGCGCGACGAACGCCCAGGCGCCGCCGGAGGCCTGACACCACAGCGAACCGCCATGCGCCGCCACTGTCGCGACGTTGGCCTGGTCGGTGGGCCGGCAGCCGTAGGTATAGGCGCCGCCCAGGGCCGACGATGTAAATCCGGCCTCGATGGCGGAGCGGCAGGCGGCGGACAGCGTCGCGATTTGCGTCGCCTGCGCCTGGGCCAGCGAGGGCAGCCATGGCGCGATCGCGCCGGCGGTGATCGTGTAGGCGCCTGGATTCTGCGCCTCAGCCTGGGTGCATTCCACCGCGCCGGCCGGCAGAGTCCCGTCGGGCGAGTAGCCGCTTCCGGCGGGGCCGCCGGCCATGGGGTTCGGTGTGAGATAATATGTCGAGGCCATGCTTACTGCTCCGGTATGAAGAAGACCGTCACGGCCTGGGAATTTGATCCCCCTGAAAGCGTCGGGCCAGTCGTGTACTGAATGCTGGCAGTGCACGCCTCTCCCGCCGAGACGCTCACGATGGCGCTCAGTGACGCGGGGAGAGGCGTCACATCGCCCGCTATTTGACCGCCGTTGAGGACCAGTTCTACTGAAGATGCCGAGGCGAGTTCCTGGGTGAGGTTGACAAAACCCAGTACGATTGCCCATCCGTTTGCCGGAGGGGTGAACGAAACCGTCTGTGTATAGGTTGTGGACGGCGCCAGGGTGTATCCGGCCTTTGCCGATACCGGCGCGAAAGTGGGCTGCGCCACGCGCCCTACCGCCGCATTCCCCGCGCCGTCGTTGATAAGCCCCGCGCCGATATTGAGATTGGCAAGCGCGCCCAGGACACCCCCGTCGCCGAGATCGCCGCTCCCCGTCCATTCGGCGATGTGCCCGGACGTGCCGGCGCCCGCGCCGCCCACCTTCTCGGTCAAGCCTTCGGTGACGAACGGCGCCCCGCTCACCTGGGCGATGTTTCCGGCGACGATGGTGGTCTGGCCTTGCGCGACGGTCACGGTGTAAAGCGCGGTCCAGCCGGTATCGACGGCGGGCGCGGTTTCCGATCCGGTGGTGGCGGCCACGCCCGCTTTCACCTGGATGGCGCACAGACCGTTGCGCACCGTGTTTTGCGCGGTGCCGCTATTATTGGGGCCGGCAAAGGCTTGGGTGGGATTGGCGGCGTTGTAATAGGGCAGCACCACCGCGTCGATGTCCTGATCCTGGTAGGCCGCTTCGACCAGATAGACCTGGGAAGTGCCGGCGGTGGTGGGCGCGGTCAGGGTGAAGGTTTGCGGGTCGGGGGCGATGCCCTGCTTGACGATCTGGTGGCTGGTGTCGGCGGCCAGCGAGCCGTAGGCGGTGGCGTCGATATTTTCCAGGCTGTAAATCGCCCCCGCGCCCACCTGGATTTCCATCGAGGCGGGCGAGGTCGGGGCGCAGGCCAATCCATCCACCAGGGTTCCGGCGCCGAGGATGGAATGCAGCGCCCAGCCCAGCCCGACCAGGGAATTGCGTTGGGCGGACAGCATGTCCGTGTCGAAGGGAATGGCGCCGGGATAAACGATTTGGCGGTCCATGAGGACTCCGTTGGTCAGGAGGAAATGCGGGTCCAGGCGGTGACGCCTTCGGGTTTGGCGGCGGCGATGGCGGCAAAGATGTCGGCGTCGGTCACGGCGCCCTCGATCATCGACGGCGTGGCGTATTGGATTTGGCTGGGGGTCGAATAGGCGCCGACCGAAGCCCCGTAACCGGCGACGGAAGGCACGCCGCTGGTGGCGGGCCGGTAGGCGGTGATGAAACATTGCGCCGGCAACAGCCGCGACCCCCATCCGCCGGCCACGCCGTAGGCCAACCCCCTGGATTGGTTCCACCCGCCGGTATCCGCCGGCCGTTCGGGCTCGAAGATCGCGGGCGCGCGGCCGGTCAGGGTTTCCAGGATCTGGATCATGCCGGCCCGTGTCGCCTGTTGGCGCAACAGCCGGGCGAGAATGCGGGAGCGAAAGGAGCCGTCGCCCTCGGCATTGCCACGCGGCAGGCTCGACCCGAAGAAATCCGCCGAAATCAGGTCCAGGAACCCGTCGCTGGCCGTGGCGATGCGGGTCTGGCCCTTGGCATAGGCGATCAGGGAATAGAGGAACGACAGCGGGTCGGCGATGCCGGCCAGAACCGCGTCCAGAACCGGCGTATCGCCCTGAAACCAGCCTTGGGGCAGCAGGGCCGCCAGCCGGGCGGCGATGTCGGAGGAATCGCCGGTCGCCATCAGGAAATCACCATGGTTCCGGCCTTGATTACCTGTTGATCGGTGGCGCCCAGGTCGGCGGTTCCTCCGTTCAGCAGGATGCCGGTGACGTTGGTGACGCCCGGCACCCCATAGGCGATGGCGGCAAGCTGGGTATAGGGAAGCGCCGTTCCCAGCGGCAGGGCGTTGATGGCGTTTTGAAGGGCGGTGGTGACGGCGGCGACCACATCGGCGTGAACGGCGCCGCTGGCCGAGGTCACGACCATGGTGACGGCGGCGCTTTCCACCACCGGGGCGAAGACCCCGAAGCGGATGCCCAATCCCCGCACCGCATCGACGGCGTTATTGACGGTGGAAAGCAGGGTGGCCGAGGGATAGCCGGTGCCGTCATCGACGACGACATAGAAATAGCCGTCATCCGTGGCGCCGGAATAATCCTGATTTTCGACGATCCGATAGGTCAGGCCCTGTTGGATATTGGCGATGGCGCTTTCCACTGCCGCCAGGGTCGCCTTGGACAGCGAGCCGATATAAAGCACGAAGCGGGCGCGCAGCGCGGCGTCGGATTCGGCATCGACGCCGCCGGCGAAGGCCGCCGCATTGGTGACGGTGTCGATGCCCGGCAGGGACGCGGCGATGGTGGTCACCGTCCCGGCCAGGACGTTGCCGGCCACCCCAGTCGTAACGGCGGTGACCAATACCGACAGGCTGGCGGTGCCGGCCGCCATCACATAGGCGCCCAGCGCGGCGCTATAGGCGGCGTTGGTGGTGTCCGCGGCGACCGTGAAGGATTGGGTGCCGTCGCCGGTCTTGACCAGGGTGCCGACGGGGATGGTGGCGGCATTGGTGGCGGTGAAGCGCGCGAAGGTGGCGAGCCCCCCGGCCGGCGCGGCGGCCAGACGGGTGACGCCGTAATCGGCCATCCAGCTATCGAGGTCGGACCCGGCGCTGGTGGCGGCGCGGGTCAGGGCCAGGACCGCCAGCACCAGGCTTTCCAGCCACAGGGTCAGACCGGACACCGCTTCGACCAAAGCGCGCAGGACCGAGCCCACCGACAGATCGAGGGCGGCCGAGGCGCGGGCCTGGAGCGCGGCCGTCATCGACCGGACCAGACTGGTGAAGTCCCGGGTGGAAAGGCTTGCCATGGGGACGCTTTCAGGGCGTGAGGGAGAAAGACAGGCTCGCCGGCTGATCGGTGGCCGCGTCGATATAGGCGATGGTGGCCGACAGGCCGTTGGTCACTTCGGTCACGGTCACGGCCGGTTCGGGATTGCGGACCACTGCCGGCTCCAGCGCCATCTGGGTGCGGATCAGGGCACCGATGGGGGCCACGGCGAAGGGCTGGCCGATCTTTTGCGGCAGACCGGCGCCATAGGTGGGTTGCCACAGATAATCGCCGGGATTGGTCAGCAGTCGGCGCAACACCCGCTGCCGGCCCTCGTCGGTGCCGAAGGCGAGCGCAAGGTCGCCGGTGGGGCCGAGCGCAAGGTCGCTCCCCCACAGGTGGGACAGATCGGACATGGTGGTCCTATGGTGTGGTGATATGCGGGGCTTCCGCCCCGAACCCCGACCGGGAGGCGCGGCCTCCCGGACCCGCGAGGGATTTCAGGGGGAGGCTCAGAAGGCGGCAGTCCTCAGCAGTTTGACGCATTTATGCAGGGGCGGTTCCTGCCCTTCTCATCCGTTCGAGCTTACACCCGCCGCCAGCACCGAGCCATATGCTATGCCAAGTCAGTTTGTTCCGGCGCAAAATCACTGCCGAACGGGCGCTACTTCCCTGTGGTCGGAGCGTTGGGATGATGCTCCTCTGCAATAACCTCGTTGCGTACGCCACCCTTGACGCGCACAGGGATTGCCTTCCGAATCGGAGCCACTGGAATGAGCGCACCCGCTTCCGCGCTGAGATGATTCAAATGCTGGCGAAAATAGGGATATACAGTGGATACGCCGACCCGTTGCGCGAAAAACGTGATCTCGTTCGGTGTCCAACCTGTCCCAACCTCGAATCTCGCAATATAGGCAATGTTGGCTGTCAACGATTCGGGCGCACATTGGGGCCCCCCCTTGACCGCCCACGTCGCCACAACCGTCAACGTGTCGCTGTCATCTCTATAATCGGCGCCCACATTGTCTTCATGGATTGAAAAGTTGATCTCATCTCCTGCGAGAGCCGCAGACAAATATTCTGGGTTCATAGAAAAACTAGATTGAATGAGATGCACGTCATGCAAGCTCGATTGCTTGACGATCTCGTTGTAGCGAGCCGGGTCGATGACATCGGCCTTTCGGCGCGGCCTCTTGCGGGCCGGAGCTTTGGTCTTGGTAACGGAGTCGGTCATAGTTATGAGGCCACGCAGGCCACCTCCGGCTGCGGAACCTGAGCATTCTGTTCGAACAAGGACGATTGGCTGGTCCAACTGCCTGCCGGACGTCTGGAGGACATATGGATATTTTCATTGCCCGGGTCCGTCATGCCGGTCGATTGCCTCGACATCAGCGTTTCAGTAATCCGCGTCCATTCGCGCAGCGGGTCGGTAAGGGAGGCGCCCCCCTTCAATTTCCGGAGAACGGGCGAAGTAATAGAGATTTCCTCACCCAACGCGGCCATGATGCGCGCCATAGTGGCGGCCGTCATGTTAGCCGCTCCCTTCGTGCCACGCAGCAACTTGGAGACGTGCGCTTCGCTGCATTCCAGCCGGCGGGCCAATTCCGCCTGCGTGACGCAACGAGCTTCCATCACCAGATCGATATCCGCAACCAGAGAGGCCAAAAACACTCCAACCTCTTTGGCAAACAGCTTGGGCGTCTTGTCTTTGGACCGGGCTTTAATGGCAGCAAGAGCGGTGGCGATCTCGGGGCGCATGGGCGCGTCGGCCTCGGTGATCTTGGCCATGGTGGCTTCGGAAGAATTGGTCTTTCTCATCTTTCTCTCCTCATTCAATCGAGGAAAATTCCGGCTAGTTTCGCCGCCTTACGCAGTTTTTTTTGATCGGCGCGATCATTTTTCTTGCTGGGATCTACGCACGTTGCGACGAAGCACTGTTTGCCGTTGATGCTTCGCTCAAATCCATAGAGACGGAATTGCCAAGCCTTCAAAGCGTACACGCCAATTTCCTTATGATGCGTTCCGCAGGGATGCCGGCCCTCAAAATTGAACTGCTTCTTGGTCGTTGGGATGCCGGCGCAATACCGGTCCATATGCTCCCTCAATTCGCCCCAACGTCCAGGCTCATGCTGTTCCAATTTTCTCAGCACCTCGAAAATTTGCGCCTCGGCTAGCACATTGGCGGTAGCGCCTTCGCGCACGATCTTGAGGCCCCTGAAGCCAGCGTCTCTGTCGGTTAAGTCTGCCATGGAGCCTTAACGAATAAGTTAAGCGAGGGCAAGGCTGTTGTTAAGGGCATCCCGGACGAAAATGGGTGAATGAACCGCGCAACATCCCCTTTTAGCTATCCTACAACCAAGGGGGTAAGGCAATAGTGCCAATCTATCTAAAGAGCAAAAACCGTCCCCTACACCGGATCGCTGGTACCCCCCGTGGTGCCGCCCTGGGGATCGGAATGGGTGTGGCCGTCATAGGCGGTCCGCAGACCGGCAATGGTGCCATGCGCGCCGTTCTGGTCGCTGATATCCAGGGTGGCCGTGATTGAGCCCACCACTTTCAGGTTGTTGTTGACGGTCAGGCCGCCGGCGAAGGTCAGCGCGCCGGTGCCGTCGCCGTTCATGACGACGACCGATCCGGCCTTATCGGTCAGGGTGATCTTGCCGTCATTGGTCAGTTTGACGAAGGCCCCCGACTGGTGAACGATCCAGCGTTCCCCCGACGGCGCCGGCAGCGGCCTGGTGAGCAGGCTGAAGAAGCGCCCCAGCACGACGCCGGCCTCGCGTCCGCCTTCCTGGAACAGCACCATCACCACGTCGCCGGGGGTGGGCGGGGCGAAATCGCCCCAGCCATCGCCGCCCCACAGGGACAGCACCGGCAGCCACCCGGTTTCGGTCGCGCCCTCGGGCTGATCGGTGGGCTCGGGTTGCAGGCGCACCTTGGCGGCGTATTGAGTGGGGTCGTAAGCCGAGACGATGCCGATGCGCAGATCCTGGCGGATGGCGTCCAGCACCGTGGCGGCCTCGGCCCGGACCCGGTTGAGGAGGGCGTCGAGGCTCATGCGCTCACCGTTTCGCGGGTGGGGATGGTCTTGGCCCGCCAGGTCATGACGAAGCCGTCCTTAAGGGTGAAACGCCGGCTGATGGCGTCGATGGCGTACAGCCCGTCCCAGCCGCCGAAACCGCTGGCGCGGATCAGGCTGCGCGGGCTCAAGGTCAGATCGGCGGGCTGTTCGGCCTCGATCGCATATTCGTGGCGGGACAGCTCAGTGGCCATGCGCCGGGCGAACAGATCGGCCTGGGCCTCGGTCAGATTGGGGCGCTGATAAAGGTAGATCTGGGCCTCGCCGTCGCAATCGGATTTGGTCCGCGCCCGCCGGACCCGATAGGTGATGGTGAAACCGCTTTCCCGGTGCTGGTTCCAGGATTGGACCTTGACGACGATGTCCTTGGCGATGGTCAAGGCCCGGTGCAGGCGGGGACGGGCAAGCGTGCCGGCGGCGGGGCCGCCCGGGCCGGGTTCGGTCCAGGTCACCGGGATCGGTTTGGTGGTGGCCTCGCTGGCGAGGGGGTGGAAATAAAGAATGGTCCCGCCCACCCACAGGTCAAAATCCTCTTCGCGGGCCAGCCAGCACAGCAAATCCCACTGGCTTTGTCCGGACGACAGGCGCAGATGGTCGATCTCGTAATAGCGCCCGACGGGGGTTGTCGTCGGGGTGACGTCGGCGGACAGGCCCGCCGCCTGGGCCAGGGCGGTGACGATTTCGGACGAGGTCTGGTTGCGATATTGGGTGATCAGCCGGGAATCGATGAATTTGGCGGCGTAATCGCGCCCAGACAGGCGCAGTACCCGGTTCTCCAGATCGATTTCGACATCGTCGGCGCGGCCCAGAATCAGGCTGGTGAAGGCGGGGGCGGCGGCGGTCGAATCGGCGAAAGCGGCGGCGATCTCGATTTCGGCGGCGTCGGTCACCGCCCACCAGGATTGGTCGCGCTCCGGCGGCAGACTCTTGAGGGGCAGGGTGGCGGAAAAGGTGGCGCAGGCGAAATGGCCGCGATCGGTCACCTGCCAGTCGCTCCACGGCACCACGACGCCCCCCACCGTCACCCGCCCCACCGGATGGCGCAGGGCGGCGGCCGGATCAGGTGCGGGGATCAAGCAGACCTCCGGTATCGGTGGCGGTGAGGGCGGGGATGGTCAGGGTGGCGGGGCCGGTCAGCACCGGATCGGTCAGGCCGTTGGCCTGGGCGATGCGCCACCACTGGGTGGCGTCGCCGTAACGGGCGAGCGCCAGGCGGTAAAGGTCGCCGCCGGCGACGGTGATCATGGTCATGGCGATGCGCTCTCCACCTTGGGTCCGGTCCAGGTGATGCCCCGGCCGACCTGATTGCCGACATTGACGGCGGCCCGGTCGGCGAGGTCGCGCAATTCCAGAAGCTGCGCCATGGCGGTGAAACTGGAAACGGCGCCGGTGATCAGGGACGACGCGTCGGCGCCGGGCAGGCCGCCGCCGGGCAGGCCGGACTCGATCATCAGGGGGGCAAGATCATGGATCGCCCCGGTAGCGGTGCCGCTCAGCGACACCAGCGAGCCCAGCAATCCATTCATGGGCAAATCGACGGTTTGGGCCAGCGTCGCGGCCGAGCCGATCACCGAGCCCAGGGCGGCGTAATTGCCCGACCGGACGGATTTGACCGCCTGATAGGCGGTGAGCGCGGTGGAAATGCCGGTCTGGACCGAGGCGACGGCGCTGCCGATCTCCTGCATCCGCTCCATGTCGGCCGCCACCAGCTCGCCCACCGGGGGCGGCGCCAGCAGCACCGGGAAATCGTCGTTGCGCAGCACCGACAGGGTGATGCGATAGGGGATTTCCAGCCCGTTATGGCCGATGTCGAACAGGAACGCCTTGATCGCCACCCGGCGCCGGAATTCGCCGAAGACCAGGGTGACGGCGTCGCCCTGCGACCGCATGGTGTCCAGCCGCCGCGCCCGCATGGCGCCGTTCGCCCCCCGGAACCGCCCTTGCCAGCAAATGTCGGCCTCTTCGGGTCCCATGGCGTCGATCACCCGCCTGCCGCCGGGCAGGGTCTGGACGGCCAGGGCCTGGGCGCCGCCCAAGGGCAGGGAATCGGGGATTTCGAAATCGGCGAAGGTGACGTCGCCCAGGCTTAGCGCGTGGGGATGAATCGCCGCATGGGGCGCCCGAGGCGCTTTCGGCGCCAGTGGCGACAGCACGATGACGGCGTCGTTCAACGCCGATCCAAGGATGGGGGGCGGGGACATCAGGGAAGGGCCGGCAGGAAGACGGGCGACAAGGCGGCGCGGCCGTCATGATGGCCGATGCCGATGGGGGGGTGTCCGGCGTCGCGCGCCTGGTGGGTGGTCACGGCTTCGCCGATCCGGCGGCCGTCGAGATGGAGGTGGGTGTGAACCTGGATCATGGGCGGCATTTTTTCGATCGGATCGGACCCGCTCGTACGGTCCCATCCCGGCCGGGGGCGCCATTTCTCTCCCCGCGCTTTCGCGTCGGCGGCCCGCCAAGCGTAACTATCTTTAAGGCCGAGCCGTTTGGGGGCATGCGCGGATACCCAATTATCCATCGCCGATGCCCGGCGGGAATGGGAATTCATCCATAGTGTGAAAGGGTAATGGTTTTTAGGACCCGAAATTTTGTCGGCAATCGAACGCGAAATTGGAAAGTAAAGCGCCAGTTCTCCCAGGAACCATGCGGCTTTCCCAAATCCTTTCGGGACTATTGCGCCTTTTGCCGCCCCGGCTTTTCCAAGTTTTCCTGCTTTCCGGGCCAGCGTCGAAACTCCGCGACGGGCCGCGTGTAATGCGAGGCGCCCCGTACCCCAAAACACGATATCTTTCGTCGCGGTCGGATGTTTGTGCACCCACAATGCCCCCCGATCCAGCCCAGCCCCGGCATCGGTCATCACGGGGGTCAGTGTGGACAGCATGGCCAAGCCGACGCCCGTGCCGATGGTCGTCCCTGCCCGGGAGTCCCGATAATAAGCGGCTTCGGGATCGCCATGGATAATGGCGCGGTAGGTCGCATCGACGTTGCCAAAGCGATAACCGAGAGGCGAAAGTTCGCTCTTGGCCACTCGATCCTCTTCTTTTTCAAAATTGGCGGGCGTCATGGGCAAGTGGTGAGCCATCACCGCCTTGGGTGCGGCGGTGGCGAGAAAGCCGGCCATTTCAGCAGGCTGCCGGTGACCAACCTCACCCAGGATTTCCGCCAGTTTCTGTAGATGGGGCAGAACACGAATGGCGTTTCGGGCGCCGAGACGCCTTTGCAGGATGGACAGAATCCTGAGATTGGTCACGACGTTGGATGTCGGCACCTTTTTGAAAACATGCCAAGCCGCGTGGCTGAGGGATTTCCTATCCTTGGTGCTTACCCCCCGTAATTTCATCAAAAACATCTGATGATTGAAAGCGATGGCCGGCAATAGAGAATCGGAGGCTACCGTTGTTCCGGTTTTGGTCAGGCTGACGAAAGGCGGGCCGCCGGACGCTTCCGTGTTCGGAGGAAAGGTGGCCATTTTGGTTGCGGACGGCGCGATGGTGAGTTTGTATGATTTGGGCATCACAACCCCAAGTGACCGATGCGAGTGACGTTGCGACGGATAGCTTGCCGACACGGCAATCGATATCGGCGCTTAGAGCCCGACCCGAAAGTCGCCATGGCGGCCTGCAAATGGGGATTTTCTGCGCTTCCGCTGCTCACGTACACGAAGTACGTTCCGCTGCGGTTCTCGAAAACCGCCATTTTCGGCTCACCCTGCCGACTTTCGGGTCGGGCTCTTATGACGACAAAGGGAGGTTCCATATTTCTTGGAGGCGGGTTTTCAGGTCTCGGGCGCCTCGCCCTTCGGCGCTCCAAGCGGCGGACGGATAGGAAATCCGGCTAGCCTCCGTTCGGCCGCCGCCATTGCCAGGCGGTGAAATCGAAGTCACCGCCCTCCTGTTCGCCGAAAATGATGGTGTAGGCTTCGACCTCGTGCTCGGGGAGCAGAAAGGCCACGTCATAGGGCACGTTCCTGCCGACAAGATACAGCCTTGCCCGCAGCCCCGCGTGCCGGGTCAGTTTTTTATCCGCTCCCGTTGCTCGTCCGCCGTCTCCGCCTCGCCGAACGCATCGGCCGCCGCCTTGGCCAGGCTCTCGTAATCTTCGCCGACCCGCTGGATCAGCGCCTCCACCTGCCGTTTGGTGGTGGGAAAGGAGACCGGCTCGCCGTCGATCTCGGCGACGCACAGAAGCGGAGCCAGCATTCCCATATAGACGGCGTTGGCGGCGGTGTCGCCCAGGGCCTCGACGATGCGGAATTGTTGCAGGGGGGTCGGCTGCCGCAGGCGGTAAAGCCGGCCGCCGGCACCGGTCATCGTCACCGCGCGATTGGCCGCCTCGATCACCGATCGGGTGGGGGTTTCGGTCGGGACCGTCGTTTCGTCATGGACATCGAGTCTGGTCATCACGCCACCTTTTTCCTGCGGCCGGCGAAGCCCTTGATTTCCATTTGGATCAGCTTGTCGCCGGTCTTGTCGCCGAGATCCGCGCAGGAAAGCTGCACGCCCTCGTAACGGTACTGGCTGACCGATCCGTCGGGGTTGGCGATGGTCTCGGTGATGGTGCCGGCGATTTGGTTGATTCCGTTGAAGTAATCGGCCTCGATTTGGGCGAAGAAATCGTCCACCGAGGAATCGCCGCGGTCGAGCTTCAGCACGATATCGTAGCCGACGGGGACGTAGCCCTCGCGCGCGGTCCCGTCCAGGCCGACGGATTTGACGTCGGCGTAGCGGGGCTTGGCCTGAAAGCCGGTGGTGATGGTGAAACTGGCGAGGCCATAGGACGTGACGATATCGATCGTTACGTCCTTGCCGACGCTCATATCGTTGATGGGCATGAAAGCGCTCCGAAATTACGCCGACATGCGATGAGCGCCGCTCATCGCATGTCGGCTGGCGCATTGAGCGCCCGCGCAATCGCTTGCGCGAAAGCCAAGCGCACCGGAGGGGGCGCGCCCGGCGATTAGAATTACGCGGCGTTGGGAATCTGGACGGTGACCGACTGGCCGCCCTCCAGATTGACCAGGAAGAACCAGACGATGCCCAGATATTTGACCTGGACGTCGGCCTGCATGTAGCCCAGGGCCACGCGGCTGGCGGGGTTGTTGGTGGAATCCAACACCACCGAGAAGGCCGCCCCGCCGTTGGGGTCGCCGATCATGCCCTGGGCCTCCAGGGTGGCCAGGAACGATTCCATGGACGATTTGGCCTGGCGGCGCAGATCGGGGGTCTGGGGCTGGCCGATCACCCAGCCGTAGGAGGCCGCCAGGGTCAGGGCGATGTAATTGGTCAGGCGCGTGTAATTGTCGCCGTTGCGGGTGGGATCGGAACTGGCGTTGCGCCCGGTGCGGCAGCCGAAATAATGACCGCCGGGACAGGGATTGGTGACCACGTCCAGGCGATCCGTGGCCACCGCCCCGATCTCGGCCAGGGAATAGGGTTGGTTCTGGCTGGTGCGCTGGGTGCCGATGGCGCCGGCCAACGGCTTGTTCAGCGACGACAGATGGGGCGCGGTGGCGGCGATTTCGGCGGCGACGAAAGTGGCCGGCGACAACAGGCGTTGAACGCCGTTGACCGTATCCAGCCAATAGACCCAATCGCCGACCATCACCTTCAGCGCCGGATCGTCGGCCCCGGCGGTATCGAGGTCGGAAGAGGTGGTGGCGTAATCGGCGCCGGCGGCGTCCGCGACCACCGCGTACATGCCTTCCGATTCGGCGAAGGCGACGATGGTCGGCCAGTCGGTGGGGGTGTCCTGCTCGATCAGGTTCAGCACCTGGGCGCCGGACCCGCGCAGGGCGTACATGCCGGTGCGGGTCGCGGGCGTGGTGCCGTCGGTACCCAGAAGCGTGGTGTCGGTGATGGTGGCGGCGCCGTCGCTGCCGCCGGCCAGGGTATAGGTCTTGGTGGTGTCGGGCGCGGCGATGGACGTGCCGATGGTGGCGGCGCAAAGCCGGGACGGCCCGCGAATGCCGCTCTGACCGTTATTGACGGCGGAAACCATGGCGCTCCACAGGGCGGCGCCGGTCCCGGCGATATTGTCGAAGACTTCGGCCGTATAGTTCGGCCGCTGGATGGTCAGCTTGTAGGTGTTGGCTTTGGTGCCGGTGGCGACGGCGGCATTCAGGGTGTTGCCGACCGTGCCGGTATAGAACGCGGTCAAGGTCAGACCGGTGCCGGCGGTGGGCGTGGTCACGTCCAGAATGGCCGCGCTGGCCGCCGCATCGGTGCCATCGGTGACGCGCACGGCGCGGATGTTCTGGGCGCCGTTCTGGGCCGATACGGCGATGGCGGTGGCCAGATCGTGGCCGCGCACGGTGACGGGTCCGAAGGTGTCGGGGGTGGCCAGGATCGACGCATTGACCGGACCCCACGAGCCGATCCCCACCATCCCCAGAATGTCGGTGGGCACGCCGTTGATATAAAGCGTCCGGGGCGGCACCTTCTGGATATAGACGTCGGGGGCGGCGAGCGCGGTGGTGTTCAGCGCGCCGAGTTCATAAACGGGCATGGATCGGGCTCCAGTCAGGCGGCGGGCGTGTCGGCATGGTCGCTCTTGACCACATGGGCGCGATTGGGGCCGGCCAGAATTTCGGCGATTGCGGCGGCATCGGTAATGCGGTCGCCGCGCCGGTATTCGCCGAACGGGTGAATGACGACAAGGAGGCTCATGGGGAAACTCCGGTGGTGATGGCGAAATCGCTGACGGCGGTCGATTGGCCGGCGGTCAGGCCGCCGGCCAGGATGGCGATCGTGGCCGCGCCCAGGGTCAGAATGGTCGGGTACTCGACCGGAACGGGGATGGCGCGGCGATAGACCTGCTCCTTGGCGGCGCTGTCGTCATCGTCGCCATCGCCGTCGGTGATCAGCCGGCATCCGCTGCCATCGGGCAGGGCCAGGCGCGGCGTATCGCGCAGAACCGGCACGATCAGACGGGCGCACGCGTCGCGGATCTGTGGGCTGGGCGCCCACAGGATCAGGCGCAGATCCCGAAGCTGGCGGGCCACTTCCTTGATGGCGGTCCCGTTGGTGCCGATGGTGGCCCCGACCTTGGCCGCGCCGGCAAGGGTCAGAGTCGCGCCGTTGCTCGTCGCCGCTCCGCCGATCTGGGTGGCCAGGGCCGAGGCGATGGTGTCGAGCGTGTCCGTCGCTTGGACCGCATGGACATAGCCGATGCCGCCCGCCACGATGGCGGCGTTGTATCCCGCCGCCGGGATGCCGGCGAAGGTGACGGCGTTCCCCGACACGGTGACGGTCAGGGTCGGCGCGGCGACGGGAAGCGGCTGCCATCGGGGAAAGACCCGGGTGGTGGATTTCGCCGTCCCGCCGCGCACCAGCGAGATGTTGAGAATGCCGGCCCGGATGTCGGCCGCCAGGGCCGCCGGCTGCGGGGCGCCGCGATAAAGGCGCACCGCAATCGCGTTGCCCGTTCCCGGATCGATCAGGCTGGAAGCTTGCGCCGTGCCCATTGGGTAAAGCGTGGCGGCGACGAGATCGAGGATGGCGATCTCCACGTCGCTGATATCGGCCATATCGGATTCCTCACGCCGCATTCTGCTGGGCGGTCAGCCGCCAGCCCATGTCGGTCAGTTCCACTCCCACCAGGGCGTAGCGCATGCCGGTTTCGTCGGTGACGATGTCGTCATGGATCAGGCCCGCGCCGGGCCAGGCCGGCATCAGCACGGACCACCAGGATTGGCGGACGTCGCCGGGCAGTTTCAGGGCGCCCTGTTCGGCCTTGCTCATCACCAGCATGGCGGCGGGCCAGGATTCCATGATCACCGTCTCGGACGCGGCGATGTCGGAATTGTAATCCAGCGCGCCGATGCCGGTGGCCGTCTCCATGCGCGAGACGGTCAGGGTGCGGTTGCAGGCGACCGCCTGCACGGCGCGCAAAGGCTGGGCCGAGGCGATGAAGAAGGTGCCGGAGGTCCCGGTGAAATAATCGCCGACCTGGATTTGCGACCGGTCCAGGACCGGCCAGCGCACCGGCTTGCCGTAGGGATCGGGCCGGGTCGGTTGGGGCGAATCCGGTCCGAACCACGCGGTCAGGGTGGCGATCTGGTTGGCGGCGGCCAGCGGACCCACGGGGCCGGTGGGCCGGAATTGGGCGAAGGGCTGGCCGATGCGGGTCGCCGCCTTGGCCAGGCCGGCATCGATCTTGGCTTGAAGAACGGCGCCGTCCATGGGTCAGCACCTCTGGACGCGCGCGGCCGACCCGCCCGGTCCCAGCGACGGACCCGGCGCGATGCCGATGAACCAGCACATCCGTCGCCGCCAATCGTCGAACAAGGCGGTCCGCTCGCGGACCTCATTGGGATTGCGCACCCAGGGGCCGGCGCTGGCGGTGTCGAGATCGGCGCCCGATCCCGCCAGGGCGGTTTCCAGAAGGTAGAGATTGGCGAGATAGGTGGTGACGAGGATGCCTTCCTCGTCGGCGCTCAGATTGTTCAGCCGTTCGAACAGGGTTTCCCACACGCCGGGGGACACCCAGCCATAGGCGAAATCGCGGCTGTTATCGAAGACCTGGGCGCCTTGCGCCGGATAACCGGCGAAGCGGCGCACGTCGGCCAGTTGCTGGGTGGTCAGGGCCATGATCGGGTCAGTCCGCCGGGACCCAGCCCAGCTTGCGATGCTGGGCCAGGGCGTGCTGGTGGATATAAAGGGTGACCGCGCCCCGGCGGACGGCGATCAGGCCGTCGGCGGGACGCGGATCGGTGCCCCGGCCGGTTCCGGAGGAGGGGGCGGAGCCGGTCGGGGACTGCCGGGCCGAGGCGGCGGCCGGCCCGGCATTTCGTTTCACCGCCATGGCGTCAGCCCAGCATGATGGCGGTGTGTTCGGGTTTGATGTTGGCCCAGCCATAGGCGATCGACACCTCGTAGCGGACCCGGCGGTACTGCTTGTACATGGAGAATTCGAAGGCGATGCCCGAACGCGGATCGTGGATGACGGCGCGGTCCTCGGCCATGTCGCCTTCCTCGGGCAGGGCCGGCAGGCGGGTGGCCAGCACCAGGGCCGAGCGGGCGAAGGCCATGTTGCGGGTGGCGGCCCCCAGCACCGCCAGATCGGCGGCGGCGGCGGTGGCCTTCAGACCCGGCGCGGCGATGGTGATGGTGCCGGTGGCCGAGGCGGCGATGGTGGCGGGCTGGGCGACCACGTATTTGTGGGGGTCGCCGGCAAGCGTGACGACGTCGCCGGCCAGCAAGGCCACGGCGCCGCCGGCGGGTACGGTGGCGGTCAGTTGGGTGGCGCCGGCCGCCCCCGACACCGTGACGGTGCCGGTGATGGTGCCGGGCTGGACCGCCTCGGCCACCCCCGCCGATTCCCGAATCTGGAAGCCGTGCAGCTCCAGCAGGGTGCCGCGCCGCAGCGTTTCCCTGGTGCCGGCCTCGTTGGCGGCGGTCAACTGGGTCAGGCTGCGCATGGAGGCCCCGGCGGTGGTGTCGATGACCATCTGCATGTCGCTCATCGGCGCGCCGTTATCGGCCAGGATTTTGCGCAATTGCGCCGAATCGCTCAGGTTGGTGGAAAAGGGCGTGGTGCCGGGCGTGCCCTCGGCCCGCGAGCAGGTGGCGTAAAGGCCGGCGATATTGGCATCCACCTCGTTGACCAGGGTGCGGATCGCCTGCTGGATCTGGTTCTGGCGAATTTGCCGATAGCCGCTGGCGGGCGTCTCGGTGTTGATGCCCTTCTGTTCCTCGCCGGTCCAGCGGAACGGCACCATCCGCGATTTGGTGATGGTGATCGGCTGGTTGCCGATGGTCTGGTCGCCGTCATCGGGGGGCAACTGGCCGGGAGAGACGTCCTCGGCGCTCACGGCCGGGGTGATCGGCACCAGCACCGCCTGGTTCAGCGCCGCGCGTTCGGCGGTGGCGTTCAGGGTGACGGCGGGAATGAAGCCGACCATTTCGCGGCTGACCACGTCGATGGCCTCGTACAGATCGGGAATGAGATTGGTCAGGGTGTTGGTCATGGGGATGGTCCTCGGGTAAGACGCGGCCTAAAAGGGGCGGGAAATCAGTCGGTGACGGTGCCGCCGCCGCGGATGTGGGCCATGCGGGCCTCCGACCCCAGGGCTTCGAAGGCGGTCCGGGCCAGACGGCGGCTTCCGGCGCCGTCGGCGCCGCCGGCCCCCTTGGCGCCGCCGCCGGCGGCCCCCCGGCCTTTCAGGATCGAATCGCGATGGGGATAGGCGGCGACCAGCATTTCCAGGGCCTCGTCGAAGCCGGCCGGCTCGCCGGGTTGCGCCCGGCTGTAAAGGCGGTTGCCGGCCCCGTCCACGGCCACCAAGGCGCCGTTTTCGATGCGGAAGGCGTCGCCGAAGCGGGCCTGGACCAGATCGGGGGGGATGGCCAGCTTGTCGGCGATATAGGCCGAGCGGGCGAAGGCGCCGCCGATCTTCTCATGGGCCAACTGGGCCTCCAACGTCTCGGCCTTCTTGACCATGGGCGCGTATTTGTCCTCGACGGCCTTGATCGCCTGGGCCTTGGCCTTCTCGACCTCGGCGGCATCGACCAGTTTGCCGGCTTCCAGGGTCTTGATTGTGGCCAGGGCGGCGCGGGCGGCGTCGGCGTCGGTGATGCCCTCGAAACCCTTCAGCGCCTTTTCGGCGGCCTCGGCCCGGTCGCGATGGCCCTTCGTCTCGCCGTTGAGGCGCGAGATCGTGGCCATGGTCTGGGGCGCGTCGAAGGGGATTTCCTTGCCGTCGTCATGGACATAGACCGGCTTGCCGTCGGCGACGACGACGTGCCCGGCATTATCGAGCTTCAATTTCATGATGGACCTTCCGGTTTCAGGGGATTCGCGGGGCCGCCTTTGGCCAGCCGCAATTTCTCGTCGTCCCAGGACAGATCGGGGCCGACGATGGCGTGGCGTCGCAATTGGTTGAAGACGGTCTCGGGCGAGACATGGCCGGCGGCGGCGGCGCGCAGCAGCAGATCGGTGGCGCGGTCCGACTGGGCGCCGGCGCCGAAATCCTTGAACAGCGACACTTCGGGCTCGATTTTTTCGCCCAGCCAATCGCCCAGCAGGGCCAGACAGGCGGCCAGGGACCGGTCGAAGCCCAGAGCGATGCGTTGCAGGATCGAGCGCGATCCCTCGCCCTCGGCCACGGTCTGGGTGGCCGTCGCCATCGCCGGTTTCTGCACCAGCAATTCGGCGCCGGTCTGGCGCATGCGGTCTTCCAGATCCAGGATCGATTGCCGCCCGGCCTCGATGGCCGCGCCGGTATGCTCGACATAGCGCAGATTGGCCTTGTCGGACCCCGCCATCACCGCCGAGGCGGCGCCGACGGTGATCTCGTCCTCCGCCGAAAAGCCGGTGCCGAACAGGATCGGCACTCGCGCGGTGTGGAGCAGGGTCTGCTGGTCGGACGAGGATTGCCAATGCTCGATATTGAGATAGGCGAGATCGATCAGCGGCGACGCGCCGATTCCGAAGCCCCGGCGCAGGCCGTAGAAGAAGACGAAGGGAACGCGCCCCAGGGTCAGCGGCCCGCTGTCATGGACCCGCCAGTTCCCGGCCCCGGCCTCACCCTCGACCGGGCGCCAAATGGTCCAGCGGTCGGGGGTGAGCACGCGCACCTGACGCAGGCTCTTTTCGCCGAAGCGGCCTTCGGCCTCGGTGACGGTTTCGGCCAGACGAAGCTGGGTCAGTTCGCCGTTCTCATGGCGCCAGCCCAGGATGGCGGCGGCGGGATAGGCGGAAAAATAGGGCCGGGCGCCCAGGGCGCGTTCCTCGGCCTTGGTCCTGGCCCCCGTGACGGGGGTGTGATCCACCAGCACGCCGAACAATCCATAGTGCAGGCAGGCCAGCATTGCGTCGGCGGCGAAGGCGTGCAGGCCGGTGCCCTGATTGTCGATATCGTCCAGCAGCGCTTCGATTCGCGCCGGCAGCGGCCCCAGGGCCATGGGCTGGGAAAAGGGCTTGGCCGCCAGCACGGCGGCGGTGCGCGAAAAGGCCGGGAACAGAACGGCGGTGGCCAGACGGGCCTGATAGCTGTCGCTATCCTCCTTCGGCCATTGCGGCAGGAAGGCGCGGCCGGCCTTGCGCATGGCATTGGTGCCGCCCACCAGGGCGTCGATCATCGGCCAGGGCTCGGCCATGGCGGCGATGAGCGCCGACGGCTTGGCGACGTCTTCGGAGCGCATGTCATATCCTGAGAGAGGTGACGGAGGATCGCCCCGGCCGGACCAGGGGCCAGCGGGCATGGATCAGATAGCCCAGGGCGTCGGGGGCATGGTCGCGGCCGGCGCTTTTGTCGGGTTCGCCGCCGGTCGTGTAGATCTGCTGTTCCAGGCATTCGACCAAGGTCGGACAACGGCCGCTATCGATGGCCAGCCGCCGTTTGCCGTCGCCGTCCAGGATCAGGGCGTTGACGGCCGCTATCCTGTCCTTGACCGGGGGATTGACCGGCCCGGCGACGATGCCCAAGCGGTGATCCTTCAGAATCTGGATGTCGGACGCGCTGGCATTGACGCTGCGATGGCCGGCCCCGGACGCGTCGGGATAAACGGTCACGGCATGGCCCCGGTCGAGATAATTCTCCTTCAGCAAACGGGCCAAAGCCGGGGTGTCGCGCACCCCCGTCCATTCGCCGGCGATCACCGGCAGGCCGTCGCGGACCACAGCGATGATGGCGGTGCAATTGCCGACGTTGAAATCGATTCCGGCATGGACCGGCTCGCCCGGCCGGATTTCGGCGTCGGCGTGATTGAGGCTCCGCGAGAAATCGGGATAGACGGCGCCGCTGGTCAGATTGACGAAGCGCCCCTCCAGATAGGCGTCCAGAAGCTGGGGCGGATAGGTGGCCCGCAGATTGTCGATATAGCCCTTGGGTAGGAACGGGTTGGAGCGGGTCGGCGCGGTGATCAAACGATAGCCGGGCCGCTGTTCGGCCCGCCACAGGCGATAGACGAAGCGGAATCCCTCCGGCGTGGTGGCCACCGCCGCCGAATTGGGGGCGCCGTCCGGTTTGGTCTGGCGGCAGCGGGCGACGATGCGGTTCCAGGCGTCCCGCGCATGGGATTCCTTCAATGTGTCCAATTCGTCGATGCCGGCATCGGCGATCTCGAAGCCGACGATGCTGTCGGGCACGTCCATCGACCGGAACAGGATGCGCCCGCCGGTGGCCAGAGACAGGGTGCGTTCGGAGCGGTTGAGACGATGCTCGATGCCCCATTCGCTTAAAGTCGCGGCGAAGCGCGGCCAGGCGATCAGGCGGATCAGATCGAAACTGGGGGCGAAATAGCCGACATCAAGGCGGGCATGGCGCAGTTTGAGCAGCAGCAGGCGGATGACCAAAGCCTGGGATTTGCCGGCGCCATAGCCGCCGACGAAGGCGGGAAACGGGTCCTCGGCGAAGGCGAAATCCATCTGCGGCCCGGTCAGAGCCGGCCGGACTTCAATCCTTCGGCTCATCCTCCGGACCGATCCTTCTGACGGTGACGACGATTTCGGTCGGGTTGTCGTCGCCGGCGGCCAGGGCCTTGCGGGCCGCCAGTTCGACCCGCGTCGCCTGGATGGCGGCGCGTACCGCCCGGATGATGCGGGCCTCGGCGGCGTCGCTGTCTTGGGCCGCGCCGTTCCTGGCCCGGTCGTGGGCGGCCAGGGCGCGCCGGCTCATCATCCGCGCCAGGGCGCCCAGGCGCCGCGCCGGATCGGGCGAGGTGATTTCGGGATCGGACTCTTCCGGCTCGGGACCGGATTCGTTTTCATGCTGCCGGCAACGGCCCCGGGCGGGATGGTCGGTGCCCCAACCGGCGGAGCGGCCGCACGGTCGGCCGTGCCGGGTGGGCGCGCCGCATGTCTTGCCGGGCTCGGGCACGTCCGTTTGCTTCGTGCTGATAAGGGGGGTTTAAAAACCAAACCCCCGAGGCGGCGCCTCGGGGGAGGGGAAAAGTTCAACCATGCATTAAGTGCATACAATCATGGGCCGTCCCGTCGGTCAAGGAGAATTTTCACGTTTTGTTCTATTTTTCCGGCACAGGCAGTCGTGCAAGGAATCCAGCCCCCGGCGCAGGGCGAGCAGGGCGGTTTCACGTTCGCCGTCGCGCAAGGGGTCGGGCAGAACATCGTCGATGATGACCGCCTCGACCACCAGACGCACCAGATGTCCCTGGGGACAGGCGGCCAGGACCGCCTCGGCCCGACGCAGGCGGGCGCCGATGCGGGCCTGGGTTTTGGGGTCGGTATCCGATCCATCGTCGTCGGGTGCGCCATTACCGCCGCCGATCCGTTCCAGCGACCGGATGCGGGGATGGCGTTTGGGCAGACCGGCCAGACGATGCCAGCGCGCCCACAGGGTGCGATAGGAATCCGCGGCTTCCTCCATGTCGTCGGTGATCACCGCTTCCATGACCGGCCGGCCGGCCGGGTCGGTGGCGCCGAATTCGCCCAGGCGGCGCTGGCGGCGTCCGTCGGCGCCATGGCGCCACATCAGCCGACCCAGGGCGGTGCCGGCATTGGCATCCGCGCACAGGGCGACGATGGCCTTCCGGCCGGTGCGCCGCACCTTTTCCGCATCCACCCCCAGCCCTTCGGCGCGGCGGTCCAGCGCCGCTTCGGGCAGGATGGTGTTGGCCGGCCGCGCCGCCCGCGCCGGCTGGCCGTTGGGCTGGCGGGGAATGTCGGTCAGACGCTTGCGTCCGGGTCTGGCCATCAGCCTTCTCCCCGTTTGGGCCGGGGACCGTATTGGCGGGTCAGTTCGTTGACCACCGCCTGACGGTGGATGTCGCAGCGAATGGCCGACAGGCGCAGCACCACCATATCGCCGCCGGTCCGCCACAGCCGCCGGGCCGCTTCGTCCTTTTCGGTTTCGGTCATGGAGGTGGCGGCGCGGTTCCAGACCGGGCTGACCAGGGTGGAACGGGGCGCGGCGGATTTGAAAGGGCCGGTCATCGAATAAGGCTCCGTTTTGGTTTTCCTCGATGCGGGATCATCCACCCGCGATAACCAAAACTGGACATAATGTCCGGACATTGTCAATGACCAAGCCAGAATGTCCTGGCCCCTGGCGCCGGACTGTGGCAGGATGGGGAAATGGACAAGATCACCGAGACCGGCCGGCGCCTGGAGGCGATGGCGGCGGAAAGCGGCCTGAGGCGGGCCATCGATTTCGCGCCCCTGGCCGGGCGCGGGGCGGATGCCGTGCGCAAATGGGTCAGCCGCGATTCGATCCCCAAGGAGGCGGCCGATTCCATCGCCGCCCGCTTCGGCTATACGGTCGATTACGTGCTGACCGGGCGCCCGCCCAAATACCGCGAGGGGGGCGAGGCGCCCGCGCCCGCCGGCGCCTTCGTGCCCCAGCCGGTCGAGGTGACGGCGCCCGGCGCGATGCCGGTGGACGTGCCGGTTTACGGTACGGCGGTGGGCGGCGAATCGGGGGATTTCGAACTGAATGGTGAGGTCATCGACCGGGTGCGCCGGCCCTCCGGCCTGATCCATGCGCGCGAGGCTTTCGGCCTGTACGTGTCCGGCACCTCGATGTCGCCCCGCTACGAGGAAGGCGATCTGATCTTCGTCCATCCCGGCCGCCCCGCCAGCCCCGGCTGCCATGTGGTGGTGGAACTGGCCCCCGACGGTTTCGGCCGCCATGGCGCGCTGCTCAAACGCTACCGGGGCCGCACCGCCACCAAATTGCTGCTGTGGCAGATGAACCCGGAGGGCGAGATCGAAATCGATCTCGACCGCGTCCGTCAGGTGCTGCGGGTGCTGACCACCGCCGAACTGATGGGCGTGTGACAAAATGTCCGGACGGGAGTCCGGATTGTGGGGAGAAAGATCGCGGCGGCGGTGTTTTAAAAGCCCGCTTCCTTCGAGTGACGGACGGCCAGAACGACGACATCGCGCCCATCGAAATGATAACGGGCGATATATCCGCCATCGCCGAATTCCACCAGCCAATCCCGGAATTCCGGCTCCATGTCATCGACCGGCCGGCCGATCTCGGGATGGCGCGCCAGGATTTTCACATTTTCGCGGATCACCCCCACCGCACGGGACGCGGCCTCCGGGTTTTTCGCTTTCAGGAACCCATGCAGCCGCGCGACGTCCCGCAGCGCCGCGGCCGACCAGATCAATCGTGGCATTCGGGACTTTCGATGTCTTCGCCGTCTTCCAGCCCGGCAAGCCAGGCATCCGCCTCATCGGCGGTCACATGCAGTCCCGTCGCCTGGTATTCGCTCCAGGCAGCCAAAGCCGATTGCCGAAATTGTTCGCGCTTTTCCTCGCGCTCGACATATTCGGCGATGGCGTCGCGCATGATCCAGTGCGCCGACCGCCGCCGGGTCGCGGCCAGCCGCCGCACCCGCTCCTTCATCTCCTGGTCCAGCTTCAGGCTGGTCGTCGATGCCGCCACGGCGCAGTACTCCAAGGTGTTACCTGGGAGCACTGTATCGGTTCCGAGGGGGCGGTTTCAATGGCGTTGGGGCGGGGATGCCGCTGAGGGGGGGCTTGGCGCGGCGCTGGGAGGCGGCCATTGGGGCGGTAGCCGGGCGAGCAGGGGCCACATGACAGTTTATGAGGCCCCCAGCGCCGACTACACGCGGGGTTGTATGCCGTAACGCCCGCTCACCCCTCACACCGCTCCCCCGGCGGCGACATCGCCGTCCGGGTCAGGCGGCCTTCAGCATGAAATCGACATGGATGGCGTCGAAGGGAAAAACGATTTTGCCACCGTCCGTTCGCCGGACAAGACCGACGGAGATCAGGGCCTGGAGATCACCGTGAACCGCTTTGACATCCCGGTCCACAAGGCGCGCCGCCGCCCGGATCGACAAAGGGGGCTGGCCGGTCATGGCTTTGAGCAATTGCCAGCGTTTTGCGGTCAGAACTTTCCAGAGCAGGTCGGGGGTGGCGAAACTGATACGCGCGCCTTCTTCCGCTTCGCCTTTGGCCCATGCCTGCCGGAACGCCGCCAATCCATCGCAGGTATCGCCGATATCAAGAGTCACGGTTCGCATCGCGCCATTCCTTCACATCCGCTCAAAAATCCGCAATCAGCCTGTTGGCGTCGCGAAACGCGTAGGGCCGTTCGCCCCCGTCCCGGCGACGAAAGCCGCCAGCAGTCCCTTGCCCTGCGGCCAGTCGCCGATGCCGCTTGGGCCGTTGATGTGGCCCAGCGCGCCGGCCTCCACCAATCCGGCGCCCCATTGCTCGGCCCGCAGGCGGGCGTGATCGAGGGTGGCATAGGGATCGTCGCTGCTGGCCACGATCAGGGCGGGAAAGCGGAACGGCGTTTCCGGAACGTCGGCAAAGCCGCCGACCTCGGGCGGGAAAATCACGGCTTTCGGGTCGGGCACGCCGACCAGAAAGGCGCCGGCCACCGGCAGGGCGGACGCCTTTTGCCAATGGGCCACCAACAGGCAGGACAGGCTGTGGGCGACCAGCACAGGCGGGGTTTCGGCGGCGCTCACCGCTTGGGTCAGGGCCGCCATCCAATCGCTCAGAATTGGCTCGTCCCAGCTCGACGGCCGGAAGCGCCGGGCGCGCGGGTGGTCGCGCTCCCACAGGCTCTGCCAGTGGGTTTTCCCCGAACCGCCGAGACCGGGCAGGATGATCAGATCAGGTTTGGTCATGTCGGCGCCGCGTCGAAATTGGAAGCGATGGACAAGTTTCGCGCAAAAGCTTCATTCTCGCATCACAAACGTCACCTGATTCCCACGGGCCGCAAAGCCCGTTCGGTGAAGAAAAGTTCACTTGATGGAAAAAGGGGAGGAGGCTACTGTCGAACGACCGAAAGGGGGGTGGAGTGCCTGTCCGATATTCTCTGCGTTTGGCGCTGGCCGTTTTCGCCGTTTCCCTCGCCTTTCCCGTTTTCGCCCGTCCCCGGACCGGTCCGGTCACGGTCACCGCCGCCGCCGTCACCCTGTCGCCGCTGCCCGATGGGCCGCGCGCCCTGGGCGCGGTGGACAGTCTGGGGCGGACCATTTTGACGGCGCCGTCGCCGGGCATGATCGTCGGTCCGTTCACGGCCACCGGCATGGTCGCCGCCGGCACGATCATCGCCCGTGACGTCCCCCCCGCCTTGCACGACCGTATCGCCGCCGCCCGCGCCGCCGTTACCGAGGCCGGCGCCGCCGAAAAACGTGCCCGCGATCTGGTGGCGCAACGCCTGCGGCCAGCTTTGGCGCTGGCGCTGGCGCAGCGCGACCTGGCCCAGGCGCGGGCACGGCTGGCCGGCCTGCGCCGCGATGCCGCCCAGCAGGTGATCCGGGCGCCGTTCGCCGGCACCTTGCGCTATCTGGTCGCCCCCGGCACTTTCGTTCCGGGCGGAACTTCCATCGCCATTCTCGACGGAAGGGGCCGTCCCTGGATCGATCTGCGCCTGCCGCCGCAGGCCGTGCGGCGGTTGCGGCCGGGCATGGCGGCGCGGATCACGGCTGACGGCTGGTCGGGAACCGGCCGGGTGGCGGCCATCGGCACCGATGCCCGGCCCCTGGGGCTGGTGTCGGTGCGCGTCGCGCTGCCCCGGCGCAATCCCCTGCTGCCTGGACAATGGGTCCGGGTGCGGCTGCTGCGAACCGGCCCGCCGGCTGCCACCGTCCCCGCCGGTTCGGTGGTGATGCGCCAGGGCCGCGATCTGGTGTTCGTGCTCAACGGTGACACCGTGCGCGGCGTGCCGGTGCGGGTGCTGGCCGAGCGCCACGGAAGCGCCTGGCTGGCCGGGCCGCTTCATCCCGGCGACCGGGTCGCCGTCGCCCACGCCGCCCGGCTGACCGGGGGCGCGTCCGTCATCCTTCGACCCGCCCGGCGCCCATGACCGGATTGCTGCGCGGTCTGTGGACCAACCGCTATTCCGTCCTTCTGCTGGCCATCCTGGTGCTGGCGGCGGGCTTCGCCGTCTATGGCGATCTGCCGGAAAGCGTGTTTCCCGACGTGGTCTTTCCCAAGGTCGTGGTGCTGGTGACCGACGGCGATCTGCCGGCCAAGCTGATGCTGCTGAAAGTGACCCGGCCCCTGGAAATGATGGCCCAGGGCGAGCCCGGCGTCCGGCTGGTCCGCTCCCAGACCGGCAACGGCCTGTCGAAGCTGCATGTCTATTTCACCTCGGGCACCGATCCCGAAACCGCCTATCTGCTGTTGCAGGCCCGCCTTGCCGATGCCCACCTGCCGCCGGGCGCGCGCATGACGGTGCGGCTGCAAACGCCCGAAACCTACCCCTTCGCCGAATACGCCCTGGTCTCCGACCGGGTCGACAGCGCGGCGATGCAGGCGGTGCTGGCCTTCACCCTCCGTCCCGCCCTGCTGACCGTGCCGGGCGTCTACAAGGTGTCGGGAACCGGGCGCGGCTGGCCCCAGGTGCGGGTACGCCTGTCGCGCCGCCGGCTGGCCGCCCACCATCTCGACGCCGCCCAGGTGATCGCCGCGCTGCGGGCGGCGCAGGGACCGTTCTTTTCGGGAATCCTGGTGGCGCGGCACCAGCAGGTGGTGGTCGCCACCACCCCGCGTCCCACTACTGCCGCCGCGCTGGCCCGTCTGACCCTGCCGCTGGGTCCCGTCGAACCGGACGGGCGCCGTCTGCCCCTGGCCCTGGGCAGTCTGGGCACGGTCGCCATCGGGCCGCCGCCGCTGCTGCGTCAGGCGGCGGTGGCCGGCTGGCGCCACGCCCTGATCGTCGATATCCAGCCCCAGACCGGGGTGAATCAGGTGGCGCTGGGCCGGGCGGTGAGCCGACGCATCGCCAGCCTGCGCCCGCAATTACCGCCCCATGTGAAACTGATCCGCATCTACGATCTCAGCGGCCTGATCGCCGGCAGTCTGCACGACGTCTGGATCGCCCTGATTTTGGGCAGCGTCATCGCCTGGCTGGTGGTGCTGGCGTTTTTGCGCCGGGCCGGCGCCGCTTTGGCCACCCTGCTGGTGGTGCCCCTGTCCATCGCCGCCACCATGCTGATGCTGCATGTGCTGGGGCTGGGCCTCAACATCATGACCCTGGGCGGGCTGACCGCATCCATCGGCGCCCTGGTCGATCACGCCATCGTCGTCATGGAACGCGGCACCCATGCCCGCGGCGCCGATCCCGGCGCGCGGCGCCGCGCCGCCATCGCCGAATCAGCGCGAATTCTGCCGGCGATGACCTTCGCCACCCTGACCTCGTGCCTGGTGTTCGTGCCGCTGATCGCGCTGGACGGCACCATCGGCCTGCTGTTCCGCCAGATGGCCATCGCCATCGTCGTCGCGCTGATCGCCTCGCAGGTGGTGGCGGTGGTGGTGACGCCGGTGCTGGCGGCGTGGCTGGCCGGACGCGGCGCCGAGACCCGCGAATCCCGGTGGGACGGCGGCTTGCGGCGCTGGTATCTGCGCCGGCTGGTGCGCGGCATGCGCCGCCCCTGGCCGGCGGGGGTGGCGATCCTGGTGCTGGCGGGATTGGGCGCGCTGTGCCTGACGCAATTGCCGACCGCCTTCCTGCCGCCCTGGGACGAAGGCGTGCTGTCCATCCCCTATCGGACGCCGGTGGGCAGTTCGGTGGCGGAAACCCTGCGGGTCGGGCGCAGCCTGATGCGCATCGCCCTGGCCGATCCGGCGGTGGCGCGGGCCTCGCTGGAGGTGGGACGCAGCTTCGCCAACCGGCGCGCGACCCCCAACAAGGGCGCGCTGGCGGTGGTGCTCAAACACCATCGCCGGGCCGGTACCGAGACGGTGATGCGGCGCCTGCACCGGGCCTTCCGCGCCGCCGATCCCGCTTTGGCGGCTTTGGGCGAGGCGCAGGTCATGGGCAATCGTCTGGGCGATCTGTCGGGGGCGCACGCGCCCCTGGAAGTGTTTCTGTTCGGCACCGATTCCGCCGCCCTGTCCCGCGCCGGCGCCCGTCTCGCCCACGCTTTGCGCCGTTCCGGACGGTTCGAGCAGATCACCTTCAAATCGGCCTCGGCCGGTTCGGAACTGGATTTGCGGCCCCGCGCGGCGGCCCGCCTCGACGGGGTGACGGGCCCCGCTCTGGCGCGGGCGGTGAAATTGCGGCTGTGGGGAATTCGCGCCGGCTATCTGCTCGACGGCGAACAGATCCTGCCGATCCGGGTGACCACCGGGGGCGCGCCGCCCAGTCTGGCGGGAATGGCCGGTCTTCCCATCCGTCTGCCGGGAGGGACGAGGCCGGCTTTTGCGCCGCTGGGCGCGGTGGCCCATCTCCATTTGCGGGGCGCCGTTCCCTATGTCACCCACCAGGCCCTGGTGCCCTATGCCTATATCTGGTTGCGCCCGGTCCCCGGCGAGGGCCTGTCGGCGGCGGCGGCGGCCGCGCGGGCGGTGATCGCCAATGTTCATCTTCCCGGCGGCATGACCACGCTGCTGGGCGGCTATTACGGGGAACAGACCAAAAGCTTCCGCCAGATGGCGCTGGTGCTGGGCGGCACCCTGCTGATCCTGCTGGTTCTGTTCGGGTTCCAGTTCGGTGGCCAGCGGATGGCGCTGCCGGCGATGGCCTCCATCGCCCTGGCCGCGCCCGGCGCCCTGGCGGCCCTGCTGCTGACCGGGATCGACCTCGACAGCACCGCCTTTCTCGGCATCCTGATCGTCTACGCCATCGCCGTGAACAACGTCATTCTGGTCTTCGCCCTGCGCTCCCATTCCGTCGCCCGCCACGGCCCGCCCCAGATCGCCCGCGCGGCGGGACGGCGGCTGCGCCCGGTGCTGATGACCATGCTCGCCGATATCGGCGGTTTCCTGCCGCTGGCCATCGGGGTGGGCCGCGGCACCGCGCTGTTGCAGCCTCTGGCCATCGCGGTGATGGGCGGGTTGGCCCTGGCCGTGGTCAGCTCGCTCTGGCTGGCGCCGCTGCTTTACGCGGTGCTGGCGCCCCGGCTCGCCGAAGCGGTCCCGCGATCCGTCCGGCCGAAGGGATAAGGCCGTCCCGGCGCGAGGAAGCGTCCATCGATTTTTGAACGCGATCACTGGAAAGAGAGCCGTTCACGCGCTACCATTTTCCCGGGCGGCGCTTGAAAATTACGATGTCAACGCCTTCCGGGTCGGACGCAGGGTAATCGGGTGAAGGCGCGTTGGAGCGGAGCGACTAGGCCGTTGAGGCCGCCGCAGCGTGCGGAGAGGCTCCATCGGGGCCTCGGAGCGCAAGCGAGGATAGCCAAGGGCGCGGACGCGCCCGCCCGGCGATTGAGGGAAATATACATAATGCAGGGGAAGCGGGTTCACCCGATTCCCCTGGGTCGGACGGGTATCGTGTCGAAAGGGCGCTGA
>JAEHJW020005294.1_pt1 | contig 31389 bp, 41 predicted proteins | sample 9271431 | NCBI WGS metagenome assembly JAEHJW02 | reverse complement strand
TTACGGCTTCGGACCTCCCCTGTGATGATCGCGCCCCTTGGGCGGCGGCGGGGGCGGCGGTTGCTGCCCGTCCGTTTCTTCGGGAGTCTCGTCGTCGCCTTCCGGTTTTTCGGCCAGTTTCTCCACCGCATCCGCAAATGCCTCGGACAGGCCGGGCAACGCGCGCACCTGCTCGAAAAACGGCGACTGCACGATGTCTTCCGCCCGCTCGTTGACCAGCGTCTCTTTCATCTGCGCCGCCTGCTTCGTCAAGCCGTCCATTTTTTCCAAATGGCCTTTCGCCTCGGCCTGAAGCATCTTTGACATGCGGTTGCTGCCCAGAATGGTCGCCATCATGCTGCCGATCTGAACGGGAAAGGCGGCGATGACAATGCCGATCCCCACGTGCGGCGCGCCGAGCGCCGCAACAATCGCTCCCGCGAAGATCATGCCGATGCCCGACTGCGCGGAGTCGAGCAAAGCTCTGTTATCGGGAGAAACATTTATTGCGGAATGCACGGCGGCGAGATGCTCCTCCATGTCTTTTTCGATATCCGCCAGCTTCAAAACCTTTTGCGCCGGATCGTCGAGCCTGGCGACGGCGGCGATGGCGCTTGCGAACTCTTCTTCCTTTTGCGCGCGCGCTTCGATACGCGCTTGTTTCTTGCCGGCCGCTTTTTTCTTTCTGTTGAACATGGCCTATTTCTTCTTCGGCTCCAGAAGGCCCTTGAACTTTTTATAGTCCCTGGCCGGCTTTGCGCCCTGCTGCTGTTTTTCCAGCCGCTCGGCTTTCTTTTGCGCCGCGGCGAGGTCTTCCTTGAGTTTCTCCACCTGCTTGGCCGCCGCGCCCGCGAAGATCTTGGACAGGCCCGGCAGCTCCAGCACCTGCTCGTAAAACGGCGACTGGGTAATCTGCTCCGCCCGCTCCTTGACCAGCGTCTCTTTAGACGCGGCGACGGTCTTGGCCAGCCGGTCGATTTTTTTCAAATGGATCTCCGCCTCGGCCTGACGCTCTCTGGTGATGCGCTTGTTCCTGATTTTGTCTCCGAGGGTGCCGCCGGCCGCGACGGCGTCGCCGGTCAGGCCCACGCCGATGGCCAGAGGCCCCATGATGTGGATCAAAGGCAAGCAAGCCAGAACCAGAGCGCCGCCGACCGCGACGCCGCTCAGCGTCACGACAACGCTGGTGTTATAAACGGCCTTGGCGCGGGCATCGGTCGCATGTTGCGCCATGCCCTGCTCGATTTCCGTCAGCTTCAAAAGTTTTTCCGCCGGATCGGCGAGCGTTTCCGCTCTGGCGATCTCGTCGGAGAATCTTTTCTCGTCATCCGCATAGGCTGCGAGGCGGCGCTGCTTCTCGGCCGCGGCTTTCTCTTTACCAAACATGTTTTAGCTCCTTTATTTCGGCAAGATTTTTCTCAATTTTGCGTAGTCGTTCAATTTGGGCGCCGGCTGTTGCGCCTGCGCCAGTTGCGCGGCTTTTTGCGCCGCGGCGAGTTCTTCTTCCAGTTGCGTCATGCGCCCCGCCGTCGCAGCTGCAAATTCTTTGGAGAGGCCCGACACTTCCAGCACCTGGGCGAAAAGCAGCGAGCGGCAGATCTCGTCCGCGTGCGCGGCGACTTCCGCCTTTTTTATCTCCGTCGACTGCTTGCCGAGGTCTCCGAGTTTTTTGATATGGCCTTTGATGTCCTCGACGAGCTCCTCGGTGCTGGTCGCAACGATCTGGCCCTTGGCATTGACGAGGACGGCAACCATGTCGTTTTTGATGTAGCGCCCGATGTCGCTTTCGATGTCGGTCAGCCTGACGATCTTTTCCGCCGGATCGGTCATGCCGGCAGCCGCGGCAAGATCCGCCGCGAATTTGCTTTCGTGCGGCGTGAGCTTTTCGAGACGGGCGCGCCTTTCGGCGGCTTTGCGTTTTTTATAAAACATGTCCGGTTCTCCGGATAAAACAGGTGATTGTGAGAAAATACTAGGGGATAATGGATATATGTCAAATGATATTTTGCGAAATCACAATACCGCATAGCGCGCAACGCAAGGGCGCTCTTGCTAAAATATCTTTTAATATCAGATAAATACTACATCCTATGAGGCGGATTCTGCGGCACGACCGTCCAGCCCGTCAGCTTCTCCGGCAGAGAGGCGGCGATGGCGTCGGTCGTCTCGATCACGTAGATTCCGCCGCCTTCCATGTCCTGCGCCGCAACGCCGCTCTTCACCGTCAGGTCCTTGTGGGTTTTGAGCGTGACGGCCGCCTCGTGGAAGGTGGGTCCAAGCCCGCCGCGCGGGCGAATAAGCGTATATTCCGTCATAACAATGGCCTTTTCTGCCGAACTCAACAGAAGCCTATCCTAGCACGGATATGTGAATATTTTATGAATATGCCAAAAAATCAGGCCGTTAACGGCCGTTTCAGGCCGCGCGACCGGCCTTTTTCGCCGCCACGCCCAGCTCGCCGGAAACGAAGTGCTTGCGGCAGAGCGAGGTATACATGTCGTTGCCGCCGATGGCGACCTGCGCGCCGGCGCGCACGACTTCGCCGTCCGCGATGCGCGCGGTCTGTGTCGCCTTGCGCCCGCACCAGCAGATGGCCTTGATCTCCTCGATGTTGTCGGCGAGACGCAGCAAGGCTTCCGAGCCGGTGAACAGCTTGCCGAGAAAATCCGTCTTGAGGCCGTAGGCCAGCACCGGCACGTTCAGCTCGTCGACGACGCGGGCGCACTGGAACACCTGCTCCTCGCTCAAAAACTGCGCCTCGTCGATCAGCAGCGCGGCGACCGGCTGCTTTTTCGCCTGTTCGCGGATGAAATCGAAAATGTCCGTGCTTTTGGAAAAAGTATGCGCCGGCAGATCAATGCCGATGCGCGCGGTGATCTTGCCCTCGCCGTAGCGGTCGTCCAGCTGCGCCGTCATGGCGACCGGATGCATGCCGCGCTCGATGTAATTATAGTGCGCCTGCAAAAGCTGCGTCGACTTTCCGGAGTTCATGGCGGCGTATTTGAAGTAGAGCGATGTCATCGAGGAGGGGTCTCCTTTTCTGGGGTCAGGGTTTTTTGGCTTCGTACGGGGGGCGTCCGGTCTGGAAGAGATGGAAATAGGGCGACGCGTTGTGTTGCTCGCTGACCATGATGCCGGTCTTCGGGCAGGACTGCGTGTAGGCGATCGTGCCGCCGCCGACCGCCCCCGCGCCCGGAACGGGCAGCGGAATGCGCCGGACAATTTTCGGCAGACCGGTCTGCGGATCCGCCTCCAGCTTGCCGTTGGCGAAATCGTCGAAGCGGAACAGCAGCGTGCCCGCGCCGCGCTGCGCTTTCGTCCCCAGCGCGGCGGCAAGATAGACGTCGCCGTCCTGCTGCAGCAGCGTGGCGCCGAAGATGCGCGTATAATGCGGCTCTCCCTTCGCGTCGAAGGCCGCGAGCTCTTTTTTATCGAGCAGCGTGCCCACGTAAAGCCAGCTATTGCCGTTATCGCGCGAGACGATCTCGATGACGCGGTCCGGTTCAAGATCACCCGCCTTGTAGGCCGACAGCGTCATCGCCAGAACGCCGCCCTGGTAAATCGCGCTCGGGCGCGAATACATCACGATGTCCTGCAGATCCGGCGAAAGGCGGTCGAGGTCGAGCAGAACCATCTGGTCGTAGGGCGAAGGAGGATAATCCTTTTTCGCCGCGAAAAGCCACGCTTCCGTCGACCACTGCAGCTCGGGGCTGGGGGCGTATTTATACGATATCACGGCGTAATGCTGGAGGACGGACAGCCGGTTCGCGGGATTGTCGGACCAGAAGTACCTGAAGACGAACAGCTTCCATTCCCTGCCCTTGTCGTCGGGATCATACACCAGCGACGGCGTCTCGATGCGCCATTCGCCGCGCGCGACGACCGTCTGTCCGTCCGGCGCGAGAAGCTGGTCCTGCCTGCCGCGGATGCTGGCGCCGGACATGTCTATCCATGCCCCGCAGTCACTCCTGCCCGCGACCGTCTGCGCCAGACGCGTCTCCATCGTGATATCGCCGGCTTTTTCTTCCACCTGCGCCGTATATGCCATCCATCTCGCCGGACTGCCCGGCACGGCGGCCAGCGACGGATCGAGCACCCCGGCGGTGGGATCCGAGTGCAATATCTTCACCACATCGATCGACGGCGCGTCCGCTTTCTTCTTCCAGTGTATGGCGACGGACGCGATATGCACGATCGTCATCAGGATGAAGGCGCTGCCCACGACCGTCAGGATCTGGTACTGCCAGGGCAGCCTGCGGAAAATGGAACCGAAACTTTGACCGTGAATCTTCACGAAAGAAAACCGCCTTCAAAAAAAAATGGCGCCCGCGCTTCAGGTGCCGGCTGGCAGATCCATGGCGAGAATGGCCATGTTGAAATCGTAGGACACTTCGCCGTCGTCCTCGTCCTTATAGATGACGCCGATGAATTCGCCGCCCAGGGTCACCTCGACGGAATCTTTCGCCTCCTTGCGTTGCACCAGCGCGATTTTCGGGTTGGCGAACTTGTCCTGCATGTATTTCTGCAGGCGGTCGGTCTCCGGCTTGCTAAAAGTGCTGCTCATCTTGAAATCTCCCTGAAATCTTCTTTCGCTCATTTAAGCATACCCGCCGCCCGCTGCCTACGGCGGAAAGCAGCATTTTAACCAAGTTTTCATAAATTTTATGTAAGCTTGAAGTATGGGCAAGTCATATCCCGAAAGCAATAATGTTTCAATGGTTTAGGCCGTAAATAATGAGTTTTCTCGTATCCGTTACCGTTCTCTCGGGCATCGCCGCCACCTGCATCGCCGCTATGCGCCGCCAGCAATCGCAAAAGCCGGCCCGCGCCGTGAAAAGAATTCCACAAGACAAAAACCGCAAAAGGAGACTCTGATGGCCTATGCCGATTCTTCCTCCGCACCGGCGGAGGTTTCTACCGATACACGGGAACTTGCAATCGAACTGACAGAGGAGAGGATAGACCCCTTTCGCGTTAAATGGCTGATCGAAGACTGCGGCGCGGACGTGACGCGCGCGCTTCTGCTGGCGCACCTCGAGGAGCGCGACCTGACGCGCAGTCCGGCCTTGCGCCCGCTGGGGCTGCACAGATACTTACACACTAAGCACTGACGTAAAAACAGAGTATGAAGGTGGCCGCCGCTCAGATATGCCAGTGGCGGCTGCCTTTTTTCTTGCCGTCGGTTTTCTTTTCGGGCGGCTTTTCGGGCGGCTGCGGCGGCTTGACCGGCGGGTCGGGCTGCCTGGTGTCCTCGGGCAGCTCGCCTTCGATCTTCAGGATGTCGCGCGAAAGCTCCATCAGGATCCGCTGGGCCGAAGGATTGGTGCGGGCGTAGCGCTTGACGTCGTCCATCGCCGCGTCGAATTCCAGCTTCGCGCCCTCGAAGGTCAGCCGGTCGCCCCTGTCGGCGAGATCCTGCATGGCGTTGAAGGCGTTGCTGAGGCGCACGAACTTCGGCTTGGCGGGGCCGGTGCTTTTTTCCGCCGCCTTGCGGAAGACCGCGGCCAGACGTACCAGCTTGTCATCGGGTTCGGGCGTGGCGTCGAACGGTGGGCACATGGCAAAATCCTCCTGCAAAAGACCGCAGGGCAAGGGTAGAGAGAGAACCGCCTGAGGTCAATCTTTCCCTTGTGGATAAGCGGCGCCAAAGGCGCGAAAAAGAATCACCCGCCACACAAAAGCGTGATGCGATGCAACAAATCCGCTTTTCTTTAGCTTATGGCAAGAATGTATCCACAAATCGAGAATCTCATATGCGCTCGAAAATGAAGCGGGACGCGGCTTTCCACGCTTTCCAAAACCCGCGCCGCAATATTTTTACCTAAAGGCTCAAAATTAAGTAACTATTCATCATCTTGTGGCATATAATGAAAGCATACACAACATATAGAAGTCATTACTACTTCCCCCGCTCTCAAAGCCCAGAGGAGATACAAAATGACCCCGCATATTATGACAGGCTCCCGCGCCTACAACTTCAACGTCGGCCCCTACGACGACGGAACAGCGGATCTCGGACTTACCCACAGCTTGATGCACGACCTCGCACGCGAAGGAGACCTTCTCAGTGCAGAGGTGATCTTCGAGGCCGGCGCGCCGATCGACAGCCCCAACGACGAAGGCCGCCGCCCGTTACACGAGGCGGCTTTTTTTGGCCATATCGACATGGTGGCCTTCCTGCTCGACAACGGCGCCTATGTCGACGCGGAAGTGCAGCCCTTCGGCCACACCCCCTTGATGCTCGCCGTGCAGCAAAGCAAGTATGACATCGTCGCATATCTTTTGAAGCGCGGCGCAAGCCTCGGCACCGCCGACCGCCTCTCCGGCTTTGGCCTGCTGCACATCGCCGCCGCGAAAGGCGACGTGAAGATGGCCGGCCTGCTGATCAAGGCGGGCGTCAACGTCTTCGCCGAAGACAAACGCGGCATGACCGCCCGCGACGCGGCAGCCCGCGCCAAGCACATCGGACTTGAAAAGACTTTGCTCAAGGTGATGGAGCATCACGCGAAGTATATCTGCGCCTGAAGACTACTGCTTGCATAGCGCCACCCACGCGGCATTGTTCCCGTCGATCTGCCGCTTGGTTTTCTCCGTATCCCTGCGCGACATATAAACCGGCCGGTAAATCTGGCAAAAATCAGCGCGTGAATTCGTCGCGCACCCGTTCATCGGCAGCAGCGTCATGCTCCACAGCAGCGCGCGCCTGATCCGCTTTTTCAATGTCATCGAGAATTTCTCCTTTTGCGTCGTTCTCCTCAGCAATGCGGCCGAGGAACTCCATATGGACGAGGAAGGCGACTGCCAGACCCGCGATCAAAGCGCATAAAATCATGCGTCCTCCTTCTGCGGCAGCGCCAGCGCCACCGCTTCGGCATAAACCGACGCATCATACCAGTCCGGCACGCGTCCCGCGGGCGGGCGGCCGTTTTCGTGGCAGACGATCGCCATGGCGATCGTGATCAGCGCCTTTGGCGCGCAAAGATCGACGGGGTCGTCCACCTTCACGCCCATGCGCCGCGCCACGTCTTGCATGTAGGCGCCGGTGTCGTTTTCGACCGGCGGCGCGTAGCGGTTGATGAGGCTCCTCACCGTATCGAGGCCGTATTTCAGATGATAGGTGAGCAGCGTCTTCATCAGCGCGCGCAGGCCGAAGACCGGCGAGATGAAGGTGATGAAGTCGGGGTCGGTCTGCTCCGCCGCCTGCCCCTGCCATCGGGTTTTGGACAGACGGAGATTGCCGGGATTGTTGTTGCGGATGCCGCGCGGATCGAAAAGTTGCGTCATTTAAGAATGTCCTCCCAAAAATTTGCCGATCGCCGCGAAGGCGATGGCGATAAAGGCGCCGATGCCGATGGCGCGCTGGCGGGTGCGCACGTAATCGGCAACGTGCGGCTGCATTTCGCCGATCGCCGCCTCGTGCCGCTGCACGCCCGCGACCAGATCGGGAATCTTGTCGGTGTTTTTCTGGATCTGGGAGAGAACGCCCTGTATCTGCCCCAGCTCCTGACGGATGCTGTCGCTCATGCTTTACTGATACCTGTAGCCGAGGCTGCCCGCGTCGAACGTGTCCGTGCCGTTGACGAACGTCAGCGTGAACTGCGAGAGCGCGTTGCCCGCGCCGAGGGACACCGTGCCGTCCACGCGCTCCCAGCCGCCGCCGCTTTGCGTCACGCCGTCCACCGACCACGTGTTGTTGGCGGCATCGATCAGCCGCAGCCTTAAAGTGCCGTAGACGGCGTATCCCGCCGCCGCGTTTTGCCAGTTGAAGCTGGAGCTGAACGTCACGCCCCCGCCCGCGCCTTCGTTCAGGGCGTAGCCGCTGTATCCCGTCGCCACAAGGCCGCCGCTGTCGCCCAATTGCAGCGCGTAGTTCGACGTGCCCGAACCGGAGAGGCCGACGAACGTCACATCGACCGCCGTGATGTTCGCAGGCAGGCCGCTGAAATGCGCCGCCGTACCGCTCAAGACCGCGGGCGCGACGATGGTCGGGCCGCCGCCGTTCGCGACCCAGCCGCCGTTTGCGCCGAGCACCTTCCCCGCCGCCGCGTCGCCCGCCGCGGGCGCGGGCACGAGGCCGGATGCGCCGCCGGAGCCGCCGTCGCCGGTAAAGGCGGGCAGCGACGGATTGAGCACGATGAAGTCGGTGCCGTCATAAACCAGCGTGTAAACGCCGGTGGCGAGCAGCGCGTTCGCCGCCGGACTGTTTCCGTCGAGCAGCTTGATGTTCACGGCGCCGAGACTGTTGACGTTGACCGTCGCCGCGCCCGTGTTGGCGTTGGCGGGCTTGAGCGTCACGATCTGCCCCGCGGCATAGGCCGTCGCGGCGGGCGCGGGCGCGATCGCATAGGCGTTCGCCACGCCGGTGTCGGTCGCGAAATTGAGCATGCGCGGCGCAGCCGTGCCGTTGTAAGGCTGAAAGGTCGCGGTGGTGGCGTTGATCTCGCCGAGCGTGATCCAGCCCGTGCCGTTGTAGACATTGAGCGTCCACGGCGTCGCGCTGTCATTGAGCCAGATGATGCCCGCTTCGGCGTAAGTCGGCGCTGTCGAGCCTTTGTGGTGGTTCAGGATCGCCTGTTTTCCGGCGTTGTCCGCGTTGCGGTAGGCAAGACCGGACTGGTCCGCCCCGATCTGCGAGGTGGCTTGTGTCATAGTGTTCTCCTTGTCAGTTGTTTAGCTTTGTTGCCCGTAGCCCTTGGCGAGCCAGTCGAAGGTGCGCGCCACGCCCGCGCCCGCCGCGTTGAAAAACCGCACCGTGAAGCCGAAGGCCGTGGAACCTGTGATGGCGTAATAGTCGCCGGTGCCTAAGTCCTGCGCCGTAATCGCGACGGCGGGCGTGGCGCGGAACGGGTTGGTATAAGTCACGGCGATCCCCGCCGCCGGCGCGGCGATGCCGTTCCCGCTCTCGTCGCGGTCGGGCATGTCGAGATCGACGCCCAGGCGCGTGATGGCGGGCGTGACGCCCGCGAGATCGCTGGTCAGCTCCGCCTGAAACTGGTATGCCCTTGCAGAATAGTCGCCGATCACGAACGGCATCCACGCGCTCCATACGGGCGTGAGCGACGGATCGTCGTTGGTGGTGCGCAGGCACAACGCGACGTTCCACAGCGACGGATCGACCGTCTGGTCGAAGCTCTCCTGATTGTCGACATCCGCCCAGATATCGATCGTCGTCGTGGTATCGATGCCGTAAACCGCCATGTCCATGGTGAGGCGCGACGTGTAAACCGCGCCGAGATCGACGCTATTGGCGAAACCGTAGGTTCCCGCCGTGGCCAGCCCCGCGTTGCCGACGTCCGCATCCGCCACGAGATCGAAATCCGGCCAGACATCGACCGTATCCGCGCCGGTGAGCCGCAGCACGCCCGCTGCCGCGACCGTATCGCTGTTCGTGCCCGCGAACCCTGAATCTTCCGTCACCGTCAATATATATGTCGTGCCCGAAAGCCCCGCGATGGTGGAAACCACGAGGTCGGCGTTCGCGCTTTTCAGGCCCGCCGCGCTCACCGCCTTGACGAGATAGGTGCCGACGGCGGCGGGCACGGCAACGCCCGTCGCGCCCGCGGGAATTTGCGCGATCATGTCCGTCGCGCCCGCCCAGGTCACGCCCGCCGTCTGCGGCGCGAAGCGGATGGTATAGCCCGCAAGGTCGATGTCCGCCACCGCATTCCACGTCAGGTGCGCCGTGGTGCCGAGCACGTTCATGGCGAACCCCGTCACGTCCGAGGGCGTGTCGGTCGCGACCTGATAGCCCGCAATCGTCAGCATGTCCGACATCAGGTTGCTGACGGACATATAATATATTTTTATATCGTAAATGCCGCCCGCGGCGAGGTTGCCGAGGGAAACGCTGTTCGCGGTTTTACTGAGGATCGTGGCGGGCGCAAAATCCGTCTCGCCCGCCGCGCGCACCAGCGCTTTGATATCCAGCGCGCCGTTATAGGACGGCGTTTGCAGCGTCACCACGACGCGGTCGGTAAAGGTGCCGTCGGCGTTTTTGATCATCGTCGGCGTGCCGGACTGGATCTGGCTCAACACCGGCGCGGGCGGCGGCAGCATCTCCGGCGGCACGGTGATCTGGCTTGTAAATGGCGGGATCGCGCCGCTGTCCGCCGTGAAAACCGCGGGCGCGTAATCGACGCAGGTAATGAGCGCGTTGAGATCGTTTTGCGGCGTGATCGATTTCACCACCAGCTCCACGCTCTCCTGCCCGCTTTCCCCGAACAGCGCGAGATCGCCCGCCGCGGGGCCCATGCTTGCATCGACCGGTGTTGTGAACGTCACAGCCGCGCCCGTGCCCGCGACCGTCACCAGCGATTGCACCAGCGAGGTGCCGTCGGCAAGGCGAAAGCGCGCGGCATAAGCCGTTCCCGCCTGCATGGTCACCTCGGCGTCGAGCGTGACGCCGGCGATGGTCGTTCCGGAGGTCGCGACGGATTTCACCCGCGCGCTCATCAGGCCGAACAGCGGCACGTCGTGGGTGAAGCGGATCAGATCGCCGCGCGTGGCTACGATATGCTCGATGTCGGCGTAGAAACTGTAGGTCTCGGGGCGGAGGCGCGCCGTCGCGATATGATAGCGGCCGTCCTTCCACGCCTGATCCTTGTCGGTCACGCCCGGCAGTTCCAGAACTTCATAGACCGTTGTGTTGGCGGCGTCATAGCCGTCGTCGTAGACAATGCGCTCGTCCTGCAGCCAGCCGTTGTCGCGGTTGATGAAGCGCACGCGCAGGGCCTGCGGCAGATCCGAAAACGTCTTGTTGCCGCTGAAGGTGTAGCTGTTGCGCGGGGTGAAATGCTGCACCGGAACGGTTTGCGCCGCATCCTCGACCACGCCCCAGCAGCCGTCGATCAGCATCGGGCTGGCGCGGCCCGCGGCGGCGATATCCTGCAAAACGTCGGCGACGGAAATGTCGTAGTCGATCACGGCGTTGAATTCCCGCGCGGCGGCGGCGCAATCGTCGTGCCACGTTTGCAGGCACGACAAATCCAGCCGCGTGTCGTCGAGCGGACGGGCGTTGGCGCTGCCCTGCAAGACATGGCGAAAGAGCGCCGCAGGATTGGATGTCGCGTGCCATGTGGTCTGGTCGGCGGCGTTGTCCCAGCCTGAGCCGTTCCAGTCGGGCACGATGCTCTCGACCACGCCGTTCAGCTTGTCGATCACGCCGTTGAGCTGGTCGGTCGCCTTGATGCGCAGCGCCGTCATGGCAAGGCCGGCCATGGTCACCGGCTGCGTCGAACGGATAGTGCGCAAAGCCGTCCACACCACGCTGTCGTAGACGAGATCGCTCGCGCTGTCGGGCGTGACGCGCAGCAGGCGCACGTCGTATTGCCCCGCGGCGGGCACGGCGAACTGCATTCCCTTGAGCAGCGCGGCGCTTTGCTGCGCGGTGACGGCGATGGAACCCGCGCTTGTCCATACGCCGCTGCCCGCAGGCGCGTAATCGACGGAGACTTCCACTGTCGCGGATGTTTTGACGTTGTTGCCATTGAACTGGAACAGCCCTTGCGGAAAGGTGATATCGACGGAAATCGCCGTCGCGTCCGTATCCGTGGTGCGGGTGATATATCCCGCCGCGTTGGTCAGCGCCACCTGCAGATTGTTCTGCACGATGCTGTTGGTATAAAGCGTCAGCGGCGCATCCGTATCAAACCCCTGCCGCGTTTCGATTTCGACATCGCTGAAATCCGCGATCGGAGTCTCGCCGATCTTGATGTCGGAGATCTTTAGCGGGCCGTAGCCCCAGACGAACAGCATGCGCAGATACTGGTCTCCGCCGAGGCTCTCGGTATAGGGCGACGCGCCGAGCAGCGGCACATAGCGGTGCTTGCCCAGCACCTTCGGCACGCGGGAAAACGGCGCTGATTTGTTTTGCGCCCCTTGAATGAACAGGGTCGGGCTTTGCTTTTGCGTCAGCTGGAAGCGCGGTTTGGCGGGCGGCGCAAGCGCATTGAGCAGCAACCTGCCCGCCATGCCCAGCCCCGCGCGCACGATGCCGCCGAGGCCGAAGCCGAGTAAGCCCGAACCCGCGAACATCCCGCCGATTTCCGCCGTGCCCGCCATGATGGCCAGCGACATGACGGTGCGCAGAGGGTTCTTGCCGCCGCCTCCGCCCATCGGCACCATGCGGATGGCGAGCTGCGTGCCCGCCTTCGGCCTGACCCGCGCCCAGTTGTCATGCGGCACGTAAGAACCGTCGATATAGACATGGGCGTGTTCCGCGAGGCCTGCGTCCGGCTGCAGTTCCGCCACGATCGCGGCGACGCTTTGCCCCGCAGCGACGGCGTGATGCGCGTGCGCCGCCCTGAACGGATGCGGCGCGATAAATACGTCTACCTTTTCATTCTTCACTGTCATCATAAACACTCTTGTATCTGTAGAAGCCCGCGACCCTTTCGGCCCAGTGCGGGCCGTTGTAACGCTCGATCACGCTGTCTATGCCGCGCTCGATGTGCAGCATCTGGCGGTCGCCGAGCACCATCCCGACGTGCATCGGCCGCCCGCGCACGCGCAGGACGATCACGTCGCCGCATTGTTCGCTCCCCGCCGCCACGATCTTCCACTTCTGCGCCTCGCGCTCGACCAGCGCCGCGATCTTCTCCACCTGCGTGGTGCGTTCGTATTCCTGAACATGCGACGGCAGGGCGATGCCGAACTGCTCCGCCATGACCAGCCGCACCAGCCCCCAGCAATCAAGCCCGGCGCGGTCGCGGCCGTGTCCCTTGAACGGCAGCCCGATGTATCGCCCCGCCCAGATGGGGACGGGCATTTCGGTCATTTCCTGAGGTTGATGGCCAAGAAAAAACCCGCTGCGTCACCGCAGCGGGCTTTTTCCTCTGGAGAAAAAGAAAACTTACATTTTGAACCCGGCCGGGCGCACCTTCAGCGCCTGTCCGCCCGTTCCCGCGGCAGCTTTATAGTGCTGCAGGTATTCCGTGCGGCGCGGGTTGGAGCCGGCATGCGCAGATACCTGCAGGAAAGCCTGCTGCGTACGTGCGTCCATCCCGCGACGCGTATCGGCGACGATTAGATCGAGGGAAGCCCCAAACAGGGCGCTCGAATCTTTCGCGGATGCGGAGTCGGAAAACGTGCCGGTGAGTTTACTCATAAGAGTGATTCCTTCTTACTTGAGTTGCATTACCCTAAAAATAACAGTAATTTCTAAATAATCAACTAATATTATTCCTAAATATCAAAAAAGTTATCTTTTTTGATATTTTATATTAAAATTCCATATTGCGAGAACGTCTATGGCACAAACGGGACACATGCCCGCCGCATGCGTCCCGTGCGCTGCGGGCATGAAAAAACCCGCCGCGTTCTAAACGGGCGGGTTTTTTCGTACAGGAGAAAACAAAAAAACCTGCGTTATTTCGATGACTGTCCGCCACCGCCGCCGGCACCCGCGCCGGCGCCTGCGCCGCCGGAACGCCGCCCGACTTTGACGCCCGTGGCGTGCGCACGATGATCGTGCGCGTGTTCGTGATTGCCGCCTGCCGCGGCCTTGTAGTGCAGAAGGTAATTGCTGCGTCGATCGCTTTCACCGGCATGTGCTGCGACGATGGCATACGCGTGCTGCGCATCCTGCGTCATCCCTTTGCGCGTATCGGCACAGAAGAGCGCGAGCGAGGCGCTCAGGAACTCGGCCGAGACAGCCACAGAGGATGCAGTTACAGAGAATTTTCCAGTGAGTGTGCTCATGGCCTGTACCTCCTTGCCGTGTTTATATTCTGTTAACTCTAACCGAGGAATCGAGTTTGATCAAATAATATTATTTTAAAATGATGGAAAATAGCGACTTTTTTTTAGATTCCTTGAAATATTAGAACAAACCGGGGAATAAACCGGGCGAAAACGTCGCCGCAGGGTAAGGTTCGGCGGTGAAATCCTCCACGGTCAGGTCTCCTTCGATTCGGAAAGCATCATAAACGACATTGGTTAATTTAAAATCCACGAACTGCGATTCGACCGTATCCGGCGTGGCGGCGCGGACGATCTTGATCAGGATGTCCGGCGCGGATGTCACGCTCCGCACCGCCTCGACGATCTGCCGGTCGACGTTGTCGATCACCAGACGCGCGCGGTATGATTTGGCGTCGAGATCGTCGGGCAGCGCAAGGTCGAACGGAAACGGCACGAAGACCGTGCCCCCGCTCACCGTCTGCACCGCATCGGACGTGACGCAGATCGGCTGGGCGAGATCCGGATGGCTCAAGGTCAGCAGCACCAGAAACGCATCGCCCGTTTCACCCGCATAGAGAGACTGCAGCGCGAGGCTGGAAAGGGAGCGGCTCACGGGAGCACCTCCAGCGTCAGGACGGCTTTATAGTAGGCGCCGTTGACCGCCGCGTATTCCGGCGGCGCGGTGAAGCGGCAGGAGAGCAAGGCGCCGGTGCGCGGATGGGTGTAATCGAAGGCGAGCGCGCCGCCGGAGAGCGTCGTCGCATAAAAGCCGTCCAGCACCGCCGTCTGCGCGGCGCTGAGGAAATAGGTCACTTGCAGTTCGCCGACGCCCGCGGTGGTGCGCTGGCGCACTTTGGCGGGGCCGGTGTCCATGTCGGTGCGGATGACGGTGTCGGCGCCGAGCTCCTGAAAATTCTCCGCCAGCGGCGAGGCCGGCAATGTCGGGGGCCATGCGGTCATTGTCTACCTTCCTGTCAGACTGGGGGTGATGCCGAAAACGCTGCCGAGCACGCCGGTGGTCAGCGGGCCCTTGAGCAGCATATTGGCGACCATGCGGTCGAGGCTGCCGTTGATGCCGCTCATGGCCGACGATCCGCCGACGCGCGTCAGATGCGCGCGCGTGCGCCGCGATCCGCTCGCGGCCTTGAGGCCGTTCGACGACGCATAGCCCTTCATCATGCCGCTCAAAGCGGCGGTCGAGGCGGAGCCCAGCGCGCCGCCGTCGAGCAGATTGCGCAACTGGCGGCGGTGCGCCGCGCCCGCGGGTTTTTTCAGTTTCATTTAAGCTATTCTCCTTCCGTGCCGTTCTGCGCCTCGATCGGCCGCAGCACCGCGAGCAAAAAGCGGATCAATATGTCCGCGCAAGGGCGCTGCAGCAAAAATTCAACCGTCACGTCGCACCCCGCGTGCCTGTAAAGCGCCCCTACAACCGCGACCATCTCGGTCAGCGGCAGGGATTTGTCCAGCAGGTCTTCGGCGAGCGCGTAAAGGCTGCCGTGCTCCGCCTCGATCGCCCCGATCAGCGCGAAATCGGGTTTCAGCGGACAGGCCTTGCCGTCGGGCGCGTGCAGCACGATCATTTTACACTCCCGGCGTAAAGACGCCCGCGCCCGAGCGCGCCAGCGTGACGGTGAAATCCTCCAGCGCGTTGTAGGCGCCGCTGCGTTTGTAGGCCGTGACGGCGAAGCTGGCGGCATACACCGCGCCGTTGGGAAAGCACAATTGATAATCGTTGAGCGTGCGCCCCAGCGCCGCCGTGTGCAGCGCCGCCTCCGCCGCGCTGTCCTTGAACAGGCCTTGAAGCGTGATCTCCAGCGTCTGCACGCCGCCGTCGGCCACGAGCGCGGCGATGCCGCCGTCGGCGAGCGACGTCACCGCCGCCGCCGGATTGGCGACGCTCATCTCCACCGTGCGCGCCGCGCCGATGGTCGAAAATGTCTCTGGGCTGCCGCCGTCGCCGATCTTCAGCACGAGGTCGCGGCCGTTCTGGCTTGTCATTGTTTTTCTCCTAAATTAAGGTTCCGTGATGATGCGGAATTTCTGGCTGCCGTGGCGGACAAGCGCGTTTTGTTCGTAGCGCCTGAGGCCGTCGGCCTCCACCGCCGTCGCGCTGCTGACGCACTGGCACTGCACCAGCACCTGATTGGGCACGGCGAAAGCGGCGTTATGCAGCGCGTCATAAATCGCCGACATGATTTTGCGCGTTTCCTCCATGCCGCCCGCGCGGCTGTAGGTCTCGATGGCCAGCGTGACTTCGTTTCCGGAAAAACCCTGCGTGTCGCTGGGCTGCGCTTCAGCCGCGCCCAGTAGAACATAGGGAAACGCCGTGCCCGCCGGCGCGTGGTCGAGCACGCCCGCCGCGCCGTTCGCCAGCAGCGACGTCAGTGCGGGCGTGGTTGTCAGAAGCGCGTAAACGCCGGTTTGCACGTCCCAAAGGCTGTCAGCAGACATTTTTGTTTATCCTTCCCTTAAAAAGACCTAAAATCGGAGGCATGTCGAAACGCCTTTTCATCGCCCTCGCCCTTCTGCTACTGTCCGCTTCCCCCGCGCGCGCGGATTTCGCCGCCGGCATCAAGGCCTACAACATGCGCGACTGGCGGGGCGCGATCGTCAATCTGCGCCCGCTCGCCAATGCCGGCGACGCCCGCGCCATGATCCTCCTCGCCAACATGTACCACGACGGCTACGGCGTGCTGCAAAACCGCACCGAGGCGATGAAGCTCTACAAGCGCGCCGCCCTCGAGGCGAACAATACGCAGGCGATGAACGCCGTCGCCGCGATGTACGTCAGCGGCGAAGGCACGGCTCCCAACCTCCTCGCTGCGGCAGGCTGGTTCCGCCGCAGCGCGCTGCTCGGCGACCAGACCGGCGCGCTTTTTTACGGCATCATCCTCTTTCAGGGCAACAACGCCCCGAACAACTTTTTCCCTCCGGACTTCGCCAAGGCCTACAAGTGGTACAAAATCTGCGCGGGAGAAAAGCAGAACCCCGGATACACCAAAATCTGCGCCCACGTGGCGGACGCCCTCGCGCACAAATATCTCAAGAAAAAGCAGATCGAAGAGATCGACAAGGCGGCCGCCGCATGGAAACCGCTCCAGCCCAAAGACCTCGGCCCCCCGCCGCCGGACCAGCCGCCGGAAAAAGCGCCGCCGGAGAAGCTGATGCCGCCGCCGCCGCGCATTACCATCAACCCGCCGGTCTTGCCGAAGCCGAAATCGCCAAAAAAAAATGCGCCCCGTCCTGCGGAACTGATGCCGTAACCAGATAGATCACGCCGTTTTCGTCGACTAGCCGCATGCCCGCCGTCACGTCCGTGCGGTAGCGCAGCACGATGTCATGCGTCACCTCCGTTTCGACGCCGCCGAACTTCATCATCGCGCCCGCGCTCGCAGGCACGATCGAGGCGTAGACCGTCGGCGCCGTGGCGATGGCCTGCCACGTTTCGGTGAAGCCGCCCGCGCCGTCCGGCGTCAGCACCGCTTCCTCGATCGTGACGCGGTATTTCATCTTCCCGATCATGCGAGGCTCATCGTTCTGTAAGGCTTGAAGATCGCCGCCGCGCCCGAGGCCAGCAGCGCCTGATCAGGACTATCTCCTCTATGCTCGTAGAGATGCGCGATGATCTGCATCATGCCCTGTCTCAGGAGTTGCGGCACGTCGGTCTCCGCAAGGCCGTAGCCCGCGGTGTACTGGATCTCGATGCCGTTGGCGATGCGCCACGGCAGCGGCGGCACCGCGCCCAGCGTCAGGACCAGCCGGCCCGGCACGCCCGCCGTATCGACGAAATAGTTGCTCGGGTCGAAAATCGTCGCGGTATTGTCGGCGGCATAGACGTTGACTTGGGCGACGGACACCAGCGGCGGATAAGGCAGATCGATCCCGCGCGGCGCGATGACCAACGGCGTGGGGATGCGGCGCTCGCCGTCGCGGCGGTCGAAGGCGTGATAATGCTGCTCGGCCGGCCAGCGGTCGAGGAACAGGCTGTAATTGCGCTCGATCAGCGCGCGGCCGGTCTCCGCCTCGCAGAACATCCGCGCCGCGGTGATCAGACCGGTGATGAAATTGTCGTCGTTCGTCTGGTCGACGCGCAAAAACGTCTTCACCTCGGCGAGCGTCAGCGGCTCGACCGCGGGCGGCGACGTCTCGACAAGGCGGTATAAGGGGTTCGGCAGCATGTGCGTCCTCCTGAAAAAAGCGGGGTGAAGATCGCTCTTCACCCCTTGAGGCTGGGGAGAAAAGTCTAGATATTCACCGCCGGCAGCGTGTGCAGGTTGGCCTGCAGCGACAAAAGCGCGACCGGCCCGCCGTTGGTGAGGCCCACCGGCGTCGCGGTCACCTTGACGAAGCGCAGCCCGCCGACGTAATCGATGACGTAGCGCTTTTCCGCCGCCGCCGCCGCGTCGACGGAGGCGAAGACGCCGTTCGTCAGGCCGCTGAAGTTGAGCACGTCGGCATCCGTGCAGGCGGCGAAGGGCAGCGGATTGCCAGTGCCGTCGTCGTCGGCGTGGCTGATCGAAAGATCAACCCGCACCGTGCTCGAAAGCGTGTCGGCGATGTTGCCGACCAGCACGACGAAGGACTGGATGTCCGCGCCCTGAGTGTCGATGTTCGGCGTCGAGAGCGCCGTGGTGGTGATCACCTGCGGCATCACCGACTGCGTCACCGCGATGTTGTTGACAAAATCATGCATTGCTCGATGTTTCCTTTCTGTTGTCTTTTATTAGGCCGCGAAGGTCATCAGCTTGATGGCCTCGAAGTTGATGACGTCGCCGCCGACGCGCTTCGTCGTATAGAATTTGACGTAGGGCTTGGCGGTGAAGGCGTCGCGCAGGATGCGGATGCCGATGCGGTCGACGATCTGGTAGCCCTGGCTGAAATCACCGAACGCGATCGAGAGGCTGTTCGCCGCCATCGCCGGCATGTCCGCCGCCTCGACGACGTTGAAGCCGAGCAAATGCCCGCCCTGACGCATCTGGAAGTCCGGCTGCCAGAGATAACGGCCCATGCTGTCCTTCAATTTGCGCACTTCCCCCAAGGTTTCGCGCGCCATCAGGAAGACGGCCTTGTCGCGGTACGGCGCCTTCAGCGCGTAGACGAGGCTGATCAGCGCGTCGCCCGGCGCCGTGGAGGAAAACGCGCCCGCCGCGCCGGAGTGGATCTGCTCGATCACGTTGAAGCTGGCGGAGCCCGGCACGCCCGCGGGGTAGGTCAGGATGCCGCGCGGCTGGCGGATGCCGTTGCCCGCGACGAAGGCCGTGTTCTCCATGCGCGAGAGACGGTCGGCGATCTTCTTGGTGAGATAGCCTTCGACGTCGAACATCGCGTCGTCGAGCAGCTTTTGCGTCGCGCTCGGCTCGGCGTATTGTTCGTGCACGAGGATTCTCCACTCTCCGATCTGCGGCGTCGCCGTGTCGCTGCGCGTGTCCGTCTCGCCGACCCATCCCGAATCCGGCTGGCCCAGGTCATTGATGCCTTCGAGCGCGTCGGAGCCGATGGTCACCACGTTCGCCACCTGGCGGATCGGCGAGGTTTCATAGACCAGCTCGACGATGCGCCCGCCCATGTCCGGCGGCACGGCGAAACCTCCGTCCGGATCGGAACCGACGGAAAGCGCCTTGATCTCGTCGAGGTTGGAGCCGGCGTTGTTCTTGCGCAGGTATTTGCTCAAGGCCGCCTTGTAGTGGCGGTAGGTCTTGAGATCGAGATCGCCGGAATAGCTGTACTTGCGCTCGACGGCGAAGAGTTGCGCCTCCCTTTCCTCGTCGGATTTTTGCTCGGCGGCGCGGGCGCTGCGGCGCATCGCCGTCTCGAGCGTGTCGAAACGCTCGTTCAGGCGGTTGACCTTGATTTCCGTCAGCGGATCGGCGTTGCCCTTGGCCTCGATCTCGCGCAGGCGCTGGTCGTTCGCCTCCTTGAACAGTTCGAAGGAGCGGTAAAGCTCTGTCAGTTGGGAGTCTTGCGTCATTCTCTTTTTCCTTTTCGGTTTGGGTGGTTTTCAGTTCTGCGTGGGTTTGAGGCCGGTCAGCGTGGCGAGGCCGAGCGCCGCCTGCTCGGAGAGCGCGATGCCCTTGGTCTTCGCCGTCTCCAGCGCCGCGCGCGCGCCCGCGACCGCGGCCGCCTCGGCGGCGGTGAGCGTGAAGCTGCCGGACGCGGTGACGGAGGCCGCCGCCGCGGCGATGCCGGCTTCGGCGATGTCTTTCAGGTCCTGCTCGGCGACGGGCTTGAGCTGCTCCTCCAGCGGCGAGAGCAGGTCGTGAAGCGTCGCGCATTCGGATTCGAGCGCGTCGCGCAGTTTGATCCAGAGTGATGTCATGGTTCTTTTTTCCTTTCGGGTTTGGGTTTAGTGGTCGATAGTGTCGAGAGCCGCATCGCGCAGGAGGCGCGCGAAACGGAAAATCTCCGTTTCGCGCCGGATATCCGCCGCCGCGCCGCGCATGGCTTGCGCAAGCATCGCGATGCCCGACGCGGCCTTCACGCCCGTCACCCGCGCCTCGGTGTTGGCGGGAAAGGTGACGAGTGAAACCTCGACGAGGTCGACCTTCGTCAGCACGCGCACGCCCGATTTCTTTTCGATGTGCGATTCCTCGGCGCGGTACCCGATGGAAAGGCCGGTGACGACGTTTTCCTTCAAAAGTTTATAGGCTTCCTGCGCGCGGGGGACGTCGAGCGTGAAAAGATCACCCTTGACGAAGAGACCGTGATTGTCCTCGCGCATCCCGCGCCACGCGCCGATCGGCGCCGCCGCCTCGTGCTGCCAGAGCAGCGGCGGAAAACTTTTCTTTTTGCGCCATGCGGCGAGGCTCGCCTTGAACGCGCCGGGCGCGATCTTGTCGTTCACCTGGTCGACCACGCCGAAGACCGAGGCGTAGCCCTCAAACACGCCGGTTTCGGCGAGAAACTTGAGCTCGAAATCCGCGTTAAAATTATCATGCGTCATAAGCGCCCTCATATATATTGTTGGTGATGTCCTTAACCCCCGGGGAAAAATGCACCGGCTGATCGTTGCCGCTCGAGGCGATCACCGTGTCGCGGCAGAGCGTGCCCGCGTCGCTCAGGTGTCCCGTGCCCGCCTCCCATTCATTGAGATCGCGGTGCTGGACGAGATACAGAAAGACGTCCACCCCGCCGCCCGCCCCGAAGGCGGAATAAAAACTGCGGCTGCCCGCCTGGCGGTCGAGACGCAGCGGCCCCAAGCCCTCCGTCTCCGACGTTTCATAGACGCGCATCTCTTCCCAAACCTCTTTCGTCCCCGCCTTACTCGCCATGCAGCACCATGTCCAGGAACACCTGCGCGGCGGCAAGGTAATGCGCAACCCCCTCGCGCAGCAGCGCGTCGCCCAGCGCGACGTAGTCGACCGTTTTGCCCGCGGCCTGCAGCATCATCTGCGCCAGCACGACGAGATCGGAGACCCGCCAGGCGTCGCCCGCGAAGCGCGCGCGCAGATCCGCGATGCCGCCCAGCTCGTGTTCGATCTCGCGCACCAATGAAAATGTGGGCTGCACCGCATAAACCCGGTTCTCCAGCTTTAGCGGGATGGAATGTTTTTTAACCGTCAAGGCTGTCCCCCCCTTCAATCGGCGCGTAGCCGAGCGCGGCGCGCTTTTCGTTGAGCGTGAGGAAGCTCGCCGCGCTGAGCCTGTCCCACACCTGCTGGCGGCGCAAATTCAGCGCCTCGACCTTGTCCGCGTCGTATTCGACCTCGAGATCATCGCCGAACTGCGGCGTGAGCCAGTTGTTGAGCGCGTCCTTGACATGGTCGATCAGCGGCAGCACCGCGTCGTCGAAAAGCGCGAGCCGCGCCTGTTCGAAGTTGGCGAAGGTCTGCGAGCCCGCGATGCCGATGAGCTGCGAGGGCACGTGAAACGCCAGCGCGATCTCCCGCGCGGATACGTCCTTGCCCGCCAGCCAGTCCATGTCTTTGGGCGAGAGCGACATCTCCTTCCAGTCGAGCCCGCCTTCCAGCACCAGAGGCCGTCCGGCGTTGTCGTGGCCGGTAAAAAACCGCTCCAGTTCGCCCTTGAGGATTTGCCGCTGCTCGGCGGTGAGCGTGTCGGGCGCGTCGGGCGTGCTCGGCGAATAGACCAGCGCGCCGGAAGGCCGCCCGCCGGTTTGCAAGAGTGACGCGTTCCAGCGCGCCGCGTCGTTGTGCTGGTCGATGCTCACCGCGGCGGCTTCGATCGGGCTCATGCCGTACCAGTCGTCGAGCGGGTGAAAGTGCCGGATGTGCAGGACATGCGCGCGGCCGGTCAGAGGATCGACGGGGAAATCGACCCATTTGCCGTCCACCGTATAACGGTACGCCTCCGGCACGCCCTGCACACCGGGAATGACGCGCATCCGGTCGGGACGCAGCGTCCAGAGTTCGCGGGGGCTGCCGCCTGCCGGCCCGACGGCCTCGAGGTAGCCGTTGCCCGCGATCAGCGAGAACGCGTAAAGCGCCTCGAACAATTCCGCCCCGCCCTGCGTCGGGTTGGGGCGGGTGAGCAAATCGAGCAGCGGATGATCGTGCAGCCGCACGCGATTTACGCCCTTGCCTTTGTACAGCGCGAAAGGCACCGCCGCCGCCGTCTGGCTGATGAGCCGGATGCAGCGGTAGGCGATGACGTTTTTCTGGTAGCCCTCGAACGCCAGCTTATCGTACTGCCTTGGGGTAAACTTCGGCTGGTGCGCGGAAAATTGCACCAGCAGCGGCGCGGCGGGGTTGTCTTTCGCCGAATACCCCATCAGTTGTCTCTTGAATATACTTTTCCAGTTCATGGTCGTCTCCATTCTCATTACCGCCACGCCGGACTCGTTCCGGCGTCCACATGGATGCCGCAATAAATGCGGCATGGCGTGCGTGTTTATCTACCTCCACACCGCCGGCCCTTCGCTCCGGCGGCCCAGCATCAATTCCGTCAGCGCCCAGACGCGCGCGTCAACGCGGTCTGGGCTGTCCTTGCCGTTTGCCACGAAGCGGCACATCTGGTCCTCCAGCGCGCCCAGCACGCCAGCATGGTGGATGCGGCTTTGCGTATCCAGCGCGGCGATCGGCTCGGCGCGGGTGATTTTTCCCCTGCTCGCGTGCACCGCCTTGTAAGGCACGTTGGCATCGTAGGTGCGCAAGGTGTGCTCGACCATGTCGCCGCCCTGATTGACCTCGGCGACAATGCGGTCGGCTTTGTATTTTTCAAAAACATTCAAAGCGCGCGACGCCCACTCGGCGGGCGTGTATTTGCCGCTCGCATCCTCCAGCACATAACCATGACCGTCGACGCCCAGACCGGCGACGATGATGCCCGTCTCGTCGCTGTCCCGCTTCGCCGTCGTCGCGGGATCGATGGCCACGACGATGCGCTTCATCTCCGGCAGTTCGTCCGCGTCGACGCGGTTGATCTGCAAGGTCTCGCGCGTCCAGAGCGCGTTCGGCCGGTCAGCGTGGAAGGCCTCGTCGACCGTCGCCGGATATTCGCGCCGGAACGTCCAGATGTTGCCCGTCTCGTAAATCTTCGCCCGCCGCCAGCACATCTGCGCGTCGTCAAGCTTGTGCGCGCGCTTGTAATCCTCCTCTTCCGCCGTGAGCGCGAAGCCTTGCGGCGGTTGCCTTCTGTATTCCGTCTGCAGGAACCACGGCACGAAGATCAATTGGTAGTCCGAGCGTCCGTGCCTTGCATCGTCGCAGAGTTTGTAGAACAACCCCTGCGCGCCCGCCGAGGTGCTCTCGAGAATGATTTCCGTTCCGTCCAGATCCGCGACGGCCTGCAGCACGCCCGCCATGTGCGCTTGCGCGTTCGCCCAGTAGGCGACCTCCGAGCCGTGGAAATATTGCAGCGTGTCCGACCGCCCCACCCCGTGGGATTTGGCGGTGCCGACGTGATAGCCGGAGTCGAGGCGGTCGAACAGCATCTCTTTGGCGTTGGCGCGTCCCTCGTGCGCCTTCACCGGATAAGGGCAGTTGTCATGGAAACGTTTCATGATCGCGAACAGGTTCTTCGTCGCGGCGTCGAGGTGCGCGAGGATGAAGGCGCGCACGCCCGCGAGGTGCGTCACCTTCCAGTAAAACCGCGCCTCGACGTAGGTCGAGACGCCCTGCTGCCGCCCCTTGACGATCAGCGCGCGCACGCGGCCCGCCGTTTTGAGCTGCTCCTCCAGCCGGTCGTGAACGAACTTTTGCGCGGCGTTGAGCTCCAGCGCGCGGATCGCGCCCTGCTTGGTGCGGATGGCAAGGCAGGTCTCCGCGTAATGCAAAAAATCCGCCTTCAGTTTCCGGCGGATTTCCTTTTCGCTGCCGTTCACTCCAGCTCCTTTAATGCCTCCTCGTGCGTTTTTATCCTGTCGTCCCGCGCGGCTTCGGCCGCCGCGATTGCGCCCGGCATGTCCGGCAGGGTCTTCTTCAACAGCGCGATGGCCGCGGAGACCTGCGTCGCCGTCATTTTCTTTTCGCCGAGGGCGTGCTGCTGCAGCGCAAGTATCAACGCGCCCGCGTCGATGTTCTTGCGCGGATCTGCTTTGTCTTCGTGGCTCATGGCGGATAAAAAAAAACGCGGGCTCTGGCGAGACCGCGCGGTTTTATTTTTTTATTTCTCAAGTTCAGCCCGGCGACACTTCGCGAGCCTGATTAGACTTGTACAGAAATGATCCTCGCCGGTCAACAACAATTTTCGCGCGCGCCGGCCGCGAAAGAAAATCGCCGAGAAATTTCAAAAACATATGCCGCGAAAATTTTTTGCAAAAGGCCCGCGCGCCGTTTCATGGCGTTTCAGCGTGTTTCGGCGGCTTTTTTAGCGGTTGAGGCCGGCGTAATCCTTGGCGTGCGCGGACGGCGGCGTCTTGAGCGAAAACGACGGATGCGTCGCCAGATACGCCTGTTCGGGGTCCTGCGGCATATAGGGCGACACGGGCGCCTGCGGTTGCGTCTGCTGCGGCGGCGGTGGCAGCGCCTTTGGCGCGACGCTGATGTAGCCGCCGTCGTTGTTGTTGCTGGTGGTGGTGGTGTTGGTGGTGGTGATGATATGCTCCGACGCGCCCATGGAGTTTTTCTGCATCTTGATCTCTCTTTGCATGAGCGTGTCCTTGTCCTGCTTGTCCGCGGCGGCTTTTTCTTGCGCGGCTTTCTGCTGTTTCTCCGCCGCCTGCTTCAATTTCAGGCGCCGCACGCATTCCATGTAAGGGTGCCTGAAAGTCGACACGATCTCCTGCGTTTCCGCGTAGCCGAGCGCGGCAAAGCATTTGTCGGCCGACATCACGACGACGGTGTGCCCGCCGGCGTCCGCGCCGCCAGAGGCGGAAGACCCGCCGCCCGCGACGTCGTAATAGCCCGCTGCGGCGACGGGCAGCCGCAAGAGCAGCGCGAAGGCGAAAACGATTCCGCCGGCGGCCAGCGCGGCACTCTTTTTATGACGTATGTTGGACATAACTTTTGCTTCCCGTTTTTGTTTATGAAATGTAAATGTCATATCTTATTGCCATATCGCCGATCCTGTCTGATCCCCGACAACAAACGCGTCAACCCCTCCAAAAAAATCGGCGATAAATCCAGTTTTATTTCGGATGACGTATTATCACAACAAAAAATAATTGCTAGTATTCTGCCTTCACAATATTACGACATTTGGGAATCACGAAGGAGATTATATGCCACGCGACACTTCCGCCGCCCGTCAGCGCGCAACGGAACGCCTGATAATCGCCGTTCGGGAAAATGACCCGGCCACCATCAACCAGCTGCTCGCCAAGGGCGCGGACGCCAACGCCAAGGACGATCTCGGCAATCCGGTTCTGCACATCGCGGCGCGCAACGGCTACGCAAAGATCGTGAAGGCCCTGATCAAGCGCAAGGCGGATATCAACGCGAAGGACGACATCGGTCGCACGCCGCTCCTTTCGGCAGCAGACAGCGGACAGCGGGACGTGGCTGAATTGCTGATCGACGCGGGCGCGGACGTCAACGCGAAGGACGACGACGGCGCGACCCCGCTGATCGAGGCGGCGCGCGGCGGCTATGCCGAAATCGTGGAACTGCTGCTCGACAAGGGCGCGGACGCGAACGCCCGCGACAACGACGGCGCGACCCCGCTGATGGAATCGGTCGGCGACACGGACGCCAAGATCGCGCAAATGCTGCTCGCCAAGGGCGCGGACGTCAATGCGCGCGACAGCAACAACAAAACGGCCCTGATAGAAGCCGCCGGTCGCGGCAACACGGACATCGCGCGGGAACTGGTCGCGCGCGGCGCGGACGTCAACGCGAAAGACAACGACGGCGTGACCGCGCTGCTCGAAGCGGCGCGGAACGACGACGCGGGCATAACGCAAATCCTGCTGGGCAACAAGGCCGACGCCAACGCGAGAGACAACGAGGGCAACACCGCGCTGATGACGGCCGTGCGCAGGGGTAATATGACGCTGATAGGGAAACTCCTCAAAGGCGGCGCCGACGTCAACGCGCAGGACAACGAGGGCAACACCGCGCTGATGGAGGCGGTGACCTACCAGTCCTACGATTACGACACCAACAGCAGCACGGACGGCTCCGGCATCGTACGGCTGCTGCTCGCCAACGGCGCGGACGCGGACATCAAAAACAATCAGGGCCAGACGGCCATGACGATCGCCGCGGAGGAAAACAAGGGGCAGATCGCCCAGATGATCAGGACGGAGAGCGACAACCGCAAGCGCCTCGCCGCGGAATACGCCAAGGCCGCCGAAGACCGGCGCCGGGCCGAGATCGGCGGCGCGCAGCAGGACCTGCGCGAGGCCGCGCGAAAAAAACCCAAGTTCAAACTGAAACCGCCCAAACCCTGACCCCCGAAGGAGAGCAACGCATGCCGTTCGATAACGATTTCAACCGCAAATCCGCACCGGCATCACGTCTGGCCCGCGCCGTCGAAGACAACGATCTTCAGACCGTCACCGAACTCTTAAGCAAAGGCGCCGACGCCAACGGCAAGGACGACTACGGCATCGCGCTTCTGCATGTGGCGGCGCGGTGCGGATATGAGGACATCGCGAAGCTGCTCATCAAGAAGGGCGCCGACGTCACCGTGAAAGACGGCAACGGCGACACCGCGCTGATGGCGGCGTCGCGCGGCGGGCAGCCGAAGATCGTCGCGCTGCTGCTGGCCAACAAGGCGGACCCGAACGCGACGGACGAGCAGGGCAACACCGCGCTGATCGAGGCCGCGCGCGCCGGATGGGACAGCTGCGCCATGATCCTGCTCGCCAACGGCGCCGATCCGGACGTGAAAAACACCAGCGGCACCACGCCGCTGATGTCCGCGGCGCGCAACGGCAACCTCAAGATCACGCAGGCGCTGCTCGCCCGCAGCGTCGACGTCAACCGGAAGGACAACTACGGCAGCACGGCGCTGATGGAAGCCGCTGACAGCAACAACGTCGACATCGTGCGCGAACTCATTACCAAGGGCGCCGACATCAACGTGAAGGACAATCAGGGCAAGACCGTCCTGATGTCGGCCGCGCGCAGCGGCAACACCGACGCCATGAAGACGCTGATCGACCTCGGCGCCGACGTCAACGCCAAGGACAACGAGGGCACCACGGCCCTGATGTCCGCCGCCAGCGCCGACCGTCCGGAGGTCGCGCAGCTCCTGCTCGAGCGCAACGCCGCCATCAACGCGCAGGACAACCGCGGCAACACCGCCCTGATGGCGGCCGCGCTTTACCAGACATACGACTACAGAGTGGGCGGCATGACCGGCGGCTCGCGGGTCGCGCAACTGTTGCTCGACAAGGGCGCCGACACCTATATCAAGAACGGGCAAGGCCAGACGGTCGTGCGCGTCGCCGCCGACGCGGGACACGACAACATCGTGCAGATGGTCAGGGCCGAGCGCGTCAAGCGCCAGCGCCTCGCCGAAGAGCACGCCAAGGCGGTCGAGGACCAACGGCACCAAAACGTGGTCGGCAAGCAGCAGGAGCTGAAAGACGCCGCCCGCCTCAAAAAGCCCAAATTCAAACTGAAACCGCCCAAACCTTAACGGGCGGGCGGCGTTTTCCCGACATCGCGACGCCGGCAGGCTTGCCCCTGCCGGCGTTCCTTTTAGGCGCGCCGATACATAATGTACCCCCTGCCGGAGCGCGACATATTGTTTCGCTGCTTGTCCTGAAAAAGTTATTTCCCACATTATTTTACATTGACATAATATATTGACCATAATAGATTGCTATATAAATAACGATTCGAGATACAGATCCCGAGAATCATTCAAAAAACCATTTTTATGAAGGGAATCAGCGCCATGTCCCTTGGCCATATCTTCAACCGTACCCCGAAACCAGACCCCCAGGAACGCGCCCGCGTTTTAGCGGCCGTCAAGAAGGACTGGCAAGCCCTCGTCAACGTCTCCCCTGCCTTCAAAGACGACCGCGAGATCGTCATGGCTGCCGTGGAGCAGGACGGCCGCGCGCTCGCCTATGCGTCCAAAACGCTGCGCGAAAACTTCGACATCGTCCTCGCCGCCGTCAAAAAAGACGGACGGACGCTGCATTATGCCTCGAAAAATCTGCGCAACAACCCCGTCGTCGCCCTCGCCGCCGTCACCCAGAACTGGCAGGCGCTCCAAAGCCTGAAGGGCGATATAAAAGACAACCCCGAGATCGCCGCGGCCGCCATCGCGCAATCCGCCACTGCGCTTTACTATGCCGGCGAGAAAACGCGCGACAACCGCGAGATCATCCTCGCCGCCATGGAGAAAGACCCGCGGGCGTTCCGCTACGCCTCCGATGCGCTGCGCGACGACCCCGAACTCGCCCTGATCGCCGTCAGGAACGACTGGCAGATGCTCTCCTATACCGGCGAGAAAACGCGCAACACCCTCGACGTCGTCAAGGCGGCCGTGGAACAGAACGCCAGCGCACTCTCCCATGCGTCCGACAGGCTGCGCGACAATAGCGGCCTTGTCCTGACCGCCGTTAAAAAGTCCGGCAGCGCGCTCGCCTATGCGTCCGACAGACTGCGCAACGACCTTGAAATCGTCAGAGCGGCCGTCGGGCAGGACGGCACGGCGCTGCATTATGCGGGACAGACCGCGTGCGCCGACCGCGATATCGTCTTCACCGCCGTCAAAGAAAGCTGGCAGTTGCTGCGCTATGCCTCCGACGCGCTGCGCGACGACGCCGAACTCGCCATGATCGCCGTCAAGCAGAACGGCAGCGCGCTCGCCTATGCCGGCAAGAACGTACGCAACAACCGCGACATCGTCCTGACCGCGCTCGCGCAAAACGGCAGCGCGATCGCCTATGCCTCCGACACGCTGAAAAAGGACCCCGAACTCGCCATGATCTCCGTCAAGAAAGACTGGCAGACGCTTGATGATTTGCCGCGGGAAATCAGAGACAACCGCGACATCATCTCGACCGCCCTCCAACAAAACGGCGCGACGCTCTACTATGCGTCGGAACGGCTGAAGGACGACTTCGGCCTCGTCATGCAGGCGGTCACGAAAGACGGGAAGGCGCTGCAGCATGCCTCGGAGCGGCTGAGAGGCAACTCCGACATCGTCACCGCCGCGCTCGCGCAGAACGGCGAGGCGATCGCCTATCTGTCCGACGACATGAAAAACGACCGCAAGATCATGTGGAAGGCCGTCGAGAGCAACTGGAAGGCGCTGCGTCACGCCTCCGAAGAATTGTGCAAGGATCCGGAACTCGTCCTGCTGGCGGTCAAACAAAACTGGCAGGCCCTCGACTACGCGCCGGATATGCGCGGCAACCGCGAGATCCTCATGGCCGCGGTGGCGCAGAACGGCATGGCGCTGCGCTATGCCTCCGCAGAGCTGCAAAACGACCGCGACATCGTGCGCGCCGCCGTCGAAAAGGCCGGCCGCGCCCTCACCTACGCGTCGCCGGAGCTGCGAAAAGACAAGGAACTCGCCCTGATCGCCGTCAAAAAAGACTGGCAGGCGCTCACCGACATAAACCCGGACCTCAAAAACGACAAGGACATCATGCTCGTCGCCATAGAACAGGACTGGCAGGCCTTAAGCTACGCCTCGAAAGAGCTGTGCAACGACCGCGACGTCGTGCTCGCCGCCGTGAAGCGGAGCGGGCAGGCTCTGGAATACGCCTCCGAAAATCTGCAGGGCGACCCCGAGATCATCCGCACCGCCATCGGCAAAAACGTCTCCATGATCAAGCGGGCGTCGGGAAAAGCCAGAGAAAGCCGCGACGTCATGATGCCCGCCGTCGCGCAAAACGGCATGGCGCTGAAATACGCCTCCAAAGAGCTGCAAAAAGACCGCGGCCTCGTCGAGACCGCCATCAGGCAAAACTGGCGCGCGGTGAAATACGCGGCGGAGAAGCTGCAAAAGGACAAAGACATCGCCAAGCTCGTCGCACAGGAGAAGGAACGCCAGTCGACGCCGAAAAAGCAATGCCTCAACTTCATGTGGATCAACCTCGACATCCCGCCGAAGCCCGATCCGGAAGACGGCTCCATCCGCATGCCGCTGCCGGAAGAATACATCGAAAACGTCCGCGAGGCGGGCCGCCGCCACGCCAAGGCCGACGTCGACCTGTGGGTCGACTCGCGCCGCCTGACGGCAAAGCAGTTCGCCTGGCTCGAGGCCGTCCTCGACGACGAAGAGCTCCCGAACGTGCATCTCAAGGACCTCTGCTCCATCCCCGAATACATCAACGAGGAGCTCTACAACCGCACCGAAACAAAAAAGGACTGGCGCAGCGGCTATTCGGGCGTCGTCTGGCTGCAGGTGGACGCCGCGAAGATCCTCATCCCGCTGCAGGGCGACTACGACCAGAGCTTCTTCGCCGACCTCGACCACGCCCACCTCGACATCGAGGGCGAGAAGGTGCAGAAGATGCTCGGCGACTACGGCCTGCTGATCGGCGGCTCGGGCGAGAACTCCACCTGCATGGAAAACCAGCTCTGGGGCTTCGACCGCAGCCGCAGGAACTTCTTCAAGGATTATTACGACGAGGGCCTGCGCATCTCCTATCAGGGACAGATCGCCTACAACGCCCTGCACAGCATGGTGAACAGGGAAATCTGCAGCTTCGAGGACATCCGCAGCGAGCAAATCTGCTTCCCGATCGGCAGCATCGGCCTCGCGCACGCGGTGCAGCCCGGCCACGAAAACGAAGGCGGCGGCGGCTACAACAGCGGCTACAAGGGGCGCACCAGCGTTTCAGAACAGGAACTGACCAAAATCTTCAACGAGAGAAAACGCAGAAAAGCCCTGCCGCCCTCCGAAAAAACGCCCGCCGCGGCCGCCGTCGCCGCTACGGCGTCGGTGCAAAAGACGCAACGCCCCGGTCTTTGAGGAAAATTCGCCCTTGGGAACGCAATTGTTAATATAACGTTAATAACTGCTAGCTATAATCCAAGGTAGGAAGTCACCTCTTGCGGAAAGGAAACCGGACGATGCGCCTCAGGGATAGTTTCAGGAACAAGTCGTCTTTCCCCTACGCCATCTATAACCGGGCCTTGAAAAGCGTCAAGAAAGACGGGCTGACCCTCAAAGACATTCCCGCCGAGCTGCGCGCCAGCCGGAGCATCGTCTTCGCCGCCGTGCGGCAAAACCCGCAGGCCCTGCAATATGCCTCGAAAGAGCTGCAAGCCGATCAGGCCATCCGAGTCGCCATGGCGGCCAAACCGGCGGACGGCCCCAAAAACACCCTGCAATAAGCCTTTCGAGACGCCGAAAAACCCGCCGAAATGCCAAAAACCTGTTGAAACGCGCATGCGTTTCGGGTGACATGAAGGCCTG
>JAEHJW020004032.1_pt1 | contig 31395 bp, 57 predicted proteins | sample 9271431 | NCBI WGS metagenome assembly JAEHJW02 | reverse complement strand
CGCTGATCGTCTGCGCAGCGGACGCCTGCGGAACGACGCTCGACGCAGCGACAACCACCGCGCCGATATTGTGCTGAGTAACGGGATTCATAAGATGCTCCTAAGAAAAATCCGACAATGCCAATGTGTTTTGTCGCCATCTCTTGATAGCGGCTAGGCGGATACGCTCCCGAGCTTCAGGAGTTCTCTTCTGACCGAGCAACGCGCGCCTTCGCTTTTCGCGTGTCTCGGCGGATTGAATTTGTCCGCAGGAATGCTGATTTCCAATCATCGCCAAACGCAGTTTTTCTATGGTTTCTGGTCGCTTTGGTACACCAATGGCGGCACACCGCAACTTCTCGCGCAGTTCTTCGGTGACGTAACTACTGCCGCGCTGAAGTGCTTTTTTGCGCAGCTTTTCCTTGCATTCTTCCGAGAGTTGACGCCCCTTTCTTTGCGTACTCCACTTGGCTCGCAACTCGACGGAAAAAGTCCTGCCGCAAAGCGCCTCACTGATTCGACGACGACGTTCCGCGCTGAATTTCCGACCAGTCAGAGCAACCCTTATCTTCGCGATGGCTTCAGCCGACTTGATGTGCCCGGTAGCTCCATCACCGCCGTCGGTGAGGTTAAAAAGCGAGCCGCCAGACGAAAGGCGCCCAAACTCGGAAATCAAATCGCGCTCGCAATCAAATGCGGCATCCTCGGAAGAAAACCATCCGACTATCCTGATGACCGGTTCCATATCGAGACGCCGCAGAACATTGATGGTGTTCTGTAGGATTGGGTTATGCGACTTGACGCGCCAATGACGAAGAGCACGAGATACGGAGCCATGGCGTCCATTCCCAGACGCGCCCTTTCCAATGTAGACAGGCACGTCCACGCTCTTTCTCGGGTCGAAATAAGCGTAGACGTAGAACCTGAAACCGGCAGGATGGTCAGCCACCCTGCCGGTAACCAGATCGCCAGCAATCATGAGATTGCTGGTGCCCACCGACAAAATTGCAAAACCGCGACCGCCGCGTCGTGTCGGATCTGGAAGTCGTGTTCCGCGATCGCGCGAATGATCGTCTGATCGTTCTGGAACGCCGAGATCGTCGAGCCGCTGCCGTCCTGGTACATGCCCTCGCGGGACACGGCGAGCTCGAGCGACATGCTGTCGAAGAGCATCGCCTCGTCCATCTCAGCCGCGATCAGGAACGAGCAATCGGTGTTCGTGCCGGTCGTGTCGTAGATGTTCACCGGGATCTGGGTCGTCCGCTTGAACGGATACCCGAGGAGCTTCCCGTTGTTCATCTCGTCCCGGTACACGTAGACGCCGAGCGAGTTCTGCACGTTGTAGAGATAGTTGAACGTGCGCGGGTGGCCGAACCACACGCGCTTCGTCTCCGGGACGTTCGCGGTGTCGAGCTTGTTGGCGAGTCCGCCGAGCTCCGCCGCCGCAGTCGCGAGCGTATACGTCTCGCTCGACGTGATGAAGTTGCCGCCGGATGCTGCGGTCGAGTTGCCGGTGTTCAACCAGCTGCCCGCCGTGCCGCCGCCGTTCACCGCATAGCGGTTCGCGAACCCAGTGAAGCCCATCGGCGTCGCCTGCGTGCCGTCGCCAGTGAGGAACGCGAGATCCTCGCGCAGCGCGAGCACCTGAACCAGGTCGTCCCGCACGAACGCATCCGCCGCCGGATCCGCGTAACGCATCAGGTCGTTCGACACCGGCACGATCGCGGTGAGCTTCTTGAAGCTCGCGACGATCTGGCCCGTGGTCTGCTGGCTCGACGCGATCTTCTGCAACTCGGTCCCGTAGTTCGCCGTTGCCGGGGCCGTCTGCGCGGGCAGAGTCATCGTGCCGCGGGGCATCGGGATGACGCGCGGACCCGACGAGCGCACGACCGCCTGCGGACGCAGGAGTTCGATGATCTCGTTGTAGTAGTCGGGCGGCACGATGAAGCCGCCGGACGAACCGACGGAGGTCACGAGTGCCCGAGTCACCGGGTGGCTCTCGCCATACATCTGCGCCGCAACCTGCCGCGCGAGGATCGGATTGCCGCCGGCGAGGCCGCACATGCGCGCCATCGCGCCGATGACGAGCGAGCGCGAATTGCCAAGACCGCGCCGCTTCGCGTAATCCTCGTCCGTGTACGGATCGCGGGTCACGTTCTCGAGGTGCGGAGTGCGCTCCTGGCCGGAGACCGGCGAGGCACCGGCAGCGATCGCCGCCTGCGCCGCGCGCGCCTTCGGGATCTCGACATCGAGATTCGCGACGCGCCGCTCGGAGTTCTCCCAGGACGCCTGTTCGTCGGCGCTCAGGATGTCTTTCGCGGCGAGAATCTTCAGGGTTTCGACAGCGGCCGCTCGCTGCTGCACCAGTTCATTGACGGAGGGCATGGAGTGCTCCAATTACATGCGCCGCATGGCGCTTTGGGTGCCTTGCCAAAGGGCTACGATGGCGAGCGGCCCCAGAAACGAAAAACGCCGCGCGAGCGGCGTATTTCCGGGAACCAGAAATGCAAAGCCCCGCGCGAGGCGGGGCCGGATCAACGAAACTCTCGCCCTTAGACGGGCGCCGAAATCTCCAGCAGCCGCGCGCGGCGCTTGCGCCACGCGGCACTGCGACTCTCGCCGGCATCCTGCTCGGTGCCGTTCGAGACCTGGACGTCGTCCGAGTCGCCGTCCTCGCCGCTGGCGTTGTCCTCGTCGCCGGGAACTTCGTCGCCCGCGAGCTTCTTCACCGACTCGTGCGCTGCGCGGATAGAGCGCCCGAGATCGTCGTGCGAACTCTCCGCATCCTCGTGAGCGCCCGCGACGTCGGCGTGCGCCTCGCGGACCGCCCGGTGGTGCTTCTCCACCGCGCCGTGCAATTTGATCGCGCGCTCGATGTGCTCCGCGGCGCGCTCGGGTTCGCTTCGGGCCGCTTCCAGCGCTTCACCGAGGTCGTCGTGCGAGGCCCGCGCCTTCTCGTGCGCCGAGCGCGCTTCCTCTAGGTGATCGCCGGCACTTCGCTGGTGATCTCCGAGCGCCTTGTGATGCGCCGTCGCGCGCTCGTGGTGGCGCAGGGCGCTTCGGACGTGGTCGCTCTCGGCTTTCGTCAGGCGCCGAGTTCTCGCGCTGTGCGAGCGGTCGCCGTCATGCTTACCCATCTCTGCTTTCTCCTCGTAGTGATCGAGGACCGCGCGGGCTTCCGCCTTGCAGTTCTCTGGAATGTCGGTCTGAGGCAGCCGCGAGGCAGCCGCGCGGATCGCGCCCTTCGGAACCTTGAGACGACCGCCCACGACGTGCGCGATCGGGAGCTTGTAGGAGCCTTTGAGCTTCGGCTTCGATGCGTCATAGGCCAGAAACGCCTTGCGCGCCTTGGCCGGGTCGAAATCATCTCCACCGGCCCACTCGAACACGGATTTCTCGGCCTCCGGGCCATCCCAGGTGTCCGAGTCGTCGATCGGAAGCGTGCGCGAAGTCCCGCACTTCCAATCTGAGGATCCTTCACTGCGTTGGGTCACAACCGCTCCTGTGTCGGCTGGTGCGCCGACGAATGAGAGTTCGAGGAGGTCGGATTCGATGATCCGTTGACCACCCCACGGGTCTTTCGGGTCAAGCGGCTCGACCTCCGTCGGGAGAAAGCCGATGGAAACGGCTCGGATTACTCCGGCCTTCACGAGATTTCGCACTTCGTCCGACTTGCAGGACGTCCCGGAGGGCGGCCACTCGATCTCAACCTCCAACTGGTCGCCGCCGTTCGTGAGAGACGCCGAAACTGGCGTCGCGACCGGGTGTTCCGAGTTGTGGTTGAAGAGAATCGAGGAACTGCGCAGGAAATTCGCCGTTTTGATGCCGGCCGGCTCGACCACATGGCCGTCCCGCGCGAGTTCGTTCGTCGAGGCGATCACTTTCGTGCGGTTTTCCGCCGTTTGCTCCGCAGAAACTGCGGCGGATGCACGGATTTTCTTCACATTCACTTGGTTTCCCTCTTGGTGCGCCCGATGACGCGCAAGGACGTCCTGCCGCCCTCATTCGCGACCGTCGGGGGAGGCTCTTCGCCAGCCGGAGGGCGCCCCGCGCCGTCCGGAGCGGTCCCGGTCATATCGCTGCCGAGCGCCGCGAGATTCACCGGCGCACGGACCTCATCCCCGCCATCGACCGGCGGCAGGCTCTCGCTCGTGCGCCACTCGTTCGGCGAGATCAGCCCGGAAAGAACGCCGATGCGGCCGATGTTGTAGCGGGTCTGAGGATCGGCGCGCAGGAGCGACGTCTCGTCGAAATCCATCCGCAGGCCCTCGTCGGTCAGGCCGAAAACGCGCTCGAACTTCTGCTCGAGCATCGTCAAATCGGGCGCGACCGTCTCGTTGACGTAGCTCTGATCTTCCTGGATCACGGCATTGCCGCGTTCGGCCTTGCCAGGCTGCATCAATTTCCGCGGCGGAACCCCGAAGAACCGCGCGATGTCCTGAATGTTCAGCTGCTGCTGATCGACGAACTGAATGTCCACCGCGCTAAGTTGCAACTGCTGCCACTTCAGGCCCTCCTCGAGGACCGCCGTGCGGCCGGTGTTCTGCACCCCGGATTGGAACTCGTCCCACTGCGCTTTCAACCGCTTCGCGGTCTGTTCGGTCAACTGCCGATCGGTCGTGAGAACGCCCGACGGCCGCGCGCCGTTGTTCACCCATCGGGAGGCTTGCAGGTTCTGCCCCATCCCGAGGCCGATCGAATCGCGCGCGAGACCTATCGTCGAGGCGGCGACCAGCATGTTGAAGCTGATCCCGCGAAGGTGCAGGATGTCCTCGGACGGGATCGCCACCGGGAAGTCCTTCAGCATCGCGATCTGAAAGAGGCCGATGCGGTTCACGTTGTAGAACCAGCTGCCGTCCGTCGATTCGAGCACCATCACGGCATCGGGGTTGATCCAGACGAGTTCCGTCGGATTGCCCTTGCTGTCGCGCAGGATCGCCGCATAAGCGTTTCCGCGCAGCAGGAACGCGACCATCATGTCGCGCATGAACTCGTACCAGGTCTGCACCCGGTTCGGTCGCTCCAGGAGTCGCGCGACGGGATGTTCCTTCGCCGGCAGGCGCTTGCGCGTCCCGTCCCGCAAAGTCGCGAGGATCGACGGCTGGCACCGCGCCACGTCCTGCGCACGCACGGAGACCGCCCGATGCACCGCGCTCACCGTCATCGCAGTCGCCTGCGAGACGAGCAATCCAGAGGCCGATTGCACGCTCCCGAGCGGCGGGATCATCGAATAGCTCGGCGTCCCGGCTACCGACCGCTCGACGCTCGATTGCGCAACCCTGCCGAAGAGCGTCATCGGCCACGTCCCGCGAGAACCGCTATCGCGATGCACAGCGCGCCGAATACGATGAAGCCCGCGGGGCGATAGACGAGGCCCGCGCCGTAAGCCGTGGCCCCCACCCCAAAGAACCCAAGGCCGTCGAGCGACAATTCCGGCAGCCGGCGAACGAACGAAGCCGCTATCCCGCGCCACGCGCCGGGAACGCGCCCCGCGAGCAGTTCACGCGCGCCGCGCAGTTCGGTCCGCAGGGCCTCGACCTCCGCATCGTCGCTCTGCGCGTTCTGGTTGCGTTTTCCTGCCACGTTTTGCACCTCAGAGAACCAGAAGATCACGCCGCTCGTAAGACGAGGTGCGCACTTGAGCCGGCATCACCTCGGCCGCGCCGACGGCCATCGCAAGAGCGACGAGCGCGTCGATGCGATTGACCGCTCGGCGCTTCGAGAACCACCGATTGTCGAATGCGTCATGCTCGACCGCCGCCGACATCATCGCGGAGATAACCACCGGGCTGCGCCGGATGCGGATCCGTCCCTCCAGGATCAGCGCCTCGAGCGCCGCGACCGATCCCGGCATCCAGAGGCCCGGCTGCGGCTCCTCGCCGCGCAATTTCGCCTCCTCGACCTCTTCCGGTGTCGGGCGCGCGCGCCGGATGCCGCCCTGCGGATGCTCTTTCTGCGGGACCGTCACGCCGATGTCGCCGAGCTCCTGTTCGAGCTTGCGGTATGAGTAGCGGTCATAGGCGAGCGTCACGAGTTGGTACTCAGCGCTCACCTCCGCAATCCGCGCTGCGACGAAATCGAGCCGGATAATCCGTCCCGGAACGGCATTGAGCCAGCCGCCCTTTGCCCAAACCTCGTATGGCGCCTGATCCCGGAGGCTGCGCTCCGCAAGAGTGTCCCGCGGCGTCCACGCCTCGACCCAAGCGTCGTAGGTCGGAAGCTCCACCGTCTCCTGATCACCAGCGCGGCCCGCGCGCTGCACCGTTTTCGTGCCGGTGCGCACGCAGAATCCGAGCGCCGTGAGATCCTGTGACCCGGAGAGGTCCGCGCCGATCGTCACCGGCTTGCCGGCGTGCTCGAGCGGGTCGAAATCGGCCAGCACCGACTCGAGCGCCGGACGCCCGATCCATGCCTGCTCCGCGTCCGTCCAGACGCAAAAGTGCAGCCGAAGGATGCCGTTCAGCTTTCCCGGAATCGCCTTCGCCTGCCGTACCACGCTCGCGAGATAGTCCTCCTGGACCGTCACTCCGAGGAGCGGGTTCGCCTTCACCCAGCAACTCGGGTCCGTCAGCGGATCGTCGCCCTTGTCGAGCGCGCAGACGTAACTGAACGACTCGTCGTCGATCACCTCGCCGACGTAGGTCGCAGAGTCATCCGGTGCCATCGTGCCGGCCGCAACCCGCACCGCGTGCTGGTGCTCCTGCCAGCACACGGAGTTCCGGTCGGAACCCGAGTTCGTAATCATCACGAGCAGCGGCTGCCGGCGCCACTTGAAACCGCGCTCCAGCATCTCGATCACGGTGCCGTTCTTGTGCTCATGCACCTCGTCGCAGAGCGCGAAGTGCGGCCTCGGCCCGGACTGGCTGTCCTCGCTCGAGATCGGCCGGAAGAACGACGCGCTCGAAAGGTCCGCGATGTTCCATACCGGATTGCCGCCGGAGGCGGTCAGCCGCTGATCGAGAGCGGGCGACTGGCGCATCATCGCTACCGCATCCCGGAACAGGATCATCGCCTGGTCCTTCTTCGCGGCGGCTGCGTAAATCTCCGCGCGCGGCTCCCCGTCGGAGAGCAGACCGTACATGCCTATCCCGGCGCAGAGCGGGCTTTTCCCGGCACCCTTGCCAATCTCGATATACGCGCGCCGAAAGCGCCGCGTGCCGTCCTGCCGGCGCCAGCCGAACAGCGACCCGACGATGAACTGCTGCGACGGCGCGAGATCGAACGGCAATCCCTCGAACTGGCCGCCCGCCAGGCGCAGCACCTCGCGGAAGAACCCGAAAACACGCGCAACCGGGCCCTCCGGCTTGCGATTGGCCTTGCGCGCCTGCTCTACCTCCTCGGCCGTCGGCTCGTTCCAGATCAGGCCCCGAGACGGACCGTCCTTGATGTCGTGCAGATGACGCCGACAGGCATTCCTGACGTGCGGCCCCGCGACAACCTGACCCGCAATGACGTCCCTCGCATACGCCGTGACCGGATCGGGAGGATCCTTACGCGAAGAAGCGGTCGGTTTCGTCCGGCTTTTCTTCACCGACGCCCTTCACCCGAGTGCGCGCTGAGGCGGTCATGCCGAACTCCGCCAGCCAGCCGCGAATGCGCCGGTCGGCGTCCGAGATCATCGCGACCTCGGGGCGCTGCCGCACCATGACGCCGTCCTTCCCATAGCTGAGATAGGTGCGCGCGCCGCCCGCGGCTATCACGTACTCGTCACCCGTGTCGCGCCGCTTCCCCATGATCGGGAGCGCCAAGGACTCGCGCGCCGCGAGCTTGTCGGCATACGCCTCGCACAACATCTCGACGCCGATCGCGTCGGCCTTGGTCAGAATCCCCATCCCGTCGAGCACGTCGCACACGTACACCCAAATCTCGCGAGCCTTGTCGCTGATGTGAGCCGGCGCACTCGGCCGCGCTCGAGCCGGACGAGGCTCCGACGCATTGATCGGCCGCTTTCCTGGGTTGCCCTGCACCAATTTGAGGTGCGAAGGCTTCGGTTTCCTGCCTTTCATGCCTTTTAGCCTTCCGTTCCAATTTCGCGGCGCTGCGAATATTTGCACCACACGGTCGAACGATATTCCCTTGCTGCACCGCGAAACCCCCTACCGTTGCGAGCGAGCAGCACGTCGTTGCTTTGCGACAACACTCGCAGTTGATGCTGTGCGGTCATCGCTGTCGGCTCGGATCGAGCGGCCAGCCGCCGGCATCGCATCCCTTGATGCGGAATCGGCCCTGTTGCTTGCGGCCAGGCGCTCGGTCGCGGCGCTCTTTGATCTGAGCGTCGTGTGATAGGCACAGCGTTCGCAGGTTCTCGAGCCGATCCGCCTCCGTGGCGTGTGGCAGGTTCGGTCGGGTCTCGATGTGATCGGCCACCCGGCCAGGCGCTCCGCAACCGACGACCGTACATCGTCCGCCGTCTCGAGAAATGCACTCGGCTCGCAGAGCTCGCCAGTGCGCGGTGCGGTAGTACGCGCTGCTCACTCGGTCGATCCGGCCTACAGGATCGTCAGGATCAGGAGGTACGGAAAAATGGCGCCGGAGCGCATCGTCACCAGGATTTCTATTTCGTACACACTGCCAGAGGTTCCGCCGCCGATGAATGCACTCGCGACTAAACTCGTGTTCGTCTCGCTGGTGATCGTGAGCGCGCTATCCGGCGGCGATACCTGAGTCCAGGTCGCGCTCGCAATCGTGTCCTGACCGACTGCCGGCGGTGCTGCTGCGGTCCAGGTGAGCGAGCCGTCCGTGACGGTGCCGCCGCTCGTTGTCGGCCATGCCGGTTCGAGCGTGCCGGTCTGCCCGGCGGTTGCGCCGTTGAGATACACGAACCCGGTCGCATTGGCCTGAGTCGGCCGAACGACGCCAGCCGCGGCGATCGACAGTGCATCGTCCCATTCGATGACCGAGTCCTGTCCGACGTCGATCTCGTAGGGAAGATTGCCGGCGGCGAGCTTGGTTCGGTAGGCCGTTTGCGGCGTCGTGCTTTGAGTCATCGTGTCCTCTCACTGCCAGGCGACTGCGCCGCTCTCGAGGCGCCTGGGGCTGCCGTATGAGATATTGAGGCGCCTCGATACCGAATTTCCGATGACGCGCGGAGTCGCCACTGCGCCGCTCTCGAGGCGCTGGCGATGCGCCGAAAAGGCGAGCACAACGGCCGGCGCTGCTGTCGATCCTTTGCCGCTTGTTGCGCCGACCGCTGCAACACTGTCCGCGCGCTCAGCTACGGCGCCGACGCCAGCTTCCGCCGTGGACCCGGAGCCCGAAGCAATATCTGCCGCTTCTACAACCGCCGCTGTTCCAGAAACGTCTTGCCCGCCAGACCCGACAATGGCGTCGGCGGCTTCGACGATTGCAGCGGTCCCGCTGACGCCTTGCGCAACAGCAGCTGTAACCTGATCCCCCGCCTCCGCTACCGCTGCCGATCCGGTGACTGCCTGCGCACCGGCTGCGCTTACCGAATCAGCCGGCTCGACGATCGCGGCTACACCACCGCCCCCGGTTGAGCCGCTCGCGGCGACCGTATCAGCCGCTTCGGTAACAGTTGCGGTCCCTGTGACCGCTTCGGCGCCAGTGGCTGAAACAGCATCGGCGGCTTCGCTGACCGCCGCTGTGCCTGTGGCGGCTTGTACGCCAGTGGCCGCGACGACATCGGCGCCCTCGGTTATCGCTGCCGATCCGGTATCGCCAGCCGTACCAGTCCCGGCGACGGTATCGGCGCCTTCCGCAATCGCAGCGGTGCCAGTTGCGCTCTGCGCGCCTGTTGCCGCCACCGCATCGGAAGGCTCGACAATCGAAGCCGTTCCAGCGACAGACTGCGCGCCCGTTCCGGCGACAACATCTGCCGGCTCAGCGATGGCCGCAGCGCCAACCGCTCCCGCTGCACCAGCTCCGGCGACGACATCCGCGCTTTCGGCAACCGCTGCGGTGCCGGTAACGCTCTCAGCCCCAACTCCCGCGACTACATCAGCCGCTTCGTTCGCGGCAGCGGTGCCGGCGACGATGAGCGCGCCCACCGCCGATACGGTGTCGGATGCTTCGGTGATCGCAGCGGAGCCTGTCGCACCGCTCGCCGGAGGAAGCGAATAGACGCGCCTCGGACTTCGCGGGCGCACCATGATCCAAGGCTCGGCGTTCAGCCACTCGAATTCAGCGGCGGAAAGGACGCGGTCGTAGACGCGAAAGCCCGAGAGCGACCCCGAGTAGCCGACGTTGTAGGTAGTCCCCACCTCCAGCGCGGCGCCGGATCCCAAGTTGATCGTGGTGCCGGTTCCCGCGTAGGTCATCCCTAGCGCGGCGCCATCCCCGTAGATCTGAATCCCACTGACGTCGGTGGCTGCCGGCTTCGAGACGCCAAAAGAGCGGATCACTCCGTTGTTGAAACCCGTGCCACCGGACGCTGTGATGCCGCCAATGTGTCGAGTGTAGAGAACGCCGGTTTCGCAACTGAGCGATATCCACTGGCCAGCCGTTCCTGAATTTCCCCAACACCCAAGATATTGAGCGCCGGTGATCGCGGTCGAGAAATTAGTGAAGATCGACAGCGCGCCGGTTCCAACGATCGGCGCCTTGACGGCGGTATTGCCACCGCTCGCTGTTTGCGTGCGCGTGAGCAGCGGCCCAACAGAACCAGCGACGAACGTGGCGGCTGCGTATGTTCCGAGATTATTGCCTTTTACCAGATCAACGAGCGTGCCATTCAGCGGCCAGAAGCCGACGAGTCCGAAACTGAGCGGGTGCGCCCAGTTGAGTTCTATCGGTCCCTCCGGAACCTGATTCGGCTGCCAGCCGCCTTTTTTGGCGATATACGCCATGGCGGTATTACCCGTTCAGGTTGATCTTGTCAGAGGCGAACGCGACGATGTTGCCGGTCGCGGCCAGCGCGTTGCCAATCTGATTCGTAACCGCGAGCACGAACTTCGTCGGCGGGATCTGCCCGATGTAGACCGAGCCGGTCTGAGTCCCGGACGCTCGCGACGGCGCCCAGGTGATGTTGCCGACGAAATAGGCCGCTCCCGGCGCAACGGTACCGCTCGCCGTCCCATCACCGTAGGTCGTGCCGTCCTGGTTCAACGGCAGCAGGTAGACCGACAGGTACGGCGTACCGGTCCCGGTGGCAAGCGTCGGCAGACTCACCGACACAAAGCCGTCGGTCATCAGATTGGTGGTGTTGTCGATCGCCGTAGCAGCGACCGCCGTGGAGCCAGCGGCGAGCGCGTTCAGTTCGGTGGATAGTGCGGTCGCATACGAGAGCGCGGCATTCCAAATGGCGGTGTTTGCCATTACGCCGCCCTCGCGGCAACGAGGTCATTCTCGATGATGCCGCCCGGCCAGCCCCAGAGCGATGCCTGGGAAACGAGCGTCTGCGCGAGCGCGCCAATCGTCTGAGCGGCGGCTGCCGGGATAAGACCTGCCGAAACGAGCGCCGATATCAGCGCGTTGATCGCAGCGGCTTTCGTCGGGTCGGAGAACTGCAAGCTGTCGAACAACGGCGGGGGTCCGACCATCAGCCCGAACGTCTGCGCGGCGTTCGACGCCTGCGCGGTCACGGCGCCCGCAATCGGAGGCGGATTCGTCGCCCAACCCTTGATCGTCGGCAGCAAGCCGCCGAGCGCGAAGTCAGCGAGCGCGTCCGACATCGCGACATCAAGCGGCTGCGGGACGGTCGCCGCGTTGCAGGCCGAGATCGCCTGCGCGTCCGTCATCCCGGCGTATGCGCCGCCAGTCGCGAGCGCGGTCTTGAGTGCCGCGTAGTTAGGCATTCGCCACCGTCAACACGATCCGAAAATCCCCCGGCGCACGCGGGACCGGCATCACCGCGAACGGCGTCTCAGCCGACCACGGCGAATCGACCGGGCCGAGCGCACGAACCGCGCCGAAGTAGTCGCCGACGACGAGCTTCAAGCTCGAGAGCGCAGCCGGCGCGTCGGCCATCGTCGCAGCGGGAGCGGTGAGCGGATACACGCCAGGCGTCCCGCTCGCGGGTCGGACGCCCAACTCGTAGCTGGTGATTTCGCCGGCCTTGACCGGCGTGCCGTCGGTGTTGAGCGAGGGAGCTACCCACGAGATCGAGAGCGTCATCCCGTCGCTCCGGTGATCTGCAAGCCGGTCGGCGCGTTCGGCGTCGCGGGCGGAATCGCCTTCGATGCGGTATTGGACGGCGCCGACTCGTTGCCAGCGGCATCGAGCGCGGTCACGTAATAGAACTCGGTCGTGCCGGCGACAGCCGTCGCGTCGGTCCAGGTCGTGACCGGCGTGGTGGCGGACTCAGCCACCGAGCCGATCTTCGTCCACGGACCGCTTGCCGAAGTCGCCCGGTACACGTTCACCGAGGCGAGCGTCAGGGCCGAGCCGTCGGTGTAGGCCGTCGGGTTCACCCAGGAAAGCGTCGCGGTACCGGCCAAAGCGACCGAGGCGACGCACGCGAAGATCAGGCCGGCGAGGATGCGAAGTGCGCGCATATCAGGCTCCATTCGCGGTGATCGTGAACGACGAGACCGAGATCGTCTCTCCAATCGTGAACGCGACCGACGGGAAGTTGAGATCCGCACCCGACGTACCGACTGACCCTTGCGCGATGCGGGTCGTACTCGAGACCGCCTCGCAGTTCGCTGCCGATGACGTGGTGCACAGCAGCCAATGGCCTGCCGTACCGGCAGCCGTAGCCGCTTCGCTCGTGATCGCGTTCATCGTGAGAACGCCACCCGACACCGTGCCAGCAGTCGCCGAGAGCGGCAGCGCCACCAGCACGGTTCCTGTGTCCGCCGTCGCCACGCTCGCCGGCTGCGCGCCCGTGACGATCATGAGATACCCGGTGCCACCGAGAGCGGTCACGAGGTCCGACATCGCGTTGTTGCGGTGAACGACTGCGTATTGCGGGCTCGCGTTTGCGTCGGGCGTGCCGATCCATATGGCGGAGAACATCAATGCCGCTAATGCGAGCTTGCGAATTTGCATCAACATTTCAACTCTCCCTCTAGGCCATGTCCGGCCAGTGTTTGTTGCTCTTCCTGAAGTTGGCGGCTTCTGGAATTACTTGAAGGTTCGCGTGGACGTGCAGTCCGCACACCTTTGGTGAGATAAGGGGCACGATGTGATCGACATTCCAGCGAATGCCTGTGATCTGAGTTCGCCACTCTGCAAGCTCGTAGGCTTGCTCAACGAAAAATGAATTATTCCAACTTGGGGTAGCGCTCAGCTTCGCGGCTCGCCGCTGCGTCCAATAAGCGTTAGCCTTGGGGCGATTCTCCCTCCACCATTTCGACATTCTCGCCTTGTGGGCCGCTGATCCGTTATGCCGCGCAACTTTGGCGGCGTACTTGTCTGTCGCCCGGTAGCGATTGGTTGAAGCTATGCCTTTCGCGCTGCGGTGGAACCGCGCGCTCCGTGCCCGCCGAAGCCGCAATGCCCGTTCTGGATGGGTTTTAGCCCATTTTTCGGATGCCACGTCTTGGCAAAGGACGCATTTGCGAGCGCAGACATATCGCTCGGCTACGTGCCCGCGCTTGCATGGCTTACCAGTAAAGAACCGAGTGAGTCCGCGCGCCCTTGCTTCGCCAGCCGTGGAAGGTGGCCTACAATTGCCGTCAGCCATCAGAACCTCTTGTACAGGTGATGTTGGTTAGGGGCCGCGCAGCGCTGATAACACTTCGCGGCCCCGCTTATTTTAACGCATCATCGACGAAAAAAAGCCGCCCGTAGGCGGCTGGAGGGGGAATGTGGGGTGGGTTTCAGTTAGGCGGAAACCCAGCTATGCCCGACATAGTGCCAGTTCGTTATAATTTTGTGCTGCACTGATTTGGCCTATTTTGTGCGGATTGTCGGCGGCAAGGACGCCCATGAGGTGCAGCTGCGCCTGATCGCGGCGGTCGAAATAAGTTCTGGGAGCTATGCCGATGCGCGCGGCCTTGATCTTCGACTTGCCGATTACCGCGTAGTCGATGAACAGAATCTCGCGATCCCGCTCCGAGAGCCGCTTGATCGCGACGTTGTACTTGAGCGCGTCGGCGTCCAGGCACTCCGGAAAGAACTGCATGAAGCGGCTCGCGGAAGCACCTAACGCACCGTCCTCGATCATCTTGCCCAACACCCCGCGAGAGGGCCATCCGTCCTTGCCGAGGTACAACAGCCGCATCTGCCAGCCCCAATGCTTACAGCCCTCGTGTATCCATCCGATCATGCGCCTTCCCCTTGTTTTGCTTCCAATTTCGCCGCTCGTTTCGCATCCCACCGACACCTCCGAGAGCAATGCTGCTGCTCCGAACCGGCCCAACGCACGACGAAAGGGCGTCCGCAGTGTTCGCAAATACGGTGCTTGCGCGGATCGACTACGCGGCGTTTTCGCGGTGCGAGCTTGGCCGGCGTGACGATGTTGAGGCAATGCACACATCGCCCGTGGTGGTGCAGCGTCGTCTCGCCACAACATCCGCAGTGAATGCGCTCCATGCCGAGTTGACCGGATAGGAGCGGTTCCTCGTCCGGCTCGTTCACTTGCCGCCCATCGTCACGACGACGAGGTAGATCGCGGCGACGATTGGCGCGAGGACGACGAGCAGCGCCACGATTGCCGACAGGTTCACGTTTGCAGATGGGGGAAATTTCACTTCCATGCTCCCGTGCGTTTGACCAACAGGCCAAAATCGAAAACGACGTCAGAAGCCGTATAGGCGGCGATCACAGGCGGACCCTTCCACGCGGACACGAACGCCCTTTGCGCCGCGCCTAGACGATCAGCGGCGGTTTTACGGCCCTTCGGGGTCTTGAGTTCGACCACCGTGGCAATTCCGTTGCGCGATATGAGCAAATCGGGACAGCCGCGGCCGACCGAGCCCATGTCGAAAACGAAGAACCCGGCGTCCCGCAGTTCGGCCACAATCTGCGCGTGCGCTAGATCACGTTTCCGTGCGTAGGTCACCGTCCGCCGCTCGCCGATTCGATGTACTCGACCAAGGTCCGCTTGTGCTGCGTGAGATCGCGATTCTCGATCCGCAGCCGCTTGTTGTCGTCGAGCAGGGATCGGACGGTCGGGATGATCGCGGTGAGATGGCCATTCAACGTCGCGACCTTCGCCTCGAGCGCGGTGTTCTTGGCCTTCTGCCGCGCGAGCCTGGCGGTAAGGCGTTGCACTTCCTCGCGTTTGCTCATAGGCCGAACTCCTGCCATCTGCCGCGCTTCTGCGGACGAATCGGCGCCGCTCCGGACCTGCGGATGACGCGCCAGATGTGCGTGCGGTTGATGCCGGCAGCGCGTGCCGCGTCTACCCGGCTGCCACCGCAAGCGGCTAACGCCTGCGTCCAGTATTCGCGGTCGAAGGCCGCTTTCGCCTCCCGGTAGGGCACGATGGCCGGTGCTCCCCGCGCGCTCATGCCGCACCCGCTAATCGGCGATCCCATCGACGCACCACTGCGCCCAACTGGCGCGCGAGGTCGGCGAGAATCGCGGACTCGGACCGGGCCGGCTCGAACGCGAGCGTCGGCCTACCGCGCGGAATGTCGATGCCGAGTACACGGAGCCGGCTGCACGTATAGCCGTGATCCATCGCCAGCGCCTCGGCGATCTCGCGCCGGGTCTTGCCCGATGCGGCGAGCGCGCGCATCTGCTCGTCACGCGCTTTGACTTTGGCTCGCTTCATCGTCCACCTCGCACAGTGTTTTCGCCTCGGCTGCGGTTTTTAGCCGCATCCCAAGAGGCTCGTTGGAATGCCCATCGCACCGCCATGCCTCGTACAGCCATTCGCCGTTTACGCAGACCTTCGCGACGCGGTAAAAGCCGCTGGCGAGGCAGAGCGGCGAAATCCGCTGCCACTTCACGCACGCAACTCCACGAACGCATCGGGCGGCAAGTAACGCGCGGGCTGCTCCCTGAACTGGTCGTGCGAGAACTGCCGAAATTTCCGATGGAACCATCCGTCGATTGACCCCAACTTGCCGCGGTTCTTGCGCTGCTTGCTGATCGTGATTGCCATGGGCGTCACCTCTGCGTCCATGTACTGCACCAGGTCCTTTCGGCGCCGAATGAACAGGATGTTGTCGGCGATCCCGATGAGTTCCCTCGCGCCCCCGACCTCGTTCTGGTCGGATGTATCGGCGTCCTTCGATGGCTTGCGAGGGTGCGCGACGAGGTGAATGTGGATGCCGTTGATGCGCGCAACCGTGGACAGAGTGTTAGCGAACTCGCGCTGCGCCTCGGTATTGTCCGTCGCTACATCGAGGCGCATCAGTGAGTCGATGACGTAGTGCCTGATCCCTTTCCCCGCAAGGTACTGAATCGCTCCAATCATCTCGGAGCGACGAGCGATTCCGATCGTTGACCAGATGCGCAAACGGGACTGGTATTCGTCGAGCAGCCATTGCACTTGATGCGCGTTAGGTTCCTCGCAACCGCAAGCGGTGGCTGCAAGCTCGATCGGGATATCGCGCGGATCTTCCTCAAGGCTCGCCACGAAAACCGACGACCCTCGATGAAGGGTGTGGCAGATGAACTGGCGCAGGATGGTCGATTTGCCGGCGCCAGGATGACCGCTCCAAATCGTTACGCCGCCGGGATAGAACCGCAGCTTGTCGCCAGGGGGATCAAACGGCGCGGAGGCAAACTGCGCGTTCTTGGCGCGGTACTGGTTCAACAACTCGCGTCCATCCAGCCCAGCGAGGTCGAGAAGCAAATCCTTCGGTTCCTGCGTGAAGGAGGCGACCTGATCGGCCGAGACAAGCATTTCGCCCATGCGCCGCGCGCGATAGGCGTCGATCTTGGCTATGGACTCGCTCACGAAATTCCCTCCAGCGCGGCTGCAATTCGCCCCGCAGCAATCGCAAGGCGGTCCGCATCTACCGGCTGCCCTAACACCAAGTCACTCGCCGAAATCGCGACGATCGAAGCCTCTTGCGCGAGGCAAGCAAGGGCGTCCTGCGCGGTGAACGGCCGCACCGGATGCTTGGCGGTGCGCGTCAGCGGTTCAGCGAACAGATCGCTAAGCGTTAACCCGACTGCTGCTAACACGGCGTCGGTCCCGCAGCCGCCGAAGTCGTGAATGACAATCCGGCCGTCCCTTCCCATGGCTATCGCGAGGGAGGGTGTGCGGTCCTCGTGGGCCGGACATTTCGCGGCCCATCGCCCCTCACGTAAACGTCGGACCCCGTGAAGGCGTGAAAGGACGGTTTCTATTCCCATACGTCCCTCGAAACCTTCGGGTAACCGAATTTCGCGGCGTTGCCTAGCCAAGTCGTCCAAGCCGCGTCCCACGATTTCATCACTGAACCGTGAGCGACGTGATGCGCGCGGAACTGCTCGAACATCGAATCCACATCGGCGTCGGCGTAACGCTTGAGCGCCGACTGGCGACGTTCTGGCGTTAGGGTGAAATCGTCGGGAAGTGAAGCCCTCCGTTTTGGCTCCCGCTTTGTGGTGGTGTCTTTTATTACTTCTGCTTCTGCTTGGGCTAACTTAGGTTTACAGCCGTTTACGCTGCTAACATTCTGTTTACGTCTGTTACGCATGTACTCGCGCATGTACTCCCGTCGCGCGACCTCGTTGCGAATTCCCCTGTATTTTCCGTAGTTTACGATCCGCCATCCCCACTCGGTATTGTCTCGAAGGCGCATGATCCTACGGCCATCCTCGTCCGGGGTGCGGCTATAGGGATCGTCAGCCTCCAGCTCTCGGATACCCTTTTCGATGACGTCGGCGGGCCAACCCGTGCGACTTGTTAACGCAGTTAACGTTAGGTCTACAACGCCATCCTGGTCCGCAATAGCGATCATCGCCATGAATGTCGCGGCCGCTTCGAATTTACCGTGGAGGGTGCCGTCGAACAGCCGAGCAAAAACTTTCCCGTACATTCAGGCTAGTCCCTTCTGTCGTTCCATCTCCGCGACCCGCTCCGGCGTCCGCTGCGCGACGAGCTGCGCCATGCGCGCGAACAGCACGAGCCGCTGTTCTTCGGTGTCGGCTGAGAGCATTGCGGCGTGTGCGTCGGCGATCTGGCGCTCGAGCGCGGCGTCGGAGTCGGTCACTTGTGGCTGCCTTTCCGGCGCTCGTCCGGATCGGGTCCGACAGCGATCCCGTTGCGCTTGAGCTCGTCGAGTAGTTTGATGGACGCATGCGCACGGGATATCTCGCCGTCGACCACGCATTGAAGGGCGTTGCGAACGACGTCCGCCCGAGATTGGCCGTGGTGATGCGCGATCGTATCTACAGCGACCAAAACCTCTGGATCGACCTTAACCCCGAGGTCAACGTCGGAGCTCATGGCTTACGGCTGTCAGTTCTCGCGTGGATAAAGATCGGGGCGCAGTTCGTGACGCGGCACGCCGGTCTCGCGTTCGACCGCGAGCACGCGCTCGGCGGGAACGTGGTCCTGGTTCCTCCAGCGCTGGACAGCCTGATAGGAAACCGCGAGGGACTTGGCGAGCGGCGCTATCCCACCCGCTTTGTCGATTGCCTTTAGGATTGCGCTCATATGGCGACTTTACAACTCTCGGTTGCAAATTGTCAACTACCGATTATTGGTTGCGAAAGACCGATAATTCGGCCCATGTCACAGGTGGGCGTTTTGGACGGATTCGCGCGCGCGCTAAACCAGCGTCTCGATCAGATCGAGGGCTGCCCCGAGGATTGGGGTCGGGCGAAGTGGCTGAGTCGGTCGCTGCACCGCCTGGGGCTTACCATAAGCCAGCAGGGGACGCGCAAGTGGCTATGCGGTGAGTCGCTGCCCTCTCAGCAGAACGCCGTCCTATTGGGCCGCTTATTGCGCGTGGACGCGAGCGCGCTGCTTGACGGGCGCATCGTCCCGACATTGGGGAAACCCGGCGACGAGCTCGCCGCCGCTCTCGGGGATATATGGCCTTTGATGCCGCCCGCAGCGCGGGCCGAGTTAATCGAGTTCGCCGCCTTTAAAGCCGGCCTCGCGCCAAACAAACAGGACGTAAAACCGACGCCCTCGGAATCGCCAGGCGGCGATCCGATCCCGTCGAAAAAGTAAGCTCCGCTCAAGCAGGCACCGCAGCCGGAAGCAGCCGTGCTTCGCCCCCTCGATCAGTCCCACGAGGGGCGCGAGCCGGATAGCGAGCATCCTTATCATTTTGGTCCACTCCCGTCTGCCGTTGGGTTTGTGCAAAACGCCGAGCACAAACCAGGTTGACCAATAGTTACCACCCCCCCCCCGGCATCGCAACAATAAAAATACAACTCGCGGTTGTTGACATCCGCAACCGGCTGTTGTAATTTGCTTCCCATGGTCACCGGAGAAGCAGCAATGAAACGCCCCTACCTCACCCGCGCGCTGATGCTCTGGGCGCGCTGCACCCAACACGCGATGCAGTACACGCCGCGCAGCTTCAAGGGCGCGCGTGCGAACCGCATTGCCTCGCGACTCTATTCGATCCTTGCGAGGAACTAATCATGGAACTCGACGAACACGCCCCCCTCACGTTTGATTTCGGTGATGGGCCAGTCCCCGCCCACCGGCACGTTAACGGCGGCGGATGGGTCGCGGATAGCGCGTTCGTGGAAGCGAGCGCGCAGGTCTCCGGCAACGCGCGGGTCTACGGCAACGCGCGGGTCTCCGGCAACGCGCGGGTCTCCGGCAACGCGTGGGTCTACGGCGACGCGTGGGTCTCCGGCGACGCGCTGGTCTACGGCAACGCGCGGGTCTCCGGCGACGCGCTGGTCTACGGCAACGCGCGGGTCTCGTGCTCGCGGGATTACGCGCTAATTGGCCCGATCGGCTCTCGCGAGGCTTTTCTCACTTGGACGAGATCCGATAACAGCATCGCCACAGGGTGCTTCCGCGGCACGGTTGCCGAATTCCTCCGCGCAGTTGCCGATACGCACGGCGACAACGAATACGCGCGCACGTATCGCGCGCTTATCGCATTTCTCGAAGTGATCAAAGGAGCCTGACATGGAACTCGACGAACACGCCCCGCGCGAGCGGGACGAGACTCCCCCGACCGGCGAGTGCGCGATCTGCTCCTGCGACGTTTGGAGCCGCGAATACGTGTGCGACGACTGCTGCAACATCGTGTGCCCCGCGTGCGATGGGCGGCAGATCGAATTCTCGCAGCCCGGTCGGTACGACAAGCGCGACGAGATCAGCCCGTGTTCGGTGTGCGATGGCGATGGGTTCGTCACCTACGCGCTCGCCAAGCGGCTCGGCTACAAGGTCACGCGGTAATGCGCGGCGTAGTTCAAACGTGGCGCGATGCCGACCTGCTCGCCGCTGGTCGCTACTCAGGGCAGACCATCGCGTACCTGAGCCTCGCCCGCTGCAACCTAGGCGGCACGCGGAGCCTGTGGGTGCGAGCAGCCCGGCGCTCACATCACCGCTATCTCGAAGCGGCGAAGCGCGCGAGGGAGCAGTCATGACCATCGCCTACGCATGGACGCATCTATCCATGTCCGCCGCGTCCCTCGTGACGCTGCTCGGCGCGCTGGTGTTCGCAATCGGTGCGGTCATCGGCGCGGTGAGCGAGGCGAACGAAAGATATAACCGGAGGAAGTTCAAATGAGCGTCATGGTGTCAGTTGACGAGGCCGATCTCGACGTCGCGCTCGCGGCAATCGCGGAGTGTCAAAAGCTCGGCAATTTCCAGCGATATGAGTACTCGCGCAAGCGGCTCAATCTCGCCAAGGCCGAGGCGTGGCGCAACCAGTTTCAGCGCGCGAGCGAGGAACCGCTCCCGTTCGTGCTGCACAAGCAGGCAGGTTAGGAGAAACCAATGGCTACCGCAGAAAAGTGGATCACCGATCAGCCGAAACCGCATGGCGTATACGAAGCCATTGCCGCCGTGATGGCGGAAATCGGGAAGGCCGGGATCAGCAAGGATCGCAAGAACACGCAGCAGAATTACGCCTTCCGTGGCATCGACGACGTGTACAACGCGCTCTCGCCGCTGCTCGCAAAGCATAAGCTCGTGATGCTCCCGCGCGTCATCAGCCGCGAGTGCGTCGAGCGCGTCACGACGAAGGGAAGCACGCTGTTCTACGTCACGCTCGCGATGGAGTTCGACCTCGTGTGCGCGACGGATGGCAGCAAGCACACCGTCGCGGTTTCCGGTGAAGCGATGGACTCAGCCGATAAGGCCACGAACAAAGCCATGTCCGCCGCGTTCAAATACGCCTGTATGCAGGTGTTCTGCATCCCGACCGAGGGCGACAACGACGCCGATGCGACCACCCATCAGGTCGCGCCGCAGGAGATCGACGAGGACGTGTGGACGGTACTCGCCGATGCCGCGTCCGAAGGCCGAACGCACCTACAGGACGCGTGGAAGCAGATCGCCGAGAACACGCGCACCGCGATCCTCACGTCTCACCGCACGCGTTGGGAAGCGATCAAGGCGAAAGCAGCATGATCTACACCATCCACAATCACCCGCAGCGGAGCCCGGAGTGGTTCGCGAGCCGCTTAGGGCGCGTGACCGGCTCGCGCTGCGCCGACGTGTTCGCGCAGATCAAGAGCGGCGAGGCGGCTGCACGCCGCGACTACCGGATGCAACTCGTCCTCGAACGCCTCACTGGCAAGCCGCAGGACGACCCGTACATCAACGCCGACATGCAGCGCGGCATCGACTTGGAGCCGCTTGCTCGATCCGCTTACGAGGCGCGCACCGGCAACCTCGTGCGCGAGGTCGGGTTTCTCGCGCACACCGAACTGATGGCCGGCTGCTCGCCGGATGGTCTGTGCGAGCGCGGGATCATCGAGATCAAGTGCCCGCGATCCGCCGCGCACGTCGAAACGCTCAAGTCTCAGGCATTGCCGGCGAGATACCGCCCACAGGTGACGCACAACCTTTGGATCAGCGGTGCGGACTGGTGCGACTTCGTGAGCTACGACGACCGGCTTCCGGTCGGCTTGCAGCTGGTCGTCGTGCGCGTCGAGCGCGACCCGCAGATCATCGAGAAACACGCCGCAGCGGTCGCCGACTTTCTCGGCGAGGTCGATGCGGAATATATGGCCGTTCTGGCGTTACAGGAGAAAGCAGCATGATGGTCGGCAGAAAACCCAAGCTCACCCGCGCCGACATCGAAACCGCTGGCCGGTGGGAAATCGCGCGGCGCGAACTCGGCACAATCGCGGATCTAGCTGCGCGCCTAGGCGTCTCGAAAGAGACGGCGCGCAACGCGGTCAGGGCCGCGATCACTGGCGAGCGCATGTACAAGCGGGAACTGGGCTGACATGGCGCGCCTGTACCTTCGCAAAACACTCGTGGGCTTCGTGCCAGCGGATGAGCCGAGCTTGGAGCTTTGCCGAAAGTTCAGGCTTGGCGAGATATACCGCGCTGACATCGTGAAGCCGAGGAGCTACCGACACCACTGCCTGATTATGAGCTTGCTCACGCTCACGTTCGAGAACCAGGAGCGGTACGACAACTTCACCGTGTTCCGCAAGGCTGTTGCGTTCGCTGCGGGCCACGTCACCGAGTACACATCGCTCGACGGAGAGATCATCCGCGAGGCCGACTCGCTCAGTTACGACCGTCTCGACGAAGTGGACTTTACCGCCGTGTCGTCCGCGATGATGACCGTTTGCGCGCACATCCTTGGCGACATGGCGCTCGATGAGCTAGAGGGCGAGGTAAGTCGGTACTGCGACGACAAGTACGGGATGGCGGCAGCGTGACTGCGAACTATTAAACAGCGCCAAAGGAGGAGGCATGACAAAACCGAATCGCGAAATCCTGAAGAATATATATCTGATTATGCCGGTGCGTAACGCTGATGTTAACCAGCACGCGGCTTGCAAAGCGTACTGCGATACGCTCGAATCGCAGGGTCATATCGTGCATTTCCCACCGAGGGACGCGCCCCAAGAAGACCCCACTGGCGCGCGTATTTGCGATGTGCATCGCGCAGCGATGGAACGCGCCGACGAGGTGCATGTGCTTTGGGACGTCGAGAGCAAAGGCTCTCACTTCGACCTCGGCATGGCCTACGCGCTACGCAAGCCGATCATCCCTGTCGGAGCGCCGGTACATCCCGTCGTGCCCGGGAAATCCTATTGGGCGGCGATAATCGCCCCAGCGCACACCGCGCTTTCCGATGCGTAACGCGCCAGCAGGCAAAAGTATTGGCTGGATCGGTGGCTTGGCCGAGTGGACCGATGAAGGCACTGCCTTTCTATCGGTCGCGTTCACTTGGAAGCTGCCGGAAGCGCGTGAGCGCGCCGCTTGGTATCGCTCGCTCGGGTATCGCGTTAGAGCGGGCGGCCCGGCTACATTCCGCCCGCGGAACTTTTTAGCCGATGTCGCGGAACTAGGGGGTACCGTTCCAGACGCCATCAGGCGCCATAACCCTCTTGCGACAATCGCAAGCCGGGGGTGTCCCGTAGGCTGCTCGTTCTGCATCGTGCCGAAGATGGAGGGCAAAGCGTTTACGTTGCTTCCTGATTTCCCGGTGCGCCCGATTCTATGCGACAACAACCTTTCGGCGTTGCCGCCTGAGTACCAGGATTACATCATCTCCAGATACCAAGCCGAGCGCGTCCAACTGCTTGACGCAAACTCAGGCTTCGAGCCACTTACCTTCGATGAGTCTGTCTATCAGCGATGGAAGCCTATTCTGCGAGGACCGTGGCGATTTGCATTCGACGAGGGCCGCGAGCGAGCGGACGTATTTAGAGTGATGCAGATGCTGAAATCGGAATCGCCAAAGCGGAAGCGTGTGTACGTATTGATCGGTAATGAACCATTCTTGGAATGCTTGGAAAGAATCTATGAGGTGATCGCGTGGGGCGGAGAGCCGCACGTGCAACCGCTGATGAAATTGAACGCCATAGAAAAAATCCCGCACGTTAAGTTCGACTGGACGGCGCGGAAACTCTCCGACGTAACGAGATGGGCGAACCGCCGCATCTGGAGATACGCGCCGCGCTTCGAGCAATACGCTGGTCCGGTGAAATCGCGGGCCGACCGATACAACTTGCAAACGGGACTATTCGAATGACCAACCTCCGCCAACTCGCGCGCGGCCAGGACTGCACCGTGCGCGTCCCTGGCTTTTGCAACGGCGACCCGGCGACCACGGTACTCGCGCATTACCGCATGTTGCCGTTCAACGGCACCGGCATCAAGCCGCCCGACTGGCTCGGCGCGTGGGCCTGTAGCGCGTGCCACAACTGCATCGACGGCGTGGCGAACGTACCGGGCTATTCGCGCGACGTGCTCCGGGCGATGCACGCCGAGGGCGTGCTGCGAACGATCCACGAACTGGTGAAGCGAGGTCATCTAAAATGGTGAACGAACTCCTTTCCCGCATCGCCGACGTGATGCGCCGCTCGGATCCCGAATACGTCGAGAGCCACGCCGTGTTGCCGACGAGTGACGAGGAGTGGGACGCGGTGATCGAGGACGTGGAGAACTACTTGGAGGAACACGAGCGGCTGTACAACGCGATGGAGGGCGAGAAGTGAAGAGCAGATATCGGCTGTGGTGTGCGGTTGATCCGACGGTACCGCGCATCGCGGATAGTCTTATGGCCGCTTCAATTTACGCCACGAAGCGCCAGGCCCGCGACTGCGTTTTCCCGCGTAAACCCGTCATGCGCTGCACGATCACCATCGAGCCGCCGAAGCCGAGGGGGAAGAAGCGATGAACAACACCATACGGTTCCCCATAAAAATGGGCGTCGGCGCCGACAAGTGCGTGCTTACCGATGTCGTTCTCGCCAGCGACTACGACCGCGACATCGCAGACCTTTGGCGGCAGCTGAGCAGCGCGATGAAGCGAGTAGCAAGATTGGAGAACGAATTGCGCGTTATTGGCTACGCCGAGCCGCAAAAATGGGACGCTGATTTGCGCGACCAATTCATGGAGTGGGCGCAGAGCCGCGCCCGTTTCGTCCTCGCGGCGAAGGAGCCGAGCGATGAGTGACCCTCACCGCTGGAAATGCGATTGCGAGTTCCTAAACCCCGACTGGACCGCCGACAAGATCGAGGTGGTGCGCGCCTCCGACTACGACGCCCTTTCCACGCAGCTCCGCGAAGCGCGCGAGCTGCTGGCGTGGGCGATCACGTTTGTTGATGTCGAGACGAACGCGCTGGCCGACTGCCATCGCGATCCCGTGACCCACAAGATAGAGCCGCAAGAGGTCGCGGACGAAGTGACCCAGGCGCGCGGCTGGCTCGCGAGGGCGCGGCGCGCGATATGACCGACCGCTTCCTCACCGACGCGGAGATCGAGACGCTGACCGGCCGGCGCCAGGCGGCGGCCCAGATCCGGTTCCTGCAGCGGCGACAGATCCACCACATCGTCAACGCGGCGGGGCGGCCGGTCGTCGCCTGGACCTCCGTTGCCGGCGGCGAAGCACCCCGCGCGCGCCCCAACTTTGCCGCGCTTCGGCGCACGGGGTAGCCTATGGCGGTGGGGAGGATCAGAAAAACGGATCGGCACCTACCGCGGCGCATGTATGCGAAGCACGGCGCGTTCTGGTTCGTGGACCGTGCCGGCCGCTGGCACCGGCTCGGGCGCGAATACGCCGAAGCGCTACGCGCCTATGCGGCGCTCCAGGACCGATTCCCCGATCCCACCCTGGACCTACTGATCGCCCGCTACGAGAACGAGGTATTGCCGCAACGCGCTCCGGCGACACGCGCGAGCCGCAAGCAGGAGTTCAAGAGGATCCGCAAGGTGTTCGGGCGGGTGCATCCGAAGGACATTTCCGGCGCCGACGCGTGGACCTACTACACCGCCGCCGGCCAGACGCAGCAAGCCCGGCACGAGCTCGCGGCGTTCTCGGCGATACTCGGGTGGGCCGTGAAGTGGGGCAACCTCGACCGCAATCCTCTGGTCCGCCTCGGCCTGCCGGGCCACGCACCCCGTTCGCGCTACGTCACAGACGCAGAGTTCCTGGCGGTTCGCGAGCTCGCGCGCCCGATGGTGCGCGCCGCCATGAACATCGCCCTGATCACCGGTCTGCGGCAGCGCGACATCCTGAACCTCGAACGGCGCCAGATCGCGGGCTCGACGCTCACCGTGACCGCCTCCAAGACCGGGAAGGCCCAGGCGTTCCCGCTGACGGCGGACCTGGAGGAGGCAATCCGCGCGGCGCTGCGGGAGCCGCCCCAGGTGCGCCGGTTCGTCGTCGCCGGACGATCCGGCAAGCCCTACACGACGGACGGCTTCCAGGCCATCTGGCAGCGCCTCCAGCGCAAGGCGCTCAAGGCCGGCGCGATCGCCGAGCGGTTCACGTTTCATGACCTGCGGGCGAAGTCGATCAGCGATGCGGGTTCGCTCGAGGAGGGCCGGGCGCGGGCGGGCCACTCGGACGCGCGGATCACCGCGGCCGTCTACCGGCGCCTGCCGGAACCGGCACCGGTGCTCGATATTGGCAAACTGAGGGGGAAGTGACCATGAGCCGAATGATCTGCACGAAATGCGGGACGGCGGGATCGCCGAAGAAGCTCACGAAGGGCAGCATCCTGATCGAGATCGTCCTTTGGTTGTGCCTCCTCGTGCCCGGGGTGATCTACAGCCTGTGGCGCATGACCACGAAGGAGCGCGTCTGCCGTTCGTGCGGATCGCCGGACCTGGTGCCCGTCGACTCACCGGTTGGCCGGCGTCTCGCGGCCGGGCACGACGACTCCCGGTGACCGAATATTAGACAGTGGCGGGTTTTATTGGACAGCCTTCGCGAAAAGTGGCGCCCCGGGCAGGAGTTGAACCTGCGACCTAATGCTTAGGAGGCATTCGGCCGATCGGGGCTAGGTGATTGGTTCGGCGAAGGAATTCGCGCCGGGTTGTCTAATATTATCGGTGCGGTTGAAGGGAGTTTTATGCGGGATTTTCGGGGTTTCGGCTCGCAATATTAGACAGCGAGCGGCCTACGGGAGCGGCTCCGTCGGATCGGGCCGCTCGACGGGTTCGGCGCCGTCCTGGCGCCCTACGGGGACCCGGAAGCTCACGGTGTAGCGGATCGCGTTCGGGTCGATCGGCTGGACCGGATCGCCCCGGTATTGGACCTGAAAGCGGATGGCACCGGTGCCGAGCTTCAGATCGAGCATCAGCCGAGGAGCGCCTGCATACTCCCGCCTCGCGCCATATCAGCAAGGCGCGCGCGATCGCAGTGGCCCGGCCGCATCCATTCGAGGCCCGCGCCGACGTTTCGCAGGAAGCTGCGTTGCCACGGCCGAAGCCCGAGGGCCGCGAGCTTCGCGCACACATTCGGATCGCCCGCGTCCGCGGTGCGCTGCATCCAGCACAGCGAGGAGATCGTGATGTCGTTGCGGTTGAACAGGAGGGCGGCCGCGCCGTCATCAATAGCGACCGCGAGGGTGTGCAGGTAGGTGCGCGTCCAGGCCATCACGGGATCCTGCCATGCACCCACACGGCGATGCCGATGACCGCCCACGCGACGGCGAGCATCCCGATCCAGGCGAAAATATCTACGACGATCCTCATAATGCGGCTCGCTCTTGCAGCACGCAGACATGCGAATTACCGAAGAAGCCTTCACGCGCGTCGTCTGGTATGCCTTTCTCGACGCTCTCCGCGCTGATATTGCAGTAGTGAGCGCCCGGAGACACTGACGTGATCTTGTAGCGCACCGTCACCACGTCGCCCACCTTCAATTCCGTGCCGTTTCTGTCATGCATCTGCGTTCTCCTAGGTAAATTCGCCGTTGCGCAAAAATCCGTGATATCCCTTATGCCCGACGATAGAGCCGGCGCCGGCCGAGCAGGTTCGGCCGTTTTTGTCGACGGTGATGTTCGGTGGCTCGCCGTGCCGCACCCAGCAACGATGCGCCTTGTCGAACGGGCCGCTGTCGTTCGGCATCGTGCAGTTTGACGCGTGCCCATCAATCATCCACTCGGTCCCGTCCGGACAAATCACCACGAGGCACTTCCCATCAGGGCCGTGCATCGACTCCCCCATCCACCACGCATCCCACATCATTCCGGGCACCGGGGCGCGCAGGGAATACTCCTTGGCCGCGGGGTCGACATAAATGATTTTGGTGAAGATCTGCCGCTCCGCACTCTCCGGTACCGGCGCTCCGCACTTGTCGCATTTCGCCGGCCAGCGCGGGTCCGAGAGATACGGATCGACGGGGTTTGCCAGATAGTAGCCGTCAGCATTCCGGATCGCCGGCAGCTCGCCAATCGGCGTCTCCGCGTTGTGGTAGCTGCCGCCGCAATCCTCGCCGCCCCAATAGCGGCGCAGACTCGCGCGGCAGCGCTCGGTAGGCCGAACCATGAAACATCTGACGCCCATCAGTACCCCTTGCCGCTCCCCGCTGAAAGGGATGGCCACGTCGAGCTCTCCCATCCGGCTTTCGCGTACCGCTGCGCCCCGAACACGGCGCCGGTCCAATACCACATCGGCCTTCCCGCTCCAGATACGCCCCGGACGAAGCGGAAATTGCTGACCGAGTTCCGCAGCGCCGTCCACACGAACTCGCGCGGCACCTTCGACCAACCGGGGTGCGCGATCTCGTACCAATGCGGATCCACGCCGTCCTGTTCGTTGTCCCAAACCCACGCCCACCGCGGCCAGTGGTAAAGCCCCGACTTCTGATCGAACGTCGAGGCGCCCACCAGCGCGAGGAACGCGCAGATCGGCAGCCCGGCGAGCCACAATGGCGACGCGAAGCCGGCAGCGCACTGGATCGAGGCAAAGAGGGCCGCGTACTTCGGCGCCCAGCGCCAGACGAACAGGCCGCAAAGCGCGAGGATCAGCCACTCGAGGCCGAGGGCCGCGAGGTAACAGGCGAGCGCGATCATTTGGACACCCGTATCAGTGCGCGGAGTTGGGCAGCGGTGTCGTCTGCGCGGACAGGAATTCGGTGCCGTTCGTGCTTCTTTTCGGAAACGGCGCGCTCTAATGACCAGCCATTTCTGAGCCTTGCGCGCAGTAGGGAGGCGGTGATTCCGCTTAATTCCGCGACCTCTGAAACTGTCGTTTTCTTTCCGCGAAATGTAACGAAGCGCGCGGTTTTGATGTTCCGCATCTGCTCTACCGGGGTAGCCCACCGAACATTCCCTGGTTCATACCCCTTGGTATTATCAATGCGGTCTATCGAAGTCCCGATGGGGCGGTCCCCAACGTCTGCGTAAAATGCCTTGAAATCTCGCCATTTCTCGCAGACCGTTATTCCGGCGCCCCCGTATCTTGGATAAGCAACATGGTATGGGCGCAGGCAGCGCACGAGCATTGCTTGCCACGACATATACGTCGGGGACTTCCGTTGTCTAGTAGACTGCCCGTGCCGAATTCTCGGATCGTTCTTGGGAATGGTAGGATTGCGGTCAGACATTGCGGCCTCCTTACAGGCTGTGATGTTTAGGGCCGCGATTGCATTGACGTGCTTTCGCGGCCCGCTTATTTTAAGCGAATTCCAGCTATTTTGCAGCATTTTCCAATGCTCGCAGTTGCGCACTTAGCCGGTCGGCGGCAGCCGCATAAGCCGCAAGCAGTCCGCCGATATCTGCCCCCGGCCTTCCCCGTACCTGACCACTTGGACCATGCACGCCTGGAATTCCCCCGGTGGCGGGGGTGGCGCTACCAGTTCCGCAGGCAGCGGCACCTTGGCCGGAATCACTCGGCACGTACTCGCGCAACCGGACATGGCCGAGAACGAGAGGATGCAACTGATAAGCAGCGATTTCCGCATGGTATGACGCCTCCGCCGACGCTAACTGTGCGTCGCGTGCTTTGGTGTAAGTCGCCAAGGATGACGAATCAGCCCGCCGTTGTGCAGCGATCCCGGCCTGGTATTCGACGTGGCCGTGATGCCACCAGACGAACCAGGTGCCAAGGGCCAGGACGAGCACCAGGATCAGGCCGGCGAGCCATTTGTACGGGTCTAGGAAGCTCATTGGCGCTCGCAGAATACGGGCATGCGGAACGTGATGCCCTTGCGGGGGTGGGTGATCCAAAGGGCTTGCTGCGGCGGCTCAAAGCCGAAGTTTCCGGCGAAGGCGTATTCGTCGAGACCCTTCAGGCTACCGTTCACGATGATTCGCGGGGTGTGCATGTAGGTGTGCCAATGGCCGGCGAGCATGACGTCGTAGGACTGCGAAACTTGAGCGTTGCGCGCACGCTTTTTCTGGTCGCCTCGGAAGATCGGACCGATGGGTCCAATGATCGAGTCGCCGGCGCGAAACTGATCGCCGTGCGTCAACAGGTAGCGCGTGCCATAGATCGAATAGGCCGCGTCCGGGCCGTCCGGGATGAGGAACGTAACACGCTTGTCGGTGGCGAAGTGCTGCTCGAGGAACTTGCAGATCAGCCAGTCGAACGAGGTGTGATGCCGGTCCTTGGCCCAGATCTTGCGGGTATCGCGTCCGTGATTGCCCGAGACGCAGGGAAGCGTCACAGCACCAAACGCGTCGGCGAGGATCTTGATCACCGCGCACAGTTCGCCGAACAGGTCGAGCACCGCCGGCATCGAGTTCAGTTCGTTCGTCGCGGTCAGTTCATCGTGAATGTTCCCGCTGATGAGGTCGCCGCCGAGAGGTACAAAGATCCCCGGATACCGCATCTTCGGGTCGAGGATGCCGCAGAGCGATATGGCCGTATCGACGCAGTACCGCAGCCGGCGCCGAGCAGTCGCGAGGCCGTATTCGTTGACGCCGCCGATCTGCGCTGGGTCCACGCGCTCGCCCCAGTGCAAGTCCGAGAGGAACAACGTCGGGATGCCGGGGCTGTCTGCGTCCTTGACCGGCTTCACCGACCAGCTGGGCGGCGTGACGGTCGCGAGCGATACGCCGAGTTCGGTGAGAACGGCGCGGACGACGGCGACTTCATCAGATTCCTTGCGCGCCTTCTCGACCTCGGACGATAACCGCGCGATGATCGTCGCCGGATCGTGCGCGGCCTTGAAGTCGGCGGCTGTGCGCGGTTTCATGCGCGCACCTTCGCGGCGACCTTGGGATCGCCGAAGTAGACCCGCTTCGGGTTCTTGCTTCCCGAGGTGCTGCGCGTCTCGACGATGTGGGACTCGAACTGGTCGCGGAACAGGCCCATATCGGCCTGACTGATTCCCGCCATGCGGATCAGGTCCGATTCGTACTCGTAGTGCTCGGGGCCTACCTTCCTGATCTGCTCGAGCGCGCCTTTGATCTTGTTCGGAACGATCACGTTGCGGTCGTGCGCTGCGCGGAAGGTTGAGAGCGTGCGTGGTTCGATCTTCGCCATTTGTGCCTCCTATGCGAACGTACTGAGCGCCTGCTGTAGCAGGTGCCCCAAGCGGTCCACGAAGTCCTCATCGCTCGATAACGCGTCATGTCCTGCGATGGTAAGGAGCGCGTGACACAGTTCATGCACGAACACCTGTTGCCGGTTAGAGCCGGTGGTGCTGGATAGGATGTGGATCTCGTAGCTATCCGGCAGGAACATCCCGACGCTGTTCTTGCCGTGCTTCCAGCGCGAAGGTTTGATGACCTTGACCTTGAGAGTGTGGCCGGCGAGTTGGAACGTGGACGGGATGCCGG
>JAEHJW020000728.1_pt1 | contig 31411 bp, 34 predicted proteins | sample 9271431 | NCBI WGS metagenome assembly JAEHJW02 | reverse complement strand
GCTGGCTATGGCTCTGGCTCTGGCGATGGCGCCGGCTATGGCTATGGCTATGGAGCCGGCGATGGCTGTGGCGATGGCTATGGCGCTGGCTTGGGCGATGGCTATGGCGCTGGCTTGGGTGATGGCTATGGCGATGGCGACGGGCGGGGCATGGCAGCGGTAAGGGCGGGGGGATATGGCGACGGGCTCCAGTGATTACCGGAGGAGGTAGTGTCGTGGGAACAATCACACTATACACTGACACTGCCGGCTCTGGCGATGGCGATGGCTGTGGCGACGGCTATGGCTCTGGCGACGGCTGTGGCTATGGCGATGGCTCCGGCGATGGCTCCGGCGATGGCTCCGGCGACGGCACTGGATAAAACTAGTAGTTCAATCTTACTCGGAAAGGTAACAAGATGACACGGTACAATGAAGACATGCGGCCCGTAATCGTGCGGGCGAAGGACGCTGGAGTTCATTTTGGCCTGCTCGAAGCGTTCGAGGGGCGCTCTGTATGGCTGCGACAGAGCCACCGGTTGTGGAAGTGGAAGGCTGTCGGCGGCGTGGCGCTGAGCGGCGTGGCGCTCACTGGGATTGTTCATGCCGAGTCCAAAGTGGATGCGCTTGCCGACAGGATCATCATCCTGGACGCCTGCGAGATCATTGATGCAACCGAAGATTGCGAGGCGTCAATCAGGGCTTACCAGTTGAGGTAACGCTATGAAAACGATAACGCTGGCATACGACCCTGCCGGCCCTGACGATGGCACTGACGGTATCGGCCACGGCACTGGAGACGGCGGGGGCTACGGCGATGGCGATGGCTCTGGCGATGGCGATGGCTCTGGCGCTGGCTGTGGCGATGGCTATGGCTATGGCGATGGCGATGGCGATGGCTATGGCTCTGGCAATGGCGATGGGGCTGGAGCCGGCGATGGCGATGGCTACGGCGATGGCAACGGCGATGGCAACGGCGACGGCGACGGCGACGGAGACGGTTTTGGTGACAGACGCTGACAACGGTAGCCATGATTACGCCGCAAATACCCTGGAGGGTAACAGCAATGCGACTCCCCGAGTGGACGACGAATGATCCCGCCGACGAGTGCCGGTGCGAGCGTTGCGCCGCGCCCCGGCTGCTCCAGATCAGGAGGATGCGCGTCATGTATGTTGTCTATTATATGGAGGGGCTTGTATCGTACCGATACGGGACTGCCGACACGGAGGCCGAAGCGCGCGACATGGCCGAGGGGGCGAGGCGCGAAGGCAAGCACGGGGTCACTTACACATACGAGCGACAGCGCGCGGACCTGCAATGATTACCAGGGGAGGGTAACGCTGTGAAGATCATAACACTGGCGTACGCCCCTGCCGGCCCCGAGGACGGGCTGGACTACGGCGATGGCTCTGGCGCTGGCTATGGCAATGGCTATGGCTATGGCGCTGGCTATGGCGATGGCTATGGCTCTGGCGATGGCTATGGCTCTGGCGATGGCGATGGCTATGGCGAGGGCGATGGCCGCGGCGATGGTGCTGGTGCTGGTGCTGGTGATGGTGTTGGTGCTGGTGCTGGTGCTGGTGCTGGTGCTGGTGCAAGTGATGGCTCTGGGGCCGCCATAAGACAGGAGTGAGAATGAAAGTAGTGTCAGCAATGTGCATGTGCGTGCTGCTTGCCGGCTGCGCTCCGGCGACGAGATCGTTTGTTGCGCATACCCCGCCGGGTAAGGCGGAAGTCGTGAAGATAATCACGGATGCAGCGCATAGGAACAATGTGCCGCCAACCCTGGCGCTCGCTGTCGCCCGGCAAGAGAGCGGGTTCAAGACACATGTTGTGTCGTATCAAGGCGCGGTCGGACTAATGCAAGTCCTGCCGGATACTGCGAGAGCCATAGGATGTGCAAGGACGCGAGCCGAACTGTTCGATGCGTACACAGCCGCCGATTGCGGCACACGTTATTTGCGGATGGGACTGGACGCAGCGGGCAGCTATCACGGGGCGGCAGCGTTTTATCATGGAGGGCCAAATCTGGCGTACCATGGTCGCAAGACCGCGCAGTATGCTGCAATCGTTTCGCGCGCAGCACATGAGATGGAGCAGTGAAATGACAAGAGTAGCGCAGTATCTCTGGACGATGATCGAGTTTGTGTCGCCTTATATTGTGCTTGGGCTCGCGGCAGCGCTCGTAGCCAAATACCTGAACGGGTAACGCTATGAGAACGATGACGCTGGCGTGGGAGCCTGCTTTCGAGGGGGATGACATGGGCGAGGGCTGGGGCGCTGGCGCTGGCGATGGCTGTGGCGACGGCTATGGCCGCGGCGACGGTGCGGGCTATGACGCGCAATGAATACCGGCAAAGGTAACATGCTTACAATCCGGGACCACGACTTTGAATGTGCGCCGGCCCGTGAAGGGGGCCGTCGTTTCCGGCTGCGCTCGTACCGGACGCGGCGTGAGATAATCACGCAAGAGAATGAGAAGGCGTCGCTGGCGTCGGTCTATGTGTCTCTGCCGTATATCCCGTTCCAGCACAAACCCATGGTGAAACTACCTGAAACAGGTAACAATTAGATAACAGTTGACATTTGTCGTGGCATGTGCTACCCGGTCCAGTAATGCGGTAAGTTGCGTTACAGGAGGGGACGATGCCCCGACGAGACTTTTCTGATGTGGCGTCCGAACTAGGGTTCGAGGTAGGACGCAATGACAACGCCATGTTTCATTTTGGCGTGTCTGTGGCGACTGCGGCAGCGCAGGGGTTGGTGTTGCCGGAGGACGCCGACATGATCCTCGAAGCCTTTTGGCAGGGGCGGCGCAAGGGCCGAGGCGAGCCAAGGCTAGCGGCACCGCCGAGCAGGGTTCAAGCGAGCAAGCTAAGAACATTCATCAAAGTCGGCAGCGAGATGAAACAGGCCGGAGTCGAGATGCTCACGTCGCTGGCGGAGCACGTCCATGATCCCGTCGCTTACGGTGGTCTCTACAACGTCGCAATCGACGTGTGCCGTGAGGCGCTGAACACTGGCCGGCCGCTCAAGCCTGCCGAAGTGAAAAAAATGTTCCCGTAATAGCGCGGGGCGTTACCACAGGAGGTAAGCATGCAATGGCCGACTGACGAGACTCCCACCTACAAGACACTCGCGGAAGCCATCCGATCCATGGAGGTCCGCGCCGTGCCGGTCGAGGGCCGCGAAGATGTGTGCGTGATGCTGGAGCATATGCAGAAACATATCTCGGCCCGGCACGACGAGCAGGAGACGCGCGAGGCGCGGCTGTGCCAGCGCGAGGCGCAGATCGCAGCGCAGGAGAAGGAGCTTCTTCAGGGGCTTCGCGCCATTGGGATGCTCAGGTCCGTGCATCCCGCGCGAACGGGCTGGCGTCGTTACCTTGGCAGGTAACAGGTAACAATCTGGGTACAAAGACGTAACCCCAAGGTTACCTTCTGGGGTTATAAAACGCCATTCACATCAGAGTGAGAGGCGACCCGTGCAGAAGAAACAAGAGCCTGCGAGCAAACACGACGTTGGAAAGCCGGCGCTCGATCTGATCGCGCCTGAATTCGTGCTCGATCTTGGGCACGTACTTGAGTATGGCGCGCACAAATACACCGCGCGGAACTGGGAGCAGGGCATGTCCTGGGGCAGATGCTTCGGGGCGGCCATGCGGCACATGTGGGCGTGGTGGGGCGGCGAGGAGCGCGATCCGGAGACTGGACTGTTGCACCTATCACACGCCGCGGCATGCTTGATGTTTTTGCACGCATACACGGTCCGGCATGTCGGAAGCGACGACCGGAAATTACCAGAGGAGGTAAAGGATGAACGGCTGGACACTGGTGCCGGAGCATGGACCGCCGAGGCTGCTGAGGTTCCGGGAGGACATGCCGGACACAGAGGTCGCAATCCTCGACGAGAAAAATAATCTCGTTCACATCAACAAGAGAGCTTGGGAGGCGTGCTCGGTGCAGCAGCGCCTCCTCATCGAGACGACGCGCAGCAACCTGTCGAGCGTCGCTGTGCGGTCGTAACCCGCCAAGGTAACAACCTGAAAGGATATACTATGTCCATGACACTCCTGGAGTTCAAATCGCGCGCCGTGACTTACTACAAGGCCAAGGCGTCGGTCTATGTCAAGTCGCCTCCCGGAATGGGGAAGTCTGGCGTCATGCTGGAAGTCCCGGCGCTTCTGGAGCGCGCTTTCCCCGGAAAGAAATTCGGGATCGCGACGTTGAACGCCGCCGGCGCATCGGAGACGGACGCGACGGGTTTCCTCGTGCCGGTCAAGGGCGACGGCGCTAACAAACCCCGCTCCGAGTTCACTGAGCCAGCATGGATGATTACCGACGAAGGTAAGCACATGCGGGAGTACGACGGCGGGATTTTCTTCGTGGACGAGATGGACAAGGCCCCGCTCGAAGTGAAGAAGATGCTTGGAGAGGCTGCGCACTCGCGGCGCTTCGCGTCGCATACGCTGCCTCCGGGCTGGCTCATGTGGGGCGCGGGCAACCGGGCGATGGACCGGTCGGGCTCGACGAAAGAACTGGACCACCTTATCAATCGACGGATGGAGAGGGACATTCGTTTCGACCTGGATAGCCAGAGAGAATATATGGAGGGCGTCGGGGCGTTGCCGGAGCTCTTGACATTCGTGATCGAGAACGTCGGGGCGTTCGACGGGGCAGCCGTCCCAAAGGAACAGGGGCCATATCTGACGCCGCGCTCGCTGATGGAAGTGAACGACTTGCTCGCGGTCATGCGCGACGACAACAATGGAGTAATCCCCGACGACGCGACCACTATCGAGGACTGTGCCGGCTACGTTGGCCATGCGCAAGCTGCGATGCTGTTTGCGATGATCCGGCTCGGGATGGAGCTTCCTCCGGTGGAGGCGATTATCGCGGACCCGAAAGGCGTCAAGGTGCCGAAGCGGGCCGACGCGCAGATGATGACCGCATACAAACTGGCGCACGCGGTCGATGCGACCAACGCCGGCGCGCTCACAACCTTCATGGACCGCAAGGAGATGCCCCAGGAGTTTGCGGTCACGTTCCTGCGAGCGGCTACAAAGGCGCAGCCGAAGCTCGCGCTCCAGAAGGACATTGCGAAGTGGTGTCAGACAAACGCGCGGCTGATGGCGATCATCGGCCGGCTGCGGGACAATACGCAGCGTGCGTGACTACCGGCGATGGTAAAACGCAGAGAACAACGGAGAGGCAATAGCGCCTCTCCGGTAACCCAAGAGGAGAGAAGCATGCAGTACTCATACCGGATCGAATTGAAGTGCGATCTCCGGCAGACTGACGAGGAGGGGTTGAACACTATGGCGAGCGTCATGCGCGCTGCGGCGCAGATGATCCTGGCGCAGGCGACGCTTTTGTCTGTCGGGCGCAGGCCGCAGATCGCCGTCACTGCCGACAATTTTTTTGACGACACGCAGAAGATCGCGCTGTTCGAGGATGAAGACCTGCCGTGAAGCCGACCGCGCCACGGTAATGCACTCTAACAAGGACAACGGACATGATCGCAACACAGATACAGGACGGCACGACGAGCGCCGAAGAGGTCGCGGAGATACTTCAGGAGATACACGCTACCCAGAAGGGTAAAAAATTGAAGCCCGTCGAGTTGTCGCCGGCGCAGGAGCGGATATGGACGGAGGCCCGTGCCGGGTTCTTGTGGGCGGCTCCGGCCTTCGCCAGCCTGCTCTACAACATGATGTCGGACAAGGAAGGGAACGTCGCCTTCTTCACGGAGGACTGCCCTGTCGCGGCGACGGACGGCAGCCGCATGTTCATCAACCCGAAGGGGTTCTTCAGCGGAGAGTTCTCACTCGACAATCGCGTCGCCATGCTCGGGCATGAAGTGCTGCATTGCGTGTTCGACCATCCCGGCCAGATGCACAGGTGGGCGAAAGCCGGGCATGTCAAGTATGCTGACGGGACCGAAATCCCGTTCGACCACGGGTACATGAACATCGCCGCGGATTATCTGGTCAACGACATGCTCGCGCAATCAAAGATCGGCGTGCTGCATCCCGACTTTTACCACGACCCTGATCTGGTCAAGGGCACGGACAGCCTGATCGACGCCTACAAAAAGGTCTACGTCCAGAAAGAGAACGAGAAAAAATCCGGCGGGGCTACCGGACAGGGTAGCGGCGGCGGCAAGGGATCGTTCGATGAACATCTTGCGCCCGGCGCCAGCGAGGGCAAAGACCCAGACACATCTGCCGCCGAGCGCAACGAAACCGAATGGCAGACACAGATCGCCGCTGCTGTGGCAGCAGCCAAGGCGCAGGGCAACTTGCCGGGCTTCCTGGAGCGGGTGCTGTCAACGGTGCTTGAGCCGGTAATCGACTGGGCTGCGCATCTCCGGCAGACAATCATCAAGCGCCTGGGGTCCGACAAAAGATCGTGGAAGCGCCTCGACCGCCGGCTTATCGTGCGGGGGATCGGTGCGCCCGGCAAGGTGGGATATGGCTGTGATCTCGTTGTCGTGGCTGTCGATACATCTGGGTCGATTACGCCCGCGACTGTGGACATGTTCATGGCGGAGACGGCGAGCATCCTCGAAGATGTTCGCCCGAAGGAAGTCAAGATCGTCTGGTGCGATGCCAGAGTCCAGCGCGTAGATGAGGCATGCGATACGGGCGACCTGGAGGCGATCCGAGTCAAGGGCGCGCCCGGCGGCGGGGGGACGGACTTCCGCCCTGTGTTCGATCTGATCGACGACGAAGGATGGTCGCCGGACGCGGTGCTCTATCTGACGGACGGCATTGGCCGGTTCCCCGATGAGGAGCCCGACTATCCTGTCGTCTGGGGCAACACCTATCCGGCGTCCACCTACCCGTGGGGGCAGGTTGTGAACATTCCAGCACAAGCTACCTGATCGGATATCCTCCCGCAGCGGGCGAGGGGCACCGGCGACCGTGAGTCGTGAGCGCTTGAGAGCGCTCACGGTGAGGCGAAACAAGGCAGGGTTCGGTATTCCGATCAGGAACGTCATGCGAGACCGTGAAACCTTGCAAACCCCTCTTTTCATTCCTCTTACCGTAAAGGGTAACGTCATGACCGTGCTTTCTAAAGACGAACTGGGTTTGCTCTACGGCGAGCTTCGCGGTTGTCGCCAGCGCGTAGAGCAGGCGGTACAGCCAGATATATCGTTGCAAGCTGTATGGGAGGCATGCGTCGCCCCGGAGCACCGGCAGCCGCTTGAGGCGGCAGCGAGACTCATTAGCCCAAGGGAGAACATGCCCCTGGGGTACAAGTTACACTTCACTTCGGCGGGGGACAGAGAGGGCGAAACCTATGATATACGTGTCACATTCACTCTCCGGTTTCCGCAGGACGTTCTTGTCTCGCTTGCGGCTGACCCGTTTGCATTCGCTAGCCCGGAGACGGCGGCGCGTATGGACGAGTGGTACGCGCTGCTTGTGCCGCTCTACGTCAAGACAGCACGCCTGCAAAGCTGCATCGATCTTGTGAACGAGCGCGCGAAGAACCTCGCGGAGATGCTCGCTGTGATCCCACAATTCGGGGCGCTGTTCGAGAGACTCATTGCCCGGCAAGGGGCCCTCGCCGAGGGGCCCGCATCGTTGCATGGGCTGTATGTATCGCCATCTGTATTGCCAATACTTGTCCGTCGGTTGATACAGAAATTCGAAACGGCGCGCAAGGAAAAGGTGCGCCTGTCGCAGGCGTGGGGACGCACTCTGCCGGCAGAGGCGGCTATCCTGGGGGAACTGCTGGCGCAAGACGTGCTGCTGCAAGACGTGCTGCTGCAAGACGCGGTTTTACAGAAGCCGCCGTTCCGCCTTTCACCGTCGCCCGTGACGATCTCTATGCGCGGACCGTTGACCCGAGACGAAATGGAGACCATGGACATATGAGTGAACTTGAACTGCTTGTCATGCGCAACGTGGGCGCAATTGCTTATGTCCGTACCCGGTTCGGTAACGGGACATATGGATGGGACCAACAAGTCCACGGGCGAAGCGTGGCACCTATCATCAGGCGGCTGCGGCAACAGAAACTGATCCAGCGAACGAGCCGAAACGCACGGCGCAACGCTTATGTGGTTACCGCACACGGTAGCACGATACTCGCGAGCATGTTGGGAGCAGCCGAATGATTACTGTCTACGGTGACGCAGAGAGCTTCTACTCGACGCGCGAGGGGTACACGCTGCGGAAGATGACCCCGATTGAGTACATTCTCGACCCGCGATGGGAGACAATCGGCTGGTCTGTCGCAGCCGATGACGCGCCTGCGAAATGGCTCCCCGGCGACGAGTTCAGGGAGTTCCTGTCCGCGCACGACCCTGCAACGATGCGGTTCGTGAGTCACAACGCGCTATTCGACGCATGCATCCTGGCTTGGCGATACGATTATCATCCGCGCCTGCTGGTGGACACAATGAGCATGGCGCGGGCGCTTGTGTCGCACATTACCCCGCGTGGTAGTGTAAGCCTGGACAATATCGGGAACCTGTTCGGACACAACAAGGGAAACACGGTCCACAAAGTCGATGGCATGACGGGAGCCATGATCCGGCAGAGCGGGCTCTACTCGCAATATGTGGCGTATGGGCTGAACGACGTTGAGATTTGCCGGGCGGTCTATCTGAAACTGGTTCCGTCCTTCCCCGCGGCGGAGTTCGCGATCAACGACATGCTGATAAAGATGGCGACGCGCCCCAAGTTCGCTGTCAACATGGACAAGCTGGGGGAGCATCTAGGGCTCGTGCAGGCGCATAAGGCGACGCTGCTCGACCGCTGCGGGCTCACCGACCGCGGCGATCTCATGTCAAACGACAAGTTCGCCGCCGCGCTCATGAGTCTCGGCGTAGACCCGCCAACGAAGACTTCTCCGGTCACAGGGCGCGAAGCGTTCGCGTTCGCAAAGACCGACGAGGGCATGCAAGCCCTTGCCGAACACTCTGACCCGGAAGTGCAGGCGCTCGTTGCCGCCCGGCTCGGGCACAAATCCACGCTCGAAGAGACGCGCACGGCTCGGTTCATGAGCATTGCGACGAATACCTTTGACGGTAACAATAGCTGGATGCCTATCGCACTGCGCTTCTCCGGCGCACATACTCACAGGTTCAGCGGCGACTGGAAACTAAATCAGCAGAACCTTCCCTCGCGCAAGTCTACCGCATTGCGGGAAAGCCTGACCGCCCCGGATGGGCACGAAGTGGTCGCGTGCGACGCTTCACAGATCGAGGCGCGGCTCACGGCATGGCTATGCGGGCAGACTGATCTGGTGGAGCAGTTCGCCAGCAAACAGGACGTTTATTCCCTGTTTGCATCGGTGATTTATGGGCGCCCCGTGACCAAGAAAAACAAGGTCGAACGGTTCCTGGGCAAGACTTCCGTCCTTGGCCTGGGGTTCGGGATGGGGCCGCCCAAGTTCGATCTGACAGTACGCAACCAGGCTGCTGACCAGGGGGTCGATATTACCATTGATCTCGTGGAGGCGCAGCGCATCGTCGGGCTCTACCGGCAGAAGAACTCCAACATCGCCGCGACGTGGCGCTGGCTCAACAACCAGATACCGGGCCTGCGGACCGGCTCCAACGCCGGGTTGCAGTTCGGCCCATGTACGTTTGAGAAGGGGGCTATTCTCCTGCCGTCGGGACTGCGGCTGCATTATGAAGACCTGGAGTGTAACGACGGACAATGGTCGTTCATGTCCCGCGGTAAGCGTGTACGTATCTATGGCGGCAAGCTGTTGGAGAACATCGTGCAGGCGCTGGACCGCATCGCTGTCATGGAGGCCGCCGTGCGAGCGCAGCAGCGATGTTGCCGAGCCGGGTTACAAGGTTTCGGCCTCGCGCATCAGGTCCACGATGAACTGGTGTACGTGCCGCCGCTTGAGGAAACAAAACACATTCGACAAATAGTATACGAGGAGATGTCCCGCAGTCCTGACTGGGGGCCCGACCTGCCGCTGGCAGCGGAAGTGAAAGTCGGCCGTAATTACGGGGCGTTGACCGAGGTCAAGATGTAGGGCGCCAACTTAAAACGTTACCAGCTTGTTACCGGATTGTTGTTTGCGTGCTTCATAAATATAACATAAACATTGACACAGGCTGAGAAACAGGGTATAAACTGTAAATAATCAAATATAAATCGCAGGGGCGCAAACAATGACACGACAAGCGGCAGAGGTAGCAGACGTTACGTATATCTGCATGGCGTTTAATTTGTCGTACTTACAGGCGAAGATGGTCAAGCTGATGCTCGGCATGGTCGTAGTGTCGCCTGATGTATTCTCCGACCGGCTGAATATTCGAGAGACTCGCATCGCGATCCATAGGCTGAAACAGAAGCTGCATAGATATGATATTCCAATCGGGTGCCAGTACGGCGTGGGGTACTTCATCCCTCCCGAGAAGCGGATGTTCATGCAGAATATGATCTCGCGGGTTAAACAGTCTGCGGCTTATCCGCAGACTGTTTAACCAAGCTGTTACCGGAGAGGGTAACATGGTCGCGCACATAACCATCTTCGGCGTCGCACTTGTGGTGGCGCTCTACATCTGGACGAGGAACATGTAATGGCCCCGATCACAACCCGCCGCGCCCCGAAGGCATGGGCGTGGAGTTACTCGAAGCTCAAGAACTACGAAATCTGCCCGAAGCGGCACAACCATGTGGACCTGCTGCGGGACGTGACGGAGCCGGAGAGCAAACAACTGGCATGGGGGAACACGCTCCACGCGGCGCTCGCCAAGAGCCTGTTGGAGAATTCTCCCCTGCCGGCAGGCATGACCACATATCAGCCATGGGTGGACCGCATACTTGCTGGACCGGGAGAACTCCTAGTGGAGCAGAAGTTCGCCATCAACGACGCCTTTCGGCCTGTGGAGTACTTTGACCGCAGCGCATGGTACCGGGGGATCGCGGACGTGCTGAAAATCTCCGGTAACGTGGCTCTGGCTATCGACTGGAAGAGCGGGAAAATCCTGGAGGACAGCGTGCAGCTTGCGCTGATGGCACAGTGTGTGTTTTCACACTACCCGCACGTCAAGAAAATCCGTACGGAGTTCATCTGGCTCAAGGAAGATGCAACGACGCGGGAGGATTTCTCTGCCGCCGACATGATCGGGCTGTGGAAGCAATTACTCCCGCGGGTAGCGGCGATGAAGGAGGCAGCGGAGCAGGCCAGTTACCCGCCGACCCCGAACTACCTGTGCGCCAGGTACTGCCCGGTTGTGGCTTGCCCGCATCATGGCCGGAGCGGCTGACCGATGACGACTCCGGAGGGTAAGGTCAAGGCTCTGGTCAGGGAGGTTTGCGCCGAGTATGGGGCGTCAATCGACTGCTGGATGCCCGTGCCGGCAGGCTACGGCGAGAGCCGACTTGACTTCCATATCTGCTACCGTGGGCGCTACATCGCCGTCGAGACGAAGGCTCCGGGCCGGAAACCGACAGACCGGCAGCGTCGCAACATCGCCAGACTGGAGCGCGCCGGCGCGAAGGTGTTCGTGATCGACAGCGCGGAGGGCGCGGAGCAGCTACGGACATATCTCGCCCGGCTTACGCTCGTTGGGGGCTTGTTTGGAGAGGTGGGGTTATGATCCACGTTACCGCGACGGGTAAGATCGCGACGCCGTACCATGAAGGGGTCGCGACCCTGTTCCCTTATGCACAGCGATTTTCGTTTCAGGGGCGCGACATGTTGGCGCTCCGGCACCGGACCGAAGAGACCATCATGCTGCGCCGGTTCGGGATCGACGCGCCCGCGCCGGTGCTGACCCAATATGACTGGGGCTCGCGCGTCCCGTTCGAGGTGCAGCGCAAGACAATCGCCATGCTGACGACAAATAACCGCGCTTACTGCTTGAACGGTCTCGGCTCTGGCAAAACCTTCTGTGCGTTGTCCGCGTTCAACTTCCTGCGACAGGATCGCATCGTTAACAAGATGCTCGTCGTGTGCCCTATGTCCACCATGCGCTCGACCTGGGCGAAGGAAATATTCGAGCAGTTCCCAAATCTGACATGCAGCGTACTGTTCGGGGCGAAGCCCAAGCGGCTCAAGCTCCTCGCCGAGAACGCTGACATTTACATCATAAACCACGACGGGTTCGCGACAATCCGCGAGGAGATCGCTGCGCGAGCGGACATTGACCTGCTGTGCATAGACGAACTCGCGATCTATCGGAACGGGCAGGCGACGCGGACAAAGGTCATGAAGCAGTACGCCGCCACGAAGGACTGGGTCTGGGGCATGACTGGCTCCCCCGTGCCGAATGGCCCGCAGGCAGCGTGGGGGCAGTGTTCAATTGTCACCCCGCATACGGTGCCCAAGTATTTCAAACACTTCAGGGACCGCGTCCAGTACAAGGTCGGGCAGTTCCAGTGGGAGGACAAGGACGACGCGCTGGAGACTGTCTACAAGGTCATGCAGCCGGCAGTGCGCTATTCGCTGGACGACGTGACCGAACTCCCCGAACTGGTCGAACGGTACCAGGACGTACCCATGGGGCCGAAGCAGACCGAACTCTACGCGGCCATGAAGGCGCAGGCGATGGCGCTCACCGATAGCGGGGAGATTACCGCCGCCAATGCCGGGGCCGTGTTGTCCAAGCTGCTGCAAATCTCGATGGGCTACGTCTACACGTCAGATGGCCGAGCCGTTACCCTCGATGGTAACGCCCGCATGGACGCTGTGATTGACACGGTGATGGCGTCGGCGAACAAGGTAATCATCTTTGCCCCCTACAAGCATGTGCTCGAAGGCATATCGACCCGGCTGACAGCGGAGGGCGTAGACTTCGCTGTCGTCAGTGGGGACACCCCGGAACGGCAGAGGGCGGAACTGTTCGCCAAGTTCCAGAAGACGAACCGGCTTCGCGTGCTGGCTGCGCACCCGCAGTGCATGGCCCACGGACTGACGCTCACCGCTGCCGACACGATCATCTGGTTCGGTCCGGTCACATCGCTGGAGACGTTCGAGCAAGCCAACGGGCGCATCCGGCGCATCGGGCAAAAACACAAGCAACTGGTGCTGAAGCTGCAATCGACCGCGGCAGAAAGGAAAATGTATCGGCTACTTGAGAAACGCCAACGAATACAGAATAACCTCTTGGGATTATTTTCCGAATAATTCCGGAGTACTTGACAGGGTAACAGCCCAACCATAGTCTGAGAGGTTCCAATGAACGCCATGGCTCCGACGCCCATGAACTGGGATTACTACACCAACGCCTTTGTGCAGCTTCGCGACAAGAAAAAGGCCATCCAGGACCGGCACAAGGAAGAGTTGGCCCCGATCAACGCCGTGATGGACAAGCTGGAGGCTCTGTTTTTGCAGAACCTTCTCGCGACGGGGCAGGACAGCGCCGCGTCCGCATCCGGCACGGTTTACATCACTACCAAACGCAGCGCTTCTCTTGCCGACGCAGAAGCGTTCATGGCCTATGTCATCGAGAGCGGTAATTTCGATCTGCTCGACCGCAAGGCCAATGTCAAGGCCGTCGAGGACCACATTGCCAAATACAGCAATGCGCCCCCCGGCGTCAACTACACAGAGACTGCCGAAGTCGGCATCCGCCGCAAGTCCGGCAAGTGACGAGTACCCCTCAAGGTAACAACTGGAGACCCTAAAATGAGCAACGACTTGATGATCCCGGCCGGGTTTGGTGGCGGCGTAGCGCCGGCCCTGGCCTCCTATATGTCCGAAGCCGACGAGTTGTCGTCGGGGATACAGGGCGGCTTTGCCGTGATTGGCATCCGTGGCAAGAACTTCTGGCACAAGCATCGTGGCGAGGAGGAACTCATCAAGCGTGCGGACGACCAGTCCGAGCCCGCGACGAGCCTCGAACTCGTGATCGTCAAGGCATCCCCGCACCTCTCCAAGGTCTACTACGCGCGTGGCTTCGATCAGGACGCGGCTGCCCCGCCGGACTGCTTCTCCAATGACGGTGTGCGTCCCGACCCGCAGGCGGCTACGCCGCAGTGCGCGGCGTGCGCGGCGTGCCCGATGAACGTGTTTGGCTCGCGCATTACCGACAACGGTAAGAAAGCAAAAGCCTGCTCTGACAGCAAGCGCCTCGCCGTCGTGCCGACGGGCGATCTGGAGAATGAAATCTACGGCGGCCCGATGCTCCTCCGTGTGCCGGCGGCGTCGCTGTCCGACATGGCGGTGTATGGGAAAAAGCTGAGCAGCATCGGGCAGGCGTCCTTCACCGTCTCGACGCGGATCAGGTTCGCCGCCGAGGAGGCGTTCCCGAAGCTCGTGTTCCAGGCGGTGCGGCCCCTGTCCGCAGAGGAGGGTGCGTTCATCGCCGAACTGCGCAGCGATCCTCGCGTCCAGCGTATCCTCTCAGAAATCGAGTTCTCTCCGGGAGAGGCTGCGCCTGCGGCTTCAGACCAGGTCTGGGAGACCCCGCAGGAGGCAGCGCCTGTGGCCCCCGCGCCGGTCAAGGCAGCCCCGGTCAAGGCTGCGCCGGTTCGCGCCGCCCCGACGCCGGTGGCTCCTCCCCGGGTTGCACCCGTGCGCCCCGCAGCCCCGGTCAAGGCCGTCTCTGCGCCGGTTCGCGCCGCGCCGATCAAGGCAGCCCCGGTCAAGGCTGCGCCGACTCCCGTGGTCGAGGAAGAGGATTACGCAGAAGAGGGAGCGTCCACTCCCGCCGCGCCGTCCGACTTCCTCGCGGGACTCGACAGCGAACTGGAAGCCCTGATCCCGAACTTGTGACCCCCTTCTGAGCGCGCATGATTACCGGCCGGGGTAAAACCCGGCCGGAACTACAGAGGGGCGGCTGATTATGGATGGCGCGAAGCAATTCCTGGCGCGGGTGTTACCATGGGACGGAGCGGCATGGTGTGGGGTATTTCATAAAGAGGGTCTGTCCGGCGGCATGTTCGGCAAGCCGGTACGAGATGTAGGGGCGGCCCTTCAGGAGGTCGCATTCCGCAAGGCGAAGAACAAGGCAGACATATATGTGTCGCTGGCTTCGCAGACAGGGTTCTCCGAACGGACAAACCCGAAGGGCCGCAAGTGGGCGGCGGCGAACCGGGACATTGTCGGGTTCGCCAAAAACAAGGCGCTCTATCTGGACGTGGACGTGAAGCCCGGTGCGTATGAGAATACGCGCGAGGCGCTGCATGCCGTCACAGACGCAGTCGCAGACAAGTCCCTGCCGGAGCCAACATGCCTTGTCGCGTCAGGGTCGGGCGGCCTGCACGTCTACTGGATACTCACGGACATGCTGGAATATCCGGCGTGGAAGGAACTCGCAGAGGCGCTCGCCGAATGGGCGACTTCAAAGAAACTCCACTTCGACCGGCAGTGTACGGTGGACGCCGTGCGCGTGCTGCGCGTCCCTGATACGTTCAATTTCAAGACAACGCCCCCCAAGCCCGTGCGTATGCTGGGCATACAACAGCATGATGTGCCGACACGGGACATGGTTACAGCCCTGGCCCCTTTCATCGTGGAAGGGTCGGCCAACCGGGCGCGCGCCGAGATGCAGGGCGCTCAGGACGAGTTGTCGGCAGGCGTCAAGGCCGAAGCGCGAAAGCGCGTGATCGAGGAGATCGCGGCAGTGTGCCCCTTCGTATGGGATGGCTTATACGACGGCAACGGCGCGGGATTACCCAACCCGGTATGGAGCCAACACATATTGATCGCTTCCTTCTGCGAGGATGCAGAGTGGGTGGCTCATGAATTGTCACGCGGGCACGAAAAGTATAGCCCCGAGGAGACGCAGACGCAGATCAGCCGCCGCCTCAACGAGCGCGCGGCAAATAGCCGCATCGGCTTCCCGTCCTGCCGCGCCATCAAGGGGGCCGGGGCTACGCAGTGCGACACCTGCCCACAATGGGGGCTGGAGACGAGCCCCCTGAAGGTGACGGCCGAGCCGGTCCTGAAACTACCTGACCCGGTAGCCCCCGCGCCCTCGACCAGCGTCGCATTGTCGCAGTCAACGATCTACCGGCTCCCGAAGGGATACCACGTTCAGGACGGATATATCTTCTCCGAGACGGTGGACGAGGGGGGCGCGAAGGTCCAGACGCTCATGTTTCCCACGCCGATCACGGATGTATGGGTGAGCCCGTCGCCGTGGACATTCCACTTCACGACGACGGTGGCCGGCGGCAAACCCAACCATGCGTCCATATCCTATGGCCATGTGCGTGACAGCCGCGCGCATGTTTTCTTTTCCGATGCCGGAGTGCAGATCAACCCTACGAGAGAATGGCAGGATTTCATGAGAGAGTGGCTCGCTGAACTCACCGCCGCGGCCGAGACCGTTGTCGAAGCTACCCCGTTCGGCTGGGCGACCACGAAGGACCGGGGCCTCGTTGGGTTCTCATACGGTGGGAAGACCTTCGGTCCCAACGGAGAGCGCGGCGCGCCGCACGCCAGCCTCGCGATGAAGCAGCAATACGACCCCGCAGGCGAGCTCGCGCACTGGATCACCGCAGCCAAGATGATTACCGATCAAGGTAGGCAGGACTGCGCCACGATCCTCGCGACAGCGTTCGCAGGCCCACTCATGCGGTTCACGGATGAGAGCGGCACCGTCATTGGCACATACTCGCCTGAGAGCGGCGTCGGTAAGTCCACGGTCATGAAGGTGGCGCAGGCGGTATGGGGGCACCCCAAACGCTCCATGCAGAACCTGGACGATACCCAGAACTCGACAGTGGAGAAGCTGGCGCAACTAGCCTCCCTGCCGGTTTATACGGATGAACTCAAGACGGAGAACGACACAAAGAACTTCGTTAACACGCTGTTCAGGCTCTCCTCCGGCAAGGGCAAGCAACGCCTCGACAGGTCCGGGAAGATGCGGGAAGCGCGGGAGTGGGATACGCTCCTCGTCTATGCGTCGAACGACAGTCTCTACGACCCGATTGTTGGGGGCACCAGGGCGACAGCGGCGGGCGTCATGCGCCTGTTCGAGTTCCGGACGTTACCTTCCAAGGTATCGTTGTTTACGGCTCCGTTCGTTTCCGCCGTGGTCGGCAAGCTGAACGAGAACTACGGGCAGGCGGGGCTCATCTATGCGAAGTACATCGGCGAGAACCATGAGGCCCTTGCGGCCAAGGTCCGCAAGGTCAAAACGGCGCTCCATCAGAAGTATCAGTTCACCGAGGAGGAACGGTTCTGGCTGGCGGCGATGACGGCGCTGCTCATGGGGGCCGACATAGCCAATGGCCTGAAGCTGACGACGTTCAACATCCCTGGACTGCTCGCCTTCCTCGAAGGCGAGATAACCAGGATGCGGAAGCAGCGGAAGATGACTCCGAACGACCTGGCCAATCCGGGGAACATCGAGATGATCCTCACGCAATTCTTCGCAGAGATGCGGCAGCGGCGCACCCTCCACACCCGCGAGATATGGGCGAAACAGGGGAAGCCGCCATATGACATGGGTGCGCGCGAAACGGATGCGTTTCTGGAGCGCGTGTCTGTTCAAATCGGGTTGAATGACCGGCGCATGCGTATATCCTGCACGGCGCTGAATGACTGGTTGGTGGCAAAAGGCGTTCCGCGCCACGCCTTCGGGGAAGCTGTGCAGTCCATATACGGGATGACCCGTGCGCAAGGGCGGCTCGGTGCCGGAACCAAGTTGGTCACCGGCAGGGAGATGGTGTTTGACTACGATCTGGCAGGAGGCCCCTTTGAAGCGCTCACTTACGAATAGCGCCATTGCTCTTGTGATGGCCCTCGGCGCGGCTTCTCCAGCGCTCGCCGCAGAGAGTCCGGAGTGTACGGCGGCGAGGAACTCGCTCATCACCTTCATCAGACACGGGACGTGGTGGGTGGATGCCCCGGAGGAGGCGGCCAGACTCGCGATCAGCGGTATTGACACCACCTCCAGGGAATGCCACTGGCCGGAGGCGAAGACGCTCAAGGTCGCTATGGCTATCAAGCACGCTATAGCCAATAAAGTCCAGCATGCAAACGCGCGTCGCGCCGCCCAGCAGCAACAGCAGATGCAGCAACAGCAGATGCAGCAACAGCAGATGCAGCAACAGCAGAGAGAACCTGTGATCTGCTTCTCAGACCCGGAGGGTCTGGCTACGATCTGCCCTTAGTCGTAGCCCGTCTTACCCTTGCGCCACGCGCGATTGGCCCCGGCGGCCTTGACGCGCAAGTTGCCGCCGGCATTGGAGCCCCCCTTGCGAATGGGGGTCTTGTGGTCCACGTCCTTGCCGTCGCCCTTCTTCACTCTCCCGGACTTCTCGGCGTCTCGGCGCGCAGCATTCCGCTGCGCGCGTTTCTTGATCTGTTCTGGCTTACCTTGGTAGGTAGCGTACTCGTGTTTGTAGTCGCGCGCCATGCTACTTCCTCTTGCCCTTCGCCCCCTTGCCGGCGTTGAATGCCTTCACGGCCTTCTTGTCGGCAGAGTTGTCTTTCTTGCTGCCCTCCTTGAGGCCCTTCTTCTTGTCCTCGCGGCTATCAGCCTTCGAGCCTTCCCACTTTTTCATCGTCATCTTTGCCATTTCATTTGCCCTTCTGCTTGGCGAACTTGAGGGTCGCCACCTTCACCTTCTCCGGCTTGTTCTTGCGCAACTCGCCCTTGAAGTGTTCCATGTCGCCGGCTCCCCGCTTTGCGGGCTTGAACCCTGGTTTGCTCTTTGCCATCAGTTAACTCCGTAGTCATGTGCGATACCCGTCAGGGTAGCACGGTTTCGGTCGTTCAGCGCATAGCCGAGAGCATTGTCGGACCTGGCGTCCTTCGCGCGGCTGCCGCGCCGCTGCAAGTCCGAGTGCTCGATACGATGGTCAGGGTGGGCGGAGTTCCACGCTGATATGGCCTGCATGGCCCTGGCCCTGTCGCCCCCGTTCTCCGCGCCGACCCAGGCGTCCATCAGCCCCGTGCGCGCATCGTTCACGGTCTTGTTCTCGCGGAAATAGGCGTGCCGGGCCGCTCCATAGTTCGCGACCTTGGCCGGCGTAATGCCGAACGCCTTGAGGGCCGTGTCCCAGCTATTGAGCGGCTCCATGCCGATGCCCTGCTTGTTTTTCTTCCCGTCGGTGCCGAGCGTGTACGCCTTGGCGAGGTCCTCGATCTGCTTGAAGGGGACGAAGTCCCCGATGCCGCCCGCAATGTCGCCATTGAGCAACTTCTGCGCGCCCTGCAACGTGGTCATGACTCCCTCTGCCGGCGCGCCCCACACTGTCTGCGCGGCGTACTGGGTCAGCCCTCCGGCAGTGTAGTCCTTCGGTTCTCCGAACAGGACGTTCCCAATCGCGACGCGACTGCCGATGTCCATGCCGACGGCGCGGAAGATGCCATGCGTCGCGATCTCTCCCCCCGTCGCGCCGAACATATGTGCGGCAGTGCGCCGCACTTTGTCTTCGAGGTCGCCGGGAGTGAATGTCGTAAGCCCTACGGCGTTGGCTGCGATAAGCCCAATCTTGGCTATGTCCCACACGACCGGCACGCCCATCGCGCCGCCCATGGCCGCCGACATGGCCGAGATGTACGCGATGCGCCGGATGGCTTCCTTGCGGACTTCCGGCGTCTCGCCGTGCGCGGCCTGAAGCGCGCTGGTGTAGAGGTTCGCCATGACATTCTGGACGTAGCCCCTGAACTGGAACCCCATCTTGCCGGCAAACGAGCGGGAGATGGGCGCGCGGTTCGTGGCGCTATAGAGCCCTTGCGTCTGTGCGATGCTGTCCCTCGCGAACTTCACAGCAGCGGCATGGTCCTTCGTCGCCTCGTATTCAAGCCGGTACGCCGCCACAGCGTCCACAGTCCGGTTGATCGCCTCCGTGGCTCCCATGGCTTCGTGGACGATTGCGTCCACGCGCGCCAGTGTGTTCCCGAGCCTGTTACCGTCCTTGGTAATCTGGCTGAACTCGAACCCGGCGCTGGGGCGGATCGCCCCTGTATCCTGAAGTTCGGTTACCATTCTGACGAGCCGCGCACCGTCAGGCGTGGCCGCGAGCCGCGATTTGATCGCCGCCATGAAGTCCGTCGGGGCTGCCAGATCGGACTTCATCGCCCCGGCCGCGCCCTTGACCCCCTGTTGCAGCGTCCTGATCGCGCCCATGTCCGCGTAGACCCTGGATATGGCCGCAGTGGCCTTCATGAACCCATGGCGCGCGCCAATAATCGGGATCGACATTTGCAGCGGGTGGGCCATGTGGACGAGCATGTGGCCGGCAGAGGCCATGTACTTGAGCCCGGAAAGCGCCATGAGCGTTTTCTGCATGGGGGCCATAGGCCCGGAGAATTCCGGGTCCTCGAAATTTCCGAGCCGCTTGTTGATCTCCCCCAGGACGACGCGCCGGTCGAAAGTCTGCGCCGAATGCCGGTTGCTTTCGATGATGTCGTGCAACGCATCGAGGTGCGTGTTCAGTTCCGGCGTAAAGTCTCCTCGGGCGATATACGCCGCGGATGACCGATTGTATTCGTCGAGGCCCTGCGCGAGGTCCTTGTCGGCACCGTGGACGTTTTTCTTTGGCAGGAAGCGCTTGGCGACCCGCGATCCGGGGCGCATCGCGATAGCGCTTTCGAGGATCATGTGTTCGAGGCTGCCCTTCGCCTGCTCGTTCAGATCGTTCCGCGCCCGGATGCTGTCAATGAGCGCGCGGGTCTGGTCCGTCGTGATGGCCTTATTGTTGTACAGGTTCCTGAACACGTCGGGCTCAGACACGTTCTTGAACCCCATGCCCTTCAGTTCCTCGCCGCGCTCCTTGGCATCGCGGCGCGTCTTGAACCCTTCGAGCACCTTGGGGTCTACCCGGACCTGATACTTGCCCACAGCGTCGCCATCCTGCGACAACGCGCCTTCCTTCGTGGACAGTTCCCCGGTGGCGCTGTCGTACCAGTTGATCCGCTGCTTCGTCGCCAGCCCATCGCCGGCCATCTTCGTCGCGAACGCATGTGCAGCCTCGCGCGAGGCGAACTCGTAGGTGTGTGGCGCGAGGGTCTTGGCCCCCGTCGGGGCGTCGTAGGGGTGCTCCGCCGTCAGGATCACATTCCCCCGCCGCAGGTTCGGAACGTATGGCGATGTGGGATTAGCAAGCCGGCGAACTTCGGCCAGAGCAGATGCTACCCCCTTGGGTAACTTCTCCTTGTCTCCCCCCACCAATTCATTGTCCCGCGCCCGCTGCCGCAGCGCCGGGTCTTCTATATCCTTGAGCAGCGCCTCTGTGTTCTGCCGGCCCATCTCCCTGGCCCGCTCGGCGTAGAACCCCTGCAATTTGCCGTACATGCTCTTGACGGGAGCCGGCAGGGCGTCGAACCGGGCGGCGATCTCGGAGTGCTTGGCGCGGGCCTGCCAGTTGGCCATCGACCCTTCCGTCTCGTCGCCCTTCGCATCCTTGGTGAGCGCGAGGTGCTTGTTCCTGGCTGAGTCCAGCGCCGCGTCCGGATGGAAGTTGAACCGCTGCGCCACGTCTATGATGTCGGAGAGCTCACCCCAGGCTTGCGCATACTTCCGCGAGGTCTCGACCGTGGACTGTAGAAGGTCCGCGGCCTTGTTGACCATATCGTTGCGCGCGGAATTCATGCGCTCGGCGACGACATTGAGCTTCTCGTGAATATCGCTGAATGCGCCCCCGACGAGATGGCGCGTCGCGGCCGGTATCTGGTCCCCCTTCAAGAGGTTCCAGAGGGCAGGGGACTTGCCGTCGAGCGACCGCGAGTTAGCAAAGTCCTTTATTGCCGTGAGCCCCATCCGGGCCGAGTCCGCCGCCCACCGTCCGGCCGTGGCGGCAGGATCGCGCGCCGCCCCCGCAGCGTCCTCCATGTCCTGACGGAACATCTGCTTTCCGGGGCTACCGTCGGAGAACGCATCCGCCCACCGCTCCTCGTAATTATCCCGCGCTGCCGGATCGCGGCCCCAGCTTAGCTTCTCGGCCGTCGCGAGCACGGCTTCAAGCGCATCCGCCGAATGGCCCGGCAAGCCGAACACCTTGCGGAACACGTTCAGCGCCGCCTTCCACACGGACACAGCGCGAAACTCCCCAAGCCCGAACGACTTAGCCATCTCCGGCGGGATTTCGATGTTCATGAGATACGTCTGGAAGGCGTTGTTGGACAACGCCTCGGACAGGAATTCGTGGACGTTCTTGAAGGCATAGTGATTATACAACAGGTCCTGCGTGTCGCCATAGTCGGTGTGCGGCAGGTAGGTGTCACCTGCGACGTGCATGACATATTCCCCGAGGCGCTGGAGTCGCATCATCGCGCCCTTGTCGCTATTCAGGGCGTGCATGAGCGCCGCGTGCGCTATCTCGTGGGCGATTGTGTGCGTCGCCGACAGGTCGCCACGTATGCCGTCCTCCGGCATACGGACCAGGATATGATCGTGCGCGCGGTCGTATAGCCCGAGCGGGGACGTGCCATCGTTGGCGGCGGCGCTCATCTGCTCTTTGCTGAGGAAATGCACCGGCACGTCCTTGACGGACTGCGTGAGTTTCCGCATGACGAACCCGACGATGTTACCCTTCTGGGTAGGAAGCCGGAGACGCGGGACAATGTCCCCTACCGTCGTCGATCGTAGCGGTGTGATAGTTGACCCGTCCGCTGCCGGGATCGAGCCGTCTGCCGGCATGTACGGACGCCGTGTGTCGCCCTCTTGCAGCCAGCGTTTGAACTCCGTGGGCGTCGTCTCCACGGTCGAAGCGTTGCGCTCCTCACCCCTGCCGTCGGAGAACCCGTCGTGGTAGAGCTTGCGGGCTTCGTCGGCGGTGTCCACGCCAGTGATGACTTTATGCTCGTCAAACTGGCCTGTCTCAAGGTCCTTCTGGTTGACGACGTGGATTTTCCCCGTGTCGCCCTTGTCCCCCACATACACGTCTACATGGTCGCCATCCGCGCCTTCCGTGCGTTTGATATACCCATAGTCGGCAGGGACTTTTGCCTGCCATGGCTCGCCGTCAGGCCCCACGCCAGACCGCTCGCTCCCCTTGGCGTTTTCAAGGGTAACATCCATACCCTCCGACTTGATGTGGCCCTTGGCGTAATTGCCTGCCTCCTTCTGGGCATCGGTGGGATTGGGGTCGATCTCCGCACGGGCGCGCGCCCGCTCGGCCGCAAGCGCCCGCGACGCCTCCACAGCCTTGAGCTTACCGGGAGGGGTAATCTTGCGGCGCGTCTCGACCTTGAACGTGCCAGCCTTGTCCGTGCCGACGACGTTGTCGCCCGCAGGCGCTTCGGCGCGCTCCGCACGTTTCCTGCGGAAGGCCTCCGCCATTGCCGCTGCCCGCGCCTGTTCACGTTCGATCTTGGCGCGCGTGAACGCCTGCTCCACGCCGTCCTCTACTACACGCTGGTCCACGCCCACGTCACCGTGGGCGACGGTATCGTCAACCGTGTCGCCCGCAGACTTGCGCGCCGTGCCGCCCTCGTTCTTCCGCTCTTGCTTGGCTTCGGCAAAGGCAGTCGCGTCCCCTGACCGCAGCACCTGCTCGCGGGACAGAAACCTGTCGAAGTCTGCTTTCTTGGGAGACTTCAGGGCCGCGAGCCTGCGCGCCTCGATAACCACCATCGCCGACGGGTTATGGTTGCGGGACTCGTCCGTATTGTCGAGCAGCCGTCTGGCCGGTGTACCGTCGCGCGCCAGGGCTGCGCCGGCCTCATTGGCGGCATCCGCCATCTTCTTGACGCGGATGAGTGTGTCCTTGCGGCTCTCCCCCTCGACGGGGGGATGCTGCACCACGACCTCGTCCGCCTTGGCGTTGCTGGCTTTCCGCGCCTCGACTTCCGCCGCCGTGCGATGGCCCACCTGCGGCCCTGTATCCTCGGGGACGGGCGCATTCTCCGCCCGCTGGGCGTCGAACATCTCGGCGTTGGCGCGCGCCTCCGCTTCAGCTTCAGGCCGTGTATCCCTTAGAACGCGAGGTGCCCCTGTTTCCGCGCCTCCGCCCTGGTCGCCTTGACCAGATGGCTCTCGCGCTTGCGGCGTTCCCGGTTCGCCCTGCGTAGCGGCTTCGGGAGATGTTTCTCCAGCTTTTTCGGGAGTGGCAACGTCACTGCCGCCTGTGCCAGAAACGTCCGCAGGGCCTTTTTGCGCGACATTCAGTGCTTCCTTCTTCGCTGCGGCGAGTCTCTTCGACGCCGCTATAGCCTCCGCCGCCTTGGGGGGCACGGGGGCCGATACGTCCGCCGGAGACTGCACGGGCGCTGCCGGCGGTGTAGCGTCGGCCGCAGCAGTAAGAGTACCCGTGCGGGTAATGGCGTCCGCTACAGGGGGCGGAACCGGAGAATTAGGGTCCGCTACCGGCGCTGGAGCCGGGATACTGGCGTCCGCTACCGGCGCTGGAGCCGTCGGGTCAATCCCTTTCTTGGATACAGCTATAGCTGCTGCGGCCTTGGGCGGCACGGGCGCTGCCGGCACGGGGGATGTGGTACCTGCCGCCGGGGACGTGTCCTGCGCATTGGAAGCATCGACAGGGGGTACGGGGGATGTGGTACCTGCCGCCGGGGACGTGTCCTGCGCATTGGAAGCATCGACAGGGGGTACGGGGGGCGCAGACGATTTGTCGCTCGTGGCGAGCGCCGCCTCCTGAGTTACGTCCGGTCCGATGCTGTTCACGGGCTGGACGCCCGCGGTCGGCTTGTCGGGCGCGGGCTTGTGATACGCTCCGAGCCCCCCGCCAAGGACGGCCCCCTCCGCCGCGCTGTTGAGCCCCGCCAGCATTAGCTGGTGAACGTCGGTGCTTTGGCGCTGGCCCCGTGCGATCTGGTTCTGCTGGGTCGCATAGTCCGTGTCGGCCCCGACGAGCCCCATACCCGCGCCCGTCTCGGCGGCCCCGCCAGCGACACGGCCAAGCAGACCCTTCCCGGCCGTAATCCCGGCCCCCTTCACAGCGCGCCCCATCGCCCCCATGCCGAGCGCGCCCGCGAGTCCGGCAATGGCCAGGTCCTTGCCTTCGACCTGTGTGGCGTTGATCGCACCACGGGCGTCGGCCTCGTCCATCGTTGCACGCAGATGGGCGTATGCGGGGGACTGTTTCTGGAGGTCGGCGTCGGACAGGTTGTTTGTCGCAGCCATCGCGTTGTCAATGATCTGCGACGCCTGCATGCCCCCGCCGAGCGCGCCCTGGGCAATAATCCCTTCCGGAAACGCCGCCATGACCGCAAGGGTAGGGGCCATATTGGACCCCTTCATGAGGAGCGACGCAATCGGATGCGACATTACGCTCGCGTGCTGATCGTCGGGGAAGAACTGGGCGTCCCGCGCCGCTCTACCCCCTGGGGTAATAGACTCGTCGATCGCCTGCCCTGCGCTATGCCCAATATCGGACAGCCCTTCCGCTATGTTCGCAGCGTTGGGCATTCCAGCTTTCTGAAAGGCGTATTGCGCGACACTCGGTATCTGCGACGCGAGACCGACTGCGCCCCCGAGGGCGGATTTCCCCAGGTCCAGCGCAGTAGCAGTGCCAGGATCGTCGTCGCTCTTGAACGCATCGGTGTAGGCGTCGAAGGTTTGGTTATCGGCCATGTTCAAGCCCTATTGCGCGAGGGTGCCATACCTGACCGCGGCGGCCCGCTCGTCGGGGTTCAAGCTGTTCAGCGCACCGACCCTCTCCGCCTGGATACCGTCGATCCCCTGCTGGAGCTTCGCAAATCCATTCCGGGCGAGGAACCCAGGAGCCGCTGCGGCGGCTGCCGCCTGTTTCGCCTCTGCGACCCGCTGGTTGCGAAGCGCGACAACCGCGCGGAACGAGTTCTCGTCCAGCTTGATGTGAGGGCCGTTGACGATCTGCACGTCCACTGTGCCGTCTTTGGAAGCCCTCGCCGTGAACGGAAGTGCGTCCGGGTTTGTCTTGTTCACCGTCAGCATCGCCGTGGACGCCTTCGCCGCTTCCTGTGGCGTCACATTGCTCGTCTGGAAGACATGCGCCGCGACGCTCTTGGCGACGCCCACATCGCGCTTGTCAATGTTCACCGTGTTATCATCGAACGCGCCATTGACCGCATCGGTGGCCTTTGCCCGATCCGAGAACTTGGGTATGTCGTCTGTCGCCGGCGCGGGATGCGTGCGCGCATATTCGTCGCGCTGGTTCTTGAGTATCGTCATGTACGTCTGCTGCCCGTGCGGCGACAACATGGCGAAAGCGCGCTGGTCCATCTGCGGCGGCGTATCCGCGGGCGCCTGCGCGGCTGCCGGGCCCGTAGGGATGGCCTCAGGAGGCGCTGCCGCCGCTGGCGTGTCGGGCGACGAAGCAGCCGCAGGCGTGGTCGGAATAGCTTCCGGCGGGGCACCCTGCGCAGGAGGCGCAGACGCCGGAACAGCCGTTGCAGGAGGCGCGGAAGCGGCGGCGGGGATGGCTGCGGCCGGTGCGCCGCTGGCGTGACTGGTGAGCCCCGCCAGGACTGCGCGGTCTGTCGCGTCCTGCTGTGCTTTGGCGTCGGGCGTCGTCGAAGCGTCCGCCGGGAGATTGTTGCCGGCAACGGAGCGCAATTCGTTCCAGTACGCCGTCCCGTCGACGAGCCCCTGCGCGACCCCGAGCATCTGCTGCGGCGTCACTTTCCCCCGGAACGTCACGTTGCCATTGCTGTCGGACTGGATCACTCCGACGTTGCCGTCCGGCAGGACACTACCCTGCACGGTACGACCGTTCGGGATGTTGTTGTCGGCCTTGATGAGATTGGCCGTCATCCCCGGAAGGTCGCCCTTGTTGTAAGAGTCGATGGCCATTCCCCCGAAGCGGGCGGCTTCGGTCTTGTAGTGCATGATTACCGCCGCTGCTGCCTTGGACGCGGCTGCCGGATCACCCTTGTTATTGTAGTAATTATACAGCGCGACGAGCCCATTCCCGTTGCGCATGCTCTCGGTCATCTGTTTGTCGGGATCGACCAGATTATTGACCTTCGCGATGTTCTCCGCGTCTTCGCTGTTTCTCCCGTGGAATACAGACTTGATCGTGTCTATGAGCGACGGGTTGGAGGGGATCGCCCCCTGCTGACCGCCACCGACAAGGTTGTGCAAATAGCTCACACCGCTCGTGACCGCAGCGCTCAGCGCCGAGGGAGCCGCTCCTACCGTAGCTGAAGCCGGCGACGCAGCCGACGTAGGCGACGAATAATCCGCCGTCATCGGATAACTACCCTCTGGGGTAGGGCCTACGGCGGTGGGTCCAGAAGGGGAGGTGGGCGCGGCACCGGATGCAGGGGCAGTCGGGATCGCCTGCGCGGGCGCGGATGTGTCCCCATCCGCAAGCAACGAGTTGGCTACATCGTCAACTTCGTTGTCATCGTCATCCACGGAGCCGCCGGCAGCGAACGCCTTTATCAGACCCCCGCGATATGCGTCCACCGTGAAGTCCCCGAAGTCGGAGTTGTCGGCCGACGGATCGACAGCGTTATACGCCACTACATCCGACGGAGGGACAGCCTGCTGGGCGACTGCCGAGTTACCGGGGGTGGTAACATCCATCGGGGGCGGCGCACTGGGGATAGCCGCGTTCGGGTCCGTGGCGTCCGTCGTCTGTTGCGGCACAGGAGCATTCGGATCGGTGGCGTCCGTCGTCTGCTGGGGCACAGGGGCATTCGGGTCAGTCGCATCGCTCGACTGCCCTAGGTCCGCCGGTCGCGGAGGGGGCAGGGGGGCATCTTGCGGAGCGCCCGACGCCTGCGCCGTGGGACCGGCCGTAGCCGGGACTGCATTCCCGTCCGCGTCTACAGCCACGGGATTGCCATTGGCGTCCTTGGCCATGTACCCCCCGGGAGGCGGTGTCGGCCCCCCAGCCGGAGTCGCCTGCGTGTACCGTTGCATCGACGAGTTATATGTCGCTGCGGCTCTCGCCGCCCCAGGCCCCTTAAGGGAGGTCCACGTAGGCGAGAGCGCCTGCGCCATCTCAGGCGTGAACCCTTTTTGTTTCAGGTCTGTATTAAAATCCCGCCCCGTTGCCTGCGCATACCGCTGCTGGGCGAGGTAAAGCGCCGCATTGTCCTGATTTGCCGGAGAGAACGTCCCATCGCCCTTCACGACGGCCGGCAGGGCGTCCCACGTCTGTTTCGTGAACCCATATCTCCCCGCTGCCGAGGAAGGACCCGCGGCAGAGGACTCATAGATACCAGGGTGCTGCGCGAAGCTATCGAACGTCGCCGGCCCCTTGGGTGTGTATCGTACATTATATGATCCCCCACTTTCTCCCCCGGAGACTGCGTTCAACCACGACTTCTGCTCGGGGGAGAGCGACGCCGCCACCGGATCAGCGGTCGAGAGTTTCGCAGGAGACCCAGCCCCTCCCGACGCACCCCCACCGCCAAACGATCCGCCACCGGGCGTTACGCCACCTACACCAGGTATCGCCGCGTCGTGCCCAGACTTGAAGACCCCGCTCGTCGGGGTCACGCCACTATACTTCTGCTGCAAGAGCTTCGTGAGCGCGTTCTTGTACTGCGCGTTGCTGACCATGTTGTACGTGGACTGCATGGCCGCGAGGAAGTCTTTGATTTCTTGGCTACGAGACATAACGGGGTCCTATATTACCGGCACGGGTAGTTGCCCCCCGCCGCTACGACTGGGAGACGAACGTCGGGGCCGTCGGGATGGCAGGGCGTATGCTCGGTCGCGCAGTTGTCTCTTCCTGCGTCCGCTGTTTGTCCGCTTGCGCCTTGGCGATCATGTCGTACATGTGTTTCTCGCCGTACCATCCGACGACATCCTTCGGCACGACAAACTCGCCAGCGGTGAGTCTGGCCGGAACATCGTCAATCGCACGCCCCGCCGACGGGGACGCTGCCGCAGGAATAGCCCCGCCGGGGCCGTTCTGCCCCTGCATGGGGGGCTGCTGCGCCGCCTGCTGCGGCATGGGAGGCGCCCCCGTGGGGATCGCTTCTTGCGGCTGCGGCGGCAGGGAGTCCGTGGGACCCCCGTCGGCGAATGCCCCGATCACATTCCCCGCCAGCCCCATAGCCGACCCAAGGATGCTCCCCATACCCGACGACTGGTTGTACGCGGCGTTCATGGCCGTCCCATAATTACCCCACGCCGACACAGCGCTTCCAAGCGCCTGGTTGGACGCGCTCGCCCATTGCACCGGAGTGCCCATGGCGTTGGAGCCTGTACTCAGCGACGAGTTGAGCCCGGATGTAGATGCCGAGCCGGCCCCGGTCCCGGTGCCATACCCGGAGTTGACCGCGTTGGCATATCCACGCCCCGTGTTGATCGCCTGCGACTCCAGTTGTAGGCCCGTGTTCTTGGTCTGCTGGATGGCGACGTTACCCGCGGAAGCCGCAGCGGCTGCCTGCTGCGTGCGTGTTCCGGCGTCGAGCGAAGCATATCGGGTGCTGGAGGGATCAATCCCGTACCCTTCGAGTTGCTTCTGTGTCGCGGCGCGCGCCTGTGAAAACTGGTCCGCAGTCGTCTGCTCGGCAGCCCCGGCGTTGAGTTGCTCCGATGCGGGCGTGTCGTAATTCTGCGCCTGCTGCGCGAATTGGGTCTCCATCGGCTGATAAGTATTCAGGTAATAATTCTGCTGTTCCTTGGCGAAACTATTCGCCTGCGCCTGCGCGTCCAACTGCTGCTGCGTGGACTGCATTATGTAGGGCTGCTGCTCGTTGTAGACCGACTTGGCCCAGTCCAACTGCTCCTGCGCGATCTTTGCCTGATTTTGCGACGCCTGCATGGCCGCCATGGCGGCAAAGGCGTCTCCCATCGAACTGCCGCTTCCGCCGCTACTCTTACCCATGCCGGTAACCTTTCGGGCTCATACCGAGAAATCTGCAATCTTTGCGGTACAGTGAATTTACCAGCATCGCTTCCCCATTCGGGAACACGTCCGCAATACGCGCTTCGGTAGTAAACCCTAATTTGCGGAGCAACGCAAGGGATTTGACATTGTTCTCCCGCACCGGGGCGATCATCTTTCCGACCCCCAGCTTGGTGAACGGAAAATCAAACGTGATCCATAACAGATCGTGGCTTATCCAATTCGGAGAAAACCCGGCACAGTGAACATTTATACTCGCCAGAGTGTAGTCCGTAAACAAGACTCCCCCGACGACGCGCCCGTCGGCAGCGAGCCGGACGAAGGACACATCTTTCTTGACGTCGAAATTCGCCCCGGATGCCCGCACGATGAAGTCAGTCGGCTCGGGGGCGTTTACCACTACGCTCATCTGTTCACCCCTGCGCGCAACTCGCGATGAACGCCATCGCGCCGGCGGGGACGGCGGGCCAGTTGGCGCTCGCCAGCGTCGCGCCGGGCAGCGCGGCGCAGCGGTCGCGCTCGAGAAAGCAATTGCCCTCCCACGAATTCAACTGCGGCGTCATGGCGGCGCACACCGCGTCGTCCGCCGACCATTGCGCCGGCGGCGTCAACGCCACGGCCGCGGCCCACACGTTCATGCTGGAGCGCACATTGACGCCGTTGACGGTGTAAATCTGCGCGATGTGCAGTGCGCACACGGCGGCCCAGTCGATGGGCATGGGCGTCGCCACGACGGGCGCAGGCGGCGTCAGCGGCGGCATGGGCGGAATCGAGGTCGCCGGCGGCACCGGCGCGGCCGGCGTGTAATCGAGGATCGCGCCATAGGCCGGCGGCGTCGCGGTCGCGGCCGTCCAGATCGCCGCATAGGCGGCGACAGGATCGTTCTCGCAGAGATGGACGGGCGCGAACGGCGCTGCGCCGGTGGACGACACCTGCGCGATCATCATGGTCCGCGATTCATTGCCCCACGCGAGCGTATCGGGCTGGACGGTGAGGGTCATTTCGGTTTCGCCACGATGGTTTTGGTCGTCACATCGACGATATTTGTGGCCGGATCGGTCCAGCCCGTGACGCGGATCGTCGCCGCGCCGCTGGCGATCTCGGCGGCGATATGCACCGCATCCATGTAGCCCTGGCACAGGATCGCGCCGGTAGTGGGGTCGTAGCGCAGGAAATTCATGCCGCAAGCTCCGTGACTGACAGGGCGAATGAGCCAGACGCGACCGGCGATGAGACGGAGAACGTGACATTCCCGGTGACAGTGGGGAGATACAGCACAAACCACATCGCCGGATTATATTCGCCGTATGTAGTCGTCACATACCCGACAGTCGTACTATCGATGCGATGCGTAACCACGGTTGAGCCGAGCAGCGTCGAGCCCGCATAAATATTCAACGATGTATTGGCAGCATTCAGCACCTGCGGGCCGTCGCCCGCGTAACCCCCGATGACCAACACCCGCGCGCCGGCGCGACATGTCACCGTCACGCTCTGCGTCCCCGAACCGCCGACCACCCCGTTATGCGACACAGAATTGGCGACGAGCTGCGGGGTGTCCACCGAGCCGGGCGCCATATTGGAATTTGCGATGGTTGCGGGGGCGATCTGTGTGCTGGTGATCGAGCCGTTCACCAACAACGAGCCGTTGATGACCACGTTGCTGTCTAATTCGAGATTGTACGTCACGCCCGTGCCATCGGCCCGCTTGAGGCCCGAGAATATCAGGCCGCCCGTCACGCCGTCGATGGTCGCCTGCATCGACCATTGCGCGCTGAGCCCGTTGGTCGTGCTC
>JAEHJW020005392.1_pt1 | contig 31425 bp, 49 predicted proteins | sample 9271431 | NCBI WGS metagenome assembly JAEHJW02 | reverse complement strand
GCTACATCTTGGTAAACAGGCATAGCCATGGAAATATCTCCGTTATTGGTTATTAATATGTTTATTATAACAAAAACGGATTATTTGGTCAAATTGGGTCAACCTTGGCTTAGGCTGTCTAGATAGCTGCCTAGATCACTGCCGTAGAGATTAAGCATGACAGCTTCGGATTCTTCGAAAACTATGATTTTCCTACGGCGTAGCAGATAATACGGCCCTTGGAACAGCCTTTCTAGTTGTAATAAATGTTGGTTGGTTAATTCTTTGGATAATTCGAATTCGTAACTGGCTAATTTTAAGTTGGCCTTGACAAACTGTAGACCCTGCAGACTTAATCTCAAGCTGTCAGGGTCAGTGGGATTGACCCAAATGATCTGTCGTAACTCGGCGGTGGGACGGGTGATATTAGCTTGATGTGCGAAAATCTCTGTCAACTGGCGCTGACTATATCGCTTAGGGGTAGACTTGTTCACCTTCTTTTAACAACATTACAGCGAACTTGTCAGTTTTATATAGCGCATTCAATTTCTTGCAAAGATTGATGGCATGTCCGCGATTACTAAAACTGACTTTTTTATATTTAGGTCCAGGATAGGCTACTAGTATATTATGTGTTTTTAGATTGATAGGTTTACCATCGTAGAATACTGCCCAGATCCCTTCGGAAACCAAGACTTGGTCGCTTTTATAGGTGGTTTTATTCACATGATCTAATAATACTGTTGGCTTGGGTCTTGACATCTTCTCTATCCTTGATATCTAAATATTTATCGTTCTATATATACGTATATTTATTAAAACCGACCGCCATCCATACGGACATTTATTACACTATTGTTACTAGTATCTTCTTTGACTGTATCAGTCAATCTAGCTAATAGATCGTATATTTCTGCGTGTAGATTACGTGCTTCTTCGGCATTTAAGGTTAATATCTTGCTATTAGCTTGATTCATGGCACGCACACGTTCATTGAACCGGCGTATCTGTAATGGTAAAGTACTATCCACGTAACTGTTCCTGTGCGTCTCGTGCACGTTCTTCGGTCTTGAACGGTCCTTGATATTCGTATCTATTGAGGGTGATTAGTTTAGGACAGAATTCACGAGTCCAGCTACGACCGTACTTTATTAGATAATAACCTGCACAATAGCAACTCTTGCTCTTAGCAGTCTTAGTATAGATAGGTAAGTATCTCTGCACATCTAATATAGCATTATGTATGCGCCCTTGTGCTGGGTAACCATAGACATCATTGGAGGCTTCCGGGGATTTACCGGCATCAGATTTGGCAAAATGTATGTTATACTTTTGCGTCAGTATTTTAATAGTGGGAAATATCTCACGCTGATCTTCCTTAACATAAGCGTACCCACCAGATTCGTCTACTGCTTGTATGGTACCTACCTTAGCACCATTGTCTTCAACTATCCAAAACTTATTCTTGATCACTGGTTTCGCTATGAGTTCGGTCATTTCATCATCTCCATGCTGACGATATTGGCGATGTTTTCTCTGATGTCGTCACCTTCAGCTATGACATAGGTCAGTACAGTATTATCGCCGTTATTCTTTCTTTCGCCATATCTGCGTATCAATACTATGGTACCGCCCCTGGCAGGCAGGACAGCGAAATGTATTCCATCACTGTGCACAGCCTGACTCATGAAAGAGTTTTCTAACGGAGCGAGACTATCAGCCTGTACCCAATCATCTTCCTGACCATTTAAAAAATTGTTTAGTTTACGTCTCAACCACTGTTTCATCGTTATACCTCTATGTTGTTTGTTCGCAGAGTGCAGCAACGGTTTTTAGTTGCTGTTCTGCTGTCTTTAATTGTTCTACAGCATCTGCTACTGCTGGATGTTGATTGGCTAATGCCTGTAGTCGCTGTTCCTCTGCACGCTTGTCCCGTACCCACTCCAACAACGATTCTGCTTCGCTGGTTAAATTTATCTGAGCACTTTGTGTATTCAATGGGATCCAATAAGTGCCGGCATCCACTTCTAGATATCCCTGAGAGTTCCATCGTACCTGCCCACTAGGAGCACCATTTGGATATGGACCGTAGACCGTAAGATATCTACTGTTGCTATGAATGTTGTTGATCAAGATAATACTCCTGCTAATACAAAATATGTTAAGACGACATAGGTAAGATTGTGCAGAGCTTGGTCTATGCCTAGATAGTGCCAAAACTCAGGATCTGAAGTTTTATACCGCTCGTTGATCTGTTGCTTGAGCCAGTCTATGTGATAGTGCACTACACCATCTACAGCGCCAAATACAACAATCATGCCCGCAGTATCCACAGACAGCTGATGTACAGCAAGATTGTAGAACATGATCAGCACTATCACCGTACCCAGCGCATGCAGCATTGAATGATGCACACCACCTTCATGGCCATAGACACCTTTGTTCTGTACCATGTAGGCAAACTGCCACAGGAAGTCAAAGAGAAAATGTTTGACAATAAACAGTGTCATTAATGCTAAAAATAGTGTCAAGGCATTATTCACGATTTAGTATCTCCCATGTCAGCACACTGCCAGGAACATAGGCCACAGCAGAAACGTAACCCGAGTCTACTGCCCATTGTAATGTGTCAACAACAGGTTGGGGACATCGTTCGGACAATCGAATACTGGCTCTTGGATATACCGTGACACCAATAGCAAAATAAAACTCTTCGTTGTTTTTTGTAAGTTCATGTACTTTATTGTCGTGGCTGGTTATATTCACGGGTCATTCTCCCTGTGACAGTATATAGATTGATGCAGATATAAGCAAAGATGATATCGATAGACCGGGATCGTTGATCACATAAGCGGTACTGGCAAACATTGTGGCAGTAACCATGATCCAAAATAATGCGTTATCTTTCATTGTTAGAATAATGTTAAAAGTAAAGTAACAACACCTAACAGAGCAAAATTAAACCCAATAATGTTTTGCCCTAATAAAACCATCAGAGCAGCACAAACCGCCCAGATAAGAGTTATGATATAGCCAAAATCTTTGTTCATTTGTTTTCTCCGCGATCCAAGTATTGTAGTTTGTTAGGTTGATCCCGCCACGCATCTGCATCGGGCAGTGCGTCTTTCTTCTTGCGTATGCCGGGCCACTGTTGCGACAATTCACGATTTAATTCTATAAAATGTCTTTGATCCTCAGGTACATCAATGTCGGCACGGATAGCTTCTGCGGGACATTCTGTGACGCAGACAGCACAATCGATGCATTCATCGGGATTGATCGCTAAAAAGTTTGGTCCTTCATAAAAACAGTCTACCAGCTACGGGCAGACACTAACGCAATCTGTGTATTTGCAACGGATGCAATTTTCTAATACTACATATGCCATGTCTGCTTTTCCTCCTATATAAGGTTAACGACCTTCTTCGTGTAAATATTTGGTTATATCTATAAATTCTTTGAAACACTCTGAATACCCACCAAATCTAATGTTTGGTTTGTATTTTTTTACTTCGCTGAGTATTTTTTGCTCGGCAACGGATACATTATATAATGTATCTTTTAATTTATCAACTATAATAAACTTATAGTGATGCATATATTTTAATCTATCCTCGACACGATCTTTGGTAGTGATTCCAATTTTATAAAAATCTTCTTCGGCAGAATAAAGTAAATATAAGGTTGCTGGGAGATTAATTTTTTCCGGAAATCGATCAAAATAAGTTTTAATGAACCAAGGTCGATAATCACCGTGTTTTTTATCTCCGCATTTTTTACAACCGTAACCTTCAAGATGCCCTCCAGCGCATTGAGAAAAATTACCATGTACTGGACAAGTTATGGTAACTAAAGAACGGCTGTTTTTATAATTTGTAAATTCGTATGAATAAAATCCTTCGTGTATATCTATTGCTTTAGTGACGAATTCATCAGTTGTCATTCGTTGCCGATTTACATAATTCTTCCAATTTTTATTGCAGTCCGGACAACCAGTGCCCTTTAATAAAGCTCGTGCATTTCTAGTAAAATCACCGTGTATACTACATGTTACAGTGACATTAGATCTAGTGTTTTTATAAATTGTTTTTTCGTAAGACAATTCTTGTCCGTGTATATTTTTACATCGATTTATAAATTCGTTTTGTGTTAAAAGTTGTGTATTTGCCATAACAATATTTATGCCGAACAGACTCAAACACAATTTTCTCTCGATTATTTTTTTGTGTAAGGAGCTTCCAAAAAACGCACGTAATTATCTGCCTGCTCGCTGAGTTTGACTAGATCATACTTACCACAGAATTTAAGAAATTGTGCACCTATCATTGGCTTAGATTTTACCTCACTGCCCGCGGCGATAGTTTCTGCTATCTGTTGCTTTACTTCATCGGGCTGTGCAGTAAGATCCACTAGTGTAACATTACGAGCATAATCATCTAACACTCGATGTTCCACACCATTGTGATCTGTCCAGCGTTGCAACATCAAGTTATTCCAAGAGAATCCTCGGCTGTTTCTATCCTCATATGCTTCTGTTAAACCTACTTTATTTTTACTACCTTTGGTTCTAACACCGGGATAGGCACTGAATATGTTATCGGTAGGGTCACCACGCATGCATTTTTCAAACAACAACCAAGCAGGATCAGGTGCGGCTTTAGGTTCTTTAGTTTTCTTGTCCAGCACTCGAGCACCTTTGTCGTTAAAGATACCTTCAAGAGTGATCAACTCTTCATTGACGCCATTATACTGCTTGACATTTTCTGCTACTAGTTGCACTAGATCTGTATCGGTGCTGACGATAACGTGTTCGTCCCCAGGATGACTCTGTATCCACCCAGCAATCAAATCATCTGCTTCTAGATTACCATGTTGTAATACTGTACAGTTGGTCCGTTCGCCTAAGAACCGTTTAAGATCATCAAAGGCTTCCCAGAATAGTCGATCCTCTTCTGCTTCGGACTCAGTTAATGACGCACGTGCTACTGCACGATTCTTTTTATAAGGTTCGTAAAAATCTTTGCGCCAGCTACGACCTTCTAGACAGAATACCACATGATCTGCTGATTGCTGTCTCCAGCATTTGGCTACGCTGGACAATGTAACGTGTATAGCGAAACCCAACCGATCCCAAGTATCTGCTTGTCTATGGGCCGCATGTCTGGCTCTAAAAAACGTATTTGCTGTGTCAACGATTAAATATTTTGTCATGCTATTATAGTAGCATATAATTATTTATCAGTCAAACGGGATAGGTAATTTTGGTAAAGGAACTCGGCCCATGCTTGATGTGCATCTGCACCATAATGGTAGGAACTAGGATTTACTGTTTTGTAACCTTGATTTTTAAGCCAGTTGTAAAAGGTGTATGCCTGATCATAAGGACCTAAATAACTTTTTAACCAATTGTAAGATTTGAATCCCAGGTGTTGTAGATTTGCCCCATTTTGGAAACTGCTAAACGTGTTAAAGAACAGATGTTTGATTTTTAAATCAATTAACTGACAATGGAAATTATATAGTTTTTGATGGGTCGAAAGAAGTTTTTGATTAATTAGTTCTGGGGCGAACTGTTCAATAACCCATTGTTTATATTTTGTTTTTAGTTCGTTAGGTAGATGATCGGTACCACTGGCAGTCAGCTGGTAGTATACACCATCATGCAACCATTCTTCTCTTTCAAAGGTGGGCCATCCGATGATAATGACATCGGGCGTATTTTTACTTAGATATTCCTGAGTAGTACGAATGATGCGATCAATGCTGCTGGAACTTTCTGCATCGCAGATTAGTTGGTAATCTAATTTTTTAGCCAATAGATTACCGTAAGACACTTCTAGGTTATCTGGGTGTGGTTGTCTTCTGAGCTGGTGATATTTCCAATCATCTTCGGCAAAACAATATGAATTAACCGCTTCTGCCCCGGCACTGTGGCTATCACCGTTTACGTATAAAATCATATGATGCATTTTTTATGTAAGGATATAAAAATTCAGCCCAGGCACAATGGGCATCGCTATTAAAGTGTCCCCATTCGTCATTGTTGAATTTCTGAGAGCGACACCAATTATAATAAGTTAAATTATCGTTGCACGGTTCTAGATAGTATGGCCCAAAATCAAAAATATCACTGACATCAAGCTCAATTCTAGATAGACTCTGTTTAAAATTAAAGAAAAAATGTGGTACATTATTTTCTAGTAACCACTTGTGTAGATCAATTGCAGATTGATATATCTCAAGAGACTTCCTTGTCCAAAAACAATCGTTATTTAAATCTTTGAGCCAATCTTGATATTTTGTTAGTAATTCCTCTGGATAGTTATTTTCAGGAAGGTCATTGATTTGATAATACGTGCCTTTATAAAACCATTCCTCTCTTTCAATGGTAGGAACACCTAGTAGAACAAATTTTTTACCTATAGTTTGATAGACAAATTGTTTGGTTTTACGGACTACCCGATTCCAGCTACTACCAGTTTGTCCCTGGCACACCAAATTGGCACTCATTTTTTCTGCTAATATTGCTCCATAACTATATCTTAGCGAGGATGGTATTGGTGCTGAGTATATGTCTGAGTATGTTTTATCGTAGTAAGTCATGCCAGGACTATTGTTTATGCCATGCCCTACACAGTGGCTACCACCGTTCACATAAAGTATCAACTGACTTCGGTCCTGCCGCCGCCGATATCTGTGCGATTGATTACTCTTGGTCTTTCACTAAGTGGTTGGTTTGCTTCCCATTGTTCATAGTTTTCTGCAATAATATTTTTACAGACTTCTTGGAACCAACGATCAACGATGTCAGACTCGGGTTCATTGGGTTTTTGTTGATAGCCAGCACGCACTAGATTAGCGATAAATTTATCATTCCAATCTAACTCAAATGCACCATTACCGATATTTTCAGGGTCCAATTCTACGCTAAGAATAGCAACATAAGGTTCGCCTTTGGCAGTGGCTATTTCTTTAGCTGATTTAGGTTTGACTGTATGCTTAGAAGTGGTTTTCTCTTCCGTAGATTTCTTAGGTGTAGGTTTCTTTGCAGTGACCATGATATTTTCCTTAAAATAAATCCGTTTGTTCCCAGGGCAGATCGGCTTTACCAAAATGTCCGTAGTTGGTAGTTCGACTGTAGATTGGTCTAAATAGATCAAATCTATCAATAATTCCTTTGGGGGTAAGATCAACAGTTGATTGTATTGTTTTAGTTAATTGCCTACTATCCCCGTTGCTTTCTATATAAAAGCTCATAGGTTCTTTCCGACCGATAGCATAACTGATCTGTACAGTGGCCCAGTCTGCCTGTCCCGATGCGACGATGTTTTTCGCGATATAGCGCATCATGTAAGCAGCTGATCGATCGACTTTGGTCGGATCCTTGCCAGAAAAAGCACCACCGCCATGCGGAGCATATCCGCCATAAGTATCGACTATGATTTTACGACCCGTTAACCCAGTATCCCCGTCGGGCCCGCCGATGACAAACCTTCCAGTAGGATTGATATAGAACTCTGTACGATTATCCACATATTCGCTGGGCAAGACGGATAAGATTAATTCTTTAACCTGATCACGAACTGTTTCTATAGATTGATCCTCTGCATGCTGTGTGCTGCAGACTACTTTAGCTATGCGAATGGGACGATTGTTGTCATCATATTCAAATGTAACCTGACTTTTAGCGTCTGGACCCAATAGGCATTTTAATTCTCCGCGACGTGCAGAGGCCAATGATTCAACTATACGATGACTCCAATATATAGCACTGGGCATATAGTTGTCGGTCTCTCTGCAGGCATAGCCAAACATCAGCCCTTGATCGCCCGCACCAAAAGTATCCGTACCTAAGGCGATATCTGCGCTCTGCCCATGTAATAGATTGGTAACATTAACTGTCTGCCAGTTAAACCCTTCCTGCTCATACCCAATGTGTTTGATAGTTTCTCTAACAACATCTTCAACTTCTTTGGGGTATAATACGCCTTTGTACTCCCCGGCGACTGTGACTTGATTAGTAGTGACCAATGTTTCGCAGGCACAGCGCCATGAGTGATTTTTTTCAGACATCACTAGATCTAATACAGCGTCGCTAATAGCATCCGCTACTTTATCTGGGTGACCTTCGCTGACACTTTCGCTTGTAAATAAGTAAGACAATTATATTTCCTCTTGATTGATTTCTATCCAAGTGTTGTCACCCAGATTTTTAACTGCATATAGGTATCGCCATCCTTCGGGCGGTCCGCTAGTCCAATCTCCAGGAGAAAGAACAGCTAATCTATGTTTATTTAATTTTGTATCTTCTACTAGCCAATAAATCTTGCCAGGATAGATGTGGAATTGATATACAGATTTATGCACTAATTCTGTGATTTCCAGCCGGCGTTTAAGTGCTTCTGCCTGCCGGTGCAACACCTCTACCTGCTCCATGATACGATCATATTCCTGCTGAGCATGCATTCGTGCAGTGTTCAGCATTAAATCTTTTTCTTTGGTAACGTCTACTAGTTCAAACTTCTGCCCGCCTATTTCTGTGGGATAAGGTAGGATAGATCTATTTTCTGCAACCGCTACAGGTTTCTTAGAGTCCGACATGCTGATCTCTAGTTAATTGCCAGACTAAGAATTCTGTACGATCCACCCATAGATGATCGACTATAGGTGCTCCTGGGCCAGAGATCATATAAGTACCACGATAGGCCCAGGTAAACCAAAGACGTTCGCCGGTCAGATGGCAATGGTGTGGTCTGAAAGCATACTTTAATTGCCAGTTAACTGCACGCTTTAACTCCCATGCTCTAACATCAGCTCGATCAAAACTATTGTCTAGTGGCATCAAGTACCCCAAGCATTCTTGAACAGCGGTACTTGCAGTCTATCACTATATCTTAGACCTGCACGCATGGCAAGATCCGCTACACGACGATTATTGAGACTATAAACTGTTTCTACACCGCCCACAGGCATGAGATAACATGGACCTGTGAATCCTGCGTTACGATAGATGTCTAGTGTTTCGATAGCTTCTTCTGCATCCTGTTCAGTGGCCACTACAAACTTAAGATATGTATAACCCACATCTTCGTAGCCCAATACTACATCTGGCTGTATGGCTTCGTCTCTGGACTCACCTGAACAACTTAATTTAGCACTGACACTAAAGGTCAATGCATCACGACCACGCGATCCACGTTCTTTGCTAAGTGTCCAATCTAATAGGTATTGGCGGAATTCTTTGGATAAAGGTTGGGTACCGTTGGTCTCGAAGGTCAGTTCCTTCAATGATAACATCTCTGGTTGATCTAACAAACTAGCATAAGCTCGTTGCCAGCCTAGTAACGGTTCACCTCCGGTGATAACTAGATGCTCATCCTCCCAGTGTTTAAAGGGCAATGTATCGACAATTTCTTTGGCTAGGTCATCCACATCGTGGAAAGGACTGAGATGTTTAAATTTAGGATGCCACGACGCATAGCTATCGCATCCGGTATTGACCAGTGGTAATTCATCGTAGGTTTTAAATTCTGCGACTTTTACTGCTACAGCATCTGCTTCGGTGCTGGCACTACCGGGGGGCATGCCAAATCCTTTACAAGTAAAATTGCAGCCAAATGTTCTAAGGAACACGCTAGGCACCCCCATATATCTCCCTTCCCCTTGAATCGAGTAGAAGAGTTCTGCTACTTTAAGTTTTGACATCGCTATCCTTTATAAAATCAAATCCTAATTCTCTTGGCGTTTTTCCTCTCCAAGACTTGGGAGTTCGCCTACCTTCTAAGTTTAACATGGTATCTAACGATTGTAAATACTTTTGGAGTGAACTTCTATCAGTAATAACTTCGTTATTTCCTGATTGTCGTAATTCTTTTCCTCTATTCACAGCATCAATAGCAGTCTCAAAATCCCCCCAAGGAGTTCGAATTATACCTTTAAATTGATAATTATTCTTCCCTTTGGTTTTTTCTTTGCCCTTATACCATGCTTCCGTTTTTGTTTTTGTATTTCTCATATTACTAGTATTTTTAATTTTCCATCTCTTGCCCAACTGTCCTGCACCAACTAACCCACCATCACCTTTTTCTTCAGTTAAGTTTGCCCAAGTCTGGTCTTGGACTACGTTATACAACTGAGAGTAGTGAAGACCGGCATTAACAAGTTCCTCTTTGGTGTTATACTGTCCAATAATGCAAGTAATAATGTATGATTTATGTTTCTTGATGTGATTGACCCACCTAACACCGGATCCTTTGTACAAATATGGATCTTTCTTTCCGCTTGTTTTACAAAGATACCGTAGCCCGGTATTCATGCATTTTTTGATCATTAAGTAGTGCATAGTTTCTCCTATACACTTATTTATGTGTGTAGGCTTAAAACCCTACACATTTAATTTACTCGCCTTGATTTTATCCATATATCCTTGACCATTTTTTGAGTTTTTCCACCTTGGCCTGCTTGCCTGACACTAACTCGTTTTGTTTAATAACACCCTGTTCAACTAACAAGTCTACTAATAATAACACATCTGCTAGTTCCTGTGCAAGATTTGATCTTTGATCGCCTGTACCATTTAGATAGTCGCCTGTGATACCAAACCGTCTTATCTTGCTAACAGCCTGTATGACTTCGGCACATTCTTCCTGCAATAGATCTAGTATTTCTTGTGTGCGATTCATATTAATCAATTAGGTTCTCGTTCCACTCTCTGTGCCCTTCTCTATAGGCCATATTGGCCTGGGTCTCTCGCACTTCTACACGATAACACCAGAGTCTTTCGGCTTCGCTGGTGCCCCACATGTCTGGAATATATACTCCATTGATATATTTGTATAACATGTCAGCTAGACCTTCACAGCCCAATCTCGGTAGGACGGTAAGTTTAGCCATTTTTTTCTGCTCAAGCAATTTGAAAGTTTCCAGTTCGGGATCGTCCTCGGCTACTAGTAAAGTATGATCAAACTGATCTTCCAATACATGTTTGAGCTCTGAAAGACCGCCGTAGTCGGCTGCCCAGTTACGCACATCTAGATCGTTGGTACCAAAGTAGAATTTCATCGAAAAACTGTAACCGTGTATTAGATTACAGTGACTGTCGGCACGCCACTGGCGATATGCACAGGGAAATGCATCATGATATTCTTTAGTTGAAGTATATTGGTAAGTGACTGGTTGTCGAGTCATTGATTTATCCTCCTATATTAAAATTATAACATAGGCCTGCAGAATTTGTATAGCGGGATGAATGCCAGAAAGGCCGCTGTATAGATTATTTAGATTTTAAGTGATCTTCTAGATTTTTTTCAACCTGTTCGAGCAGGTCGAAGAACAGTAAGCTGGCTTCTCGTTGATAACGTGTCATACGATCGATAACGCGCATGATCCAAAACCACCAACCTATGACGACGCTGGTACCACAGACAGCTAATACCCATAGTACAGCGAACAAATGTTGGTGCACAAATTCGTCTGCCAGCAGTGCTAGGCTAGCAAACACTATTGCGACCATGATCCCTGAGTACAACCAAACGTGTCTCTGTTGGTTGATCTGCTCCATATCTTCGCGATAAGTTGTAACTAATGATTTTAGTATTCTAAATTCCATGATAATTTTCCGTTAGTTAGATTTCTGTTGTTTTCGCGTAATATGACACAACATTTTTTTCTGCTTATGTTTATTTATCTTAGTTTTTTGGACAAAATGCTCTACATCTCTAGCTAGTTCAGGGTGTTTCTCTAATATAGCCTGTGGTATTGAGGCCATGGCATCACCGGATAACACTAAAGAAAGAAACAGCGCGGCAAATATTTTTTTCATTTTTATCTCCAGATTATTGCAGTGCAGTATATTTATTTAGCTAGATAATCTCCTTTACCGGGAATAACATTCCTTACGCCTCCCACAGGATTTTCGACATCTCCTGATCTGCGTGGAATTAAGTGTACGTGCGGCCACTCCACAGTCTGTCCTGCTGCCTGCCCTAGATTGATACCTATGTTAAATGCTTCGCACAAGCCTTTTTCTACCATCTGTCTTCCTTCTCTTAAGGCATCATCGAAGCAGTCTCGGATCAGCGAATCGCTGTCGTTGTATGCGGGTACAAACAGCAGATGACCCTCGGTCACTGGAAAAGCGTCTTTAAATACTGCTACATGGAAATCTTCGCGTATGAGATTGTCCACTGACCAAGGTACTATTCGTTTCTTTACTGCTTCAGTAATGTGCATTTAAGTATCCAGAAAGGAAATAAAAGAATATGATCAACAAGAATACTAGAACTATAGCGGCTCGATCATTCACTATGCCCACCAATTTTCCCAATTTGTCATAAATATTTTTATGAAAAAACTTACAACAGAAGATGTTAAATTTCGATTAACACAATTATACGGTAACACATATGATTTGTCATTGGTTAATTATACCGGAATATCAAATAAAATTACTCTAATATGTTCGGAGCACGGCCAATGGTCTAAAATGGCCGAAAAGGTATTCATGGGCAAAGGGTGTCCTAAATGTAATATAGGACAAATAGGAAAACGTCGAACATATAATAAACTTAAAACTACAGAAGAATTTATTTCTGATGCTGTGCTAAAACACGGAAATAAATACGATTACTCTTTAGTTAACTACATTAACACAGATACTAAAATAAAAATTATTTGCCCTTCCCATGGTATTTTTGAACAACTTCCGTGGGGTCATTTAAAATATGGTTGCCGAGCCTGTGGGATACATACTAGTAACATTGAAAAATTCTGGATCGAATCTTTAGGAATCTCTACGATAATACCTCAATATAGAATTCCCTTACTTAATTTTACAGTTGATGGATATGACCCTATCACTAATACTATATACGAATTCTATGGCGACTATTGGCACGGGAATCCTAAAAAGTTTCCATCTCATAAAATTAATACAAGAACTCCTGCAAAGAAAACATTTGGCCAGTTGTATGAGGACACTCTTAAACGAGAATTATTACTTAAAGATGCCGGCTATAAGGTTATTTCAGTTTGGGAAGGTGATATTCGTTAAACCTCGAACCATGCCTCCCAAGGGAACACGCACCACTCATCTTGTTCTCTTTTGTCGATGATCTTACCCACATAATCGGGATCTCTAAAGTCGCTGGCTCGGTTGGTAATCAATACAGCAAATCTAACATTATCGTGCCATACACTGTCCCAACGTCGGTTGTTGGGCAAACAACTGTTGGTCCAATCCTGTTTGATCCAGTTCAGTGTAGCACCCGAGTCATTGATATCGTCGACGATCAAGATTTTTTTAGCGTGCAGAGCATAGTCAAACTCTTTATTCTCGTCGGCAGTTAGACCGCTAGCACCATGGCCGGCATAACCAAAAGCATCCTCGGACATCCACAGGTTAGATTCTGTGTTATTGTTATCACGAAGGCTGACGTTAAGTGTGTACATCTTGATGTTGAGATACTGGCTGAGCATATTAGCTGGTACTAATCCACCACGTGTCAATCCTACTATGTAATCAGGGCGCCAACCTTCATCGTTCATGCTTCTAATAATATGATGCACCCAAGATCGGACATCTTGATCTGTGTAATATACTTTATTCATTAAGTTCCCTTACATGTAGTTTTTAGAGTCTTTATCTGATGGGTCGGTTTTATGGCCGCTTTGATGATCTTTTTCAAGTAACTGGAATTGGGCAATAGGATAACGATATTTGGTGCCGTCTTCGTACCCCATTACTACAAAGTCATTTTCGAGATAAAAACATCCATCGATAGTCTGCCCGCCATTAGCTACTGCATAGCTTCGTTTCAATCCTTCGTAATTTTTTCCTTTTAAGTAGCAGTCCTCGTTGGTTAAAACCACACCACCACCTGCTCGATTGGGCATGACGGCTACATCTTTGGCTACAGCAGATGCGCTAAAAAATATACATAACAACAAGATTTTTTTCATAACAGCCTAGTCGGCGTTCCTTGTGATAAAGTTTGTTTTGATCTTTGCGGGACTAAAGTATAATTCAGTATACAATAAAACAGTATCTATGTCAAAGGGCTTGCAACTAAAAACATCTAGATAGATGTGCCGGCTGCTGTCGATAAAGTGCGCTGAAATATTGCTAGTAACAATCAATTGATACAAGCTGTATCCTTCCTTATCGGGCATACCGATGGCAGTGCGTTCGATCCATGGGTCACCTACAGAGACCATGTCAATCGCCTGACATAATTCTCGTGTAAACTTAGCGATATTATCACGATCGGTCATTTTGATAGGATCGCAACCTGAACAGTCTAGCAATAGATGATAACCCCAGTAAGTATTTGTTGCTTTTGATTTACTAAACACTGATTTCTCCTTATTGTAGTGGGTATGTATACCAGTTTCCGTTTATGCTTTCAAATATGTAGTATTTTCCAGTGGTACTATTTTGATAAACAACGGGGGTTGTTTCCGCAAAGTTTCTAGCATCTGGACTAGTTATCCCTACTGCCAGCGCCATGTTATAAAATGCCGTATGATCAACAGATACTAGGCTATTATTTTGTCTTTCGTATAATCTTTGGCTGTCATTTGCCGCTGGGATGAATAATGCTGGGTTACCACCAACGGTAATATTTTCAACATAATACAGATTATCTACAGCCGAATCTAATGTCTGTGATAGTGAAAATGTACTGTTTTTATTGTTTGTAAACAGTTGGGTAGCAGCAGTATCCCCGGGATAGGCAGGAGTCGCGTTTGCCCCAACAAGGTTATATATACCGATAAAATCTTGATAACCATCTCCATTGGCATCAATAGTCCCAATATTGATAAGGTCACTACCTTGCGTTGGGTGTCCATTTGCATCCAGCGCATTTATTCCAGTATTAGATAGCACATGAAAATTACTATCAAACACCACTATATTATTTCGATAGCCTGTGACATTGCTGGTATTACCAAACATGATTTCGGTATTACCGTTAGTTTCTTTAATCACAGCACAGGCACTGAAGAAATTACTGCTAGTAACGGTATTGATAAGATTTTGATTTAATGTAAATGTGCCATCGTGGTTGTTGATATAAACACCCCCAACGCTACCTTGTGTGCCACCTGCTACCAATACATCTACGTATCCGTCGTTATTAACATCTCCCAGGCAAGCACCGTGTGCAATGGTGTAATCAGGCAAGTCAGTTCGTGTAAAACTCGTACCATTATTGATCAGTACCACGCCACGAGTCGGTATTTGTCCGTTGTTTTCGTTATATCCTGGTAAGATCACATCGGGGCGACCATCGTGGTTGAAGTCAGCAATTAACACGCGATTGCTACCACCATAGACATTATTTGCCAGCCAAGTACTGGTCTTTTCAGTCATAGTACCATCGGCATTCTGTATAAAGATGTGTATAGAAGCTGACTGTCCATTGCCCATCCACCCGCCCATGACGATGTCATCTAAGCCGTCACCGTTTATATCTGCAACTGCAAGATTTTTGATAAATTCAGGGATAGTCTGTTCAACCGACACATTCTGTATCAGCGCAGCAGGAGCGGGCGATGTTGTGGGTGTTGTAGTTGTTGCGTTTGAAGATCCACCACCGCCCCCGCAAGCCGATAAAATTAAAGAAAAAACGATAAGAACTGGATATTTCATAATCACTCCAAGATTATACAATACCTTTTATTATAAATTTTTGTAATTATTTGGTCAAACTATCTAGGAGCAAATTCTTGTTGCAACTTGATATTATCAAAAAACTCTTTTTTGGTATCAGGATCTGTTTTAAAAGAGCCTTCTAACACAGTAGTCTGGGTTAAACTAGAGTGTGCCATGATACCTCTGTTTTCGCAACATCCGTGTGTAGCCTGTATGTAAACTGCTACATTTTTTGATCCGGTAGCACGCATGATTTCTCTAGCGATGTCATTGCATAATTCTTCTTGTAGCGTACCGCGACGGGCACACCACTGTGCGATGCGTGTGTACTTACTAAGACCGATCAAACGATCAGCTGCGATAATGCCAATGTAAGCTACGCCCGACACCGGTTGATGATGGTGGCTGCACATGCTTTTAAGTTCGCTGCGCACCACCAACATGCCGCGATAACCTTCTTCGATCTCGTTGGGGAAGCTGGTAGCATTAGGCATGCGTTCGTAGCGTCCTCTCATGGTTTCGTTAACATACATCTTGGCTAGACGTCTAGCAGTACCTTGACTGTTGGGATCTTGCAATCTATCAATCAACAGTGTGTCTAACACGCCTTCGAATCTGTCGGTTAATTCTTCGATCAGTGCATCTTTTACATCTTCGGTAATGTATTCTGCTACATTGTCGCTAGCCCAGAATCTCTTACCATCTTTACGCATTTCTGCTATTAATTGTTCGCTTACTGTGTATTTTTTGTTCATTTATTCTCCGATTTTAGGTCGTGGATGACCAGTAGTGTTATATTAAATGGTTTAATCTATAAAGTCAATATTATTGAGATCAGGATATTGATGATATTTAGGTTCGGGATCTACAGAGGATAATTTTTCTAGCCCCTGTTGGCAGATCTCTAGAGTAGGGCAGTAATGGTAACCGGTCCCAAATCGTTTTTGTTCTTCCCAAGGGAGAATTCGAAGATCTCTGCCATCGCTGCGCCAACGACTTAACTTGGCATATTCCATTGGGTCATCTAACAATATAGCACCAGCACGACCTAACTCTAATGGTTTGGTGCGTCCAAAGCTAAGACACTGTAGTTGACCTGATCTATACATTCCGGGACGCAATAACCTCGCACTGTCCCAGATATTAGTACCATGGAATTGATATTCACCGATCCACGATTCGTCAATAAAATCAAACCTAACTCCTAGATTCAGTAATGTCTGTGGTACGCTGACGTAGGTATATTTGGTAAAACTACATTGGCTGTATTTTTTCATTCGAAAGCATAATTCGATCGCATGTGTACAACAGTCAGTGACCACGGCATACGGTGCACCAGCATAGTCTGCTAATGCTTGTTCGAATTTAAATAATGTATCGAAACTCATTGACTTAGATGATCCTGTTTGATTTCTCTTACACTACAGTTTAGTTTCTCTGCTATAGCATTTTTTAACGCTACACGTTTATTATTCCAATCCCGTATCATGATAGCGCGACGCCCGATCTCGTTGAGACTCAACTCCTGCTCCCTGCCAGTTTTGAGCTGGCTTTCTAACAACCATATCTCGGAATGTATATCATATAATTGCTGTATATCATCCTTTATTAATTCTACATCAAATTCCTGTATAGCATTTTCATAGAAATCTAGCTCCTCACGATTTGCAGAAGTTTTATGGAATTTCAACCGTGCGATAGCTAGTCTATCCACTAGTTCAATAACTGGAAAGAAACTCATCTTGTATACCACCTGTATGCTGAATCGATTATTGTTTCGATATTGCTGTGTTCAGGACTCCAGTTTAGGATCTTAAATGCTCTTTCAGTGTCGGCTATCAGTATAGCAGGATCGCCGACTCTAGTTTGATCGCTGACGATGATATCTAATCCATATTTGCTGGCGACATAATTAGCGATATCGAGATTGCTGGTCCGCCGATTGCCGCCTAGATTAATCGACCATGTATAGACACGAATATCTTTGGCGGATCTGAGATCAAGGAATTTGACAGCTTTTACGTGTGCCTGTGCTATATCCCAAACATGTACATAATCGCGTATACATGTACCATCGGCAGTGTGATAGTTCTGACCATTGATACGGAAAGGTGTACGATTAATACTGGCTTCCAATGCCCTAGCGATAATATGCGTGGCACCAGGTTCCTGACCTAGGTCGTGATTGAAAGGCTCGGCACCAGCAGCATTAAAAAATCGGAAGCAAACACTGTCTACACCGTAGGCACGACCGTAGTCAGCTAAAATATGCTCGACTGTTAGTTTGGTATTCCCATAAGGGCTGATAGGTCGTAGCTCTGCTGTTTCGTGTATAGGAACCGACGTGGGTTCACCGTAAACACTGGCACTGGAACTAAACAATATCTTTGGTTTTTTGTGCATATCCTTGATATTATCCAGCAGACGAACAGTTTTCACTACATTGTTATCATAATATTCTGCAGGATCTTTTATGCTGGGTCCTACTAAACTGGTACCTGCACAGTGCACGATAACATCGGGTTCTTGTAGTTTAATATATGTTATCACACGCTCGTCAACAAAGTCGGCTTCGATAAATCCGTCAATATCTTTAAGAGTGTGTTCCCTGCGCACACGATCAATGATGACCACTTGATCGCCTTGTTGTTTAAACGCACGTGCCACGTGGCTACCAATGTAACCACAGCCACCTGTTACTAATATTTTTTTCATTGTTGGCTATCTTTTTTAGTCAGTGTATAAGAACCGTTGTGGTTATCGTGCCAATGAATGGTATCTCCAGATTCCCACCCTAATTCTTCTAAAAGTTCTTGAGGGAAAGGCAAGAGCAAGTCCTGGGATTCAGGATCTTGCTCAACGGTCACAGTATATTTCTTTATCTCAGGCATACTAGTATTTAGATTCGTGGGTATGTTTTCTATAATCTGTGTTTATACGTTTCCACTTATCTCCTTTGCCTTCGAGGATATCACAGATACGATCAATACATCCATCGGTCCAATCGCTGATCTGTCCTTGGCGTGCATGTGGTTTAGCTAGCAGTGCCATTAATTTCCTGATAGCATCTTCTAAATTCCAGGGCACATAAAGACGTTCAAAATCATTGGCAAAAGTTTCAGGGAAACTACGATAAGCAGGATAAAGCACATTACAACCTAAGGTATCCGCTTCTGACACAGTGTTAGATACCCAATCTTGTAGTGCACAGTTAAACAGCACACGCGAGTCATTTAAAAGATTGTAGTACTCGTTTTTATCTAGATCCTCGTAGATAGTTAACAATCCGCGGGCCTGTAGATCTCTAGTGCGTTGCATGTAACTGTCATTGTTGCTTTTTAATTTACCACCTGAAAAGATAGCAAATTCCACGCGATTGTCGGGATCTAGCCCATTGGCATCATGTCTACGATTCCATTCCTCGATAAGATCCATATAGAAATCAGGTTGCTTTTCTTGATCCCATCGAGCAGCAAATCCTACACGTAGCTTACGCTCATTAAATGGCTTAATGGCACCTGATATACGACTACGCACTTCTTCTTTGCCAAAGGCCAGTCCAGAGATATTATAGATCTCTCCGCGCCAACCTGCAACTTTCATATGCATGACCATTTCTTCGTTACTAGCTAGAATAATATCAGCAAATGAATCAACCATCTTTTCATAGTGAGCCATCCATTCTTGCATGCCCCAGACATGTACGAAATCATCTGGGTCAATAGTTTGAGCGAGACAACGAACGGCAATACGAGGACGCAGATTGCTAGGAATTTGATCAAGTATATAGGGTAAACTTTCGATGCCTGGTGTGAACATATCTTCGAAATAGATAACGTCTTCATTCGTGATTTTTCCTTCTCTCATTAATCGAACAAGATTGGCTAACTGTGTCATAGAATAATATGTACGACCGTGTGCATCTAGAACCTGTCCAGTGACTATCGCTTGATCTGTAGTTAAAGTTTCCCCTAACACGATCTCGTAATTGATGCCACGGCGCTGGAATACACGCTCATTCCAATCCTGCAACTGTAGCGTATAACGAGCTTTGTATGGCTCTAACCCTACATACCATAGTTTCCTCATTGACTATCTCCGATGGAATTCACGTGGACGACGTGGAGTACGCCATTGATCCCAGGGTTCGCGACCTCTACGCATCTTGTTGAATTCTGCATAGCCGTTACGATCTTTATAGAGATCACGTTCATCGAATACATAACCGTAGTCTCTGCAGAACTGTCGGTAAGCATCTAACTCATCAAAAATTTGCTGTACTTCGGGTTTGATACGAAGATATTTCTTCAGCCATTCTTGGGCCATTTTTACTACTCCTTAGATTGACATTGTTTGTACTGGACGGGTGATGTTGTAGGTGATCTCGCATCCGTTTTCCCCGTCCTCGGATACGTCGATCGTTACTGCACGATTTGGATAACGTGCTGCAATTTGTAAGTATAAGTCGTCTGCGATCATTTCGCAACTCTTATGGTTAAGTTCTAGAACGGCACTGTCACCCGCATACAGCGACTCGCACCATCTTTTGAATTGGATGAACTCGATGTCCCGGTCATTGTGCCACACATCGATTGACACCCGGAAATGGAAGATATGGCGATGAGGATAGCCAAGAAACGAAACATCATAAGCATCTCCAGTTTTGAGTGTGGGGTCAGTAGCAGCTGCCGGATACATGTGGATGCCTTCTTTCCTGAAAGTGATCCAGATCTTGCGACCTGCCTGTTGCACGATACGTTCTACTGTTTCTCTTTGCTGTTGATTCATGCTAGTCCTTGGAATAATTCTAAAGATTCTGTACCGGCTTCCCAATATTCTATATATTTAGATTCTAACGTTAGCGTATCGGGATAAAACATTAAAAATAGGATCGTTGATTTAACATTATTGGATCCGAAGATTGTTAAATTAAAACATCCGTGATCCGTATAGTTGCTTCTAATGCACCAGTTATTTCTGTCCTCGGTCACTTCCTCATCATCGATGCGAAGATTTTTTGTACACCAATCAATGATTTCTGATCTACGATCATTATCTAAATTAGGATGTAGCGTTATCTCTTTTAATATTTTCATTCTATTACCTGATCTTGTGTATATTTAGACCAATCCGTAAATACCTTACGGTCCCGTAAATCATGTAAGCTATGACACCAGACTCCTGGATTTGTAGCGCAAAAGTCTCGATCATCAAGTTTGATTATAGCATTATATCCTAACATTTGTATATAGGGTAATTTAACCGAAATCATTGGTATGAAGTTATTGTACTCGCACAGAGGACCTTCAGCTAATCCTTCGGCTGATCTAACGTCTAAATCGAGAGTGCATAAGAACCCACTCTTTAAAAAAGGTAAGATCATTTCTTCCCAGGATCTCCATTGATTATGTTCATCAACTGAAAGATTGGGAAAGCTCTGGTTAGCACCAAAGTAGATATGTTTGATTGGTGAGGAAATCTTTTCCAACGCACTGTCAATGGATTCCACTGATTGTACACCAACGATAAACAGGGTGAGCTCACCGTAGGCAGGTGTATGCTCAACTTCTTTACCTACAAAAAATTTAATCTGCTCATGTCCGGGTCTATCCATACTAGGAATCCTTTTCTAGTTCGTCTAATTTATCAGAATTTAATTCGGTGTCTTCGTCGTTGTACGTTGGTTCTACTACATCAAACAGTGTATTAAAAGTAGAAGTACCATTTATAGCCTTTTTACCTTTAAACCCACGAGTGCCGATAATCTCTGTCCAGTAGGTACTATAGTGTTCGATAATAGCCAGGCTTTTTTCCTTAGTCGGAGCAGAAAATATATCCTCGATAATATCCTCGAAATGTTCACCACCGGGGCCTGAACTGCGCATCATGGCCGGGCGTTCGCCAGCAACAAATCTACGGTTTGCTTCTTGTACAGCAGTTATATGCATCCATACATTATGTCCCATTAATAGAGCGTAGCTAAAGCTATCCCATGAAGTTTTGCCTTCTTTGCCTACTTTATTTAGATCGCCGGGCTTGTATATGCAAATATCTTTCATAGTCAATAGATCGCTGATAGGACTATCCTCCCAACGCGGATATATAGCATCTGCGACCACGCCATCGCTCCAACGTCGTGTATCAGTAGCATATTTTTTATCATCTGCCGATGGGGCCATACGATAGCTCCATTTATCATTGTCGGGAAAGACGTTTTCAAAATATACCTGTCCGTTAGCGGTGGCTAAAAATGGACTAGCACAATCAAAGCTAACTGTAAATTTTGGATTGATGTGTCTCCTTACTGCTCTCTGTAAAACCGTAAGTAGAACTGCCCATTCGAGCTTGCTGGTTCCCAAGAAGTGCATCCAATCGTGTACACCTTCTTGTAGTAATCCATCATATTTTAATGTGATTAATCTACGTAGTATCAAGTGTACATCGCACATGTTCTGACCGCCCATAGACCACCCATCAAAGTGACGTCCGGGATATTTCGCAGGGTCACAGTAGTGTTTCATGGTATCATACCATCGATCAGCATCGCCGTGATTAGCGCCTTGCAAGACATTTAAAACACGCATGCCGCCTTCTCGAGCACCGCGTCTGTTAGCTAGATAAAAATCATTGTTATATTTGGTAGCATCAACCGCTTCCTGTAGCGTGCTAATTTTACAGGCTGCTGACGCTTTTTTATCATGTATGACCCAAGTTGGTATATCCAGCGTCATGCCATAATCAGCTATGCCGTCGAGCCAGGCTATAACCTGTTCTCGTTTAGCCTGTGCCCGACTGCATCCTGAGTTAGCACGCCAATCGCCTTCCCATAGTCCTTTGGCTATCTGGAATCCTCCAGAATCGCCTAAGACTAGTGTGTTTGGGTCACGATTGCGGACCATATCCTCGCTCCAATCTTGCTTGGACAGGTCCAGGTTCGCATGGCCGCCGGAGTATAGCGACCAGCGATATGGGAACAGAGCTTTCTGATCATTTAACCAGTTCATCTGTTCCATATCCGTTAAGCCCCGCGGAAAGCGTGCAGGGTCTACGTATTCTTCATTGCGTTGTTTGCCTACGAATGTAGCGTAAAATCCGCTGATAGCTGGCAAAAAAATAGCGAAATCTTGTTGTTTATCGGTTAATCTATCTTGATTCATAAAATTTTACAGAGTCCATTAATTGATAATCAATGGAATAATAATCCTTGATTGATTTAAGGTATTTAGATTTTTGTATTTCGTTGGTAAAAATTTCTTTAAACTTTTTTCTTAAGTCATTGTTGCTACTAACATGTTGATACGCATAATTAAAATATCTGTTAGGCATATTGTAAGAGTTTAACAGATCACTGAAGTTTTTTCTATAGTCTGTGTCGCATTTTAAGAAAATACTTTTGCCAATATCTAACCCGTGTACAAATTTTATCTGTTGCTCAGTATGATCATCAAAACAAACTCTAGCAAAAATCAATTCTATAGTTTCTTCATTGAAGATTTTGAAATCGGGATGATATAATGCAAAGTATTCTGCTATGCCACTGAGCCAGCGTTCTATAGGATCTCTCAAGACTATTATAGGTATTTTGTTTTCAAATCCTTGATCATCATAATAGTTGTAAAATTCCCAGCCCCAGTCCTGTAGATTAGGTTTGGTCCAAGAACTGGCATTTTTAGGTATGTTCACATACATGAGATCGGTTGAGGGCGAACTCATGCATGTGCCATAGGTATGACCTCGGTTGGTCCATTGATCTAGCCAACCAGCATCGACTAACATTACTTGCTCTGGGATAGGAATTTATAGCTATAGACAGCCAGGCCCGAGTCTACTGTGATTTCGGCTAGACCCTGATCACTAATTTTTAGTGTTTTATCGCCAGGTAAACTTAATACACTTAGGAATACGCTAACGTTCCACGCGAACTGTTTTGCCAATGTTCCGCCACAGTTGTGTGCAAAAACAAAGTTGCCGGTGTGGCTAGCAGGATCGCCAAAGTAGATTACCAGATTATCGTTTTCCAGTTTAGTGCTGAACACGGTGCTGTCGCTGTGCGCCGAAGCTTGGAATTTCATCTTTTGGATAGAAGCATTAGTTGGTACCAGCTCAACGCCCCACTTAACTCCGCCTTTGAGTTTGACTTCTTTCATCTGGTTATTGATAACAGCTTCGCCCATAAATCGATAGTTGTTTTTAAAATCGCCGGACTTGTTTACAAAGTTGATGCTTTCAGGGGCATTGTTGTCGGATTTTACTGCAACTGTAATATCTGCATCTTCTCGATACTCGGGAATATTAAGTATGGTGTTAAGTCTGTCTAGGTTAGGCATACCAAACGTGCCTTGGAATTCTGCGATAGGTGCCTTAAATTCAGCATCAATCACCACTGTTTTGGTGTTTTGATCATAGGCCTGAAGTTCGGTTTTGTTTTTATCGCCAACTATCTTCACCAGGCTAATCACTCCTAACCCATGTGTATGTTGAACGATATCTAATAGATAATCACGCATTGTATATTTCTCCGTTGAATATAAAGATTATAAAGATGTATTTAGACAAAGTCAAAGGTTTGTGCGTTTTATTTCGCCTAAAACTTGATGTGCCTTGACAGTTGATAGCTTGCCGGGTCTCTTTATCTCGATCCAGCTGGTATTAGAATTGATATCCGGGGCATTAATAATTTCAAAACCTAGGCTTTCTGCTAGTGGTATCAATAGGCTACGCGGTACATAAGTCTGCGCGAAGTTTTCTGCCATACCTGCCCCAGCTGTAGTATCTCCGTCGTTGTAGCTAAAAAATACAACTCCGCCTGGTTTCAATAATGCAAACATCTGACGCAAGTATTGTTTAAGTGTATCCATGCTGATATAGTTAAAGTATCCCCAACTGAAAATAAATCCAAACTGTCCTACAGGCAACGCAGAAAGATCATTATTTTTTAAATGATATTTTCTCAGTCTCCTTTGGTATTCGGGGCTGAATTTGCCGACAGCACCGTCTAAAAATTCTTCATGTCGGTCTACTATATATAACGGATCAGCAGCTACCATATACTTGGTCCATTCGCCATCACGACAACCGATTTCTAAGCTAGGATAACGCCAATCCGTATACATCAATATTTTTTGCTCTACTAGACGTTCTATATCTTTACCCATATGTATACGACGGCTGTTTCTCACAAAATCCACTGTACCATATCTAGTTTCTAATTCATAATTATTAGCAAAGAGTTTTTGTGTAAGATGGTAAATTTCATTATCTATAAAATCAATTTTCTTTTTTATTTCGACTATAGGTGCGTTAAGTTCTTTGAGTGTGTTTGTATAATAAGCTACCAGATCCTGTACCTGCTGTCTGTCCTTCGCAGTCATCACAGGTACTTGTGTCAAGATAGAATTCGCTCTAGCACGTAGTTCCTCTACTGCAACTACTGCCTGAGAATTATCTAAATTCTCTTTTAGTGCTTTTTTAAGACTAACTAGATCGTATAATGACATGATATATTACTCAAATGTAAAAAGATCGTCAAATGTAGTGCGTATATCCGTGCTTTCAGCTATACGCCACTCTAGCACACCTAAAAGATTTTCTACTTTCTGATCCACAATAGTTGACTCCATTTCCGAATCATCAAATGGTAGGTCCTTGAACCACTGTGGTATATGTGTCTCATCGGTAGGATAGCCGACCGATGTCAACCCCAAAGGATTGTCTCTCAGTTTACAGACGATAGTCTTCATACCATCCACGATCTGCATGCTGTAGTTATCGCTGTGCATCTTACGCAGTCTATTCCAATTCATGGCTGCACGCACATGTCCTGGCATGTTAGCCTTGCCTAATCGTTCTTCTTCAGCGGTATATTTGGTTAGATTATTTACACGCTTAGGAGTACCTTTTTCCCAGGCAGGTCTTTCGCTGAATGCTATCTTGAATTCACGCACTTTCTTGATAACATCGTCTTTGTTGGATCCTGTTAGTACATCTAACAGTATCTCACTGAGGAAATCCTGCACGATTTTTGGAGTATCGGATCGTTTTAAATCTAGACCCATGGCCTTGACTTTACCAGGTTTGCCATGTGTATCCAATCGCACACCTTCTAAATCATAGATTAGCACAGCATAGCGTTTCTTTTTAATAAACAGACCTTTGCTGGCCACCATCTCACGACCACCTTTGATGATCTCTCCCATGGCCCTAGGACAGTGGCAGGCACGTTCCATAAATGCAGGGAACGATTCATTGACACCGTCTGCGATAGTATCATATAACTGCACACAGATTTCTCTGTTCCACTCCATGCGTCCCGCTTCTACTTCCTTTTTGATCACGGGCCACGCACTGAAATACACAGAATCAGTGTCACCATAGATGACGCTTTCGCCTACATGATCATACTCACCGGTAATAGCTTCATTGACATAACTGTCCATGTGTTTAGCAATGATACGTCCAGTAAGTGTAGTACTCTGTCCGATACGCTGATCAAAGAATCTACAGCCAGGGTTCAAGATCGCACCGTACAAACTGTTCAAGTTAATCTTTTTGACTAACTGTCGTTTATCCCAGAACGCTTTATCCTCGGTAGTCTCGGCAGACTTTTTCTTAGCCTGTAATTCTTTACGTTCTGCATACCAACGTTCTAACAATCCTGGAATTATTCCTTTAACGTCAAATCGGAATATAGTACCGTTGGCGCTGAGTGTCCAGGATTGATTGCTGTCAAATATCAATCGCCAGGCATCAGCAGCTGATACTATATCGCTACCTCCTGACTCCCAATCAATGGTCAGTTCGGTACCGGCTTCCATGTCCATTACCGCTTGATATTCTAATGTGCCAAACATGTTTTCCCAGGCATCAGCAAAACTGCTGCCAGCGGAGATTTTTTGTTTGATATAATGATCAGTCATCACAGGACGTATCTGCCCTACGATAGTTTCTGGTCCCATGTTTAGTGCACGAATAGCTGAGGGGTATAAACTGTTGATATCTATAGCACCAATGTATTCATGAACTCCTCGCTTGGGATAAGCCACATAAGCACCTGCTGCTTGTGTATCCCCTTGATCATCTCTAGAACGACGATTAGGAACGACCATGTTACGTGCATGTGCCTCATTGATGATAGCCTGCTCTGTAACTGCTACAGCACCCATAGTAGTCTGCAATAGCACAGTGTTATCGTGTGCTAGTTCGTTTGCAAGATCCAAGAAACGCAGTTTACGATCCAGCTTGGCTAACAACATGGTATCTTGTCGGTTATATTCTATAAATTTAGGAAAGTCTCTGTTGTATAACTGATCTAGCGTACCTTCGTACTGTGTCTTGCGCTCATCTAACTCATATTCGCCGATAGCGTCCAAGCTATAGCTGTGTCGTTCTTCATAGGTATACTTACGATACAGTTGCATATAATCCATGTGCACCCGACCGATCAAATCAAAGGTCAACTGCTCTGCACCAAAGCGTTCAAAGGTACGTTGCTTGGGAAACTGTCCCCAGAGACACAATCGACGTGTATCATCTTTGGACAGCACGCGATTGATCCGCATAGTAGTATAGGGAATATCAAAGCCCTCGCTGTTCCACCCACTTAATATATCTGCGTCGTTGATCAAGTCTAAGAACGTGTTTAACATGTCCTCTTCACGTTCAAATAAGTAACAGTTATCATACTGTTGCGAGATCTCTTCGGCAGTATCCCACGAATAGCTCTTGGGCGGGATCACTAGTGTGACTAATTTGTCCAGCCAATCCAAGTAGACTGATATAGCGGTTATGGGATTGAATGGATCTTCGGGAGGACTAAAACCACGCACAGGATCGAAGTCGACTTCGATATCAAAAAACGCTGTCTGTAGTTTTGGGGATTCTGAACCTAGATAATTTTCTTCTAGGCAACGGAATATAGGATTGATATCGCTTTCCCAGAGCCGTTTGTTGCTGTTGACACGCATTTCTTTATGGAATTCTTTACCATTGCGTGTGCTGAAACGTGTGACTGGTGTCCCGTAGATAGTACGATGTTTTCCCCGGGGGTCATCGTAATAGAACACATAATTAGCAGGGTATTCTCTGTAGACTCTTTCTCCATTGACACGTTCTACTACGTGTATACGGTCTTTGTCGCGTTCAAATAATGCATCTACGTAACTCATAGTTCTTCTCCATACAGTTGTTCCGGAGTTTCACCTCGTAGTTCTGCGACGTTACTATTTTCTTTGATAAATTCTTTGATCCCACAAGCGGTCAAACACCCGTTGGGATTGGTACAATCTTCACATGGCGTGAATTCTTGATCTTCCATTATTTTCTCCTTTGTGCGACTTCAAGCTCACACACACTCTCATATTGCTATTTTACTTTAATAGCAGGTATCTAATCAAGCCTATCATATCGATGGTGATTAAAAATACATAATTTGCCAGCAATCCAAAACTACCACGTGTCCAACTGGTCCAGGCAGCTGCTACACAACCACTGATGAAAATCCCATATAGCGGTGCTACCGGAATATTGGGCACAGTGCTGGCAAATATAACGGCACTGGTAACGCTACAGGCCCAGGCAAAAACTTCTGCAAAGAACCTCAAGCGATATTCCCTGTAGTCGCGCTGTATATATTGCCAAGTAGCGTTAAAGATATTTAAAAACCAATCCATACTAGAGGGTACGACCTACTGTTTCTAAGATAGTATTGAGTTCGTCGTGGTCTTTATTGGTTTCATCTAGCTTGCTTTTCTGTGCGATCTTTACAGCTTTTTTGAGGATAGCTGGTTTGATCTCCATTTCTTCAGCGATAGCTTTGATAGTATCATTTAATCCAGCGTTAAGATCTTCAATCTCGGTCAATACACTGACGCCTTCTCTGATGATCTGTTGCAATTTGGCTTTTTGTTCTGCCGAAAACATTCTTGACATACTAATCTCCTTGATTGAATAACATGATTATACACTACTTATCGTGCTAGAGCTAGATGATTTTGGAAAAGTTTGCTCACTTTAGTCTGGAGTTCCGGTCCAAACTGCCCAGCAGCCGGGCACACCGCCGTAAGGCTAACGGTCCTTGGTGATGTTCTTAATGATACATTAAAAAGCTGTGTATGACATCATGGCGATTAGCAGCACGATCCCCGGCACCAGGTTGTACTATAACGTTCCATTTAGGTGTCTTACCGGGTGGTATACTCAGCATCTGATCATAAGTGATGATAGAGTCCAATGGTACGTGGTACTTGCTGGCCAATCTCTGTTTAAATTCATCTAGAGATTCTTGATTTTTAAACTGTGTACGACCTTTTTCATCTTTGATCAGTTTATTACCTTGTCTTGCAATAAGATCAAAGAACATGTCTTTGGGCACGATCACAGATGATTTGACCGGAGCACCAGTTTTTTCTCTGTGTTGTTCGATTTTCTTTTCTTCTCTGCGTTTAGCACCTTGACTAAAATTAATGATGAAATTATCGGGTTTATCGGCTGTGGCAATATCTGCCATCTTTGTATAAGCATAAAAATCTACATCGGGATTGTCGCGTGCAACATCAAATGCTAGATTTAGATATTCTTTACTGAAGAAGTCGCCAGCATCGTGCCATCGAACTACTAGTTTAATACCGTGCTTGTCTGCTTTGGCTTTGATAGACTGTATCTCTTGGCGAACACGATCCATGTAACCCTTGGGATCATTTACTAAGAAGTTTAATGATTGAGCAGCTGATATTGAGCTAGCCGGGAACATGACATAGCCACCTTTGCGTGCATAGCAAAATAATTGGCATTCACCTGCGCTTGGACAGGTAGTGATCTCTACGAAATCACCAGTCTCCTCATCTACTACTATACCGCTTAATGCTGGTAAAGTAAGATCGTAGACTATTTCTCCTTCGGTAGCAGATTTGGCCATCTTAGCATTAGTGCCTAAGATAGCACGAGGACGTTGCATGATCTGTTGTGCTAGATCATCTAAATCCCATTCCTGCCCTTTTGAATTAACTATACCTTTGATATTGCTGGCATGTACGATAGGAGCGAATCTATCTTTTTTTGTTTTAGTACCTGATTTGATGCGATCAGCATAGCCCTGTAGCTCATCGCGGCTCATCTTTCTGTGCGGAGCATCTAGTTTGATAGCTTCTGCTATTTCAGGATCTTTGACTAGGCGCAGGGCTGTGCCCGGTACATTGTTTACTTGCGTACCATCTTCTAGATCTACGAAATATGTTTTAGGAGCACCTTTAAACAAACCATGTTTAATTTCACGGATCCACCCAATCTTACCGGCATGTTCGCCTTTGACAACTCGAACTTTCTTTGCCAGTGACTTGGCTTCCTTAACCAGACGTAAATCGGGTTTTGTTGGCGCGGGTTCATCTGGCTTAAATGCTTTTTTCAAATCTACACGTTCGATGGACTGATCACTGAATCCACCGCGGTTATATGCGTTTACTAAGGCATCTGCTGCTGCCGCAGTAGTTGTAGCGATCTTAATCTTTTTACCAGCACGTGTGACGCCGTTAATATGTGCCGATGTACGACCAACTGGTTCAGTTTCAAAATGATCAAATGCTTCCTGTGGATTATCGCCGCTGTAGGCAGGATTCCAAGCACGATTTGATTTTGGATCATACATGGGTATGTCCATATCCTGTTTAGCATATGGACTGCGACGACTGAAATTGCCCTGTGTGATTTCTGCTTCATCTACTTCCTGATCTTTGATGTGCAAGACTTTAACCGGAAATCCACCTAAGGTAGTTTCATTTAATGTAGGTTTGTTGAATTCATGTGCTCTCATTATCGTTCCTTAAAATTTTTAGCACCAGCGATGATACTATCTAGTTTAGCTTTATCAGCTGGATTAATCTTAGCTGACTGGTCGATGATCTTTTGTACATCGGCTTGGCCTCTAAACAGTGCTGCTATGGCTTTGAATTTTTCAATATTATCAGCAGATTTAGTCTGTGCTATGTCTCGTAATCTAGCGGCTTCTTGATCTGTGATGTCTACTTGCTGTCTAGTACCTTGATTTATAGTAGCGGCTGGGCGTACCGACAAGCGATGTACTGTGTGTGGAGTATCGCCAAATGCTCCGTAGACCACGCCGGCAGGTTCTACGATATAACGACCTAGTTTGATAGCAGTACTTAACTGACCATCATGTTCTCGATAGTGTACCTGTTGACCATGCTGTGCTAACCATGCATTAGCATCATCATAGCTGTCCTGATCTGGATAGCTGATGTAATCACTGGGATCTTGGTGTCGACGACCTGTGCTAGTAGTCCATACAGTGCCTTTTTCATATTGGTATTCGCCGTGTGTATGTAATGCTATCTGTTCTGCCATGTCTCGAGCAGTAGTAGCACGACCTGTAAACTGGGCAGTACCATGTTTAAATGACGCTTCTCTATATTTTCTAGTGATGTAATCTATGGCATAGCCAACGGTACTTCCATAGGTTAGTTCTCTGCGTCTACCACCCATGGGCTTAGCCAACGCAGCAGCCTGTTTAACCATGTCTGCTGTTAGTGTTTCGGGATGATCATGTGCTCGATCGTATAGTTTTTGTAACTGACTTAAAGCATCATAGTATGCTTTAGCTCTTGCAGCAAAGCCACCGTCATCTGCTTCTGTAATAAATTCTTGTGCTCGCATAACTGTTCCGTTTAATATGTATATTTATAAATATCTACATGTGCGGTTGCGATACGGCATACATGAAGATTTGAAGAACCCGAGGATTTTCCGTGTCTCTCCTCTGGGCAACAACGAATTGGCAGACG
>JAEHJW020001022.1_pt1 | contig 31455 bp, 30 predicted proteins | sample 9271431 | NCBI WGS metagenome assembly JAEHJW02 | reverse complement strand
TGAATGTAACTTTTACATCGGATTCCAAAGCCAATGTGCAACTTCTAAGGAATGCATTAGTAATAGCCGGTATGCCACAGGCAACTGCAGATTTACTATTTACAAAAGATTCTTTCGGTAACGAAACCTGCCAAATAGTCTGGGAGCAACGAAATGGAGGAACATTACCTAATATCTTTAATGCTTACAATGCAGACGGTTCTGTAGCTGACTTTACGCTTAATCCCGATCCAAACAATGTGGCTCTTTGGGCATCTGACATTGGCGGGTATGTAGGCTTTTCTAAACCCGCTTTTTCTCTACTAAATCCTACTTCAAACCAATTTAGTGCTCCAATTAATGTGAATGCAGATGGTTCAGATGACATAGCAGCAGGAACTTTATTGGTAGTCAATACGGATAATTCTTTGAATTTCTCAATAACTTCTGCACAACTATGGAACAGGATGAAGGGCAATAGTACTCTTTTTATTCCGCAGGGAAGAAAATTCAACTGCTTGGGTTCAATGTCTCAAGATGGCAGTCCATTTGGATATTATATAGGTAAGTATCAAAACTTAATGGGTTCGGTTCAATTACAGCCCACTGACACCTTACAAGCTAATACATGGTACAAAGTATCAAATGCTTCGGGAAGTTCCGTAACAAATGCAATTCTGTATAACGGAGTGCAATATCTACCTGATTATTTCTTTTTGACAAACAGTACTGTATTGAATTATTCTTTGTTGAATTCAGGCACAGGAAGCTATGTAACTCAGTTATTAGCCTCTCCTTTGCAGAGTATCGAGATTATTCCTTACGACAACTTGACAACTCCTTCGGTAAGTTTCCCGAAATTTTCAGCTCCTTTGATGGGAAATTGCATGGTATTGTTTTATAAAGCTGGGAATACATATGGAAAAACAGCAGGCGCACCTGTGCTTTTTGGAGATACACAAGTAGCTGCAATGACAGATAAAATTGCTTACTATGCTACTTGGGCAGTGAGCAATGCAGACTGGGAATTTGAAGTTCTTAGTCAGGACACTACGAACTATACTTATTCAATTCCGATCTTGCAGTATTTAAGATTAGAAGTGAATGGACATTATAATCAAACCTACGATCAATAATGGCAGATATTTTAACAGGCTTAGTAGCTTATTGGAAGTTTGACGAAGGTTCAGGAACTACCGCTTCGGACTCTTCAGGTAATGGGAATAACGGTATTCTTGTTAATAATCCGACATGGGTTGCTGGGAAGTATAGGGGTGCTATTCAAGGGAATAATTCTGGTTTTAATGCAACTTTTAATTTTGCCCCGACTAATTTTTCTGTAGCTTTTTGGATAAATCCTACTGTTTTATCGAATTATAATAATTGGATTGGGGCAAATGGATTGAGTTGGGGGGACTTTGTAATCCACACAACTTCTACTGGAGCTATTTATTGCGGAACCGATTTGGGAAATAGAATTGGCCCAACTTCTGATGGTATATATGTTGTGAATCAATGGATTCATATGGTTTTTACTTATAATTCTGGGGTAGGGACTTTATATAAAAATGGAGTAGTTGTTACATCAAAATCAGGAATGAATTCTCCTGCTGCATGGACACAGTTTGGAAATTCAACAAATCCTAATTTACAAGCTATTTTAGATGAAGTCCGCATTTATAACCGCGCATTATCACAAGCTGATGTAACGGCGTTGTATAATTATATTCCACCAACTTCAGCCGTCTCTCCAACTTTCTCAAACATTACTTCTAAATCGGCACAAGTCAATAGTTCAGTATTTTCGCCAAACACTGCAAATTACGGAATATGTTACAGTGCGACGAATCCTTCACCAACTCTTGCAGACTCTGTAATAGCAGTTGGAAGTATCACGAATAACTTTTCAAGTTTCTCAGCTCAGATAACAGGATTAACTCAATTCACAACCTATTACGTAGTTGCCTATGCAACGGATACAACCACAGGGGTTACTTTCTATAGTTCACCTTTTTCTTTTAAGACGCTTCAAAATGGGTTATTGATTAATAATATTAGTATAAGCATAGATGCAGGAATTATTCCTCCATTATTTAAGATGCCTTTTAAATTGGATAGTATTTCGGTTTCTATAGATGCAGGAATTATTCCGCATAAAAATTATTTCAGGAGTCAAATCAGTACGTTGGAAGTGATGTATGACCAAGCAGCGGACGCAATAATATTTTATCAGATAAGATAGAGGGGTAAAAGAATCTTAATATTTAACATAAATTAATAAACATAATATAATCATTCATAATAATATTTATTATATTATTCTTTAATATTATTGTAAACTATGTGGAAATATAAAAATAAAATAATAAATGATATAGAAGATCTAGGTAAACCCGTTCCGTTCGGGTTCATTTATATTATCACACACGTTTCGACTGGCAAAAAATATCTTGGTAAAAAACAATTATACTACATTTCTAAAACTAAACTTGGTAAAAAAGAAATTGCTGCTCTCCCAAAACAACAAGGAAGACCTCAAAAATTTAAACAAGTAATTAAAGAAAGTGATTGGAAGAATTATTACGGAAGTAATGAAATTATAAAACAACTCATTAAAGAAAATAAACAAGAAGAATTTACAAGAGAAATAGTTTTATTAGTATATAATAAAAAGATGTTAAGTTATTTCGAAACCAAAATGCAATTTGTATATGAAGTGCTTGAACATCCTGATAAATGGCTCAATAATAATATATTGGGGAGTTACTACACTTCAGATTTCATCGAAGAATAATTTGTCTATATAAATAAAGATTTTGATTTAAAAAAATACTTAATAAAATATAAACTAACTCGCAGTTTAGATAATAAATAATTTGGCTCCCTAGTGGAGCTTTATTATTTTGATAATATGATGATAGAAAACGAAGCAATACTATTAGGATATTTAGAATCTATTTTGGGTAAAAGTAAAAAAACTGCTCGAAACAATTACTCGTTTATTTGCCCAAACGGGTGTCACCCTACTAAACATAAACTCGAAATAAATCTTGATACACAACAGTACCAGTGTTGGATTTGTGGGGGCGAAAAAAATGGTTATAAAGGGAAAAGTATTATTCATTTGTTGAAACAAGTAAAAGCTCCTCAACAAAAAATAGAACAAATAAAACAATATATTCCATCATCTTCTGAATATAAACAAAAAGAAGAAATAAAGGATGAAAAAATAATAGAACTCCCCAAAGAATATAAACCTCTATATCCGTTCCCCTCTGATATAATTGCTAGGCACGCTCTCGCTTACCTTAAAAAACGAAGATTTACCATAGAAGATATAATAAAATACAATGTAGGTTATTGTAGTGAAGGTAAATATAGAAATCGTATTATCATTCCTTTATATGATGAAAAAGGACAATTAAATTATTTCGAAGCACGTTCATTTGATAATAGTTCTCTTCATTATTTGAAACCAGACATATCGCGAAATATAATTCCAAATGATTATTTAATTAATTGGGATCTACCTATTATATTATGTGAAGGAGTCTTTGACATGATTGCTATTAAAAGAAATGTAATTCCTTTACTTGGAAAAAATATCCAAACAGAATTAATGAAAAAATTAATTACCTCTAAAGTGAAAAAAATATACATAGCACTTGATCAAGATGCACTAAAACGAGCTCTCCAATTTTGTGAGGAATTAATGAGAAGTGATAAAGAAGTATATTTAGTAGAAATGAATGACAAAGATGCAAGCAAAATAGGATTTCAGAAATTTACAGAACTTATTCAAACAATACAACCACTTACATACAGCAAATTATTAGAATATAAATTAAAAAGAATATAATATATTTATAATAAACATAAATTATATAATGGAAATATTAAACGAAAATATGACATATTCTTCTGATATTGATTTGCAAGAAGAAATACGCAAATTACTTGAATACTTGCGAGAAATTGGCGAGTTAGATGGCGACGCGCCAGAGGTGGTGATTATTGATAACGATGTAAATAATGCGCGTAAAATCGATTCAAAGACTGGGTATTTTGATCCGAATGATAATAAAATTTATATTTATATAGAAGGTCGACATCCATTAAATGTAAAAACATGAGTCATGAGAAAAATTAAATAGGATATCTTGTTATCATATTTATAATAAACAATTAATTATTATAAAAATGATAGGTATTTATAAATTTACAAATCCTAAAGGTAAAGTCTATATAGGTAAATCTAAACATATAGAAGTAAGAAAAGAAGATTATAAAAGTGAAAAAATTTATCAACAAAGAAAAATATATTATTCCATTAAAAAATATGGGTTAGAAAATCATGAGTTCGAGATAATAGAAGAATGTTCTATAGACCAATTAGATGAACGTGAAATTTATTGGATAAAACAATATAACTCTGTTGAAGAAGGCCTTAATTTAACATATGGGGGTGATGGAGGAAGAAAAAGTAAAGAATCATTAGAATTATTTAGACTTAACATAATGAAACCTATCTTACAATATGATTTAGAAGGGAATTTCATAAAGGAATATAGAGGTGCATCAGAAGCCATAGAAGATATAGGATATGGTCAAGCAAACAACATAAATGATTGTGCACGAGGAAAATATAAATCAACTTATGGGTTTCGATGGATATATAAAGAAAAAGATAAAGAAATTATTTATAATATAGGAAATCTCCCTCCTACATCATTAGAAAATATGAAATGGACAGAAGAAAGAAGAATAAAGACACATAATTCTAGAATAGGAGAAAAAAGAGGAGATGATTTTAAAAATAAGATGAGAATTATAAAGACTAAAACAGTTTATCAATATAATATGAATAATGAATTAACAGGAGAATTTCCATCATTTGGGTGGTTTAATGGTTCTGGAATTATAGGTACAAAAATGTTAAGAAAAATAATAAACAAAAATATATATTGTAAAGGATATAAATATTCATATATTAAAACAGAAAATAATGAATAATATAAATGAAGGGCAAACATATGTTGATAAAATTAATCTTCAAAAAGAAATTGAAGCATTTTTATCATATTTGGTTGAAAATAGTTCAACTGAAAATATTCCTGAAATAAAATTTATAGACAATGATATTGATAATGCTTCTACTATATTTGGTAAGACAGCTTTTTACGATCCTAATGATAATTCAATAACATTATATACAGAAGGACGCCATCCATCAGATCTGCTTAAAAGCTTAGCGCACGAATATCTTCACCATATTCAAAATCAAGAGGGTCGTCTTCAAAATATTACTACTGATAATATAGAAGAAGATGATAATTTAAAAGAGTTAGAAAGAGAAGCATACGAATATAGTGGTTTAATGTTCCGAAAATATAAAGATAGTAAAAAAAATAAAAAACTACAAAAAGAATATAAAGAATATGTTTTGACAGAATTATTTGAAAAAGATTTACCAAACATAAAAAAAATATCATCTACTCAATACATTGTAGGTAATGGAAATGATATAGAAGCAAAATATTTTTTTATAAGAAAGGATGATACTTTTAAAAATTGGTCTATTAATTGGTCTTTTACTAATAATAATTCAAATACTACTCAAGAGGCTTGGAAACAAGTGACTGCTACTTCTTATAAAATATTACAAGATTTTATTAATAATAAAAATCCATTTTCTATTTCTATTTCTGGAAATGGGAACATGGATGCAAATCAAAAAAATAATATATATAAATCAGAATCATATTTAGAAAAATTAACTAATTTATTAAATAATAAATATAGAGTTGATAATTCCGATGAAGATATGGTGGTTTTAAATTTAATAGAATCAAAATGTAAAGAAGGAATTATAAAACGTATGGATATTATGAATGAATCATACGAACAAGCATTAAATTATTGGCAAAATGGAGATTTAAATGCAAAAGGTGGTGGAGATAGATGGTCAGCTATTCAACATAAAGTTAAACGAGAAGTATTACAGGAAGTATATCAAATAGACGAAAATTATAATATACCTATTAATTGTAATCCCAAACCAAAAAGTAATAATGATTTGTATGAACATTTAACACATATAGTAGGTGAAATCAAATTAAATCCGTCAAATTCTGTTGATAAAGAGGGGGGACTTTTAGAAGGGTATTTTCAAGTAGGAGATATAAAATATAAATATAAAATATATGAAATTGATAATTTATATAATGATGGGAAATCTTTTTATAATATATATTTTCACCCAGAAAATCAACCTATTTCTGAATCATTAAATAATACTTCTAAAGAAAATTATATAAGAATATTAAATACAATGTATAAAATAATTCTGGATTTTATTAATAAAGAAAAACCAAATTATATAGGAATATCATCTTTTGATAATGATTTTTCTAGAAATTATCACACTGTTTATAATAATTTATCAAGACACAATGGAATTCCTGGTTATATACGTAAAAATTCTAATTTAGAATTTGAAACTGATAAGGGAGAAAAAGGAAGATTTATAGTATTCAAGAGAGTCGAAAATTTTTCTGACGGGAAAGATCCATATGGCTTAAACCAATATGCTCGTGAATTAATAAAAGAATTATTTTCAGAAGAAGAACAAAAATATCAAATTTATGTTGATATGGATGAAGTATTAGTTGCTTTTGATGATGGTTTTAAAGAAAAGTTTGGAGAAGCTCCTTCAACATATGAAAAGAAATATGGAATGAATGATTTAGTTGATAAAATTAATCAACAAGACATAGATTTTTGGAATAATTTAAAATGGACTTTTAATGGAAAACCATTATGGAATTATATTAAAAAATATAACCCTATTATAATTACTGCTCCTTCTGGTAAAAATTCTGAAATAGGTAAGAGAAGATGGGTAAATTATAATTTGGGTGCACAGGTTCCTATAATATTTGCCCAGGCTGATGAGAAAGCAAAATATTCTGGAAAAAATAAAATTTTAGTAGACGATTTATCATCAACTATTTATAATTGGATTGATAAAGGAGGGATAGGAATTCATTATATCTCAGCGTTTGATACTGTTAATAAGTTGAAAGAATTAGGAATTTAATATATTTATAATAAACGTAAAATAAGTTACAAATGAGTGATAATGTTTTGAAAAAGGAATTTCGGGAAAAAGATGTTCAACGAATAAGAAATATTTATAATAAAAAAGCAAATAATTCCACAACAATAGGAATTGGTTACGAAAAAAAAGAAGAGTTCCATAAAGAAGGAGACGAATGGTATGAAGATGGTAGATTGTGGGTTATAAAAGACGGTATTAAACAAAATCTCACCAAACTCGATAAAGCAAAACAATCGTATCTTCTTCCATTATTTTGCCCGAAATGTGGTAAAGTGATGAAAAATAGAAATGATAGTGATTTCTTTAAAATACATAAAATGTGTTTCAATTGTGTAATAGAAATGGAACATCAATTGAAGAAAGAAGGAAAATGGGAAGAATATGAAAATAAAATACACAACGATGAAATTGACAATCAAATCCGAGAATTTAAAATCTGGATAAAAGAAAAAACGCAAGAATCAAACAACAGTTTTTTCTCAGAAGACGGAAAATTGGAAAAATGGTCTGGTGAATTAAATCTAGACAAGGTTGATGAATATACAGAAAGTGTAATTAATTATTTAGAAAGTTTGAAAAAATAATGAATATTTCCGAATCATACGCTATAGTATTAGCTGCCTTACTATCAGGAGTAATAGGTCCTTTAATGATTAAATATGTTTCCAATATAAAATTAAAAAAATCAAAATCAAAAGATCCTATATCAAAAGATTTAGATATCAATTTGTTAATTGATGAACAACTAGAACAAATTCAACAAGATTTCGATACGGATAGAATATGGATTTCACAATTTCACAATGGAGGTAATTTTTATCCCACTGGTAAATCAATGCAGAAATTTTCTCTAGTATATGAACAAATACGTCCCGGAATAAAACCGATGCGTGAAACATATTCAAACATACCTGTTTCATTATTTACAAAATCTCTTAAATATTTATATGATAATGATGAATTGATTTTACCTGAAGTATCAAATGAGAATATGGGTTTACGTTCATTTGATGATGAATTAGGTAATAAATCATCATATTTATTTGCTTTAAAATCATTACATGGAGATTTTTTAGGCACATTAGGAATAGAATACTGCATTAAAGAATGTACCTTATCAGAAGAAGATATTCAAGAATTACGTATTAAAGCAGCAGCAATAGGTTCCTTATTAAGTACAAAATTAAACATACCCTTTAAAAAATAATTTATGGAAAATAAAAAATTAACACAAGAAGAAATCAAATCTCTTCAAGAATTACGAGAAAAAGAAAATCAAGTTATTTATAACATCGGTTATTTAGAAATAATAACAAAACAACAAAAGATTGAACTTGAAAATCAATATATTGAAATTCAAACACAATTAAAAACAATCGCTGATCAACTTCAATCAAAATACGGAGAAGGAAATATCAATATAGAAACAGGGGATTTTGTTCCTTTAAATTCTTAGTCGATTTTTAAACATTTCTATCATATTTATAATAAAATATAAAAATCTATTAATCAATTTATAAATATGTCAGAAACATTATTATCTCCAGGGGTACTTGCTCAAGAAAGCGATAGATCCCTAATTACGAAACAAGCTCAAGTTGTAGGAGCCGCTATTGTAGGTCCTACTGCGAAAGGTCCTCTTACTCCCACTGTAGTTACCTCAATGAGTGAATATAGTGCTATTTATGGTGGAGGAATTACCAGTGGTTCATTCCCATATTCTTATTTAACCACTATATCTGCTAATAATTATTTTTCTCAGGGGGGACAATCACTTCTAGTACAAAGAGTAGTTTCGGGTTCATTCACTCCAGCATCAAGTACTGCGTATAGTATTTTAAACCCTGCTTCTGCTTCATTTGTTCTTTCAACAATTTCTGAAGGGGTTCTAATGAATTCTTCAGGAAGTGAAAACGCTTCAGGTTCATTAGCTTCTGGATCGGCTGATAATATTAGATGGGAAATCACAAATGTAAATACCGGATCTGGAACATTCAATTTGGTTGTTAGACAAGGTAATGATACTACTAAAAATAAAATTATTCTTGAAACATTCAACGGTTTATCATTAGATCCATTATCATCAAATTATATTGAAAAAGCAATTGGTAATACTGTTTATAATATAAGAAACGAAGGAACTGACTATTATGTACAACCTTCTGGTTCATATTCTAATAAAAGCAACTATATAGTAGTTTCCTCAGTAACATTAAAAACTCCAAATTATTTAAATAGTGATGGAAGCATAAAATCAGAATTTACATCATCTCTCCCATTAGTAGGATCTGGTTCATTTAGTGGAGCAACTGGAAATCAATATTATGGAACTGCTTTATTCAATGAAAATATAAGTGCTACTAATGTTCAAGGAGTAAATCCAAATGATTATACTGCTTCTTTATATTTATTAACTAATACAAACGATTATAAATTTAATTTAATTACAACTCCTGGTTTAAACGCTACTACACATGCTTCTGCAGTAAATGCATTAGTAACAGTAGCAGAAACTCGCCAAGATTGTTTAGCAGTAGTTGATCTAGAAGATTATGGTGCAACTGTAGCAGATGTAACAGCAGCCGCAGCAGGTATTAATTCAAGTTATGCTGCTGCTTATTGGCCATGGTTGCAAACGATTGATCCGAATTCTGGACAAGTAATTTGGGTACCAGCTTCAACAATGATTCCAGGAATGTTTGCATTCTCTGATAAAACAACAGAACCTTGGTTTGCTCCAGCAGGTACACAAAGAGGAGCATTAGGAAATGTTATTCAAGCAGAGCGTAAATTAACAGCAGGAAATAAAGATTCATTATATGTAAACAATATTAATCCTATTGCAACGATACCCCAAACAGGTGTAGTAGTATTTGGACAAAAAACATTACAAAAACAAGAAACTGCTCTCAATCGTGTAAATGTAAGAAGATTATTAATTGAATTAAAATCATTTATTTCTCAGATAGGAAGTACACTCGTATTTGAACAAAACACTACAGCAACACGTAATTTATTCTTATCGCAAGTGAACCCATATTTAGAATCAGTTCAACAGAGACAAGGTCTATATGCATTTAATGTCAAGATGGATGATGAGAATAATAATGCAAGTACTATCGATAGAAATGAGTTAGTTGGTCAAATTACAATACAACCTACTAAAACTGCTGAATTTATATTGTTGAATTTCACGATTGATCCCACAGGAACTTCATTTTAATAAAATTTAATTAAAATTTTTGAGATCTTTTCCAAGAAATTTGGAGAAGATCTCATTTTTTATTATATTATATCATATGTATAATTGATAACATAAGGTATATTATTATTATTATGCAAAAACAATCTAAAAAAAAATCTAATAGAGAAGGAACAGGAATTAAACACCCATGTAAATATTGCGGAAAAGATATCCCTATACGTAAAGTATATTGTAATAGGCAATGTTATACTGATGATCATACTATTACAATATTATGCAAGAAATGTGGATTAGAATTTAAATTGCCTAAAAATAGAGATAACCAAGAATTTTGCAGTAGGAAATGTGCTAATGAAAGTATTGATAGAAAAGAGACACATAATAAAGCCTCACAAACTTTATTAAAAAAATATAATACCACTAATCCATTTGAAATTATAGGTTATAATAATATTATCAGAAATCCAGAAAAACAATCTGAATCTTTGAGAAAGAAATGGTCAAACAAATCTCCTGAAGAAAAGCAATTATATTCCAATTCAATATCATTAGGTCATAAAAAAAGAACCCCAAAAGAAAAACAGGATACAAAAAATAAAATTCAAGAAACATGTTTGAAAAAATATGGGGATACTAATTTTTTTGGTACTAATAGTTCTGGAAGAAATATTGTAAATCAAATAATACGTGATGGTAATTTTGAAAGACTCGAAAAATGGTTATTGATGAATAACTTAAAATTATTAGAAAAATATAGAGGGGTTAAAGATATAAATGGAAATATAATATATTATTCTTTCGAACATATTCCATCTGGAAATAAATTTATTGATCATGTTGCTTGTGGAAGGATACCTATTTATAAAGATCCGAATGATTCTAAATGGATATCTATAGCTGAAAAAGAAATAGCAGATTTTATAAGAAATAATTATAATGGAATAGTTATATGTAATAACAGAAAATTAATCAAAGGTTTTGAAATTGATATATATATCCCTGAATTAAATTTGGCAATAGAATATGACGGACTAAAATGGCACTCTGAAGGTAACGGGAAGAATAGAGGATATCATTTATATAAAACAGAAGAATTAGAAACTCAAAATATACAGTTAATTCATATTTTTGAAGATGAATGGTTATACAAAAAAGATATAATTAAATCTAAAATATTAAATTTAATTGGGAAAACTCCTAATAAAATATATGCTAGAAAATGTGATATAAGAATTGTAAATAATATTGATAAAAATTCTTTTTTAAATCAAACACATATACAAGGAGAAGATAAGTCAAAATTCAAATATGGACTATATTATAATGATGAATTAGTATCATTGATCACATTTGGTGGGATGAGAAATGTTACAGGTAATACAGCGAAAGAAAATACATATGAGCTTATAAGATATTCTACTAAACTTAATACATCAGTAATAGGTGGTTTTTCTAAATTATTAAAGTATTTTATAAAAACACATAATCCTTCTCAAATCATGAGTTATGCTGATAGAAGATGGAGTAATGGGAAATTATATGATAATAATGGATTTAAATTTATTCATAACACACCTCCAAATTATTGGTATATGAAATATTGGAATAGAAGAGAACACAGATATAAATATAGAAAATCAGAACTCCCTAAATTATTAAAACAATTTGAATTAGAATTATCAGAATGGGATAATATGAAAAATAATGGTTATGATAGGATATGGGATTGTGGGAGTAAAAAATATATTATGGATTTATAATCAATAAAGAAGAGCGACAAAATATGTCGCTCTTTTTGTTTATTTGAATTGATATTTTTCTCCAAGTTCTCGAATAACTTCTTTAGCAGTTTCAACATCTAATCGAAAAAATTCTCTATTTTTTCTTAATCGATATCCATCAAAATAGTCGTGCACTTCTTTTTCTAAACGAATCGCGTTAAAACATGGAAAAGCCCATTCTATATCAAATCCAACTGGTACACCACTTGCTTTATTAAGACCTTCAACTCGTTTTTGTGGAGTTTTATCGGTGAAACCGATTTTAACTAAACCAGGCATGGTTTTGTTGGTTAATATATAAACATATTGATAATCTGTATTTATTGTTGAAAAATGGTCTTTTAAACGATTAGTATAATAATATACACTTTCCCATCCTTCTGAGGCAGGAAATAAAGGATTGCAGGAAGCTGTATAAGTAAAGTATTTTACTTCGGAACCAAATATATCATCTTCTTTTTTAACATATTTTGTTACTTCTTCTGGAGAAATGTATTGAATGTTAGTTACTTGCATATCTATAATTATTTTTGTAGAATATACAAAGGAATTAGTAAATTTCCAAATGAAGTTGGTGAAGCAAATTTATTTTTGTATATTTATAATTGATAACATTATTTGAACTAAAATATAAGAATTATGGCATGTCCTATTAAACCTAAAGTAAAATGTATATGTAAAAAATGTGGATTAGAATTTTATACACGACCTTCTGAAGTGAGAGAATTTTGTTCAGGTCCTTGTGCTCAACAATATAAGGGAATAAATAAAAGTTGGTTGGTAAAAAGAAATGCTACTAATTTAGAAAAATATGGTGATGAAGTGTCTTTCCGTTCTCCTCAGGTGCAAGCAACATATAAAGCTAATTTAAAAGAAAAATATGGTGTTGAAAACCCATTTATGGTCAAAAAATTCAGAGATAAGGCTGATGATACTATTATGGAGAGATATGGAGTCCAATTTCCTATGCAGGTAAAAAGTATATCTAATAAAGTATCAAAGGCATTAATTGGGAAGGAAAAACCTAGAGAAGAATTTAACAAAAAAAAATGGAATCAATTAATGGATTACTATGAATTAACTAAGATATATCCTATGTTTGATAAAAATGATTTCATGAATAAAAAAGTAAGTGATAATACAATAAAATGGAAATTTAAATGTGAATTATGTGGGAAAGAAGATGAATATTCTATAATAAATAATTACATGCCTGTATGTTCATGTAATAAAAAATCTATGTCTTCTATAGAAGAAGATGTTAAAAACTTTATAACAAATTATATTCCAGAAGAAGATATATTTTTCAATAAAAGAACTATTTTAGGTGATGGAAGAGAACTAGATATTTATATTCCTTCATATAATTTAGCTATTGAAATAAATGGAATTTTTTGGCATTCTGAAACATGTGGGAAAGATCGAAAATATCATTTGAGTAAAACAGAAATATGTTTGTCAAAAAATATATCATTACTACATATTCTAGATCAAGAATGGATTTTTAAAAAAGAAATAATAAAATCAATGATATTAAATAAAATAGGTAAAATCCCTAATAGGGTATACGCCCGTAAATGTGAAATAAAGAATATAAATAATAATAATTTAAAATTATTTCTCAATTCTAATCATATACAAGGGTATGCTCATTCATCAATAAATTTGGGTTTATATTACAATAATGAATTAGTCTCAGTAATGACTTTTGGAAAAAATCGTTTCAAAAAAAATTCAAATGAGTGGGAAATGGTACGTTTCTGTAATAAATTAAACACAAGTGTAGTAGGAGGAGCCAGTAAATTATTCCAATATTTTATCAAAAATTACAATCAAGATAATTTAACAATTATAAGTTTTTCTGATAGAAGATTTTTTTCTGGGGAATTATATAAAAATTTAGGATTTGAATTCGAAAAATTTACATCTCCATCATATATTTATTGGAAAAATAGTAAAATAATGAATCGAATGTCATGTCAAAAACATAAATTATTTAAATTGCTTGAGATTTTCGATCCAGAAAAATCTGAATATGATAATATGTTGATAAATGGTTGGAGAAGGGTGTGGGATTGTGGAAATTCTAAATGGATATTTAATAAATTTTGATTTTTATCATATTTATAATAAAATATAATAATTAATAACATTTAAATTATAAAATACAATGGCAGTTTTAGATCCTCAAGAAATATTCTACACTTCTTTCGAGCCAAAACAAAAAAATCGATTCATTGTTTATATGGATGGAATTCCCTCATATATGATTAAATCAATGAGTGGAATATCTTTGACACAAGGTGAAGTAGAACTTAATCACATCAATGTTCAACGTTTTGTTAAAGGAAAAACCAAATGGGATACAATTGATATGACTTTATTTGATCCAATTACACCTTCCGGAACTAACGCTGTAATGGAATGGATACGTTTAGGTCATGAATCAGTAACTGGACGCGATGGATATAGTGATTTCTATAAAAAAGATATCACATTAAACGTAGTAGGACCAGTAGGTGATATAGTTAGTGAGACTATCATAAAAGGTGCTTTTATTACTAAAATGGATTTAGGTGATTATAACTGGGATACTGAAAATGCTGCTCAAGAAATTAAACTCACAATCAGACCTGATTATTGTGTAGTCAATTTCTAGAATATTAGAATAGACTTGGAAATTTATAGCTCTTTGCGTATATTATCGCAAAGGGCTTTTTCTGCTCATATGTATAATCGATAACTGATACACCAACAGGAATATGGGAATATATCAACCAAGTCAAGAAGAAATAATTAGTAAATTTAAAAATTTTTACCCACAATATAATTATGATAAAGTTAATTATATAAATTCTAACAAAGCTATAATAATAACATGTCCAGAACATGGAGATTTTACTACTTATACTTATAAAGCTTTTAAAAATAATCTTCCAATATGTCCAAAATGTAGAAAACAACAAGTAAATATAAGAGTAAACAACACAGAAACCTTCATTCAGAAATCTAAAATCATATTTGGTGATTTTTATTTGTATCATAAAAGTGCTTATATTAAAAATAATTTACCTATAACAATAACATGTCCTAAACATGGAGATTTTGAAATTTTAGTAGATGATCATTTATCTTCACAAAGAGGATGTCCAAAATGTGCTTCTGAAGGTAAAAAATTAGGATATGAATTGTTTATAGAAAAAGCTAACAAAAAACATAATTATAAATATAAATATCCAAAATTTAATTATATTGATTCATCTCAATTTATAAATATAGAATGTCCTCAACATGGTATATTCAATCAGAAAATATCAACTCATTTAATAGGACATGGATGCCCTCATTGTAGATCAAACACAACAGAAGAATTTGTAGAAAAAGCCAATAAAATACATAATAATCAATACTTATATGATAAAACTATATATCATAACAATACAACCGATATAATAATAACATGTCCAGAACATGGAGATTTTATAACAAAACCAGCATATCATTTGTATAAATTTGGATGTCCAATATGTTCCAAAAACAAATATAATGAAATTTATTTAAAAAAATTCATAGAAAAGTGTACTAGTATCCATAATGGTAAATATGATTATAGTAAAAGTGAATATGAAGGGAATACATTTAGAACAACAATTATATGTCCTGAACATGGAGAATTTAAACAATCTATTGCAGAACATTTAAGAGGATCAGGTTGTCCTAAATGCGCTATTCAAGTTCAATCATATAGTTCATCATATGAGAAAGAAATCATGGATTATTTAAAAGAACACATATCAGAAAATGAAATATATCCATCATATAGAATAAAAAAAGAAATAGATATATATCTTCCTAATTATGAAATAGGTATCGAATTTAATGGAGTATATTGGCATTCCCATTTATTGAAAAAACCCACATATCATAAAGAAAAATCAGATTATTTCAAAGAATTAGGTATAAACATATTTCATATATGGGAATATCAATGGACTAATCCTATTAAAAAAGAAATAATAAAATCAATGATATTAAATAAAATAGGTAAGATTCCTAATAGAATATATGCTAGGAAATGTATTATTAAAAAACTATCAAGTTCTGATTATAAAGAATTTTGTAATTCTAATCATATACAAGGACATTCACCTGCTCAGATTAAATTGGGGTTATATTATCATGATGAATTAATATCATGTATGAGTTTTGGGAAATTAAGAATGAATTTAGGAAATAAAATTAAAAAAGAAAATGAATGGGAATTAGTGAGGTTTTGTAATAAATTAAATACAAGTGTAGTAGGAGGTGCCAGTAAATTGTTCCAACATTTTGAAAAAAACTATTTACCAATTAAATTAATTAGTTATGCTGATAATGATTATTCTCAAGGTAACTTATATAACATTTTGGGTTTTACAGATAGAGGGATAACTAATATTTCATATTCATATTATAATCCTAAAGAAGATTCTATTAAAAATAGATTTTGCTATAGGAAATCAGAATTAATAAAATTGGGTTATCCATCCGAAATGACTGAATTTGAAATTACGCATAAAATGGGTTTATATAGACTTCACAATTCAGGTATAAGAAAATTCGAGAAAAATTATCCTTTATCATATGTATAATATATAAATATATAATAAAATAAAACAAATTTATGTCAGAAAACCGATTCCCTACAGAAACCGTCGAACTTCCATCAAAAGGTTTACTTTATCCATCAACAAATCCCTTATCTTCTGGACAAGTAGAAATGTATTATATGAGCGCGTCCAGTGAAGATATACTTACAAACCAATCCTATATTCAAAAAGGAACAGTTCTTGATAAACTACTTGAATCACTCATTGTCAATAAAGATATCAAAGTAAAAGATATTATTGTGGGTGATAAAAATGCATTACTTATAGCAGCACGAATTTTAGGGTATGGTAAAAATTATACTTTTATTTATAAAGGAGAAGAACAAACTATTGATTTATCTGTTTTGGATAATAAAGAATTTGATGAATCTTTAATTACTAAAGGAATTAATTCATTTAATTTCACATTACCTAATTCAGGTACTGAAATAACATTCAAAATATTAACAGGAGAAGACGAATCAAATATTGATAGAGAATTAGAAGGTTTAAAGAAAATCAATAAAAATCTAGTTCCTGAATTAACTACTCGTCTCAAATATATCATCACATCAGTGAATGGAAGTAATGAGAAAAAGGATATACGAGAATTTGTTGATAAATATTTATTGGCTTCTGATTCACGTGAATTACGTAATTATATTAAAAAAATTCAACCTGATGTAGATATGAAAATTACTTTAGACAGTGGAGAGGAGGCCACTTTACCAATAGCATTAAATTTCTTCTGGCCCGATACGAATTAACAATATAATACTATATGGGTAAAAAGAATCATATTATAGGTATATATAAAATAATTAATCCTAAGGGAAAAATTTATATAGGTCAAAGTATAAATATTACTCATAGAGTAAATAGTTATATACATAATAGATGCAAAGGTCAACCAAAACTTCATAATTCTATAGCTAAATATGGTTGGAATAATCATCTGTTTGAAATAATTGAAGAATGCCCTGCTGATATATTAGATGGACGAGAAATTTATTGGGGAATGTTTTATGAAACTTTAGGTGAAAATGGATTGAATTGTAAATTAGGAAGTGGTAATGGTTATATGAGTGAAGAAACTAAACAAAAAATTAGCAAAGGAAATCTAGGTAAAGAAAAAACACAACAACATAAAGATAATATAAAACAAGCTAGACAAGGGATGAGATTTACTCAAGAACATAAAGATAATATGAGTAATAGTAGAGTTAGATATCCTGTATTGTGTATAGAAACTGATACGGTTTATAAGAGTGCTAATCAAGCTTCAAAAGATTTAAATGTATTTCCATGTGAAATAATAAATGTATGTAAAGGTAAACATAAACAAACAAAAGGTTATACATTCAAATTTGCATAAAATCATGGAAGTTAGTAAAAAAATTAGGAGTCAGTTAGCCTTTTTTAATATAACCCCTGAAACAGCCCCACAAATACGTTATAATTTATTTGACTTAATTGATGAAATAGTTTCTGCTAGTGAAGGCGCATATAAATGGAATGATATATATTATATGCCTATCTGGTTAAGAAAATTTACATTCAATAAATTGAAAGATAGAATTGAAAAACGTAACGCTCAGAAAAATCCTCAAAAACAAAATCAAAACATTTTAATAAGTCCTGATGGAACTATTAATAAACAAGCTTTCCAAGAAGCAAATAAAAATATGACCGGTAAAACCAGCTATAAATAAAATGGATGGTTTTTCATATTTATAATAAAATATATTTAGATGGCTGATTCTATTAGAGATATAAATAAAGAGATAAAATCTTTACAAGAACAATTGGGGCAAACTCCAAATGCCAAATTTTTGAAGAAAGATATAGAAGATGCCAAAAGTGTACTCCAAGATTTAAGAAATGAATGGGCTTATGTAAATAGTGATTTAAAAAGTATTCATGATTCTCTTAGGGAAAGTTTAGGTTTCATAAGTAGTCAAAATTATGAATTAAATCAAATGAAATCCTCTATGAAGGGGATAGCAGGTCTTGCTGATAAATTAAACGATTATAGAAAAGGAGATGTAGATTTAGGTAAAAAGGAAATTGAATTTTTAGGTAAAAAAGCTAAAAAACAATTTGAAAGTCTCCAAATCAGTATAAATAGTGGAACACTTAATAAAACCCAATTGAAGGAAGCCCAAGAAGCTCTTAGACTTCAAGGTGCATTTAATGATAGACTAAAAGAAACATTAGATTTACATAACTCAATAACAAAAAATACAGGTGTTGAATTATTTAGTGGTATTTCAGATATTGTAAATTCATTACCTGGTTTAAGAAAATTAGGTGAACCTTTCCAAGATGCTGCAAAAGCAGCAAAAGAAGCGGCTCGTATCAAAGCTTTAAATATAGCAGCAGGAGGTACAGGTGCTGGTCTTCCTACAGCTTTTTCTGCAGGTATAAAATCATTAGGTCCATCCTTAATGAAAAATTTTGGTCCATTATTTATTATTGAACAATTCATTGAAGGATTAAATAAAGCAGACAAAGAAACAACAGAATTGAAAAAATCAATGGCTCTTAATACAATAGAGTCAATGAAATTTAGAACAAATTTAGCGTTTGCTGCTGCTTCTTCTGGAAATATAAATGTAACTACTTCAAAATTATTAGAAACGTTTTCCTCTATTAATAAACAATTTGGTTTTATATCAAATTTCTCTGATAATACATTAATTACATTAACAAAATTAACTCAAGTTGTAGGAATAGGAGCTGATTCAGCAAACAATTTAGCTGCTGCTTCCAAAATAAATGGATTAAATTTTGAAAATTCATATAAAAATACATTGTCTACTAGTTATGAAATGCAACGTCAAGCTGGTATACAATTTGATTTAAGAGAAATATTAACAGAATCTGGTAAAATAACAGGACAAATACGCGCTAATTTAGGTGCTAACCCTCCTAAATTGGCAGAAGCAGTTACTCAATCAAAATTATTTGGTGCTTCTTTGCAGGAAGTTGCCGCGACTGCTTCTTCATTTTTAGATTTTGAATCATCAATAAGCGATCAATTACAAGCAGAATTATTACTCGGAAAAAACATAAATATAGAAAGAGCTAGAGCAGCTGCTCTAAATGGTGATCAAGTTACCTTAGCAAAAGAATTACGAAAAGAAGCAGGAACATTTGCTGATTTTTCCAAAATGAATGTGATTCAACAACAAGCTTTATCAAAAGCGTTAGGTATGTCATCTGACCAATTGGCAAATATATTATTCCAACAAGATTTACAAAATAAATCGAGAAGAGAATTAGTTGCATTGGGTGGTGAAGATTTAGTTAATAGACTTGAATCGCAAACATTAGCGGATAAATTCAATGCTACAATGGATAAACTTAAGGGAATATTCACTGATGTTGCAACAGCTTTTATGCCTGTGTTAGGTATTTTGGGAGCAGTTTTAAGTTTAGTAGGTTTAATTATAGGAGCTGTTGGTGATTTAATCAATCTTTTAGGGGGAAACACAAGTTTTACAGGAATTAAAAAAGGGTGGGAAGGGTTTACAGCAGCATCTAATTTAGCTTTTGGGGTAGGCGATGTTATTTCTCCAGCAAGTGGTCAAACACAAATTTCTACTAAAGAAGGTGGATTATTTAATTTATCAAAAAATGATGATGTAATTGCTACTCCAGGTTTAGTAAATAAAATTAATCAATCATCAAATAATACATCACAAAATATAACACAAGTTAACATGTCAGAAACAAACATGTTACTTAGACAAATATTGACTAAACAAGGTACTGTTAAAATTGATAACACACAAATAGGTACTGCATTTGCAATGAATACTTACGAAATACAATAAATATTTAAATAATTAAATAAAATGGGAATATTAAATAAATTACAAACAACAGGTTCACCTTATTCGAAAAATAATGGTGCTACTCCTTCAGTTCCAGATTTAGCAGGATCAAAATTACATAATGAATATTCTATTAATGGAAATCCTTCTTTAAAAGGATATCCTAAACCATCTTCTTTAGATTTAGATGGAAAAACACCCGACAAATATTTAGATCAAAAATTTGATTAATGTCAATTGTAACCCAAATCAATAATACTAAATTCCGTTCTCTCAAATACGGAAATGATAGGTTAAATGGAGGTAGTAGTAATCAACCTTACATACAAACCCCTATACTTGAAAAATCTCCTGGTACAGGAGGTCCAGATTTTCTATTAAGAGGTGGGTTATTGATTCCTGATCGAACATTAAAAGATGTATCAAGAATTACTCAAATGTTTTTTGATACAAGATCTCCTAATGGGTTGTTATTTACTGCTAAACAGAATATATTATCTTTAACAGAAGTTAATACAAAAGCAGAGCAAGGTGATATTCTAAATACATTTTCTAATATAAATAGTAAAATATATTCTCCAACAAGTACTATTGCACAAGTTGCTATTACTGCTGAAGGAGGACATATTTCTAAACAAGGTTTAGTTCCTGAAAACATATTATCTTTATTAAGTGATTCTATTGGAGGAAGTCATAAGCGATTAGAAAATTTATATAATAATCATATTGCACAATCTTCTTTTTTAGCTCCTGTTTTATCAACAGATATTCTATATTCATATTCAGGTGGACCAGGAAGTATAGGAGGAATAGGAAGAACAAATATATTATTATCTTCCGATAGAACTGGATTGAATAACCCAAATATAAAAGTACCTATTAGTGATGTTTTAAAAACTAATTCTATAACTCTTTCAACGGATGACCGTTCATATAGAACAGGAGTTACTAGATATTATAATACTCTTACTAATAATAAATTTTTTAATGATTTAAAATCATCATTTAATGAAGTAACAGGGAAATCAATTTTTAAAACAAAACCTTCACCAGGCGATGTTTTAAATCTAACAGGATCATTATCATATACTCAGATTTCAGAATATTCATCGTCAAAAGATAATCCATCTGTTGGAGATGATTTCAGAACCCAATTAACAAGTTCTGTTCTATATTCAAAAAGTTTAAATTATAAAAATGGTAATTATGAAAAAAGAACTAATTATAATCCGAGACCTAAATCAACAGTTGATTATTCATTAACTGGTTCTATTCCATATGATAAAATAAATGCATCTGGGCTATATTATAGTTCATTACATGATTCTACTGGAGATTTTAATGATTTAGTTAAATTTAGAATTGCTGTAGTAGACAATGATAATCCCGATAAAGCAACATATATGCATTTCAGAGCATACATAGACTCATTTAGTGATTCATATAATTCTGACTGGAATTCATTGAATTATGTTGGAAGAGGTGAAAAATTTTATAGATATCAAGGATTTAATAGAGAGGTATCACTTTCATGGACTGTCGCTGCTCAATCAAAAGCAGAATTAATTCCTATGTATCATAAATTAAATTACTTAGCATCAAGTTTTACTCCTAATTATTCAAAAAATGGATACATGAGAGGAAATTTGGTTAAATTAACTATAGGTGGTTATTTATATGAACAACCAGGAATAATTACATCAATGACTCTAGATATCCCACAAGAATCCACATGGGAAATAGGTATTGGAACAGATCAACCAGAAGATAGTAGTGTAAAAGAACTTCCACACATAATAAGAGTAACTGGTGTTAAATTTATTCCAATACATACTTTCACCCCACAATTATTTGATAAAAACACTTTAGAACAAAGATACATAGCATTATCAAATGGATTTGGAAAAGAAAAAAATAATTACTCAGATAATACGCAATTATATCAATGAACCGTTACCAAAATATAACTACATTATCGACAGAAAAAGGTAAAAGGTACTATAAATCTGTGAAATATCCTGAAATTCCTTTGGATATTAATGATATTTATGTATATTCTACTATAGGAGATAGATTTGAAACAATTGCATTGGACTATTATAATGATAAATCATTGTGGTGGATAGTGTCAATTGCTAATTCTTCATTAAAACAAAATTCATACTTTATTCCAGTAGGGACTCAATTAAGAATTCCACAAAATATAAGTAGTATAATTAGTCAATTCAATCGACTAAATCAATTATGACAGGAAACATAATAGGAGAAGAATTTAAGGAATATGTTCTAGAACAAATACAAGCCAGACAAAAAATATATGGGTCTGGCTTAAATTCTAGTAGAACACCTGAACAAATAAACTATCTGAACAATAGAAATGTTTGGATAAAAATGGCTTCTTCTGTTAAAGTAGAAGACGATATACGAATCACAAATTTAAATATACCACAAACAAATGTTAATTCATTTAAGGGAAATAATTTAGCACAAAAAGCTATCTTATTTAATACTGTCTCTGAATTATCATATGATAATAAACAAAACCCATCATATATTCTTCGTCAAGGAATAGCTACTAATAATTCATTATGGAATAATTCAACATACGGGCTAGGTGGTGCAGATTTTGGATTGCAACCCCCTCCAGGTATATTATCAGCAGAAGTAAATACTATTAATAGAGGTTCTATACGTAAAACAACTGTTAAATTAAAAGTATATAATAAGTTTCAATTTGAGTTGATAGAGTTATTATATTTACGTATAGGTTTTACTATGATGCTTGAATGGGGATGGGATAAATATGTTAATAATAAAACTAATAAAGTTGAATCAGTAGGAAATTCATTAATAGAAGAATTTTGGTTTAATCAACAAAATGATAATTCCACCCAATTACAAGTTCTCAAACAAATAGAATTATTTCGCGAAAGATATCAAGGGAACTATGATGGTTTTTTTGGTAAAGTATCAAATTATAATTGGACCCTTTCTTCTGATGGAAGTTATGATATATCTATTGATTTAATTTCTTTAGGGGATGTAATAGAATCATTACAAGTAAGAATATCTGCTACTTCAAATTTCATTACAACAGAAGATCAAGACAAACCGTTATTGTCTTCTATGGGGCAAACAACTATAGAACAGTGGTTGTATAAGGCATTAAATAACAAGAAATTTAAGGATGGATCTGACTATATATTATTAGGTGGGGTAAATCCTACTAATAAATATAAAGCAAGTTATAAGTGGGGAAATAATTCTAGTACAATAGGCGAATATGATTCTGATATATATAATCAAGATATATATCATCATATGGATCCAAAATACAAATATTATGTTTCATTTGGCGAATTTATCAATCAATTAGAACAATTATGCATTCCTAAAATTGAAAATGGAACTAGTTCTGAACCCCAATTATATTTTGATAAAGATTTAGAAAATATATTAATAAAATATTTTCCTAATCAAATTTCATTGGATCCGCGTGTATGTTTAATTAAACCATACCTATTTCCTAGTGATTTTTCTGATGTGTTTCCCAATACTGATAATCTAAAAAATTATATATCACCTAATTATAAAATATTATTAGGTCAGTTGATGAATTTATATTTAAATTTTGATTTCATTATTCAGACTCTTAAATCAAATATTGATAAAGAAGGTAAATTATCATTATTTAAATTTCTTGAAAATATATGTGAAGGTGTAAATATTTCTTTAGGTAATGTAAATAAAATTCAACCTATTATTAAAGAAGAAAATATAATAACATTTATTGATCAATCATTACAATCCTCTCCTTCAATAAATAAAAGCAAAACGGATACTGCTGTTATCGAGGTATATGGATATAATAGAAAAGATGGTACTTCTAATTTTGTTAAAGATATTAAATTCCAGACAAAACTAACAAAAGAAACGGCAGCAATGATAAGTATCGGCGCTACGGCAAGTGGGGATGAAACTTCTATTAAAAATGGTGATGCTACTGCATTTTCTAAATGGAATGAAGGATTAATCGATAGATTTTGCCAAAAAATAACAGACCCTTCAGAAGAATCTAAACAACAACAAAACACTACTCAAGAAATAAAAAGATGGACTGTTGTGTGGCCTGCTTCAAGATTACAAGAATTATATCCTGATGTGATACAAAAATATTTTCCTGGAACTATATTAACTTCTACTCAATCGAGTGATATAATGTTATTAATTAATAATTATATTGATAATCAGAGTTTATTACTTCAAACTCCAAAAAATAATCAAGAATCAGCTGCACAAGAAATAGCAGGAAGAGAAATCGATAGAAGAAGCAAAATAGTAATTAATCCTACAGAAGAAAATTTTAAATCAGATCCTATTACTGGTTATTTAGCATATATTGTGGATTCATTTGGAGGAGACACTAATTTAAAAATAAATGATGGAGAAGGTTCCAAACCATATCATGTAGATTCATCAAAATCTAATTATTATAATTATAATCCTCAATTTATTGAGATGGGAAAATCATTGTATAAAGCATATATAACAAAAAAATCATTACAAATATATAATTCAACTAAAAAACAATCCTCTCAAATAGGTTTCCTTCCATTAGAATTTGATTTAACTGTAGAAGGTATATCAGGAATGAAAATATATAATAAATTAAACATATCACAAAATTTTCTTCCTAGCAATTATCCTAAAACGTTTGATTTTTTAGTAACAAAACTAAACCATAAAATAGAATTATCTGGATGGAATACTGAAATAGGTACATTATCTACTTCAAATATAGATGATATAGAAGATCAAATAAATAATTATGTACCTCCTGTTGTTCAACAATCTCAATCAATGGAGAAAGTTGTTCCATATTCTGATAATCAAAAACGAGTTGCTCATTTATTGAAACTAAAAGGCCTTTCTATTGAACAAGTATCAGGTATTATGGGTAATATACAACAAGAAAGTAGATTTAATCCATTAGAGGCATCAAATAAAGTAGCAGCAGGTCTTATTCAATGGGAAGCTATATGGTATGGAGGTAAAACTAAAACTACTACTGGAGTATTTGAAAGAATAGGTAAAACAATTGATTCTCAAATAACATTTTTAACAAATGGATCAACAGATCGCTATTCTCAATGGGTTCGTTCAAGTAATTCATCAAAAACACCTGAAGAAACAGCTATATCGTTTTGTAATATTGTTGAAAGAGCTGGTATACCTTTTATGACAAATAGAACAGGATATGCAAGGTATTTTTATAATCAATTAAATAAAGAAGATAGTAAATTAAATTGGAAATTATTATAAAATGAAGTATTATCCAAAATCGCAAATAAAAACTGGTTTATTTACTAAAGGGAATGAATTCGTTTATTCCCAAACAAACCAACCTTATAAAGGATATTATTGGGCGACTTCAACAGGAGAATATTATACTGGAAAAAATCCTGATGAGAGACCTTCCTCTTTAATAATTCCTATTACTCAAACTAATTCGAATACATTACTTCCTGATAATAGTATTGTAAAAAATAATGAAATAAATTCATATTATATAATAGATCCAGTATATAATTCGATAAAAAATAAATCAAATTCTATATATGCTCCTTCTTATCCAACACAATATAATCCATCTCCTACACAAGAAGATTATACAAATGGGTATTTTACAAGATATTTCGCTAAGAAGAATAATACTTCAAAGTATATAGAAATATCTCAAAAAGAATATACATTGTACAGTATGTCTTCCCCAACTGTACAATCAGAATTATATTCAGTTGTAAATATAAAATGGTATATTACTGGGCAGAATGCTTATGTAGATAATCAATCATCTGTTATTCAAATAGAAAATTCAATAGGATGGTATGGTTTCACACAGTATTTTAAAGAAAAATTTGATAAATTTGTAAAATAATTTGGCTCTCTAAATTATTCTTCGTATATTTATAATATATAATTAAATAGGAAATTAATAAACAATGAAAAAACAACTTATTACAGAAGCAGAAAAACAAAGAATGCAAAAATTGGCCGGAATAATTAACGAAGAACAAACTATCCAACCAATTCCCGAAGAAATTGAAGAATATATTATATCATTGTTTGATATGAGTATTTCTGATGAAGAAGAAGATGGCGAACCATTCAAAGAAATTTTTGATAAAGAAGGATTTGGCGATGAAGATGGTTTTGAACCCACTTATAATTTTATTAAGTCACAAGGAGGTTCAATAACCATTGAAGGAAATCCGGATATAACTGCTAAAGCATTAGAAGATGGAAGTATTGAATTGAGTGGAATACATTCTTTAGATTAATTAATTTCAATAAATCTTTATAATAAATAATTTGGCTCCTCAACGGAGCCTTTTTATATTTATTAAATAAAATAATATAATACATAATTTCATCATATTTATAATATATAACTAAATATTATTAAATATGAAAAAATGTAACACATGTAAAATTGAAAAACCTTTTGAGGATTTCTATAAAAGTAAACATTCAAAAGATGGTCATCAAGGAAAATGTAAACAATGCGATTTATTAAATGCTAAAGAATTTAAAAAGAAAAATCCTAATTACAACAGCACATATTTTAAGAATAATAAAGATAGATTTTATAAATGGATATATGATCGTAGAGATGAAAATAGAGATGAATTTAATGAATATATGAGAGAATATAGGAAAGAAAATCTTATTCATATTAGAGAATATCAAAATATATGGATGAAAAACAAATATAATACTGATATTAATTATAAATTAAAAATAAATGTTAAAGGGAGGATTGTATTTTCTCTAAAAAAAGATAATCTAAAGAAAGGAGAAAAAATAACTGAATATTTAGGTTGTTCTATTGAAAATTATAAAATTTATCTCGAACAACAATTCCTTCCAGAAATGAACTGGGAAAATCACGGAACTATTTGGGAAATTGATCATATTATTCCAATCGCTTTTTTCGATTTATTAATAAGAGAAGAACAAAAGAAATGTTTTCATTATTCAAATACACAACCACTTTTCAAAACAACAGAAATAGCTAAATCATTTGGATATGATGACCATATAGGTAATAGAAATAAAGGATATAAATAAATTAAAATAAAAGTTTTGTATTATTTAATAGAATCAATAGAGCAGCTCGAACAATTCTATAGACACAACTATAAAGAAGTGTTTATGGAGATAATTCCGTTCAACAATCATGTTCATCCCACACAAAATGATATATCGCTTATTTATGTAAGACCTTGCGAAGAAACCAAAGGTTTTATGTTATGCATACAACATAGTGAAACGCTATCGATCGCGCTAAATCTCGCATTGAAAGCGCTAAAAACGTATGATAAAATATATGTTAGAGATAAGAAAGAGGCACTTCATTATTTATCATTAAAAAATTTGTGGGATATAAATATTTCTCCAAAACCAATACAATTATCGGCAACAATTGCTCACGATATTTTTTATAAGAAACACGGAAATTTACCTGATATTAATAAAATTATTCCAATATCAAAACATTATGAGGTTTGTGAAAAATTATATGAAGATTTAAAAAATAACATAAAAGAAGAATATACAAAGTATGAACAATTTTTTAACAGTAAAGTCGCAGTGGTTTTCAGCGCCATCGAGCGAAGTGGTTTACGAGTACAACCAGAATTGTTTGGAAAATACTTCCATGATATTGATGGAGAATATACCTTCACTCAATTCAACCTTAAAACTACAACTACAAGACCAGCAAACAAATTTGGAGGAGTAAATTATGCTGCTTTAAATAAAGAAAATGGTTGTCGCGCTTCATTTATACCTAGTAATGATTTGTTGGTAGAAATGGATATTTCTGCATATCATCCAACTATTTTAAGTAGCTTAATTGGTTATCATTTTGAAGGTGATATTCATCAACAATTAGCCGATTTGTATGGAGTTTCTTATGAAGAAGGTAAACAAATCACATTTCGACAATTGTATGGGGGTGTTTATAAACAATATAAACATTTAGAATTCTTCTTTAAAGTAGAGAAATATGTAGAAGAGTTATGGCAAAAATTCAATAAAGAAGGCTACATAGAATGTCCTATCTCTCATTATATATTCCAGAAGGATGAACTAGAAGACATGAATCCACAAAAATTATCAAATTATTTACTACAGGCATTAGAATCTTCATTAAATACTTTAATTTTATGGGAAATATTTAAAATATTAATAAATAGAAATACAAAATTAATTCATTATGTTTATGATTCGTTTTTATTTGATTTTGATGAGGATGAAATAGAAATTTTTAATAATATAGAAAAAATATTTGAAAATTATAATCTAAAAATTAAGGTAAAAAGAGGAAAAAATTATCAAGATATGAAATAGAATATGCAAAATGTAGAAACCATCATATTTATAATAAACAAATAATTTATAATATGAAAAAATGTAATAATCCTAATTGCTCTCATGGTGGTATTCTTATATCCTTAGAAAATTTTAGTAAAAACCGAAATAATAAAGATGGTTTATCCAATAGATGTAAAGATTGTGTGAAGAAAAGTGTTAAAATATCTATGTTGAAGAGAGAAGAATATTATAAAGAAGAATGTAATAAGGGTTATAAGAAATGGAAAATGGAAAATCCAGAAAGATATAAAGAGCAAAGAATAAAAGTAAATATAGAATATCAAGAAAGTGGTTATTGGATAAATTACTATCAGGAAAATAAAGAAAAGGCATTTGAATATGCTAAAAGACCCGAAGTAGTTGAGAGAAGAAAAATTAGATGGAAATGGAGATACGACAATGATGTAGATTTTCGTGTAAAAACAATAATGAGAGCTAATTTTGCCTTGTTTTTTAAAGATAGGGGGGTTAATAAAAACTTATGTTTTTCAAAAGTAGTAAATTACTCGTTTGATGAATTAGAAAAACATTTAGAATTTAATTTTAGAAAAGGGATGACTTGGGAAAATATTGGGGATAAATGGGAAATTCATCATATAAAACCATTAAATCTTTATGACCCCAAAATATTAGCAGATATAAAAGAATGTTGGAGTTTAAATAATTTGATTCCTATATGGAAAACAACCGAAATATCAATAGAAATGGGTGATTATATTAAAGGAAATAGAGATATTTTAAAACAAGAGGTTTATGATCCTAGATTATATCCTCAAAAATAAATTAAATTATACTTGATTTTATAAAACATATTTTATATATTAATACAATAAATAATTAAATAAAGTTATGCACGAACAATTAATTAGTTTTGAAACTGCTAAACTAGCAAAAGAAAAAGAATTCAATGAATATTGCAAGTATTTTTACACTGAAGAAAGTGGATTATGTGTTATTGATGATTTTGATGGTGACATTTTAACTATGTTAAATGATGATTTAACTATAAAAGAAACTCATTATGATTGTAATGGATATTTTTGGTATAATGAATTAGAGGATGGTACTTTTGAACATTACGAACCTGTTAAATACATTGCTCCAACTCAATCACTTCTCCAAAAATGGTTGAGAGAAGAATATAAAATAGATATTGTAATAGGAAGTAATTATATTGGATATAATATAATTTTATGGAATAGAAATACAAATAAAAACATTAAAATTGAACAAAATCTATTTCAATATTATGAAGAAGCACTAGAACAAGGTCTACAAGAAGCACTTAAATTAATAAAATAAAAAATTAAAGTTATGTTATTACAAGAAGAAACTGAAGAGGTTGATATTTATAACGGAATTAATCAATATGATTTTCCATTAATAAATAAAAATATGATAAATAACCGTTTACTGTGTACATTTGTTGAACCAGACAATGTTGATAAATTAGTAGAAGAATTAAGATCTCGTTATACAATTTTGTATAATAAAATGTTCGTTTTAGAAGTTGAAAACAAGCAAGAAAATATAATAACGTATAATATTGATCATGGAAATGTGACCTCTATTATAGAAAATACTATTCTTGTACATAGGAATAAGTCTTTTAATGTTTTGTATTCTTTGAATTCATTAAATGAATTAATTAAGAAACTTAACCATGGTATTTTAGATACTCATTATCCTATCAATTGGCAAGACTATAGAAATAGTATTCTATTAACACAGAAAGGTGAACTTCATCAATTACACACAAAAATTAAAGATATTATAGAGGTATAAAATGGAAGAATTCTTTGAAAAATTTAGAAAAAAAGCATTAATAATAAAAGAACAATACCCTTCATTTAGAATGTGGGATGATGGTTCTGCTATTATATTATATCAAGGAATTCAAGAACATCAATTAATAAAAGAATTTTTATATACTATTAATCCCGATAAAGTAATTAACATAATTAATAAAAGATTTGGAAATGAAATAAAATTAATTCATAAACAAGATGTAAAAAATAGTAAATTTATTTTGATTATTATTGAAAATCCTTCTCAAGAATTAATTGAAAAAATAAATAAAAAATTAGATTCTTTGGGATATTTTAATGCCAACAAATCAGATAAATTACCTAATAATATATTAGAAAAAACTACTATTACTTTACAATTTGAACCTAAATATGATATTCAAATTAATCCACAACCCTTCACTTATCATTTGACTCCTGATTTTAATTGGAAAAAAATCCGTACACTTGGTTTAACTCCAAAGACACAAGAAAAAATATCTAAACATCCTGGAAGAGTATATTTAGTTGACAAAATAAATGAAGATGATATTGAAGAATTAGCCATAACTTTGTGGGAAAATAATAAAAGTAGAAATATTATTAGAAATATGGAATTACTTAAAATAGATATGAGTAAATTAAAAGATAATAAATTTTTTGAAGATCCCAAATTT
>JAEHJW020002588.1_pt1 | contig 31492 bp, 41 predicted proteins | sample 9271431 | NCBI WGS metagenome assembly JAEHJW02 | reverse complement strand
GGAAGCCGTGATCGCGCCATTGGAAAGAGGCACGACGCCGAAGTGGCTGGCGAGCGACGCGTTCGAGGCCGAGCGCGCGGTGTTGGCCCCTCCCGCAAACTGAAGGGTGCCGTCGGCCTGCCGAAGGTAGGGGTAGAAGTAGTAGGTGGTGGAGGCGCTGAGGCTCGTGAAGTCCTGACTCCCTGAACTCACGGACTGCGTCGTGCCGTCCGCCCAGTACACCGTGAAAGCATCCCAGCTTAGCGTGATCGAGCTGGTGGTCGACGTGTATGAGAAAGACGCCGTGCTTGACTGCGGGGGAACAGACCCGCGATAGAGAAAGCCAGAGGACGTGCCGCGCCCGGGGGTGAGAGACTGGAAAATGGAAAAGTAGTCCGCCGCGTTGCTCAGAATCTCCCCCTCGAACACAAACACGTCTTGGATGAGGACGGCGTTCGAGGTGAAACCGGAACTGAACCCCGTATAGCCATCACCGGCAGCGCCACCGAGGGTGTAGTACATGGGCGACGGTGTGACAAGGCTGCCAGAGATGCTTTGGGCGGCCACGTCGACGCCATCGACGAAAAGGTGGATGGTGGTATATCCGTTCGAAGAGTTATAGAGAATCTCCATGAGCAGGAGATGCGGGTCTCGGAAAGTGTAGGTGAGGGGAGAATCAATAATGAGGGTGCCCCCGCTCGTATCTACCGCTGCATGGGCGTAGCCGTCGGGAGTCATCCAGAGCAGAGGTGCAGAGGTCGTCGGGGAGGTGGTGTCGGTGTTTTGCCAGCCGACCACTACCAGCGGGCCGGAGGGCGTGTCCGCCGCAGGGCTTGCGATCACGCCGCCGAAGACATACGCACTAAGCCCCGTGGTCCCCGAGGCGTACTGCGCGCCGTTGGTCTCAAACTCCATCGTGGGTTGCGCGTCGCCCGGTGCCAGCCGCCCGGAGAGACCGGTCACGTCGACGGACGAAACAGAACCGGTGGAGATGGCTTGAAGAGCGCTCGCGCTGGATCCGAGATCCGTGGTGTAGCTTTGAGGCCCCGAGATCGGCCAGTAGTGCGTGGGGCTGAGCGACAGGATGGTCGCCATCGCGGGACGGAGCGGGAGGTTGGACGAGAGCACCGAGGCCAGCGTGCGGGCGTAGGTGGTGCCGTCCGGTACTTTGTCCAGCGTCGGCAGAAAGTTCTGGTTCGAATCAAGGACGTGAACGCCACCGTGATAGACGTCTCCTGAATCCAGAAACAAATGAAAACTTCCTCCCGGGCCACCAGCGCGTCCCGTCCCACCCGGAGACGAACCTGTATTGTTCGGGTCAAGATCAAATGTCCATATCACTGTGCCAGCCGTGGCAGGCAACCCCGCTTGAGCCGAAGCTTGATTCCATTTCGCCGTAATCGGAGCGACGGAAACCTGAATGTCGAGCGTATCGGAACTCGGGTTGTTCACGTAAATGTCAAAAGCCAGCTCGTTCCCGCTGCCAGCTCCCGATCGCAGACGGCATTCCGTTATTGCAATGCCGTTTGACAACTGTAAGATTTCGATTTCTGGTTGGTGAGCAATCGCGTCGCTGCCGATCTTCAACGACAAAGACCCTTGCGTCCCACCGCTCGCGACTGTCACGTTGCAGCTGAACCCGCAAGCGTACGAAAGGAAGAACGCATTGTCGGACAACGCAACTTCGAACCACCCGGACGTCGATGTCGTGAACGATGCCGTCGTCCCGATAACATCGGGGAGTTGTCCAGTGCTCGGGACGGTTTTGCCCTGCGAATTGAGAACCGCCGTGTACGGCGACCAAAGATAGAATCGATTCCTCGAACGCAAGCGATAGTAATACAGCGCTCCGTCGGTGAAATGATGAGTCACGGATTCGGATGTGCTGCCGACTTCGAACAGGATGGTGAAATTCGTCCCGTCCGTCGAATATTCGACCGACGTCGCATCGATCGCCAACGGAACTTGGTTCGTCCATGTGATATAAACGCCATCGGCGACAGGGGTGACGGCAAAATCTTCTGGCGTCGGCGGCGTGTCTGGAATCTCGACGTTTGTCCCGATCGTGTACGCATACGACGTGACAGTCGAAAGGTCTTCTGTCGCTTGACTGAAAATGTTAAAGGACTGAAACTTGAAATAAACGGTACTGCCGACGTCGTACGGGTCAATGCTGAAACGCAAGATGTTTTCGTCCAGTCGCGCAAACGGTGCTCCCGCTGCGTGTTGTGCGATTGTTGAACCGTAAGCTCCACGGCGCAAATATTCAAGAGCGTATGTCTCAGGCGAGACAAGTTCGGCCGTCTCATAAGCGATCAGTTCGTCGTCGACGATGCACAACGTTTGCAGGTTGTCGGCGTCCGATTGCGTCGAACCAATCAGTTGACCACCCGCGACAAGATTCGCCTGCGGTACGTTCACGGTGTCAGGATCGCTCCCGATAGGCAAAGCGACCGCACCCGTCGCGACCATCTTCCAGGTCACGGTCCCGTCGGTCGTCTCATCGCCAACGGTCGTCGACCACGCCGGTGGGTTGGCTCCCGAAATGCCTGTCGTCACGACTTGTTGCGTGTTCCCGTTTGAATCTTCGACCAACGCTCCTGCCGTCGAATAATCGGTACTTGGCACCCAAGCCGGAAGTGTCAATGTCCCGTAGCGCGCGCTGCGTGTCGTTGTCCCGATCCAGTTGAAATGGGTGTTGTCCGAAGACAACCAGATATGCGCTCCGCCCCAGTTGGCTGACGAACCGCCGACGGCGATCCAGACTTCATTCGTTGGGTTGACGGCGTTGCCCGGGGCGCGGAAAAAGAACGGAGTCGTCACACTTTCGGGTGGTTCAGTAACCGGCAGCAAATATCCCTGCGGAGACGAACGGCTGTTGGACGGTGCCTGCCCGGTCCCGAGGGCCAAATCCTCAGCCGTCACCGACAACAACCCACCTTCGTCTTCGTCGACTTCAACAATACGAACTGGATACTGATTCAAACCAAGCGTCTCGTCCGTCAGAGTAACGATGTCCATCGGTTCGAGCAGGCAGTATTTGTAGCTCAGCTTGAACTTGAACGTGTTTCGAACGTACAGCGCTCGTTGCAGAATCGATTGAGCGGCGAACACAGCGACGGGTGCAAGCGTGATCTGGTGAGCCGTGATCTGGTGCACAGGATACGTCGAACGCGAGTAAGCGTCGTTTTGGTCTTTGATTTCTGCGATGGCTTGCGCGTAGAAATACTCCCGGTCGTAGTATTCGAGCCGAACAGTGTTCGGAAGATCGGCCGTATCAACGCGCGTCAACGTGATAGGAACCTCGCCGGGCGAGGTCGTAATGAAATCTTCGTCCGCGAGATTGTAGATCGGCGTCATGTTCGGCGAATACGTCACGCCGTAACCGACGACCGATTCGTCCCCGTAGGGCACGATCTTCAGCGTTCCGTCCGACCAAACGGCCTCCGAGTTCGTGATTTGCAGCAAATCGTGAAGCACTTGCTCGCCCGTCGTTTGCGTAGTGTAGACCGGCGAAATGAACAATCCGTTCGCCACGCAATAATTGCTGTAAGCCGTCAAATCACCGACGTAGTTCGAAAATCCGAGACCGTATTGCGCGTTTGTCAAAATGTCCTGAATCACCGCCGCCGGGTCGCAATCGACAATATTGCCGTAACCTTTGGTGTTGTTCGGGTCCCACAACAGACGGAACTGGCATTCGAAAGTTAGATTTGGTGCCGCCGCCGATGAACCGAGGTCCAAAGCCTGAACGCCGACCAGAACGGTCGAATCATATCCGTAACTATGACCTGACGGCAAGACCGACCACGGCGATTGCCCGGGAGCTCCGTTCAGGAACGTGGCTTGCAGTTCGCCTGTGCCAGTTCCCCACGTCACCTTGCCTGTTCCTTTCCAAGTGCTGACGATATTGTTAATCGGTCCCTCACCAAGTGCAAACAGCACGTCCGCATAGTACGTGTACGATGTGACCGAAGAACCTTTGCCTCCTTTTTTCCCACCGCTCGACGTCTGGCTTTGAATGGCCGTGAAGTTGAAATAATCAATGATGTTCGCCGGAACACGTTGTTGACCGTATCCGACAATCAATGGAGCGCCAAAGTTTGACGCTTGGGTTTTGATACCACGAGCTTCCTGAGGTTGATCGGCTATGGGTGCCGATGGTTTACCGATCGACAAAAAGCTCACGGGTGCCACCTTTTCGGGCTCCAATAACCCGCCAGTCTTTCGATCATGAAATCGATTTCGCGAACTTCGACCCGTCGAGAAATCGAATAGGAATGGATCATATATCGCTTGTCGATCATTATTGCACCGTGGCTCGGACCTCGGCCGTAGCGAAAGAGGGCAACGTCCCCGGCTTCGGGAGTTTCAACGGTGATGCACCAATCAGAGATCCATGCCAAAAACCTGCTGTCGTTCCGATGCGTCATCCAATCGGGAGGATACGCTTCGGGTTCTGAAAATCGATGAATACCAGCATTTTGATAAACGGCTATCAACAACTGCGCACAATCGACTCCGACGCCCTTTTTCCGCGCGGCATGATGGTACGGCGTGCCGATCCAACTGTGCGCTTCGTCGAGCACTCGTTGACGTTCTGAGACAATGTCGACGTTCATGGTCATTGTTTCAACGTGCCTCGGCCGCTCCACGACGGAGGACTGCCACCGCCGCCGCCGGAATTCGAATTGCCAGCTCCCGCGCTTTGCGGAGCCGTTTGTCCTCCCGCGTAAATGGTGTCCGGGATCGGAACGTACGGATACCCCTTGAAATGGACGATGTTGTTAAATTTGTTTTGGCACGTGCTGGCTTGTTTGTCGCACCCGGGATAAATCGTAAACTCGTCACCTATTTCGGGACCGTTCGGTAACGGATAAACGAGCGATATTGTCCCGTTGACGTTGCTTTTTACCGAAACCCTCAGTCCATTGTTCGCTCCGCTTGTGAACTGGATCATACCGTTGTTGAAATATCCGCTCGGTTGCGTCAGCGTTGTCGAAAGCTGCAACACGGAGGACGCGGCATTCACGGACCCGGTCACCGCGAAGTTGGACGCCGACAACGCACAACCAGAATCGAACAATACGTGGTTGCAAGTCGGCAAGTACACGTTCGGCGGCCACGCATAACCGAGCAAAACGAGCATGCTCTTGACTGTCATTTTGACCATCGTCCTGTCGGCCGTCAACGTCGACACGCGTCCGGTGAACAGATTGATTGTCCCAGCCGAGGTGTCATTCCATGACGTTGTCAAGTATTTGTCAACCTGAACGAGCGCATTGTCGAATCCACCCGCCTGAGCAAACGCTGTCAACGTCAACCCGCCTATCGTGATAGGGCCTTGACTGCCGTTCGATTCTGCGGCCATCGTAATGTCGAGCGATTGAACCTGGACGCCTCGCGGGTTTTTGATCGTCGAACGATCGATCGCTGGCCCGACGGCGTACGTTACCCCACCAACCGTAATCGGCTGCTGAGCCGACGTCCACAGAATCTTTTCCCCCGTTGTCAGCGTGAACGTATAGCAATCCGCCATCATCAACGCTTGTGAGTTCGCCAGCATTTGCTGGAAGGCCGTTGACGCTGCTTTCATCAGAAGAATGTCCTCAGAGATAGCTGCCGGTTTTCGTAGAACTGATCCAGGAATTGAGACAGTTCCATTTTGTCGTCCTTGAATCGAACAAGGTAGTAATACGTACCGGTCCAGTATAGCTGAGAACCCGAGGCCGGAGCAACGGCAAAAGTGATCTGATTGCCGTTCGTCGTGTAAGGAGCGACCATCGTCCAGACGACCGTGTTGTCAGAAGTTGTCGCACCGACGGTCGTCGCCCAGGTCGGTTCTGTCGCGCCTGTCGTCCCTTGTGTCGTGACCTGCTGGATGTTCCCGTTGCTGTCGGTGATCGTCGTGCCGAGGTTTTCAACCGTGTCGGCCGCCCACGTGCCCGAAGGCATACTGTAGCCCGTCACGGATTCAATCGTGTTGACGCCGCCGATCGGTTCTGCGAAAAAATCCCCGTTCGGTTTGGTAAGCGTAAACACCGTCTGTGTGCCGTTGCCTGTCGCGAAATTGAAATTACTGACCGTGTCGTCGTTCTGATTGTCGAAATAGAACGGGTTCAGCGGACCGAGCTGTTGCAAGTAAAACCCCGCCATCGTCTCGACGTCGGACTGGCTCAGGTATTCGAACTCCAAATCGAACTCGTAGATCGGGTATTGATACAACGCGGTCCGGTATTCGCGGCCCGAGACCGATTGGTGAATGACCGTGTTGGTGATCGGCCGTTTGACGACGGGCCAGGAAATACCGATGAAAGACGGGAACACGTTCATGGCCGTGTCCTCAGCGCATGGTTCCTGCGCGTGGCATAATCACGCGCCGACGCAAGCATGGCACTCGTCACAGCGTCGCGATTGTTTACAAAGGTGCGCATGACGTCTTCGTGATCCATTGCGTGGATGTGAACGTTCGGCATGCTGGACCCGGTTTTCGAACCCGACCGTGTCATGGCGCGGATGCCCTCGGACAAGTCGGCCGGAAGGACCATTTCACGGGCGTGGATTTTTGCGAACGTGTCCGAAGGCACGTCATAACCACCGGCCGCAGAAACGACGTTTGCCGCTTTCCCAGCGACGAGAGCCTCGGCAGCCGGGGCCGCGACAGCCGCCAACGCTGGCCCGACAATCGGAATGCCTGCCAAGGCCGAATAGACACCCGAGAACGTTTTGGCCGAATCGCTCGCAATGCCCTGGGTCAACGTCGCCCCTTGTTGAGCCAGACCTTGAGAACTCGCTACCTTCTGCGACGCCAAACGCTGCATCTGCGCGGTTTGAAGTGCATTCGTCTTTAACAACTCGTTGGTGATGAACGAGACCAGCTCCTTGCGCAGCATGTTTTCGAACCACACCAAACCCGTTTGTTCGAGTTTTTGTTCGATCTGATACGTGCGCATTCTTCCCGACAGCGTTTGATTCAAGAACGACATCGTTTGAGACATCTCCTTGTCAAGAGTTTTTTGCCTCAACTTGTATTGTCGTTCTTCCAGACGCTGCTCGATTTGGGCTTTTTTGCGCAGCATTTCTTCCTCGCGTTTTGCGAGCTGATCCTTTTCTCGCGCTGCGCGTTTCGATTCCTGAAGGTTTTTCCTTATTTCTTCTGTTTGCTTGCGTTCGGCGTTCGTGATCTGCGCAATGCTTTCGAGCTGTTGCTTGCCCATCGAACCGGACGTCATCCCGGGCACCGAGGTTTTGGCGGCCGTTTTGGCCGCTTCCGCCGTGTCAAGGATGACCGATTTGACACCTTCGTAGGTGCTGGAAATCGTGTTCCCGTCTTTGACGATCGCCGAAGAAACATCGTGCCATGCCGCAGAAAATCGTCCATGAATTGCGTCGATGATCGCGGAAATGACGGCTGAAACGTTGCGCTTGATAATGTCGAACGCCGCTCCGATGATGCGCCCGACGATGTTGGCCGTCGCGCCGAAATATTTGAGCGCCTGCGTCAACATCTGAAAAATGATCTTGATCGTGTCACCGCGTGTCTTGACCGTCCCGGCTGTGGCTTCGAAACCGGCCGCGAACTGATCAACAATCTTCACGACCAACTTGACTGCAAACGCAACGGCTTTGAAAACGATTTCCAACGTTCCCATGATCATCCGGTTGTCGATCACCGCCTTGACGAGCTTGGTTAGCGATGGAATCAAATCATTCGCCACGCGTGTGAACAAACCTTCGACAACGGCTTTCGCTTTGCGCAGCGTTTCTTCGAACTTGACGTCCGCGTTCGCGGCTTTTGTCCCAATCGTGACGCCCAACGCCCGAGCGTGCTGTTCCATCATGGCAATGGACTTCGACCCTTTGTCCAGCAACGGGATCATCTGAGCGCCCAACCGACCGCCGAACAAGGACATAGCGATTTCAGTCTTGTTCACACCATCGGCGGTGTTGTGAAACTTGTTGGCGATCTCCGGCAACAACTGCGACATCGTCAACGTTTGTCCTTGGCTGTTTGTCGCAGAAATGCCCAAAGACTTGAGCGCCAAGGCCATGCGCGATGTCGGAGTTGTCAACTGTCCCATGTTGGAAGACAAACGATTGAGCCCTTCTTGCAGCGAGGTGAAGCTGATGTCCGATTGCTCGGCAACGTACTTGAGTTCCGAAAGTTGACGAACTGTCATTCCTGTCTGTTCGGACATGATTTGGAGCTGTTCGCCAACCGAAGCCACGTGTCCAATCGCGTCGGCGATTTTCTTGGTCGCAAAAACAGCCGCTGCGCCGATCCCAAGGGCCTTCAACCCCGACGACAGTCCGTGGAAGGCATGCGTCGTTTTTTTGGCGTTGTCTTCCATTTTCGTCGTCGCGCCCTTGACGTCCGACGACGCTTTGTCGATGCCTTCCTTGAGCCCTTGCGTGGCCGCTTGGATTTGAATCTTTAGGACGTTGTCATCAGCCATGTTTGATCGCTTTGACTTTCACGCCACCGGGGATTCTCGGCAGCAGTTTGATGGGGTTGATTTTCTCTTTTCCGAATCCGAAATAGGACGCGACGAGTTGATGCAACGGAGGCCAACGTTCCCAATACGCCAGCAGAACGTCGACCTGCGGCAACGTCATTTCGTCCACGTCTTGCCAGGTCCAGCCTAACGTCGTCACGATGTGGGCGTAGAGTCCGCCCCAGTCGGGTTTGCCTGGCTTTCCTCCGCTTTTTTTAGGCCGGACACTCCCATGACAGCGTTGACGGTTTCGCTCATGTTGACGAGATCCAGCATGTCGGCAACCTGTTCGGCCGTCAGCTCGGGATAATTGCGAGACAAGGCCGAGTGGACAATTTTCACGATCCTCGGAGCTTGTTCGGCAATCGTCCCGGACCCTAGGGCCGTGATTTCTGGTTCGAGAAGCTGGATTTGCTTCAGCGTCAGCGGCGGCACGACGTACGTTTGACCACCAAGTTTCAGTTCTGTTCCTGCGTGCATCAGAGATTTCCTCCTGTGAGGTTAAGGTTACATTTCGCCGGTCGAATATTCGAACACCTGACCGGCTGCGTTCTGCATGGCCGAGAAGTCAATTTCCTCGATCATGTAATCGTCCTGCTTGATCGGCAACGTGAGCTTGTTGCTCTTGCACTTGAACAGGTTGATTGTCAACTGCAACGACACGCCAGCGTCGTTCGTATACGGCTCGTTGGCGACGAGCCCGAACGACGGCGCGGCTCCTTGCAGGACGTTTGAAACCGTGCTGTTGGACCCGTTCCCCGACGTCGACGTGTAGGCGTACGACACGAGAATGGACGCCGAAGCATCGCCAGCAGAAAACGTGTACACGCCTCCCGAACTGACGCTGTATTCGCCCGCCGCGGACGGCGTCGCGACCTGCGTCAACGGCAATCCGGTCGAGGCGTATCGCACGCCGAGGTTTTCGGAAAACGTCGCCGCATTCGCGACCGTGTACGTGTACGGCGTTGCCGAACCGACGGAACCGACTTCCGAATCCGTGACCAGCAACTGCCCGGGCGTCGATAGCGCTTGACCGAACACGAGATCGTTCCATTGACGACCGCTGATCTGAGCGCTTTTCGCCTTGCCCGTGACCTTGCACGAACCACGGCCGATGTCCACGGGATAGACCCATTGGCCGTACAGGGGCTTTTCGGTGAACGTGAAATCGACGTCCACTTCATCCAGGACACCGAATCGGACGGGAGTCCCGCTCGGTCCGATGCCATACAGATAACCGCTACCAAAATGTAATTCCATGTTCGTTCACCTCGTCAGTACGCATGGGGGAGAATGAGCTCGACCTCAAGGTCCTGCTCGGAATATTGCTGCTTGATCGATCCCGGGACAACGATTTCTCGACCGTTGATCCACGCGATTTGAACAAGTCCTAACAACGGCGTTGGCTGCTTCGTCCACGACGGGACACCTACCGCAGATTCTACCGCATCCGCGAGATCGTTGACTTCGGTCGCCGTGACCACGTTCGGATCAATGCCGATGGCTGATTGAATGACGACGTGGGCCAGCAAACTGACCTTGGCCGGGGCCCACAAATGCTTCCGGTCGTACATTTCGCCTCGTTCGACCAGGAAAAACGCTGGATACTGAGACGTCGATAAACTGCCCAGCGGCTGATAACGGCGCGAAGAATAGTTGAACGGTCCGCCGTTCGCGCTCAACAGCGTAGCGTTGAGCTGGGCGAACAAAGCCGCGTAGATCGCTTCTCGACCAATCGCACCGTTAGGCATTCGATCCGAACTCCTTGTCAATGACCTGCTGCATTGCGGAACGCATGGCGTCCATCGCAATCGGTCGGAACTTCAGCAAAGCTGGCCGCATGAACGGCCGGGCCGGTATCGTCACGCTGCGCTTCAAGGCGAACAACGGTTCCGCATGCCCGCGTCCGTTCGTGCCGAAAATCACGCCGTGCGCGACGAACGATCCGCTGTAACCGTTCGCCGTGATCTCCCGTGGGCCAAAGCGCGCGACTCCCGCTGGTGTCAAGGCTTCGCCGATCGGGATAGCCAGAAACGACGACCGTTTCGGCCGTATCGTCGCGCCGTATTCCTGCGCCCGTGCATACGGGAGGTCTTGCCCCGCGAACACGGAAACGGAAATCGTCTCCGAATCCGATTCGACCGAGCCGACCGAAATTGAACCCTTCAAGTGTCCCGTTCGCACGTGCAGGCCGGATTCACGATAACTGGCACGAGCTTGTTCCCGAAGCCTGAAACCCAAAAGCATCATCGAACGGCGAAGGCTTTCGACGATCGTCTTTTCCGTGACCGTCAACGCTTGCGAGACCCTTTTTTGCCCGGTGATTTCAACTTTCATCATGGCGGGAACTCCGACGCTCCGATCGGAACGACCTCGCGGTGATCGTCAAGCATCGATTTTGTCATCGGGTGCATGTCCTTCATGAAAAAAGATACCCGTTCGGGACCGATGCCTGTGCTCGTGTCACCGATCCGATTCCGGTTTCTGTACGCCAACGAAATCTGCTGCATCGCGCACAACGATAACGATTCGGGCAATTGTTTCGCCCCCGCAATCGGCGGGACGTACGCGCCGGTACAACGCCATGTCACAGAACCGTCTGTGACGCTGGCTCCTTGTGTCGTCGGGAACGTCGGCATCGTGGGTCCGGTTTCGCCTCCGACTTGAGCGACATAGGAAAAGCCGTTGCCGGGATTCAACCCGGCGGCCAACGCGACAACCTGATTCGGAGCCCAAGACGCAGATTCCGATTGTTCGATCTGACCCGGCGTGTTATATCCGGCTTCATACGAGATCAGAACGTTCTGAAAGCCCGTTCGGAACAGCACAGGAAAGCCGAGCCCGGGCCTCAGATACACGTTCTGTTCGTCAAAGACCCATCCGCCACCGTTCAACGGCAAAGTCGCTGGCGCGGGATTCAACGTCGCGCCGTTGATCTGGACGGATTTAATCGAAATGATCGGCCAGTGATACATTCGCATGACCGAACGGCCGTTGCCGTTTCGAGTTTCGTTGTACGTTTGAGCGACGAGGTCACGGCCCAGGTATCTGGCGATCCAGATACTGACGGCCGTCGTCATCTGTGTCAACAGGTAATCGTCCGTCGTCCCAAGAGCCGGATTGATGAACGACTTTAGGGTTTGCAGTGATACCAGGTCGCGTGCATCGGCCACCGTCGTTCCATCGTTTTATTCGGGATTCTGGTCGTCGACAGGCGTGCTGCTGACTTCCCGGTATTCGTCGTTGTCGTAAGCGTTCGCAACGTCAACCGGTTCCGCGACGTTGGGCGTCGACGGCGAAACGTCGGCAGGTTTCTGAACCTGCGAAGCCGGTGATCCCTCAACAACGCGTTCGAGAAACGTGAATTTGAGCCCGACCAGAACGGGCACAAAATGATCCGGCACGACAATGACACCCTCGGCATCCGTGTTGAACGTCTGACGTTCGATGCTGACGGCCGAAGTTCCAGGCGGGGCTTTGAGTCTGATCATGGTTTACCTCATCATGGGGGGGCGAGTTTATCTCCGCCCCCCAGGGGAGTTTTTGGTCATCAGGAGCTCGGCGGACCGTTCGTCCCGTTGAGTCCGGTGATCAACGCGAAGGCCGGGCAGAAGTAGCACGCGAACACTTCGTCTGAATAGACGCCGTATTCGTACCGCCGACTGCGGAACGGCCATTGGATCTGGTAGTAATCCATTCGGACGTGTGCTTCGAGGATGTTCGGCACCCCGGACAGCTCGTACGGCACGCGATCGGACCAGAAGATGATCGTGCCCGGCGGGACGAACGGGTGGATTTCGATGTCCAACGTGTTGCCCATGAACTTGTTCAGGTAACTCGTGACACGCCGACCTGCGACGATGCGACCCGTTTCCGCGTCGGCATCGAAGAAGATTCGGAACTGTGCCGCAGCGTTCTGCCCGAGCATCGACCCCATGAAGTTCGCAATGTCCGTTGCGCTCATGAGCACACGATCGAACCCGAGCTTGTACTGGTCATAAGCCGCTCGGAGCACGACGTCGAATTCTTCGATGTTCGTGCCGCTGATCGTGAGTCCCTTGTTGCCCGCGACGCTGCGATAGATGATCGAGCCGGAACTGGCCAGCGAAATCGTGTCGCCCGTGTTGACGGGGGCCGGCAGGTTCGGGTTCGTCGCCATCGTCGTCCCGGGAGCCGGTCCGAATACCGAACCGTAGATCTGGCTCAGGATCCCGTCCGGCAACAGGGAGTTGACCGACTGGTCGGTTCCCGGAAGCGCCGACAACGGCTGATTCGTGCTCGGTGCCAGAGCATTGAACACGAACTGCGTGCCTTGCGTGATCGCTTTGAGGTACGTCGTCTGCGTGGTGCCGCCCGTCCCGATGTACCAGGCATAAGCCACCGCGCCCGTCACAGGAGCGACAGTCGCGGTGATCTGATTCCCGGCAGTCGGGGTGATTGACGCCAGAGCCGACGGGGCCGCCGACCCGCCACCGAACGTGTCTACCGACCCGTCGGTGTTCGTCCGCGTGATCTGGCCCGGGACTCCCGTGGTGACATTGCTGGACAGCCAGCCGAGGCCCGACAAGGCCACACAGGCCACGTAGGTCGCGACAGCCGTCAACGTGCTCCCGGTGCCGCTCGCGACCAGCGTCGGCGTAGGAGTCGTTCCCAGGGTCGTCGACGCATTGCCGAGAACCAGGGTCTGTTCCTCGCCGATCATGACCGAACGCAGCGTCGACTGTACCGCGTTGCCCAGGGCGTCCGGCATCAGGTTCATGGCCCCCAGTCGGGCTTCGAAGCTGACGCTCGATTCGAGGCCGAGCGTTTTGTAGCTCGCCTGCTGGTCCTGAAGGCTGATGGCGATACCGCCACCACGGTTGCCTTCGCTCACCCCGACAGACACGTTGTTGACGTTCACTGCGGTGATGCGCATCCAGTGAAAGGCGTTGCCGCCGTCGCCAGGGACCCGAGGGAGCCGGGAGATCAGCGGGATCAACTCCTTGAACGGATACAGGAGCTGGACAATCGGACTGAGGTCATACCACAACAGCCCGAGGCTCTGGTCGATCGTGTCGGCCTTGCCGATCTTTGTGGCAATGCCTTTGATGAACTCGTCGTTCTGCAGCAGGGCCGCAGCAAACTCGTTCGGGTAACTCTGATTTGCGCTCATGGATCAGCCCTCACTTGCCAACCGCGCCCTTGAAGGACGGGTCGAAGATGGATTTCCCGAACTTGCCGGGATTCCGGATCATGTTGCCGATCATGCGCGCACCGGAACGAACGGCGCTGTCGGGATCGTTTGGATCGAACTGGATGCCTTCCATGAGCGACGCTTTCTTGTCGTCGACATGATCGGCGTTTGACCCCGGGAACATGCCCTTGTCGATCGATGCGAACGAACGAACACGGTTCATGGTCGGGAACTTTGACATGGCTTCCGTCAACCCGCGCAGGTACGCCGATTGCTCTCGCGCTTCGAGCAGCTGCTTCTGAAGGTCCGAGATTTCGGCCGCGGATTTGATTCCTTCGGGCGTCACTTTGCCGGGCTTCTGCTTGCCCTGTGTCGTCGGATACGGGTTGTTGGACGAGTAGGACGGGACGTCCCCCTCGGTGAGTTTGTCCTGCGCCAGCGGCGTCAGGCCCGATTCGGGATCGTAGATACCGTCTTCGGCATCGCCGGGCGCTTCGCCGTGTTCGCCAACCCAGTGCGAAATCGCCTTGCCGAGGTGCAAGTGCGCGACATCGAGATGGTCGCCCGTTTCTCCGAGCTGCTGATGCGCCTCGCTCAGGTGGTCGGCAATCTTGCCGACATGATGCGTAATGTTTTCGAGGTCCTCGCTCGTGAACGGCTCCTGAGCCGCCTTTTCGGACTTCGAAAGGATCTTGTGAAGCTCGGCGGCGGATCGCGCTGCCTTGTGCAGGCAGGATTTGCCAACCGCGTTGCAGTCGAGCGCTTTGCGCACGTGGCCAGCCGCCTTGCTGACGGCTTCCTTATGTGCGGCGCTATAGCGCTTGTTCAGTTCGGGAGAAGTAGCCATGTTCGTTAACCTCGTGCCTGTGAGTTCGGAAAACAGAATGTCGTTTTCATCCGTGAGAGATTGGGCTTCCTTTCCTTCGTGAGCCGCTTTGCTGGAAATCACCTGCGCCAAATCGTGCGCGATCTGCGCCAGTTGCTGAGAAAGCTTTTCGTCGGTGCCGTCGCCGTTTTCGGTTTGTGATTCAGCGATCAATCCCCGTTGGACTGAACGGATCGCTTCAAACGCGGCACTGAGCGGCATGATAGCTTCCGCGAGACGTTTTGTCAACTCGATGTCGCCAATCGCCTTTTTCGGGTCCTTTGTGCTCCCGGGCCAATGAGCCGGGAGCAAATCTGTCAACCCGAGCCGTTTGGCTTGACGGATGATGTGTTCCTGGACGCGCGGCTTGTCCGACGCGCGCCCATAAGCATGAATCGCATTGATGAGGTCTTTTTCCGTTTCGATCGGAAATGAACCATCGGGCATGGCTTTGCCTTCGCGGGCCAAACGGTTCCGGTGTTCGTCGCTGAATGCCCGTTTGTGAGCCGGGATTTCGTGGCCGCACGATTTGCAGTTCTCATCTTCCTCGGCCACGAACTTGCCGCAGTTCGGGCATTTCGTCGGCAACGAGGTCAAGCCGCCTTCGTTCTCGCTCGGCAAATGCTTCATTCTGTTCTGGCCGCGTTCGTCAACGACACCATCGGGACCCGCAGGAAGCGAAAATCCGTCGTGTGCCGCCGGAGGATTGCCCGTCAGTTTTGCGATGATGCGGCCGAGCCAACCGACTTCCTCGCGCGTGAATCCTTCCTGCGCTTTGTGAGTCCCGATCGGCTGAGCGACCTTGACGACTTCGATTTTGCAGTCTGGGTTGGCCGGACGATCGACGAGGCTGATTTCGTACAGCTTCATTTCCGTGATCTTGTCGCCGACCTTCGCGAGTCGTTCGCCACCGATGCTGAAACCTTTGTAAACCTGTTCCATGACCTTTGTCCACGCTTCGTCGTCGACGATTTTGGCTCCGATGTACAAACCGGAATCGTCAACTTTGGCTTCCTTCGTCACGCCGACGGCGGACGGTTGGTGCATCTCGCGAATGTTCGCCCATTGCATGTAATCGGGAAGCGCATTTTTCAGGGCATTGATTTCGACGATTTCGCCCTGTAGGTCTTTTGTTGGCGTCGACGCGTAGCCCCAAACCATCCGTTGCTGTTTGTCGACCTTGGTGATCGGAAGATAAAACTGCATGACGTGCGCTCATTCTCCCGACGGGCGGCGTTCCGCTACGCCAAACGGGATGAACTGTAGCACACGATTTCCGATTTGTCAAGCCGACTATCTGGTCAGTCTTGCCCGCTCGTGTGCTTGGCCGACCGAGGCAGATACGATTGCTCTGTTTCGATTCGCACCAGTTTCCCGTTCTGATAAATCAAAATCACGCGACCGTAGAAACTGGCCGTCACAGCGGGGAGGTCGGCGATTTGCTCGGCCGTGATCCCGAGAATTTTCGTCAATGTTGCTGAATCGCTCATGAATACGACAAGCTGCAGGAACAATTCGGATGGGCGGGAGGAAACGAGTCTCCCGACGGAAATGACGAATCCAATGGGATCGCCACTTGGTCGTTGTCGGAACAAACTTCACAGACGACATCCGATTCGGACGTCGTCCATTGCTTGAGCTTAATGACCTGAGAAGCCAACGCCGTTTCGTGTTCGGCTCGGTTCGCCATCAGCGACCGTTCCGTCCTCGCGATCATCAGCGCCCGAGACGACGAGAACCCGTACGAGTCGACGATTTCTTTTCGCAACTGCTGGGCCGTCCACCCTTCGTCAATGGCGCGTGTGACCGTCGTTTTGAGCATCGACCGCGTGCTTTGGCTGATGGCCCATTTCGGATCAGGGTTGTCGATGATCCGACCGTCGGCGAGGACACGCTTTCCGACAAGTTCGGCAGCACGCTGACGGGCGATGAACGCCAACTTCGGCGACACCTTGCCGAACAAACCCTTGTCCAGTTCGAGCTTCGAAATCAGCGCGATCGAACTTTCGTGAGCTATTTTCGTCAACTGCGGCGCAAGCAAAGCGATCAACTCGTCCCAGTTCATCGGCGTCGAGTCCAGAATCTGATTGGCTTGTTCAGCTGGATTTTTCGACTGACTCGTCATTGACGTGGGCCTCGGTGCTGACTTTGTCGCCAGCATTCATGCTATCGACGAAAACGCTCACCAACAGGTACAGGTTTTTGCTTTGTTCAGGCACGGCGTCGTCGGCCAGCGGTTGAAACCGCAACGCCCCGGCACGCACAAGGTTCAGCACGTCCGTGACGACGGATTGTGTCCCGAGCGCATAGCCGTACTTGACGAGGCTCATCTTTTCCTGTTCAAGTTGATCTTGGTTTCGCGCGTGCCCGTTCAACGTTTTCTTGACGGCCAGATCGATTGCTCGCTTATCCATTCGTTTCTCCGTTCGGTGAAGGGATCAATTCATGCGATTCGAACGAACGAACGATGTTCTCGGCCGTTTCGCGTGACTTTGATGATAACCATTTCGTCAACGTCAGTTCAAGTTCCCGTTCAGCTGCGTTCTTTTGCAGCTCGTGACGGGCTACGGCAGATTTCGACGTTTTTGACGTCGCGGCAGACGCGTCAGATTTCGCAGCAGTCGGCGTCGGCGTCGGTGGGTCGATGACTTGGTCGATCGTTCGCGTGTTCTCGCCGCCTGCGACAAGCAGCTGATCTCCTTGGGCGACTGGAGCGAGGCCGATTTGGTCCCGGGCCTCGTTGATCGTCATAATCCCGGCCAGCACGTAGGTTTTCAGAACCGTTGACTGAACCGCCGGGTCCGTGTCGGGTCGCAGGTCGAATGTAAATTCCAGATCGTCGTACCCGAACCCGACAAATGGCGATTGGATCAACGGGTCCATGATCGCTTGTTTGAACCAAACCTGTAACGGCACGAGCCCTTCTTCCTGAGCGGCTTCTTTGGCTGTTTCCGCCGTCGCACGGTTTATTTCCTTGACGAACGGTTGCGGCGGGATCGAAAACGCGAAACACGCAATTCGAACGAGCCATTCGTCGTAGTCGGATTTGAGCAGTTCGCCCGAGCCACCGCGGATTTCGAACGGCTTCATCCCGCCGGGGACGAACCGAACGCGACTCTTGAGCCGATTGTTCCCGGCCAAAATGCCGTCGAAATAGGCTTGAAAGCTCGAAATCTGCGACGGCGTCCAGTTGTCCGGAACCGTGATCATCATTTCCGGGATCGTGCCTTCCTGCCAATAATCGAGTTGGAACAACGTGCGCCGGATGCCTTGCGTGGCTTCCATGTAAATCTGTTCGACAGGCGAATAACCGTACACCGGCAACTGGGGCCGAGGCCGCATCGGCGCATAGATGATGTCTCGTTCCGTCAGGTTGACCATCGGCAGTCCTTTGATCACTTGCTGATAGGCCGGATTCGGGTAATCGGGCGTCCGGCCCGCGTCGTCGATCAACGGCTTGATTGTTGCGCCGTCGATGACTTCGGCGGCGTACGGTTTGCCCGACACCGTTTTCCAGATGTTGACCGTCGGCGCGTCGATGACGAACAAATCTTCCAGGATCATGCGCGCCCAGACTTCGAATCGACGTTTCCGGTCCGGCTTCCTGAAGAATTCCTTCACTTCTTCGAGCCGCTTGTCGCTGGTGTTTGATTTGCTACCACCTTGATAGCCGATTTTCCACGGCAGGCTCATGAGTTGGTCCTTGCGCTTTTCGATCAACGCGCGCAGGACACCCCAGCTTTGAGACATCGCGCGCAACATCGCGAACAGTTCGAGCCGCCTCGGGATATATTCGAGGTTGACCCCGACCGGGTAGTCCCATTCGCGTGTGTAGCCGACGTAAGGCGGACCGAACGGCCAGACCGGCTGGAACGGCGTGAACCAGTTGTAATCGATGTCGACGTCGTCGATGAAGTTCGGCGGCTGATCCGGGCGGACGTTCCGATATTGCGATTGCGGCATTTCCCACGGAGTGTTTGTGGGCTTCGTGGCCGTTTCCGGGCCGACGACCGACGGGTTCGGCGGTCCGTGCGGACGTTGGGGCCCGCCGCGCATCCCGGGCGCGCGCCCCGCTGGCGGGATGACCGATTGAGCCGAAGAACCGCGCTGCGAAGCCGCTGTCCGAATGCGTGCCGAATAGTTCCCGGGCGGCCCGGACCTTGGACCCATCGGGTTGTTGCGCCTGTTGCTCGTCGTGTTCGTCAAACCAATTCCCGGCGACACGGGACTGATTCGCCCGCCGTCGCGTGATTTCTCGATGTCGTCATCCACGCGTCGTTACCAACTTGGCTTGCACTGAGGATGCCAAACGTTGAATCCGTCAGTGATGCGTTCGTTTTTGATTGGCTGTTTGCACACGGCGCAGACCTCATTCGATGTCACGGCCTGATTGGCGCGATTATACGCTTTTTCAACATCGTTGTCCTCGTGCTCCGTCGGGGCGGCGAGAACGCGTGATCGCAGCGGCGCTGGGGTTTCTTCCGCAACGATTTTTCGATCTTCGATAGGTTCGGTTTTCGGTTTTCGCATCGAGTTGGCATAGAACGCCATGAGCGCATCTCCGGCTCGATTGAACAGTTCGGTGAACGCCCAAACGTAGGCATCGAACCGATCCGGCGATTTTCGCCACGTCATCGGATCGTATTCGCACAGTTGATCTTCGAGCTCACGAAACGCTCCGACATGATGAATGAATCCGTTTGCCGCCAGCGCGGAAATCGGCTCTGCCCTCGTCACCTTGCCCCGAGAAGCGTGCACAAGCCGAACCGGCACGTTCGGGTCAACATTCCGAATGACTTCGGAAACCATGTCACCGCCTTGGTTCGCTTCGGCCACGATGACATCGCATTCATAGGCGTGGTAAAGCTCGACGGCCCGTTTCGACCAGACCGAAACCGGCATGATCCCCGAGCCATCATGCAGACAATAACCGTGATTCTGCATATTGTTGTCGGTCGCGACGCCGCAGACGCAAATACCGCACTCGTCGCTGTCCAAACTCGACGACGCCGAAGGGTCGACGCCGACGACGACTCGTCGCAACGTCGGCAACTGCGCGCGGTCAATGCGGTATTCATCGATCTTGTCTCGCGTGAACAACGACAACGGGTTGTCGGTAATCAGTTCGCCTTCGATTTCCTGCCGCCCTAGGCGGGTGCCTTCGTACACCGTGATAATCGAACTGTAGAACGGCCGAGACAAATTGGCCATGTTATCGTATGTCGATCCTCGCGTTATGATCGTGTTTTCATCTTTTATCAAATCTTTTAGCATCTGTATCGGCCTTGGCGTCGTCGTCAGCACCGCTTGCGGTTGGCGGCCGATCCGTAATCCGAACCTCGCTTGCGTCCACGCTTCGGGATAACGCCAAGCCGCGAGTTCGTCGCACCAAAGCTTGGTGTGTTGCTTGCCACGAATCCGATCCGGTTCATCAGCCGACAGGATCAACGTCTTGGCCCCGTTCGGCCAAACCAGTTTGCTTTCGTGTTTCGCGTAATACGGACGTTCGTTTTTCGGACAACTGGCCAGAATCCCTGATTCCCCTTCCACCATGATGTCGCGGGCATCGTCTTTCGTCGGCGCAATGATGTTGACGTATCGGTTTTTGCGGACCCAGATCCTCACGCATTCGGACCCGGTCCGCGTTTTCCCGAACCCACGACCGGCCATGATCAGCCAATAGGTCCAGTCCCCCTCGGGTAACCGTTGCGATGGTCGAGCCCAAAAATCCCAATCGTGCAAAAGCGCTTCTGATTGATCAGGGGTCAGGTTCTTTAGGGCTTCCAAGATTTTCTGTTTCGGGTACTCCCGCAGGTCGTCGGCCGTCAGCATCGGTGTCCTCGTCGGAAGATTGTTCGATCAACATTTCGAGATCGCGCACCTCGGGCGCATCGGCCCCGAGCAATCGCCGAGCCAGTTCGACTCGGGCCATCGTGATATTGACGTCAACGGATTGGACGATCTCTAAACGATCCGTTTCTCTCCACCCGGCTCTCGTTTTCAGCCAGAAAATCATCGCCGACACGTTGCCGCGCATCGCCGTCTGATACAGGTTCTGGGCCACGCGAACGTTCGCCTTGACTTCGGCTTGAGCCATTTCTGTCGCGTAATACTTGCGCAGCGTGTTTTCGCTGATCCCGAGATATTCGCACAGCTGCTCGTTGGTGACACCAAATGCTTTGAATGATTCGACGAGCCGTCGATTTTCCTGGGTCGGAACGTGCGTCATGCGGCTATTATAGTACGCAAAAACGTATCTGCAACATCTTAAGGTTTCGGAATGCAAGTTGAATGGATTTCAACTTTTTGCCTCGCGCAATCGTTGTCGTGTAGCCGATTGAGCCAGGAACAGCAGGATTTCCAGTCTCCGTTCCGAAACTCTTCTGAGCGCGTGCTCGATACAACAGCGAAACGGTGAAGTGTCTCCCGGCGGGTTGACGACGGCTCCGCGCTTGACCAACGCACGGACGCACGGCATGTGTCCACGATCGACGGCATAGTAAAGCGGCGTTTTTCCGTCGTCATCGCGCGCGTCTACAGGAGCTCGGTATCGCAACAACAGCCGCATTCCTTCCAGATCGCCCAATGCTGCCATGACGTGAAGCAAGGTCCGTCCTTTGTGATCGCGCAGTTTGACCATCCCTTCCTTGTCGGTGTCGAGCATGTTCTGAAGCCGGACGTAATCGTGCTGAATCACGTACGGCAGAACGAGGTCATACTTCGTTGTCATTTCGTTGTCGTTCTTTCTTCGATCCGTGCCGTGCGGGGCATGACGACGTATTCACTCCATTCTTCAGGCGTGTCTTGATCTTGCCGATTGCAAATCCATTCTTCGGCCTCTTTTGCACTACGACAAATCTTCGCCACGTGACGATAGTGCCGAGAACCGATGTGCCGGATGACGATAACCACGCAACCCTCAGGTTTGCCGTCCTGATTGAACCCACGGTAGAAAATCCGGTGCGTCATGAATCTTGCCCATCCTGTTTGTGCTGACGTAGCCTGAACAACAGCCCGAGGCCGGTGGACATCGCCCCGAACCCGATGCCGTAGGACTGCGGGTGCCACGCGGTTGGATCGTGCAGCACCGACCAGACGGCGGACCACACAAAGGTCCCGGCGCCCGCGAGCCCGACCAGAATGGCATCCATGCGCGTGTTGGCGATCCAGTGTTTGAGCCAAGAAAGATTCATCGCCGGTTCCTCCCCCCACGCGAGACCTTCCATGCCGCGTAGAGCACGGCCAAAACGACGAACACAAGAAAGCCCACGACCGCAAGCGCCAGCCCCAGACGGACCAGCGGGACGGTGAGAGAGGGGTGGAGGTTGACGGGAGGCTTCATTTTCTCTTCCTCCACTCCGCACGGCGCTTGTCCTCCGCCATCATCGAGAGAGCGGACGCCACGATGAACACAAGGAGAAACGCCCCGAGCGCCAGAAGCCCAAGCGATAGGATGACGCTCAAAACGATATTGAAGGTCGGCCAGAAGACGGAAAGGCTCATTCGATTTCCTCCGGCACGAGCCCGGTTTCCAACGCGATCGCAATCCGCTCATATCGGGCAGGGAAATTGCGGTAAAGCGACGTTGTTCGAAGTTCCGCAGCCGCTTTGTTCCAATCCGGGACATCCACCAATTCGAAAAAGCGCTGAATCTTCGTCGTTTCGGCGTGCCAGAACTTGCCCATGTGGTATTTGAGGTTGTGAATGTGAAACCCGAGGTTGTACAGAGCTCCGCTGCGCGCTGGAGAAAGATCTTCGACATTCGGGACCAAATCAGGAAGCCACGAACGGATTTCGTCCAAATCGTACTGTAGCAAGATCATGGCTTCCGCGTGAGTGATGCCGCCGATTTGCCGAAACCATGTGACAGATCGAGGGTAATGTCCATCCATTTCGGACGGCACGACAGGTGTTTTCGTAGAAAGGAGCCGAAGAACGTCAACCGGTATCGGCTTGTCTTCGAGCATGTGACCGATTCCGATAATCCAGTATCCGAGGTCGCTTTCACCCGGGAAGCTGAGATAACCTTCGTCGAGTTCGAGCCACGATTGTATGACCGTGGGCGCGCCGCTGCGAAGGCTGCGAAAACAGTTGTAAAAGTTGGTCATGTGAACCTCACAATTCTTCGTTCATGTCGTCGAACGTTACTGTTTTTGAAACCTGTTCGAACATTCGGAACAAAACGTAAATCAAGGCGATTGCCCCAATGACGAGAACTCCTGTGACGGCAAAAGCCAAAGCAATCGCGATTTTCCAGTTGACAATGTGCGAACCGTGAATGACGATGGCTTTGTTCATTGGTGCGGTTCCTGTCGAGATTCTGTGTTGTCCGCCTGTCGACGTTTCAACTGCTGATCGACAAACAGCCGAAGATTCGTTTCGGCTTTTTTCCTGTCGTTGTAGTCGCGCACGTAGCTTGACGCATATACGATTGCGAGCACCCACCCGACAATCGGGATGAAGAAAAACAGCAACGCCCGCGACGGTCGCACGTACAACAGCCCGAGCGGGCCGAACAGCACGGCGAGCCACGTGGCCGCCGTTTCGCTTTTGAACTTGACGGGATGACCTTGGTAATAGGTTGTGGACATGATGCTTCTCCTATCGTTTTGATTCAGGTACGAACGGCCACGACTTCGTCGACGACGACGCGGACGCCCGGGACGCTCAGGTTGTTCTGCAACGCACGCGCGAGTTTGTTCAGCTCGGCTTGGTCGGGTTTCAGAACACGAGACGGAATTTGACCAGCCGCGACGGCTTTGATCAACTGCTCAATGTCGACGACTTCGGCACGCCATGTTTTGCGCGTCGAAATGCCTTCGAGCTTGGGTGATTCATGCACCACCGGCGGGACGATCATGTGCGATTGAGCTTCGAGAGCGACGGCTTTTTCTGCCATCCGTTCCGCCGATGACTGAGCACGTTTCGCCTGTGCTTCGGTTTCCGCGAGACGGGCCGCTTCGAGCTTCTTTTGTTCGGCTTGTCGAGCTTTCTCTGCTTCGCGGGCCAAACGTTCGCGTTCCTGACGAGCCAATTCCTCGGCACGACGTCGTTCTTCCGCGATCCGTTGACGCTCGGATTCCTGCCACAGCGAAATCTTTGCTTTGAGAATCGACTCGGCTTGGCTCAGCAAACGTTTCGGCGGAGCGAACAACTCACGCACCGATTCGATCGCGCTCTTCAACGGTGTCATGATTTCGGCTTCACGATCGCTGATCTGCTTGAGGTGTTGTTTCACCGTTTTCAGTTCGTTCGCAACGTCAACGGATTCAAGGTGATTCGTGATCTGAATTGATCGATACTGCTCAATCAGAGAAGTCTCGCGCTTGTTGTACGTTTCGACCTCACGAGAAATTTCCTCGCGGTCAATCGGCAAAATGCTGTTCATTTTTTCCTCCGAAAGTTGTAGATGTTGTAACACGACAGGAAAATGCTTGCATCTTCGTCGTCGTTCTTCAGTTCAGTCAGCGCCCAATCGTCTGATCGCAGATGCAGACAATACCGATCGACCTTTGTCCCCAAGGCGTTCTTGTATGCCCACGTCTGGGGACCAACCGTTCGCGGGATCCGCGCTCCTGTCTTTATGTCGATCAACGCCGGTCGATCGTGGATCGGTGCCAAAATGTCGAGTCGACCAGCATATTTCAGCTTGTGGTCAATGACGACCCTTTCCACCTGCGCGTTACGTGTGTCGAAATTGACGAGCGCTCTGAAATCACGAAATTGGTGAAAGTACGGCATCAGACTTTTGTCGATCGAATCCTCGTCAAGCGTACCCAAGACGTCGAGTTCGACCATTTTGTGAACGGCTTGACCGAACAATTTCGATCGTTCGAGAACGTCCTTGTCCACTTGCGAGAAATCGTTCAACGGCGCTAGGATTTGAGACACCGAAGGGTAAATCAAACCGTCGACGAAGTAAGTGTGTGTTTCTTCCTCGAACCGGATGTCGTGCGTGTCAAGTTTCATCGCTCACCTCCGCGGCTCGCACGTCCTCGGCCATTTCGGCGATGCTTGACTCGGTGTGAGGACCCACGATTTCTGGCTCACGATCGCGCGGTTGCGGTTCGAGCATCACCGCCTCGCTCTTCGCTCGCGGCATGGAAACGAGTGGTTTTCCGCGTTCGGCGACCCGTGAATCTTGAATCGCTTGTGCATCGCTGATTCTCTGCGCCTCGTCCTCGTCGTAGATCCCGGCGAAGCCGAACGCGACCCGCCCTCCTTGAATGAGCACCTTGTGCCTCAACATCCTCATGGTGTGGGTCTGCCACGGGCCGGGATAGGACTTGATGCTCCCGTCGTCCAGTCTCCGGGTCCGGGGCGGCTGATAAACCTCGGCGGTGTACTCGCGGACGACGGTCGGGTGCGAGCGGTCCTTCCGGTAAATTTTGGCCTCAATCCAGCGGGGGAGCATGCGCCCGTCAATTTCTTCTTGTTCCGGCGCTTCGGCGAACTCAAGTCCGTCGAACTGGGGATGGCTGTTGATGATTCGGAGCCAGCCATCCACGCTGACGATCGGGATAATGGCACCGTCCCGGTCTGGGTAGGCGTATATCTCGCGCGTGAACGGGTTGAGCCCGTATTGATCGCACACCACCAAAAGGGCCATGAGTTGCTCGTTGCTGATCTCTCCGGCCTTGCGGAAGGCCGTAGCTTTCAACCCGGCGATGAGTTTTTGATGATCAACGCCGAATCGTTCGGCGAAGCGAACGAGCAGACTACCTCGTTTGACATTCGATTCATTCATGATTGACTCCGGTTTTCCGGTACTGCGCTTCTGCGCGATGGGTTCATTGTACACTACCGGGCCATGTTGTCAAGTTGTTTCGAAATGGTTAAATCGGCAAAAGGAGTGACGTTTCACACGCTGCGTCGCTTGTGTGTATAATGCGGCGCAACACCTCCCTGCATGGGTTTCCTCATGAAAGTAAATCTCACCGAAAAACCGCAAACGCCCGGCGACGGATTCGACCTCGCTTTGCGCATTGCTGGTTCAATCACGAATCTGGCTCGCGCCGGTCATCGAACGTTCGCGACCGCAACCAAGTGGAAACGCAATCGACGTATTCCCGAAAAGGCCGTCATCGACGTGTCCACGTCCCTGAAAATCCCGCCGGAATACCTTCGTCCAGACCTCACGGATTTCGCCGTGAAGATCCTGCGAGAAAAGCACGAGAACAAGCACCCCCGTGCTCGTGCAAAACGGAATGCTCCGCTCGCAACGAACGAAGTTGCTTCGCAATGAGCGGCGACTACTCGCCCGGGCCGCAATATTCGATCATTCCAGCCATCGCGACCAAGGATTCGCGGCTCACACCTCGTGACGTGCACGTTTTCGCTATTATCGGCACTTACACGAACGAGCTTGGTGTGTGCTGGCCGTCGCAATCAACAATAGGCGACTTGGCCGGTGTCAGCCGTCGCATGGTCCAACATTGCATTCGTCGATTGACGGATGCCGGATATTTGCGGCTGACACGTCGACACGCGGCGTCCGGGGCCGAGGACACTTGCCTGATCGAAGTACTACAACCAAGGGTGGATCCTCGTTTTCTCCGTCAAAGCCAAACTAGAAAAACGACAGACGACGCAGACGACAGCGCATGCTCAGAACTCGCACCCCCTGCGAGCTTAGAACTCGCACCCCCTGCGAGCTTAGAACTCGCACCCCCTGCGAGCTTAGAGCTCGCACAAACGACCCCAATTAACGTCCCCAGTGAACGATACAAGGCGCCACCCGAACTGGACAATGAGCTTTGGGTAGAATGGGAGAAACATAGGCGAGCCATGAGAAAACCGCTGACCGACGTTTCGCGTCGATTGCAATGGAAACGTCTCGCTTCATTCGGCTGGGAGAATCAACGAAAAATAATCGAAACAGCCATCGAACGAGGATGGCAGGGTCTGTATCAAGTTGACGATGCACGATTCGGCAGCGGAAAACGAGAATCGACGGTCGAGCGAGTAGCACGCGAGACGTTCGAACGCCGAAGAAAACGCATGATCGACGCATCAGCGAAACTTTTGCCGAACGGAGAAAATCATGAAGCCGGATGAACTGAACGACGAACTTGACTTGGTCTGGGTTGCTCTCGGCCAGATGTTCGGGTCGCGCTTGTACACCCAGTTTGGAGAGGAAATGCCTCCTGTCTGGAAAATGAGGTTGTCCGTTTGCACGAAGCAAGAATTGCGTTCCGCCTTGGATCATTTCGCTTCGAACGGTGGCGCTTATCCGCCGACGTTGCCTGAATTCTGGCAAGCATGTCAACACAGAACGGCGCGTCCGCTGCGCCTTGATCATTTCAACCGAAACGATCCGAAACTTGCTGTTTTGCATCTGAGTCGGATCAAAAACTTTCTGGAGGGCCGTAACCATGCACTCAGCGAACCTGGAAAAATCTCATCGACTAACTCGCCTTCTCAACGTGCTGATTGAAGCCAAACAGCACCAGAAGGTCATGAGCACAATGGAACTCGTCGACAAAACCAGAATTTGTGCTGTGTCAACGGCGATTTCCGAACTTCGAGCTCAAGGCTACGTGATCGACTGTTTCCGTGTCGATCGTGTTTTCTACTACATTCTCGTTGCGCATCCTCGAACACGAGGGGGAGTTTTTTATGGAAAACGAAATTGAGAACATCATCGTTGAACCCGCAAAAACAGATCAACAGGACTCGGTATTTTGCACCCGTCCAAGCGACGACGATCTGGTCGTGTTGGTCGAACTGCTGTCGGACAAGAAAGAATCAGCACAACGATATGCGGATCGACTGAGGATTATCGCTGGCAAGAACGCGCTGCATCCAACCGTCCTAGGTCAATATGTGGCGACACTCGAAGCGGAACAAACGCTGAAAAGAGTCGAGCAAATCAAGCAACTAACGTTTCTGTTCGAGACACAGCCTCCACAATGAACAAGTTCCTGATCATCGAAACGCGAGACCAAATGCGAAAGCTGTTTGTCGATCTCGTCGAAAGACTGCCGATTGAAATTTGCGCCAGATCGGTCAAATATGCACGAACGAACGATCAAAATGCTCGCCTGTGGTGGATGCACGGTCTCTATGCGGCGTTCCTGAACCGTAAGTTGCCCGAGTTGATCAAGTCGGGACTTGTGCCGAAACCGTTTCGATTCACGCCGGAATCGGTGCACGAGGGCATATTCAAGCCGCATTACGTCGGAACGTTGCCAAATGGCATGACGAAATCTTCGACGCAACTGACGAGGGCCGAGTTTTCTGCTATCCTCGAATCGTACGAGGCGGACATGAGAAACGACGGCATCGAGTTCCCGGACAACGAACCGTGGTCATGAAAACAACCCCTTTAAGGTCGCGAGCGATCCGCGAAAGCGCGCGCGGGAAGCCGTGCACCGTGCGCTCGCCGGTGTGCAACGGTCGATCAGAAACGACCGTTTGGGCGCATTCCAATTTTTCGTTCCACGGCAAAGCGCTAGGTCGAAAGGCCGATGACATCTTCGGCTGTTACGCTTGTTCTTCGTGTCACGCGTGGCTCGACGAAGGGCACGCATCCCACGACGAGAAAGCGATCGTTTTCTTCGCGGCGTTTTCTCGATCTTTGTCCATTTTGATCACCGAGGGAATTGTCAATGTCAAATGATCCGATCCAGCAAAACGAATTGCCGATGTCGGTTGTTTTCTACAAAATCGAAGACCTGAGGCCAAACCCCAAAAACCCGCGTGTTCATAAACCGGACCAAATCGAGCGCATAGCCAAATCGATGATCGAGTTCGGCTGGACCGCGCCCGTTCTCGTCGGCGCTGACAACGAACTGGTCGCCGGGCACGGGAGGCTCGAAGCCGCGAAATTGATCTGGGGTCGAGGTGTCTCGTTCAATGGTTCCGTTGTCCGAGAAATCCGTAACGTTCCACGTGGAACAGTCCCGGCTATTCTGCTCGAAGATCTAACGCCCGTTCAAATTCGAGCGTTGTTGATCGCTGACAACCGACTGGCCGAACTTTCTACGTGGGACAACCCGTTGCTTTTCGAATTCCTCAACGACCTTGCGACGGAAAACTTCGATCTGAAAATCATCGGATTCGACGATTTCAAAGTCCCGGGGGACGAAGAAGGAGAAACAGAGAAGGACTTCGGCAATCGCTCATTCGTCTACGCCGTCAAGGTCGAATGCGAAGATGAGACCCAACAACGCGAGCTTTCGGCTCGCCTTGAAGCGGAGGGCTACAAATGCCAGCTGTTGATCTTGTAATTGAAAGCGGAATCAGCACGTCCACTCGCGCACGGCAGTTGTCGGCAATTTTCGACGTCCCGATCGCCGAGAAATGTCGCCTCACCTACAAAGGTGATCTGCCAATCGAAAACTTCCTGTGGAACGTCGGCATGATCGTCGGGCCGTCTGGTTCCGGCAAATCAACCTTGTTGAAGCACGTGTTCGGCGAGCCGGAAACTTTGGATTGGTCCGATCAATCCGTCATTGACGATTTCCCCAAGGATTGCGACCTTGAGACGATTACGTCGGCGTGTCAAAGCGTCGGGTTCAACACGATTCCGGCGTGGTTAAGACCGTACGAAGTGCTTTCGACAGGCGAAAAGTTCCGCGTCACGATGGCTCGGCATATCGTGTCACAGCGTGATCCGATTTTGATTGACGAGTTTACTTCGGTGATCGATAGGCAGGTCGCAAAAATCTGCTCGCACGCCATTCAGAAGAAAATGAGACGTGACAATCGGAAGTTGGTCGTCGCCACTTGCCATTACGATGTGATCGATTGGTTGCAACCGGACTGGGTGTTCGAACCTGCAACCATGAAGTTCACTCGGAGGAATCTTCAACTCAGACCAAAACTACAGGGTCGGATTGATCGAGTCACACAAGATGCCTGGAAAACCTTCTCTCGGTATCACTATCTGACGTCAAGCCTGCACAGAAACGCGAAATGCTTCGTCCTGTCAATCGACGACAAACCGGCCGCGTTCACGGCCGTATTGCACCGGCCGAACCATGGTTCGCAGCCGAATATCAAGGGAATCACGCGCAACGTCACGCTGCCTGATTTTCAAGGCATGGGTCTCATCTTCGTGCTGGCCGACACTCTCGGGTCCATGTACCGATCGATTGGGTATCGATTGCGCGCCTACCCGGCCCATCCCCCGTACATTCGCAGCCATGCGAAAAACAACAACTGGCTCATGGTTAAGAAACCCGGCTATGCGGCCAAATCAGCTATCGGTGGAGGGAAATCCGATCTCGATATAGGGACCAGACCCTGTGCCATTTTCGAATACGTCGGACCGGCTTTCCACGACAAAGCCCTCGCGCGTGCTATGCTCGAATGATCGACGCTTATTTGTTGTGCTTTCTCGACGATTTCGTCGCCCGCAAAACAGGTCATGATGAGCAAATCGCATATTTGGCTCGCGAATACCCTTTGCTATTCCTGCGATGGCGGAACGAACTCGCATCATACGGTCGACGCTACGCTCGCGCATCGGGCGTTTCGTTGTCGGACGTCAAGGACGTCGTCCGAATCATTGAATCAGAGCTGTATCAAACGCAAGCGTGATCCGCCTGTGTCAAATCACTTTGCGGTCGACCTGTAGAACGATGCCCGTTCTTTGAGACCAAAAGATCGTCTCGACGTAATAATGATCCGCCGAAAATCGCCAATTCGATCTGCAAAGACACTTCTCATCGCCACAAAGATCGTGCCATGCCAGTTGCATGTCGAAAAAGTTGACGCAATACTGGGCACCGCATTTCCTCGCCAACACGTAAACGAACCGTCCATGAGCTGGCGAAGTGATCTTAATCCGAATGGCTGAATCGAGATCAAGCGTTTTCATTCTAGTAGTCTCCGGTGGGTGTCCTGTCTCATCAGCGCCGGGTGGGCGTGTCCGGCGGACCGGGCCGAGGCCCGGTTTCGACTCTAGTACCGGTAGAACGCATTTGGTCGACTGGGCCGACGATCTAGAAACGGCCACTTCAGGACCAAGTACCTCTCAATGCGGGCATGATATGCCCTCATCTCCTCCGCGCCCAGCTCCTTACCACGAGCCTCCGGAGGAACATCCATCACTAGGTGATAGTAATATGCCCCCTTGTCGCAAATGCGCTCAATGGAGTCGACAGCGACAGGCACAGCGCCAATGACGGTGTCGTGGTAGCTGATCCCCTCCATCATCTCCTCCGTAAGGTGATCGATGGTCTTGACTTCTTCACCGGGAGGGATGACCTTCTCCTGCTTGGCCCACTCCAGTGCCCTTTGGTGTCTCGTCACGATGTAGTACATGATCGTCACTCCGAAACCGATACTTCAGCCTTCGGCGCCTGCATGGCCGAGACCGGAACCGCGTCGATCGGGGCCGACTCTTCCGCTGTCAGCAGCACAATGGGTTCCTCCTCGCCCTTCTCCAGCCTCTCCAAGGTGGGGAGCAAACTCTCCCGGAAGCGGTCAATTGTTTTCGTCACCCATGATTCAAGATCCTCGGCGGTGGAGGGGTTGTATTTCTCTGCCTTAGTCATGCTAGTAGTCTCCTGTGGGTGCGCTGTTTCTTCAGCGCCGTGATGGTCAGGCTCGTCTCTGCGAGAAGACGCTCGATCAGGAAGTCTTCACGTCATGCAAGACCTGAAGAAAAGAGGATCTGACATTGTCAATGAGATCGCCTACATCATACATGTGTTGTAGCATAGCCTTAAGATCCAGGTAACTCTCGACCTGTCGAATGTCAAGATCCATTTTCCTGAGCTTAGAGAAATTATCTTCATCCATGTTCATGTTTTCTCGTATCTTCACGAGAAGAGTACGAAGATGTTTCAACTGATAAATAACGTGCTCCATCTCCTGAAGATTTGCTGAGAGGATGCTCTCGACATCCCCAATAAGTACTTCATCTGGAATGCTCATCGTTCAACCCTCCTTCAGGTCGGTGCCTGTTTGTATATGCCCTGTCTCATCAGCGTCGGGTGGGCGTTCCGACGGACCGGGCCGAGGCCCGGT
>JAEHJW020001825.1_pt1 | contig 31506 bp, 34 predicted proteins | sample 9271431 | NCBI WGS metagenome assembly JAEHJW02 | reverse complement strand
GTGGCGCCATTACGGCGAAAAGAAAGTGGCTCCTTTACGCCGAAAAAATACTGGCGCCATTACGCCGGAAATTCAGTGGCTCCTTTATGCCGGAAACGAAATGGCTCCATTGCGGCGAAAACTGACACGGCGCTGATCTACAACGGCGAGGTCATCAGCAAGCGTTTTAGCGATGAGCGTGATTGGCTGTCTGAAAAACTGCCGCAGCCAGCGAATGCTTTGGCCAAGGACTTCATCGCGTGCATCGCCGATCAAGCTCAATACTGCTTGTATTTCATACTGCCGAGAAAGTCCCCAAAGAACTCAGCGAGCTTTGGGCTCGTCACGTATCTGCAAGGCTTGGGACTCAATGCGCAGCAGGCTGACATGTCGGCCTTGTGCATCTTCTATCTTCGAGACGCGGGCCATCAGTTCGCTCACAGTGTATTGAGCATCTTCTACGCCAAGCTTCTCAGAGCGCAAGGCAACGCGGTTGCTGTGGCTTTCGCCGCTGCCGAGTTTCAATCCATATGCCAGGCCACGGCGTCCTTCTTCACCCTATGGATGGGAGCGATTCAAGGCCGTTTCCCCGACTCAGAGTATCGGCAGCTTTTCCAGTCGGCGACAGCGAATATTTCGGTGGCTACCGGTTCTGCCAACCAGGCCGAGGCCTTTGTAAAGTCGGCGTTCAGAGGCGCCTTGGCATCCCACGGCATTTACGATTCGGGGAGCGTCCCCGCTGCGCGTCAGCTTTGGGTCGATCAAGCGAAGCAGACCGCTTGGTATTCAAGAAAGTCTGTGTGTCGCTTTGCTCTGTTTGTGGCCTCTCACGACGCGGCTCCTGATTTGACGGCCGGGAACGAAGGCTTATTCACCAACGGCATGGCCAACTCTGCGAACCTGCTCAATTGCAGATCTTGGCACTCAAGCGACTACGAAGTGATCGAGCACGTCGCCACGCGCGATCAGCCCTCAACGATCAAGTTCGCATCACACTTTGATCAAGCCATTTATCCAGGCAATTTCTCGGTGGTTGACAAGATTGGCAACCTAACGCTTTTGTCTGTTCCGGTGAACTCATCCGTCTACTCGGAGTGGCCTGACAAGGTCTTCTATTACTGGAGCCTGACCATTCCGAACAGCACTGCGACCGGGGCAACCGGGGCTGCCTTGATGTCGTCGCTGGGCCTTACAACCTTGCCGCCCAGCCTTGGAGCTTTGACAGCCTCTTCAAACTACTTGTCTCACCTGGCTCCCTTGGCCTACCGAGGGCAACAAGGGTTGAAGTGGGACGCCGTCTTCATCGACAAGCGCTCGGAGCACCTGTGCGAGCGAGTGTTTGATAGGATCGACGCCTGGTTGCGGTGAGCCAGTCCAACTCGCGAGCGCTCCTACTTGTGGCAAATCAGGCATGAGCCGCCGCCCTCGTCTTCACCATAGACATCATCGATGTCTTCGGGGCATGAGCGAACTGGGCGAAGTGGATTGATGGGGATACTTGCGCGAATGCGCTCCCTGCGACGCTCAAAGTCTTCAATAATCTGCGCAACGCGCTCAGGTTGCTCCAATTCGATCAGCGACTCTCCTGAGGACCAGGTGAACGGAGAGCCGTGCTCCAAGGCGTTCTTCTCCATGGCTTTGGCATTTTCGAATGCATCAGGATGGCGCTCCTTGAGTCGCACCCATTCGATCTTCTGCTGGAAAAAGCAGAAGGTGCAGCCGCTGCGCGAGCGCCACTCGTAATACTTCGGGTAGCCCACGCCAGAGGATTCCAAAATATCCATCACACCGGCTTTGTCGATGCCTGCTTCGCGGAATGGCAACTTGATGCTCAAGTTGTCTTGCTTAGACGAGTAGCCCTCGCGGTAGTCCTCATCGGCTCGGATGGCCACGTAGGAGGTAACCTTCTCGCCAGATGCCAACATCGGCTTGATCCATTGCTCGAAAGGGTTAAGTTTGAGCTTTCGAGTGCACCAGCGTGTTTGTGGCGAAGGCAAGAAGTGGTTGTATTCGCGCAGCCAGAAATCGAAGTCACGGCGCGGATTCAGCCGCTCGATCGGCTTGCCCAAGTAGCCTTCCAAGCGCCCCAAAAACTCATAGACCTCAGGCAATTCTTTGCCGGTGTCGGTGAAGAAATACTCAATGTCGAGTTCGGGATGGGCTTGACGCATGTGGACGGCCAATGCTGCGCTGTCTTTGCCTCCAGAAAGTCCGAGAACATGACGCTCAGCCATTGCTTTTCTCCTCGTCCGCAGTCAGCCGCATGCCTACTTTGGCCAGGATAGCGAGCAGAACTTCGGTTCCCAACCCTTGCTTACGCAGTTGGTCGGCGATCTCATCAGCCTTGGACTCTACCGCCTGGCGATACCGGTCGGTGATGGCGAAGGAGCGTGAGATTGTCTCGGTACCGGAGCCCGCACCAATCACCACGGCGAAGGCTTCGCTGTTGGGCTTACGGCCCTTGACCGAGACGAAGGCCTCAGCCTGCCTGAATCGAAGGGCGACCTTGGAAATCTCCAGCGTCGCCGCATCGATGTCTCGGTCAGTCCAATCTCGAGGAGGTTTGTTCGCTGCAAGGCTCAGTATGCCCTCTATGCTTTCCTTGCTGCCATCGTGTTTTGCAAACCGTGTGGCAAAGGAATCCTGGCGCAAGTCTCCTGTGATGCCGGAAACAGCCTCGGCGCGTGCGCGCAAACGATCAAGCCGGTCAGCGGGAGCATCCAAAGCTTCAAGCATTGCTGCATCTACGTGCCTGAGCATAGTCTCATAGGCTCCAGCCAGTTCTGCCACGGGTCCACGAAGCGCGTTGATATAGGCATCTCCATCGTTGGTGTCCAGCAGTGCCACCAGATCGACAAATAAAACCTTGTGGGGGTCGCTGGCCTTGAGCAAAGTGTCGCGGATAGCCCGAGCGCTTTCGCTGAGCTGATGGGTGCGTTGCGTCCAAACCGGAAGATTGAACACTAGGGCAACCAAGCCACGAGCTGCTTCCAGCGGATCGCGCGCCTCGGTAGCGTGTCCAACCTCAGCGAGGATGTCGGCAATGCCCCCCAGGATTCGCGCCTTCTCCTCGTCGATTACCACCCAGCGTAGGGAAAATCGGCTTGGGTCTTGCAGATATTCGTCGATGTCGGCGTCGGTTAGGTGCGGGATGAACATCCCTTCCTTGTAGACGGCTACGTTTGATTTGTGAGCCAGCAGGAACGCGGAAAAGATCACTGGCTGAATACCAGCCTTCACCCCATAGGGCGGTGCGCTCCACAGTTTCAGGATGTCGGAAGCCTTCACGCGTGAGGAAGCATTGGCAAACAGGCTCTTGGTTGCCTTCCATAAGTCAGCCAAACGAGCTTTGTCTGCTTCAACCGGAGGCAGGAAGCGCCAGTGGCTATTAGCGTCTTGGCGATGAAGTCCAGTGCTTCGCAGCAGGGTTTCATAGAGGCCGCGCTCTGCTGGAAAACCTTCAATTCCTAGATGCTCGGAAGCTTCATGGTCGAGCATGCGATGCAGCAGATCGCGCCGCGCCTTCACGCTGTTGCTCGACATGTTGTCGCGATTGACCAGCTCGCTCCACACCAGCGGTGAGCTTGAATAAAGCTGGTGGGCCAAGTCGGAGGCAATGGGGGAGAGTCGAGAACCTGCTTCGATTGTTTCATCTCCGCCATCGAACCACTGGGCATTTGTGACGGCGGCTTGGAGCTGCTCTTCTAGGTTGGCTCTGACCGAGGCCAGGCGAGCATGAACTTCGCGCCGCGCGACGGCGTCGCCTTGCAGTTCATGACGGTTTTTGACAGCTTCAAGGGCCACCAGCTCAGCACTGAGTTCCTCAATCCGGGCGTGGTTTCTCGGAATGCCGATAAGAACTGGCCAAGGATCGCGCCTGGAACTTGCTCGCGCTCTACTCAGAGCCGCCTTGTGGCCCACGCCTCGGCCTGGCAGCGCAAGGGCGAAAAGGCCGAACTCACCTTGGGATGGAACGTATTTTTTAGCCAGTCGCTCTGCATCATCGAGCTGACTGAGGGAAAGGTTCATCCAGCGCATGGTGCCTGTCTCATGATAGTGGCGCTTGGCCACTACAGGACGAAGGCCCATCAAGTGAGCGAGATGGTTGTAATCAACGCCTGGAGAGGCGGCAAGGGTCTGGGCAATGGCCGAATCGATGTCGAAGTCGCTGCCCTCGAACACTGACCAAGCTCCGATGTGCTTCTTGAAGAGGGCTACGCGCATGCGAGAGAGCTCTTCAAGGCCTTTCTCGATCTCGGCGGTGGGTATCTTGAAGAAAATTGCCCCTAGAACCGCAGCATCAGCGGCCAGCCCCGAACCATTGCGGAACAAGTCGATGATCGCGATGTTTTTGATCAGCTCGACCAAGAACGGATTGCCAGTCTTGGCCTCTGTTCGTTCAACAGCCTCAACAGCTTGCGACCATCGATGTCCATCGGGAGAGGCAAGAATTGCAGGCTCTAGGTTCGAGCGCAGGTAATCCCAGTAGTTGTCGGGGCGATACCAAGAGGCCGATTTCAGCGGGGTAGCGGTCAGATATGAGTGAAAGCCATGCGGCTCCACAGATGCGAGAAAGCCAAATGTGCTGCGCTCGTTTTGGCCAAACTGTCGTTTGGAGATGGGGCCGAGCAGCGCTGCCATGGCGGGATGGAGGGGCCAGCAGGTTGCCAAAGCTTCTGCGAACTTGCCTCCTACGGCAGGGCGTCGAGACCTAATGGACTCGGCGATCGCGTTAGACGCGTCCTGCACCCATGTCGGACGACGATCGGCTTCGATGGCGCGTTCGATGAGCTCCACGACTTCGTCGCTAGCGGCCACAAACGGCAAGTCGACATAGCGGCCCTGGACTTTGGCCCAGTCGTCGCGAGTGTCGTTGCCAAGGCGCGCTGCATATTGAGCGAACGATTGATGTAGCACTCCCACGACCACCAGCTTGCCGTTAGCGCGCGCAGCTGCCTCTGCTAACTCCTGGAAGAAGTAAACGTCGTCGCCATGACCCAAGGCAGAAGCTTCGAGGAACTTGCCCATCTCGTCAAGAATCACCATGACGCCGTCCTGTGAGCGATCCTCGGCGGTTTGAACTAACTCGTTGATGAGAGCGTTGGACGAAACTTTGCGGTTGTCGGTGCCTTTGCCTTTGGCCTTGCGAAGGGTGGCGTTGAGTTCAGCGACCACGCTTGCCCGCTTGCCCACCACCGGTACGATTAGCCATCCTTTTCGAGCGGGGAAGGCTCGGTCGAAGGCAGGTATCGTATCAATCTTGAGCGCAGTCCTCGCGAGTGTGCGTAGCGACTTGTCGGGATGGAGAGTGCTCGCCAGAGCTACTGCCAATGACGACTTGCCCCCGCCAAAAGGGCCTGTCCAAGTGAACGAGCGTTGATTGGTTTCCGCCACCTGCCTAGACATGTTTTCCAGCACGGAGGTTGCCGTGGAGTGGCAGATGTAACCAGCCAAGGAGTCATGGCGGCCCAAGTCCGCGTCGACACGGATTGATCGTTGGTAGTGGCGGGAGAAGCGGACAATGTCCGCGAGCAATAGGTCTTCGTCAGTCATAGGATCTTCTAATAAGTTCGTTGCGTAACTCTTCAGATTCGCCGGGTTGTTTGTGAACTTGGCGCAGCCCCGCTGTGTCAGTCCACACTAGATATCCGTCAGTGAGATCGCTCAGCGCCATCAAGCGCTCGGCCACTGAGTCCTCGTCAAGCTTGAAAACGCGGCCAGGAGAACCCTCGCCATAGGAGATGGCTTCGAAGGCCATGGAGCTGAGTCCTTGGGCCGAGCTCTCCCAAAAGTCGAGCAGAGCGTAGGCAAATAGACCATCGTGCAAGGTGGCTTTGGGACCTCTGCGGAATGCGTATTGGCCCTTGTGGACCTCTTGCAGCAATCCCAACTCTCCAAGCAGCGGTTCAGCGAAGTCCTCAGGTGAACCGCCCGCGAAGCGGGGAGCGTAGCTGCGCAAGCAGGTTTCCAAGTCACGCGAGAGTGTGGAGGACGAGATGCGCTTCTTCGGATCAAGCTTGCGCGCGAAGTCCTCCAACGGAGCTTCAAGCTCTTGTCGGGTAAAGGTGGGCGATGTCACATGGTTGAAAAGCCATCGCCAAGTCGTGGAGCGGGTGCCTTTGCCTGCAAGCCACCAATGAGCATGCCACGCTGTAGAGGGGTTTTCCGCATATGGGTCTAACCCGCCATCGCGCAGGACTTCGCTGGCGATGGGGGAGATTTCAAAGAAGTTGGGGTCTTCGCAGGTGTCGCGAAGAATGTCGCAAGCCATCGCCCAATGGCGAATAGAGCTTACCATGTTCTTGCCGACGCCAAACGATGCGATGGCATTCTCATCAGTGAAAGTAACTTTCGGCACAAGCCCCCCCGCGCCTGCTTGGTCGAAGGCTTTCTTGAGCCACATTTGACGCAGTGGGAAGGTTTCATGACCAGAAAAATGAACGTGACTGCTTGAGTTTTTAGTTGTACGCATGGTGTCATTTTACGCCGAACTGGTGAAGTTCGCCAGTTTGAAAGATTTGGCCGAGTCTAGGGTATGTAATAAGGCCTGTAAGATATAAAACTTATTTATAATCAAAGAGAAATAGAATTATGTGGTGGGCGCGTGCAATGCAGCGGCACATTTGGTTGGAAAATCGAGAATTAAGACTACCGGGGTAGACAAGATACGGTCAACGATACGAACAGATGTAGTGCTCGAACATGTTTCTACCGGACGGCGGGTCGTTATCGATACAAAGTTCACATCGATCGTCACGAGAGGCTGGTATCGAGAGGAGAGACTGCGCAGCGGCTATGTTTGCCAGATCTACGCCTATCTTCGCTCACAGGTTGGGTGCAGTGATTCGCTTGCAGATCACGCCAGTGGATTGCTGTTGGTGACGCCGTCGATGAGACGGTCGTCATCAAAGGGCGTAGCATTCGGTTTACCACAGCCTCGCCGACTGAGATACGATCACAGTTGTTGCGCTTGTGTGGGCCAACGCTTCAATAGTGCGGATCATAAAAGCATCATTATCTCTGCTTCACGCCGTGCGACCAGCCCCGGTAGCACCTTTCCTCCGCCATAGACCCACCGGCGCAGCTCTAGCGCGGCACCCGGCCAGTCCCGCTGGTTGATTCGCTTGCGCAGCGTCGACGTCTGTAGTCGCCCGGCCCCAAGGTTGAACGTGAAGTCCACGATGGCGGCCAGACGCCCCTCTGATTCTGTAGCAAGTACGGGGCAGTAGCGCAGCGTGGCTTTGATCGCTGCGATCAGGTCGCGCGATAGGTAGACCTCTGCTTCGGCCTCAGTGATCGGTGGGTGCTTTTGGTCGCAGAGGTGGCCGAAGCCAATCGTCCAGTAACCTGCGGGGCAGATGTACGGATGTGCTCGTCGCTCAGGGTCGAATTTTGGTACCCGGTGAAAACCCTCGAACTGCTTGGCCAGATCGATCGCTGCTTGAGGCAAATTGATCACGACCGCACCCGGTCAAACACGCGCCCCAGGAACCAAAAGTTGAGTACCCCGGCCCACAGTGCTTGGTCGGCTTCCGTCCATGCATGAAGAATTGCCGTACCCCAGCCAGCGCCAGCGGTCACGGCAGCCACGAACGCCGCCATCTTGGCCGCGCAGTACAAGGCCATGAACCAGTAGGTGATCACGGGCCGCACGCTGGACGACAACGCATCGGCCCATCGCACGCCGGTTTTCTCCCCCTGCGTGCGTACGGCATCGCGCAGCGCCTCGATGGCTCCGGAATTCCATGCCGCATCCGCGCTCGCACCGATCTCAGCCATACGCTGTGCGCCACGCAACTTCTCGAACTCCAGCGCCTTGTCCTGCATGGACAATTCATGCCCGCGCTCGCCTTTTCGGTCGAGCCATTTTAGAACTTCTGGAGCAAGGCGGAATGCACCGCCCAGCAAGCCGCCCAGCAGTGTCTCGATCATTGCCCACCTCCGAACAGTTTGAGTTTCAGGAATGCGCCAGCGAGCAGCGCCATCACTAAGCCCGTAACCAGCATTTTCACGATGGTCAGACCGGCAGTTCTCTTGGCCTCGTTGAAGGCATCCAGCAGACCGCGCAGCTCCTGAATATCTCGGGCAGCCTCCGGGCCGTCGAGACCGACATCCGACAGGGCGTGTCGAGCGCCGCGCTCGGCGGCGTGCTCCAGCAGTTCCTCAAATTCGTCGCGAGGCATGTTGGCCATGCCATTCCCTACGCTTGGCGTATTCATGTGTGTCCTCCAGAAAGCAGAAACCCGCCTTGAGGGCGGGTTCGGTGATTTGAATTTCGTCCGGTCAGATTGCGACGCCGGGGCTCCATCCGACCGTCTTGTAGGCCGAAAGCTTTGCCTCATCCTCGATGTAGCAAAGCCATCCGATCTTGGGGACGTGGTATTCCCACTCATCGTTAATGTGAACGGCGATCTGGTTTGTTTTCCCGGCCCAGACACCGGTCGCACCGGCGGGGATGAGGTAGCGATCGCCGTTGACGGGGCTTGCCGGCGGGGTGGTCAGGTGGCGATCCTTGACCGAAAGTCCTACCATCGCGCCGAGGCGTTTCAGGTTGGTGTCCATGCTGGTGTTCCAGCCGGATTCGCCCAGCTTCCAGCCGTAGGTGAGTCCAAGATTTGGGTCGGTTGAAGCCATGGTTCAGTCTCCTTCAAAGGCGATTACAGGCCGCCGTAGTAGTTGCCATATTGCAGACCGTAGCCGGCGCGGTCGAAGGCGATGTTCTGCACCTGCCAGCTGGTGTAGGTGCTCGTCGTGTCGGCGCGGGATGATTCGATCTCGACACGGAGGCGCCCTTGCAGCCGTCCACAGTCGGTATCTTCCAACGTCCAGGCGTAGCTGGTGTCGATCAGGTCGGTTTCCACTCGGCACAAGGTGCCGTTTTCATCAAAAATCCGCAGCGTGGTGGTCTGGCCGTTTTCTGGCGTCAGGTTGCCTTCGGTCTGCTTGATGAGATTCGCGGTCTGCTGGACGCGGTTGCGGTTGGCCCAGGCGATCGTCAGCGCGTCGGAGATGACAGCAGGATAGGCTTGCCCGTTGATCAGCGCGTTGCCTGGCGGATAGGGACGGATGAAGCGCTGGGCGATGGTGAGGCTGATCGCCGGGGATAAGGACTCATCCAGTGTTCCGCGCCCGGTCTTGGGGAGCAGTTTTGTGCTCGGCGACTCGCCCACCACGTATTCCGGGCTGACATAATGGGCAAAGCCGTCCACGAACCAGATGCGGCTGCCGGAGGCGTGGGCCGTCGGCACCGTGTCGAGCATGCCACGCTCGAGTGTCACGGAGGGTGTAGCGAGGTCGACCGCCGTCACCTGCATCCACTCGCCGTCAAGGATGGCCAGACCCCCGATCTCAACCCGGTCGAGGTCAATGGCGCTGGCGATCGGTGCGGTGACGGCGCTCGCCGTGGGCGGGATGTCGGTGGTGGTCAAGGCCGTAGGTGCGAAGATTCCGAAACCGCGATCCTTGAACTGGCCGGTGGCCATGTCATCTGCCAGCACCAGGTAGGAAATGGCGTCCGGCGAGGGTCGCGCTCCCAGGGTGGCGATCATGCCCTCGGTGGGGTCGATATCGTTCAGAATCGACGGAATCTCGCCCACCACATCTTTCACGATCTGCCAGTAGGGGACTTCATAAAGATCCTGTGCCGGGCAGGGCTCGGGCAGGCTGATGGGGTCAGACCAGCCGGTGGGCGGCGGGTCGGAGTAGACCGATTGTGGCAGGGCAAACACGTCCTGCACGCATTCCAGGCGCACCGCGCCGTTCTGCAATTCGCCATAGGCAATGCGCGCTACCCGTAGCACCATCTCGGTGATGCCGTAGGGCGGCCAACTCCACTTGATCGCGTCACCGATATTAATGAGGCTCGCCTGGCGGTTGGCCACCAAGGTCACCTTGGCGAGCGTGCTGGAGAGTTGCTTGAGTTCCCGCATCGCCACCCGGTTGGCGAGTCCCGCACGACTGATGCCGGGGTGGCTCACCGAGGTTGCCACCACTCCGCCATTGATCTGCACGGCAGCAATGTCCTGCACCGTGATGGAGGCATCCTTGTCCGTCGCGCCATCGCGGTAGGTGATGGTGACTTGGTTGGTGACCTCGCCCCAGGAAGGGCGCGAGAACTCCTCCACCCGCAGCACGTTGGACGGGCTGAATATCGGCAGACTCGCAGGGTCGTAATCGGCGCGCGCAAGTTTCAACGTGAACTGGCCGCTGCGCGGATGCACGAAGAGCATCCCGTCCACGTGCTTCAGGACGGACAGGATGAAGTCCTCGATGGAGGACTCCTTGTCCCACAGCAGCGAAAGGCCGAAGCCTTCGCTGTAGAGCGTATTGGCGGCCACCGTGAAGCTTGCGTCGTCGATGTCGCTCGCCGGATAGCCCATGCCCCAGTCGGCATTGGTCAGACACTCGCGGATGATGTGGGAGGGGTTGGCATCACCCGAGATGTCCGCCATGGCCGGATACCAGGCGCTCGGAATGCGCATCACCCGGAAGCGCCATGGCTTGATGTAAGGGTTCATGGCGGACACCCAGCCGCGCCAGACGACAGAGAGCACACCCCGGAAGGCGGGAATGGCAGTACCCAGCTTGCCTTGCAGATAGGCGTTGGGAATTTGGGTGGCGTCACCCATCAGGATATCCAGCGTGCCGGTTACACCGCCTTCGCGCTCCTCGCCGCCGAACAGGGTTGGCTGGTCGATGCCGACACTGGTGTTAGAGGACGCAACGCCCGCCCAGGCGGTGCGTTCGCCCACCTGGATCTCTGTGACCGCGTCCACCGGCCCGTGGCATAGGGCCATGTGCAGGCCGACGCCATACCAGTAGCCGGCGGTGTAGGAACTGCTGCCCTTGCCGCCGCCGCTCATGGCGTGTCTCCTTCTGTGGCTGGAACGTGGGTGATGCGTTGGTTTAGATTGGCCCGTTCAGCCTCGTCGGCAACTGCCTGGGCCATCGCATCGCCGGTGGCGCGCAGCCATTCCACCGGCACACCTGGGCCGATGAAATCCGCCCAGGTGTATTGCCGCCCCTCGAACCAGCGGCGCATGCCTCTGGCGCAATAGCCGAGACGGCGGGCGTGTTCCAGCTTGGCCAGCATCATTTCTTCCCTCCACCGGACTTGACGATGGCCCGCACCATCACATCGCCCCACCACACCACATTGGGCTGGCTGATGACGCGCGTGCCGAAGAGCACAGGGATGGGCGTGTCGGCACTGGCGAGGGGGATGTCTTTGTCGCCGATCTGCCCCGGTTGCGCGTCCTGCACCTTGGGACGCGGTGCGAGCATGGCCGAAAGAACGGTGGTGACGACCCAGATGAGGATTTGCTGCCACATATATATAGAGTGTCCGTCAGATGATCGCGTCCCCGGTGAAGGGGTTTTTCAGGGGAATGAAGGGGAAGCCGCCGAAATTGGCGAGATTGTCGAACCGCCCGGCGCATTGTCCGGTGCTGTGATCGCAACCGGCATAAAGCTGCACGATCTGCCCAAAAGCGAGGCTGGGCATGGGCGCGATGAGCGTGAGATTCATACCGGAGTGTCCGACGATCATGCGCACGCCCTGGGCCGTCTGGAGCATTCCGGCCACGAAATACCCATCTGGCTGGGTCCCCGCCGCCTCCACCTGCACCGTCACGCCAGAAACCGCCGCCACCGTCCCGTCCACCCGGAATCCTTCCTTCAGTGCGCCACAGCCTGCTGAGTAGAGAACGTGGCGGCAGAGGAGTTGATACCGCGCCCGCAGCCCCGTGCGCTTGAGGCTACTGGCCACAGGCTCGCATTTGAGCGTTGCCTCGCTACTTGAGAACCGCGCAGCCAGCACCCGGCCTTTCCAGAGGGTGATGAATTCGTTGTCCGGGTCATCCGTGTGCCTGCGGTAGAGCGTGACACTCACCACGCCTTCCGGTGGACTGGCGATGAACAGCGCCGCCACCGGGTTGTCGCGTGGCAGGCGAATCTCGAGGCCGTTGCGGTTGATTTCGTTGGTCTGCTCAAGGCCGGAGCGGGTGATCGTCGCGGGCGAGTAGGTCTCAGATTGGCAGCTGACCGTCGTCTGGCACGAGGTGAACGTCCAGCGCTGCGCCTGGAGTGCGAAGCGGTAAAGCTCGACTGGCTGGCCATCCTGCACGGACGCCTCAGAAATCGCGTAGGTCATGAGGGCAACACCGCTGTGGTGAGATTCAGCCTTGCAGACGCATCCGTCTCCCAGTGGATCTCGGCGCGATCGGCATCCAGCCGTACCCATTGCAGCCAATGCACGGACACGATTTCCGAGCGGGGGACGGCGACACCCACGGTCGCATCGAGGGCGACGGACTCTTCAGTTTCGGACACCGCCTGGATGCCCGTCACGCGACGCAAGAAATCACCCTGCAGGGTCCGGATGAGCAGGTCGCGGCGCAACGGGTCAGGCCAGAAACGATGCAGCCCGGCGGCTGCGATGTAAAGGCTCGCATCGGTCGGCTGGATGTCACGAGTGATGGCAAGATCGTCCGACCAGGTGGGTATCCAGAATGGTTGCACCCGTCCGGCACGGGCGGCCAGCCACGCCTTTGCCGCATGGATGCGGGCGCGGTTCTCCAGCAGGAAACCCATGTGCCGAGTGGGGTGCGCCCGCCCGGTTAGATCGTCCACGGTGACCAGCCCGGTCGTGTAGTCCAGCACCGAAGCCACGCGTCCGATCTCGTCGCCGTGCTCTTGCCCCCAGTCGGGGTGCCACAGGAACAGGTGGGCGCCTCGATATGTCTGGCTGGTGATCTCGGCGGCTGTCAGGTTCGTGTAGGCTGCATCCACGAACCGCACCCGGGCGGACATGATGCGGTCAGTCACACGATCTAGCCTTACCGCACCGTCCAGGTGCATCACCGCGCCGGGGTAGACACGGGTACCGGCTGGCCAGGCGCGGCCCAGCGGCAGTTTCAGTGTCAGGGCGTTGCCGGTGACCGAGAGAATCTCTGTGGCCTCGGCCCGAGTGTCGCCGGCCCACAGCACCGCCAGCCCGCCTGCATGGTAGTCGTGGGTGGAGATATCTGCCGGCAGGGCCAAGTCGGTCGTCCCGGCGGATACTGGCGATGCGATGTCGCTTCGGTCTGTCCACACCGGCACGCAGTAGTTGCGCCCACCCCAGCCGTGAATCAGTGCTTCCAGCGCTTGAGCGCGCCCGCCATCCGTCAAGAGGGCGAACTCTAACGTCCGGCGCGGATGCTCGCGCAGTCGCACGCGCTGCTCCGTACCATCCCAGGCGGTGAGCACCTCGTTGGCCCACTCCAACGCCTCCAGTACACCGGACGACCAGTTTGGGCGCAGGGCGAAGACGATGATGCGCCGCCCTGTCACCGCCAGCACCAGCGTTTCACCCGTGGCAAAGGCGAAGTCGAAGCGCGCGTCGATCACCGGGCTGCCTGCGGGGGTGATGGTGAGCGTGAAAGGACGCTCTTCCAGCGCGTAGAACGAGGAGGGCGCGGTGATCTCATCCAGTTGCAAACCATCGATGCCCGTAGACGTCAGGCCGGTCAGGTCTCGAGCATCAAACCAGGCATTCCAGATCGAGAAGTGGGCTGTGGACACACCGACCACGTTGCCTGCGTCGAGATAGCGCGACGGCAGCAAGTGGAAGCGGTCGAACCAGTCCTCTCTGAACGTCCGATCCTCGTCGCTGGTAAAGTCAGAGGCAGGAAGCAGCGCAACCGAGACGAAGCTCCTCGCACCCGCATCCGTCACGATGCCGACATTAGCCGGCGTCCCCAGCCACGGCCGGTCGGCAAACACGTCGGGAGAGACGCGACCGTTGGCGGTGGGAAAGAGTGCTGGCGTATCGTCCTGTCCGGTGAGGTTGGTCATGGCTTATCTCAGGTAGGCAATGCCTGCCGAGTTATTGACGCGACTGATCGGGAAGAAGCACTGCCAGGTGTCTGGCCCCAGCGTCAGCAGATCGCCGTTGCCGATGGCCTCCATATCCACCAACCGTATATGGGGCAGGAAGCCGACGATGGCCGGCGTGGAATCATTGATGGGCGAGTTGATGGCAAGGCGCGCTGGCAACAAGGGGGCGAGACCATTGAAGGCGTTGGTGACCGGATCGAAGCCGAACAGGCTGATCGTCCGGTTGCCCTGCGCCCCGTGCCACTGGCCAGATTCGTTGAAATCCGCACGCAGCGCGACGCTGCCGATGTAGGGTGTGCTGCCCGCCCCGTATGGCTGGTAGAGGAACTGATCCCCACCGAAGAAAGCGCCACCCGTCCAGGCGCCGACCTTTTGCGTGTCGCAGACGATGAAGTGCGTATTGGCCTGGTTGGGCGAGACGAAGCACCCAGCCAAGCCTCGTGGGCTTGCCTGGGCGAAGAGGTGATACGTGCAGGGGAACAGGCTGTTGCCATTTGGCTGTGCGGTGCAGGTGAGAGGATAGGGAAAGCAGCCTGGCTGGGCGTCCCAAGTCGAACCTGAGTCAAATCCGGTCGAACCGTAGAACTCCATCGCTGTGCTCCAGCCGCTTCCCTCGTCATAGGGATCGCTGCGGAAATGGGCGTAGAGGCTGGCGACATGGATGGACAGCACCATGCCAGAGCCATCCGCCGTCCAGCGATCCACCGTCCAGCCCTGGAGGGCGGCGAAGGCACGAAGGGCGTCGAGCATCTGGTCGGGCGTGGCGGCGGTGCCGGTTGCGTAGGCCATGGGTTACTCCAGTTTCAATGCGGTGTAGTTGGTGATGCCGGTTTGTGCTACGTCCTGCAGCACCAGCCAGGTGACGGCGCCCACGGTGAGTGTGTTCTCTGTCGCATTGGCGTAGCCCGACACATGGGCCAACCCATCGATCTCGCCCAGCACGTCTTGATGGCCATTGTTATCCGCAGAGATGACGATGCGCATGACGGGATAAACGTTGCCAGGACTGGGCATGGTGCTCAAGCCGATCGGCCATAATTGCGCATAGATCGCCCATCCGCCGCCGGGGGTATGGATGACCGAGGCGAGATTGCTGGCGACGGACGACCAGCGCGTGTCGCTGCTGCTTCCCATGACCATCAGCGGATAAGGATATTGACCCGGTGTCGCATAGGGCAGAACTAGACCTAAGTGGATGAGCATCAAGCGGGTTGAGACACGGGCGGCGACGAGGATGCGGCGTCCGTTGGCGACGAACCAGTAGGGCATGGACTGGTTCCACAGCGCCATGTGTCGCTCGGGAGAGGCATTGGGCTGATCTGCCCAAGCATCCAGAGGCAGATATCCGGTCGCACCTTGGATATGCCAGTTGTAAGTGTCGAGAGGCACGTTCTGGTCGGAGCGAATGCCGACATAGATGGTGTCAGCGCCGGCCAGGCCCGGTCCCTTGAGAATGAGTTCCTGGGTAGCGGCATTTTCAACCCAGCGGAGTTCCTGCCAGCGCTCGCCGGTGGGCGTCAGGGTGCCGGTGAGGAAGGTTCTGAGCTTTCTCAACAGGTCGCGGTAGTCTGTAGCGGTTCCGGTTTCGTAGGCCATTATGAAAGCACCTGTTTAACGCCGCCCGCATTGCGGGCGATAATGTTTAGGATCGTCCTCTCGCCGGCAGACGAGTTGAGATAGTCGGCAGCAAGCGCCGGGTCGATCACATTGACGATGCGTACGCTTTGCGATGGCGAAACCGCCGGTGTGGGCGACACCGCAGGCACCAGACCGCCCTCGGCAAACGCCAGTCGCGGGCCCATCCAGCGTGGCGCAAATAGACCGCCATTCAATGTGTGGAGGAAATCCACCCCGACACGGCGCACGGCATCGGCCCGCAGCACATATTCACCGGCGGAGAGCCGCGCCGGGATGGAATCACTGGTCGCCGTGCCGGGGCCGGTGACGTAACCGCCTGAAGCGAAACCAGCCCATTTGAAAAAGCCGGAGATCAAACCGCCCAACCCGCCACTCGCGCCGCCCGATCCGCTCTTCATGCCACCGAAGAGTTCCTCTGCGATCTTTTGCGATGCGATGCGGTTGATGGACGCCAGCACCGAACGGGCGAAGTCAGCGAAGGCGTCCTTGGCGGATTTCGCCCCCGACCCGATCTGTTCGAACATCGTGGCGAAGGCGTTTTCTACATCGCCGTTGATGCGGGTGGCTACATCGTCCGCCTCGGTCTTGAGGCCAGCCACCTCCACCTTGAGACGGGCCACCCGGTTGATGGCTTCCTCCGAGCCGGTGGCGGTTGCGAGTTCCTGCATCTTCGGGATCAGGCTGTCTACTTCGGTGGCCGTTTGCTGATGCAGTTCGAGCACCCCGCGCCGCATCTGGGTTTCGGTGATCATCCCGGCGTCCTTCTGCACCTGGAGTTCCCGTTCGCGAATGCTCATGCGGTCGGTGACGTTCTGATATTGGCGTTCGAGTTTGGCGAGTTCCGCCATGTCCGCTTCGATATCGATCAGGCGGCCGACATCGGCCACGCCTGCAGTGTCGCCCATGCGTTGCAACTTCTCGATCAGGGGCTGATATTCGCGTTCGAGCTTCGCTCGTGTGACCTCGCCGCCCGCACCGCCCTTGATCTCGGCCAAACGGTCTCTCACTTGGGCGAGTTGATCGGAAAGTTCCTTCTCGGCTTTGGCTGCGGCATGGGCGTTGGTGACCTCGACCTCGGAGCGCTTCATATTGAGCACCGTGATCTCGCCTTCGATCTTCTTTACCTCCGCTTTGGCGCGCAGGCGCTGCGCCTCGTCTTTGCCGCCGACTGCCACATTAGACTGCGCGGCGAATTCGGCCTGCTTGGCGGCGAGTTCCTGGTCGATGGCCTGCTGCTCAATCTGCGTCTTGGCTCCGTAGTAGTCGCGAAGCGAAATCAATCGGTCGTCGAGTGATCGGTCGAGGGTCGCTTTTTGCAGATCGAGTCCTTCCTTCAGGATTTTGATCTCGCTTTCGGCCTGCGCCTTGACCACGGCGAGCCGCGCGCCGGTGGCGTCCTTCTCCGCGTCGCCGGTGGTTTTCTTTTCGCATTTTCCGTTCACCCATTGCCCGCCAGAAACTACGCAGGCGATGCGCTGCATATCTTCAGTCGGCTTGCCCGTTGGGTTCTTGGATTCCGGTCTGGTGGGTACAGTGAGCGACTTGAGACGACCTTGTGCTGCCGCGAGTTCCTGCTCCCATTGGGCGAGGTTGTGGCGCAGCGTCGCCATCGCCTGATCGTTGAATTTGACATCGAACGGCGAGAACGGGATGTGGGTCTTTCCACTAGTCACCTTCTGTCGGGTGGAATCGATCAGTTCCTGCAGGCGTTTGACTTCGTCTCGCGCCTGCTTGATCTCGGTGCCGTTAAAGATTAGGTTGCCGACTCCGCCAAGTCCCACCCACAAGGCCTTGAGCGTACCGGCTTCGTTGGCCGCTTCGCGCATGGCGTTCGTGATATTGATGAGTTCCGGCAGGAAATCCCGTGCAAGCGAGATGCTGAGCGATGAAGAAGATGCTTTGAGTGCCGTGAGGTTGTCGTTGAAGGCCTCGGCGGATCGCGCCGTCTCGGTGGTGAGTTTTAGTCCCAATCTCTCAGCTTCCGCCGTGAGTTGATTGATGCCGGCAGCCCCCTGATTCAAGAGCGGGATCATGTCCATGCCACTCTTGCCGAAGAGTTTGACGGCGAGAGCGGTCTTGACCGCACCGTCTTCGAGGTGGGCAAAGACGTCGGCAACATTCAGCAGCACTGCGTCTGTCGATTTCATGCTGCCGTCGGCATTCTTGACCGAAATGCCGAGCGCTTCGAACATTTGCGCCCCATCGCCGATGCCAGTATTGGCCTCGGTGATGTTCTGCGACAAGCCCTTGATGCCCTTCTGCAAGGACTCCAAACTCACATCCGACAACTGCGCGGCAAAGCGCAAGGTCGAGAGAGCCTCCACCGAGATGCCGATCTTCTGCGAGAGTTTGTTGAGATGATCCGCCGCGTCGATGGCATTCTTGATCATGGCGGCGAACCCGGCAGCGGACAGCGTGACGCCAAGGCCCGCCAGCATCCCCTTGACGCGGTTCGACTCGTCGCCGAGTTTGGCCAGGTTACCGCGAATCGAGTCGAAGGCGGACCGGGTCTGATCGACGGCGGTAATCAGCAGTTGGGCGCGGTCTTGGGCCATGTCTCAAATCTTGTTCAGTTGTGTTTCAATTGCTCGGGTGAGGACTGGAAGTTGGCCTCGCACCGTGCCTTCCAGATCGAAACGGCGTTTCAGGGTCACGGTCGGCACCAGTACGGCGATGGGGATTTCCTGTCCACGCTTCACGCTTTTTGCGCCGGTACGTGCTCGTTCTGCACGCTTGAAGCGCGTTAGAGATGAGGCGTTCTCGCGGAGGTTCTCTGCCATCAAGATGGCGCGGCCGTTCTTCTGGATGAAGTAGGCATTGCCGGAGCGAATCAGCGCGTCGATTACGCGCTTGAAGGCGCGGCGACCGATGCGACGGCCTTCCTCGGTGAGAGGGATCAGCATGCGTCCCCCAATCGTGCCGCCACGGACATGGATGCCGAGCCACGGAATCTTCGAGCCGATCAGGATCGCCGGCAGTTTGTCCGGGTTGCGGTCATAGACCTTGGCGCGCAGGGACTTCACGAAGGCGGTTTTTTTCACCGTGAAACCGGCCTGCATTTTTACGCGCACGGACTCGACGACATCTTTACCTCCCTCGCGCATGCCGGCGGCGACGGCTTTGTGGATAGCAGCTTGCTTTTGCCGCGTCCAGGCATCGAGCTGGGATTTGTCGAGCAGGCCGGCGGTGGTGAGGGAGATTTTAAGCATCGAGGCCTTTCAGCATCTTCTTGATGGCGTCACTGCCGCCTTGCGCGCCAACGCTCACGACCGTCAGCAGATTTGCCAGCCGCCGCGACTCCTGCCGATCGATGGCGGCAATGAAGGTATCGGTCTGTGCCAGGGTGTAATTCAGGATGCTGGCGTAGACGTGCCCGGCACCGATCAGGCGCTGGATCGCATCGGCCCAGGCATCCGTGCTCCGATGCGCGCCGCCGCCTCGGTCATCGTCGGCCACACGCGCCGGATAAAAAAATCGGCGTTTACCTCGAATACCGCCTCACTCAAACGCACGGCATCGTCGAGTTCCAGCCCCGTCACCCACTCGTTTGGGCGGCGACTAGCGATAGCGACCGCCTCGATCACCGCCTCGCCGTGCTCGGCCAGAAGCGCCAACCAGTCGTTTGATGCCGACAGACTGGCCGCTACCGGCTGCACGGCGCGAGCGAAAGCCGGGACTTCGCCGACCTTGAGGGGCGTGAGTTCCAGACTCTCGCCGCCGATGACGATGGAGGTCGGCACCGGCGGCAGTGCCGCGAATGTGTTGCCCGTCATCACAGCAGCACGATGCGGCCAAACTGACCGAATTGGCTTGCGGCTGGCTTGGTGAGGTCAGCCAGTACCTGACCGGAGAGCTCGAACTTCATCAACTCGTTGCTGATTACCGACAAGTCCTTCGCCGGATTGATTGCCACCCGGTAGAGGTCGATCACGACTTCCTTGTTGGCATCTGCCGTGTTCAGGCCCTCGAAGCGCACCCAGCGCTCGGGCAAAGGCTGTGTGAACATCGCCGTGACGTTGGCCGCGCCATAGCTGTAGCTTGCCGTGATTGCGTCGGTGACCCCGGTGAGATCGGTAAACATGATCGAACCGTGCTTGGCGTTGACCGTGTATTGGGTATCCGCCACCGTCGTTGCTCCCGCCTTCAGAATCACACTGGAGACGTTTTGATTGCCCAGCAGATACAGCTTTCCTAGTTCCGCCGTACTGATCACCGGCTCATCGGTCACCGTACCGGTGGTCACCGCCGTGGTGGAACCGTAGAGGGCGAGTTCCAGATTCGACTGGATCAGTTCCTCCAGGGTGCAGGCGAACTCGCCTTTCTTGGTCTTGATGAGTTGCAGGTCGGTCAGCCGCTGGCCGGATTGGGATTCCTGATGCTCCAGCGTTTCCACAGATAGCGACACCTTGAGGTCGGGGACGTTGCCAACGAAAGTGAGTCCTTGCGGGTTGCCATTGATGTCGCGTGCGCCGATGAAGACGCGTCCTTGTCCAGAAAAATAGGCCATGAGGTGTTACTCCTTGTTTGGGGTGTGATGAGAGACTTGGGTTGCTTCGTTCCGGCGGGAGCGCCTGGCGTCCACAGAATCGACCTGAGGGGGAATCGGCGTGTCGGCAGAGCCTGGATCGGCCCTCTGGCCGACACCGCGCTCGATGAGCCAATTTGCCGTGATTTCATCCACAGCGATGAAACTGCCAGCGCAATGTACTTTTCCGGCATGGGTGTGGGTCTTGATGAGTTCTATTCGATGCATCGGCTTTATCCTTTCTGGGTGAGGTCGTGGGCCAGGGTGCGGTAGGTGATGCGGTAGCGGGCAGGTAGTGCGGCTGCATTCATGTCGGCGTCGTCCTGCTGCCACTCGCAGTCGATTTCTTCCGTGCCGAGCGCGAGGCCGTTCAAGGTCACATCGGCCATCAGCACGGCGTGCACTGTGGTCATGAGCCGGTCTGCAATGGGCTCTGGTAGTTCCGTGGCTGTGCCCATTGCCAGCGCCACGATCCGAATCGTCAATTCACGTTCCGCCCGATCGTTGATGCGCCGGACTGACTCGGATTCTGGAAACACCAGCAGCGCCGGCAGATGCGCCCGGTCGGCTGGAGTAGTGGGCTGCCGACGTAGTGTTGCGCCTTCCGCTGTGGCCACCGGCGTTAGCTTGCTGGCGATGGCTTGGATGATCTGTTCACGGAGACTGAACATGGTCATAGCCGCGAGAGGTTCGCCATCGTTTCTGACCCGTCGCGCACTTGCCGCACCTCGCGCACGCGATAGGTCGTTCCATTGATCTCCAACGTGTCGCCCTGAGCGAGAACCAGTTGCTCGGTTGGATACTCGATCTGGTAATCACGAGACAGTGCCAGCCCGTCAAGCACCGACTCGTCCGGCGCGCGGAACGCCACAGAGACCGTGACTGATCCCACCTTGACGGCGGTCAGTAGCCCGCAGCGCGCAGCCGCAGCGTAGAAGGCTTCGATCGCTATCATCACGACATCGTCAGCTTCACCAGCACGCCGGGGCGGTGGCACATCGGCAGCGGGTTGGACTGAGTGTGCAGGTCCGTGCCTCGCTCGAACTTCCTCGATTCCTGCTTGGCGTAGAGCGGCTGGCCCAAGGTGTTCACCGTTTCGTTGAAGTCCGCCGGCGAAAAGTAGGTGCCGAAGGTGTCCACCGTGCCCACCGGGAAGCAGTGCGCCTCGCCGGCGGCGATGAAGCGACGACTGGTGCCGTTGCCATCGGTCGCCTGCCCCCTGTACTCCTCGAAGACGATGCCACCGAAGGTGAAGCCGGAGCGGACGTCGTCGCGCAGGATTGCGCCCTGCTGGAAGTTCTCGTAAGCCTTCTCGACCTTGGGGTGGCCCACGAGTTTCGCGAAGAACTCGGGCGAGCATAGGCAGCGCACGCTGGTCATGAACTCGCCCTGCAGGTTTTCCTCGATGTGGGCCAGCGCGTCGATACACTTCTGGCGCACGTTTGTCGTGTCGGTAGCCAGCGCGAAATTAATCGACTTCGGGGTGATGTCGAACTCATCAAAGAGGTCGTAGAGGATGCTGCCGTCGGCATCGAGGATCACGCCTTTCAGTGCACCGATGCGCAGGTGCTCGAGTGTGATGGCGTGCTTGTTACGCATCGTTTCCATATGGCGTGCCAACACCCCAGCGATGGTTTCCATGTCCGTCTCCGAACCGAAGGCGCGGATGCCCTGGACTTCTTCTGGCAGCACGACGTCGTCGTGCGGGATGTGTGGCACGATGAAGGAGCGCATCTTGCGTTTGTCGCGCACGCCAACCGTGCCGGGGCTGCCTACCGGCAACGTCGGCAGCAGGTTCAGCACGCCGTTGCGTTCTTCGATCAGGATCTGGCGGAAGCGGACGGGTTTGGCGGGAAACAGGTTGAGCGACTCCAGTCGACCGTATCGGTTGGGCAGCAGGTTGATGGCTGCCGTGAGATTCGCCATCGTGAAGGCGGGCGAGGAAAATGGGTTCTGCATGGTCAGACTCCTTTGCGAACGAGGATGCCCAGGAACTTCAACTGGGCGATGGCGGTGGCTTTCTTGGTCGGCGTGATGCCGGCAGGCCACATCAGGGCGGCATCGCTGACGATGGCATGGCGGGCGACGAGGATCGCGTCATCCCGGTCGATCAGGGTGGCATCGACATCCAGGGCGAGCACCCCGGCAGCCACCTCGGCACCATCCGTGGCGGCTGGGTCGAGCGCCTTCAGCCTGGACGTCGCGGTTTCCACCCCGACGACGGTGCCGAGCGCTAGGTTCTGGCCGGCGATAACCGTTGCTTGGTCGCGCGAATAGAGATTGGGGGCCTCGTACTTGAGGAGATCACCCAGGTTGAGTCCTTCGGTTATGACGGGCATGGATTAATCCTTTCCAGTGAGTTTCTTGATGGCCGCCAACATGGGATTGGCGGCGTTAGACTGCTTGGTCGGCGCGGCATCGGGGGCGATGGTCGAGGTAATCTCGACGCTCTCTGCCCGCGCCGCGAGAAGTACCCGGCGCACTTGAGATTCGCTCGCCCCCTGGGCGAGGAACTCGGCGGTGCGGTGGGGTACGCCAGCCAGCTGACAGAGCTCGGCGATCGCCAGAGCATCGGCTCGCACAGCTTTCACCTCGTCCAGTTCGGAGGGCTTCGGCGCAGACGGATCGAGCAGGTCTGGCTCAGGATCGGTATCAGGTTGAATTGGATGACGGTATTCGTGGGTTGCGTTGGATTGCATCTTGGTTATCTCCTTTTGATGGGATGCGGAAATTGCTCGGGTAGCCCCTGGCTGGATGACCAAGGGGCTGCGACGGGCGGCGAGAAAACGGCTGAAATCGGTGAGGACGGTATCGAGACTGGCGACCGCGTCGGCAAGACCTGCTCCGACTGCTTCGTCCCCGAAATAGAGCCCAGCCTGGGTAGCGCGAACAGCTTCCGGGGTGATCTTGCGCATCGCTGCGACGTGATCAGCGAACATCCCGTAGAGTCGATCGACCTCGGCCTGCAGGCGGGCACCCGCCTCTTGGTCAAGGGGCTCGTGTGGTGAGAAGTCGTTTTTGTGGTTGCCGGCTGTGATCGCTGTGTAGCGGTAGCCCTGCTGGGTATCGCGGACTGACTGGTCGACGTGCATGGCGATCACGCCAATGGAGCCGACCCCGCCAGTGCGGGTGATCGTGAGGCGTGAGGCTGCACAGGCGATGGCGTAGGCGGCAGAGAAGGCTGAGTCCGAAGCGATTGCCCAGACCGGTTTCACTGCGTCCGCTGCACGGATGCGCTCGCCCAACTCGAATACGCCGCCTGCCTCGCCGCCTGGGGAATCGACTTCCAGCAGAATTCCATCAATGCCCGGATCGGCAATAGCCGCATCCATCATTGCGGCAATGTCGCCGTATGATGCGAGACCAGAGGCGGCTTCCAGACCCACGGTGCGACGCACCAGTGTCCCGTAGACCGGGATCATGGCGATGCCGGGTGGTGCCTCAGCACGTGGTCGTGGTGCCAGCACCGGCAGCGCAGCAGATGGCTCCGGCCAGCCAATCCGTTCGCCGAGCACCGAGAGGATTACGTCGAGCTTGGAACGGGCGATGAGGAGCGGCGTCCCGTAGAGGCGGGACGCCATGTGAGGTAGAAGCATGTCAAGGGTTCTCCGAAGGTTGAATCGGTGCGGCAGGAGTGGTTGGAGCCGCCTTGTCGTTACGTGGATCGCTGTCGAACACCAGTCCCAGGCCATCGGCGCGTGCGTTGTCGGCGGCGATCTCACGATCGACGTCCTCGGCGTCGTAGCCGAAGGATGAGATCGCCTCCGACCGAGAGAGCAATCCCGCCCGGATGGCGGTGAGCATGGCGTCGAACTCCTTCTTCGGATCGACCCATTGCCAGCCCTGGGGAATCCACTTTACGGAGAGGTATTCGCGGCGCTTTGCAGTACCACCCCGGGCATAGCCAGGAAGCATCAGCGCGCCTTCCAACACAGCTTGCTCCATCCATGCCTGCCAGATCGGGCGGCACAGCTGATGGACGATTACGCCGTGCTGCAATGCTTCGACGCGGCGACGGAATTCCAGCAGACCCGCCCGGATCGAGGAGTAATTGACCTGGGTGAGATCCCCTGTAAGTTGTTCGTAGGTGACACCCATGGCAGCGGCCACGGCCCGAAACTGCATACGCAGGAAGTCGGCGTAGGAGGCGCCGACGTCGGCCGGCTGGGAGAACTTCACGTCCTCACCGGGTTCAAGAATTTGCAAGGTGCCAGGTTCCAGCCCGGCCAGGGCCACGCCGTTTCCGTCGGCCAGTCCCTCGCCCATCAGGTTGTCTTCGGGTGCAAGCCGTGTGATGAAGCCGGCGAACATGGCGGCGGTTTTTTTGCGGACAAGTTCGGCGTCGTCGTACTGGTCGAGTTCGTTCAACTTCACCAAGGCACGCGCGAGCCACGGTTCGCCCCGGATCTGGCCGGGACGCAGGGGTCGGAAGAGATGCAGGATTTCACCGGCATCTACTCGCACGGTTTCCATACCACCTGCCCCGGACATTGGGCTCATGGCCCCATCCTCCGGGTGGGAACGGTAGAGGTGATAAGCCACCCTTCGCCCGAGACGATCGAACTCGATGCCAGCGCGAATGAGGTTGCCGTTGTCCGCCGTGGTGTTGAGAGTCACCGGCAGGTGCTCGGGCTCCAGTACTTGCAATTGGATCGCCACCGGCAGACTATCTTCTGGCCGTCGGTAGCGGATGCGCACCAGCGCTTCGCCTCCTTCCAGCATGGCGCGGCAGGCCATCGCCTGCAGGCCATAGAAATCGGTGAGACCCGCCGCATCGGCGTCCAGCGTCCAGTCGCGCCACAGCGCTTGGATACGCTCACGGAGGTTGGCGTCAGCCACCATCGACTGCGGCTTGATGCCGGTGCCGATGGCGTTGGCCACGTAGGATTCCAGTGCGGCATTGGCCCATGCGTTCCGGCGCACAAGATCACGGCTCTTGGCCCGCAGATCGGTCTGCGTCGCGTAGAGTGCAGCAACCGCGCCGGGATTACTCGGCATCCAGGCGAGCGCCCGACGACCGGAACCTGCAGCTTCGTGGATCGGCGAGCCACCGAAGAGTCGGCGGCTCATGCGTTTCAGCCAGTGCATCAGAAGCCCTTCGAGGTGGTGACCCGGATCTGGCGCGGCGTACCTGGCCAGAGGCCGCTGGCGATCGCCTGGTTATGGAGATCCCGCTTCACCATTTCGATGGCAGCCTTGAGTTCATCCACCGTGCGGTACTCGACAGTCTTATCGCCGAAGGTGACGCGCTTCTCACCCTTGGTGAGCGCTGTTTCCAAGGCGATGAGTTGTTCCTGGGTGTGGGCCATTAGCGGAAGACCATGAGATTGAACTCGGTGGTGTCGGCCAGAGAGCCGGCAGCGGTGGCGCAAATCACTTCGACGTAGGCGGATGTTTTGGCATCGGTGGTTGCCCGGATAATCGCCATGCGTTGGGTGTTGTTGTTCGTGTTGCTGCGGGCAAAGGCCAGCCAGCAGTAATTGGTATCGGCAAACGGCGTGGAGAAGGTCACCCGATACCGGCCTGCGGCCAGTCGCGCGACGCCGGCCACGTTGTGGGACGAGCTGATCTGGATGGCGCTACCCACGTAGCCGAAGTTCACCCAGGCACGGGCCAGACCTGGATGGTCTGGGCGAACCAGCCCCTTGATCTCGGTGCCGACCCGGGTGGCCAGCGTCTTGAGCTGGGAAACGAGACTCATGGCTCAGTTCATCCTCAAGCTGCCAGGGCGGTTTCGAAGATGGCGACGAAATCGGTGCTGGTGTCGCCGACGTCGGCAGAGGCGACTGCGCCGATGTTGCTACGAGCTTGGGCCTGCTCTAACGCGGTCAGTGACTGCGCGGCATCGAACCGAATCCGGTTGTTCACGGCAGCCAGGAGTGCGTCGAGACCACTCGCACCGTTGGTCAGCAGTTGCTGGATTTCCACCAGAGTGTCATAGGCCGCATCGGCCCCGCCCAGGATTTCGGTCTTGAGGGCATCGAGTCGCTCGACGATTTTCGAGGACGAATAAGTGGTCGCCGTTGAGATCTGAGCATCGTCAATGACGGCGGCCGTGACGATGGCGGCCTTCAACTCGTTGATCGCCGCGACCAGGGTCGACTTGTCGGTGGTCGACAGCGAAGAGAGGTTGCCGATTTTCTGATAAACAGACTTGAACTCGTCGGACAGACGAATGACCAGGCTGTGGATTTGGGTCTGCAAACTCATGCTGCGTTCTCCTTGGGGTGGGTGGATCAACTAAGCCAGCGGCTGCGGATCACTCGGCGCGCTGGTTTCTGGGTTTCAGAAACGGCGAGACCACCGCGATGGGTGGCCTCATGGGTTGGTTCGGTATCGATTGGTGGCGAATCTGGCGGGCGGTCAAGACCCAACTGCCGTTCCAATTCACGCCAGTGACGTTCCTCGAAACGGTCAAGACCAGAGGCAGCGGCTGCCGCCCGTGCATACACGTAGCAGTCCAGCGCTTCGTTCCTCTCGCGCATCTTTTGCCATTCGCGGTGCGCGAAGCCGTTGCGATCTCGGCGTGTTACCAGTTGTTCGGCGCACAACTGCTGTATGAACTCGGCATCGACCTTGGGCAGATGCACGAAACCAGCGGGGAAGCGGACGACGCCAGCCTCGTCGGTGTCTATGCTTTTGCGCAGGTTGTTGTAGAACTCCAGTTTGGCGATGCCGCCCGCGACCGAGAAGACCTTGATGCCTCGGCGCAGCTTCTTGCCGCCGGTGGTGGCATCGACGGCGGTGGGCGTCCCCACCAGCGCTGCGCCTCGGGCCACACCCTTGACGGCCATCACTCTGGCGTCCCGCACGGCACGAACGAAAGCATAGGCTTCCTGGGTGGCAAAGCCGGTGTCGATGGCGAAACGCGCCAGTGGCAGAGATGCGCCGGAGGCATGCGTCCAGGTTTCGCTGATCAGTTCAGCCAACTGTTTCCATACCGCGTCTCTGGCCGTGTCGCCCATCAATACCCGGTGCTCGACCAACCAGGATTCTTTGCCGCGTCCGAAAGACCAGATCGAGGTCTCGATGCGATCCTTCTGTACGTCGGCCCCACCCGTGAGTAAGAGACCGCCAGGAGGAATGCTGCCAATCCGGTAATCCTCGCGACGCTCCAGGAGCCGCTGCCAGTCGGGTGCTTCGCCTTCCTCGACCCAGGTCTCGCCCAGTTCCGTGTTCTTGAAGGTCTTGATGGCCGCCGCCGAGCCGGACTCTTTGTTCACTGCACTCTCCCAGGCGGCGGCAATCTCCCGCCAACTACGCCAGCCCACCGGGCTATAGAGCGACGAAAGGTGAAAGCCAGCCGTCTTGGCACCGTTCTCGGGCACAAGCGCGCGCCACTCGCCGTGCTCCAGCATCCAGGTCTTGTGCTGTTCCTGGATCGGCTGGTCGCAGGATTCGCAGACGTAAGCTACCGTCTCCGGTTGGCCCTTCTCCCACCGCAGTTGCTCAAAGCGCAGCCACTGCCGGTGCGAGCAATGCGGGCAAGGCAGGAAGTAGCGGCGCTGGTCACTGGCGTCAAACTCCCGTTCGATGCTGCTCGCGCCAGCAATGGTTGGCGTCGAGACGATGAATATCTTGCGACGAGCGAAGGTGCGTGTCCGGGCCTCGGCCAGCGAGATCGCATCACCCTCGCCATCGACGTCGCTCGGGTAGCCATCTACCTCGTCCAGAAAGAGGTAGCGCACTGGCATCGAACGCAGGCCGACGGCGCTGTTCGCGCCCGTCATCACCAGCACGCCACCGCGAAACTCTTTCGCCAGAATCGTGTTGCCGGCATCCCGGCTCCGCGCTGGTGCGATCAGTTCGGCCAGCACCGGCGACTCCTCGATCAGCGGATCGATCCGCTGCTTGGAGTTGCGCTTGGCCATCTCCACCGTGGGCGACACCGCCATCATCGGCCCGGGGGCGTGGTGGATCACGTAGCCGATCCAGTTGTTTCCCATCTCGGTCGCGCCAAGTTGCGCTGCCTTCATGAACACGATCCGCTCGACCGCCGACATCGGCGACAGGCAATCCATGATCGCTTTGAGGTACGGCGTGCGGCTCGTGCGCCAGCGGCCAGGTTCTGCAGATGCCTTGCTGGACAGCATCCGGTGCCGGTCCGACCATTCGGACACGGTCAGCAGCGGATCGGGTGTTAGCCCCTCGCGCCAGGCGCGCTCGATGTCGAGAGCGCCTTCGTAATCAGCATCCAGCATCAATCCACCCGGGGGCGAACGTCGCCCAGTTCCTGCAAGTGTTCCCGCACGGCAGTTTCCAGCGCGACGTGCAGCGTGTGGGCATCGACGCCGAGCTTAGATGCCATCTGCCCCGAGATGCGTGCCGGCCAGTTGAGCCAGGCATCCCGTTCTGTGCGGGCCAGCTTGAAGACGTGGGCGATGGCCTGGGGCCGGTCGACCAGTTCGCCCTTGAGTCTGGCCAGCCGCACCTTGTTGGTCTGTGCCTTTACCACCTCGTTGACGGTGCGGGCCTGCAGCAACGACGTGCCACCTGTGTTCAGCGCAGGTGCCGTCGATTCGGCAGCAGGCTCCTTGATTGTGACCGTCTCAGCCCGACGCTTTGTGCCCTCCCTGGGTGTGTCGGAATTTTTCGCCCAATCCCGGTCGGCGCGGTCGGTATCGATGCTGCCATCGGCCTCCGGCGTAATCCGCCCGGCACGAATGGCCTTGTGTACGGCGGTGTCCGACACCCCTCGGTGCCGGGCATAGGCGCGAATCGACAGTCCCATGATCTCCATCAAGCATTGGCGCGAATCTCAATCAGATTGAGCTTGGCTTCGGGTTTGAACAGCGCGTTCATACGTTTGTCATCAACCACATCAAAGGACACGGAAATGAGCCAGATCGAAACCATCCTCACCCTGATTGCACAGAAGCATCTCGGCATCGAAACCCTGGAAACGCGCAAGTCGGACAGCCTCGACTTCCACGACACGGCGGTCTGGTGCATCCGCGACGCCCTCGAAGCCGCGTTCAAAGCTGGCGTCGAAGTCGGCCTCAACATGCCGAAGGCTACCGAGCAGGAGATCGCCAGCGCCGACTAAAAACAGATCGAAGCCGGGCTTGGAAACGCTTGGCTTCACTCGCGAATAGCGCGTTCATCGCTACACCATCAACCCGCACGAAGGAGATCAACATGACCACCAGCATCAAACTCACCGACACCCAGCGCAAAGTCCTCGACCACGCCGCCGACCAAGCGGACGGTCGCATCACCTGGTTTCCCGATAATGTCAAAGGCGGGTCTCGCCAGAAAGTGGTCGACGGACTTTTCAACCGCGCACTGATTATTACCAATGGCACCGACTGGTTTGTCGCCGCCGAGGGCTACGATGCCCTGGGGCGCGCCCGGCCGATACCGGCAACCATTCACCCCGCCCCTGAGGTCGACGCCGATGTGGCAGCAGCCGAGGCCAACTGGACGCAAGAAAAACAGCAGGCTGCCCAACGGCTGCTTCAGGTCGGCGTCGAGGGTAAGCCCCGCACCCGCGAGAACAGCAAGCAGGCCACGGTAATCCAGATGCTCCAGCGTCCAGAAGGCGCGACGGTGAATCAGATCTGCGAGGCCACCGGCTGGCAGCCGCATACGGTGCGCGGCACCTTTGCCGGTGCGTTCAAGAAGAAACTCGGGCTCAACATCACCTCGGACAAGCCCGAAGGCGGTGATCGCACCTACCGCATCGCGTGATGCCGGGCAGGGTGGCAAGACAAACTTGCCACCCCAAAGAATGATTTAGAATACGCTTGGCTTCTCAATCGAATAGCGCGTTACTACGGGCGTCGCAACGATCAACCCGAAGGAGAAAACGATGAACACCACCACCCACATCCCTGCCACCCAGAACGAAGAATGGGGCTTTTGGGGCGCGATGAACGAAAACGCCCAAGCCGCCTGGCCCCTCGCGATGAACGCGGTCTCGGACGCTACCTGCCAGCCCCTCGAATCGGTCAGGACCTTCCTCGACAGCCGCCACGGGCGGCATTTTGCAGACGACGTCCTCAACCAGATGCTCACCGGCCACAGCGTCGAGCAAGCGATCCACGCGGCAGTTGCCCGGTGGATGGGCTGGACGATTGGCCGGTTGACCTCCCGCGACTACGGCATCCCTCGCGGCTTGCCCTACCTGACGGGCTTTGTGATTCACTGCGAAATCGCCGAAGAAGCACTCGCTGCCTGATCGAACGCCGCGTCGAACGCCACACCGTCCGACTGGCGGGTGGCTAGGCTGCCGGTGAAATCCTGCCAGCGGCGAACAATAACGTCGCAATACTTCGGATCGAGTTCGATCAAGCGCGCCAGCCGCCCCGATTTTTCGGCGGCGATCAGCGTGGTGCCGGAACCACCGAAGGGGTCGAGTACCACGTTTCCAGGACGGCTAGAATTGCGAATGGCACGCTCCACCAGTTCCACCGGTTTCATCGTCGGGTGCAGATCATTCTTGTGCGGTTTTTTGATTTGCCAGACGTCGCTCTGGTCGCGATCCCCGCACCAGTGGCGCGTTGCGCCTTCTGGCCACCCGTAGAGGATTGGCTCGTACTGGCGCTGGTAGTCAGAGCGGCCCAGTGTGAAGGTGTTCTTGGCCCAGATGATGAAAGTCGACCACTTGCCGCCTGCTTCCCGGAACGCGGACTGAAGTACATCCAGTTCGCTGGAGGACATCGCCACGTAGATGCCGCCCCGGCAGCTCGCGATGGTCGGCATCAATGCCGCCAGCAGGAAATCGTAGAAGCCATCCCCGAGGTTGTCGTTCAGGATCGCGCGATTGGTGCCGCGCATCTTGTCCTTGGCCGTGTTGGCGTAGTTCACGTTGTACGGCGGGTCGGTGAATACCATGTCCACCTGCTCGCCCTGGAGTAGCGACTCGAAGCACTCTGCTTTCGTTGAGTCGCCACACAGCAGTCGGTGGCCACCGAGCAACCAGACATCGCCCGGACGGGAGATCGGTGTCTCGGTGATTTCCGGCACGGCATCGTCGTCGGTCTGTCCATCGTTGTTTCCATCCTCCAGCAAATCGGCCAGCGCATCCGCGTCGAAGCCGGTCAGCGACACATCGAAGTCGTCGTCCTGCAGCGTCACCAATTCGATGCGCAGCATCGCTTCGTCCCAGCCTGCGTTCTCGGCGATCCGGTTGTCGGCAATCACCAGCGCACGGCGTTGGGTCGGACTCAGGTGTTCCAGCACCACGACCGGCACCAGTTCCAGCCCGAGCTTATGGGCGGCGGCCAGTCGTCCGTGACCAGCGACGATCACGCCATCTGCCCCGGCCAGAATCGGGTTGGTGAAACCAAACTCGGCAATTGAGGCAGCAATCTGCGCGACCTGTTCTTCCGAATGCGTCCGCGCATTGCGGGCGTAGCCCCAGTTTGCCGCCATAGAAACAATCTCCTTTAACCTCATCAAGTTGCCGAACCGTTTGGCGGCGAGTGGCACTACACGCTCTCTATTTTGCGATCAAACGATGAGTTTCTTGGTACCTCCTGGTA
>JAEHJW020009986.1_pt1 | contig 31514 bp, 34 predicted proteins | sample 9271431 | NCBI WGS metagenome assembly JAEHJW02 | reverse complement strand
TTGTCTTCTGATCTTGGCCCGATGTTATTGCGCAGCCTTGATCGGCAAATCGGGCTGACCAAGCGTCTTTCTGCTGCAATCACTGACTCCCGTCATTCAGGGTACATCAAACATTCCCTGCAGACGTTGTTGACCCAACGCGTGTTCCAGATTGCCTCGGGTTATGAAGATGGCAATGACAGTCAGTCCTTGCGCCATGATCCAATGTTTCGTCTGGGCGCCGATCGCAAGCCGTTTGATCCGGATGACGCGCTGGCATCTGCTGCCACCATGTCCCGCTTTGAACATGCCGCTACCACACGCGATATTTATCGCGCGAGTCAGGCTTTGGTCGAACAGTTCATTGCCGGTTTTGCGCAACCACCGGCAGCGCTGGTGCTGGATATGGATCACTCCGAAGATGCGGTTTACGGCCAGCAACCTCTGGCGTTTTACAACCACCATTACCGCAGTACCTGTTATTTGCCGCTGTTCATTTTCGATGGCCTGTCCGGCGCACTGGTCACGGCGGTGTTGCGTCCCGGCAAGCGTCCCACTGGCGCTGAAAACGCCATGATCATGGCGCGGGTGCTGAAATTGATTCGTCGCCACTTCCCCGACACGCATATTCTGGTGCGCGGTGACGGCCATTTTTCCACACCGGCGTTGATGCGTCTGTGCGATGAGATGCCCAATACCGATTTTTTGTTCGGTCTGGCCGGAAACAGCGTGCTCAATGGTCTGGCTGAGCCCGCCATGCAACGCGCACGAGCCTTGTCAGCCAAACGGCAAGCTCGGGGTGAGGATGCTTCGGTCAAACTGTACGATACATTTGACTATGCAGCAGGCCCTTGGCACAAGCCATTCCGGGTCGTGCTCAAGGCCGAGGTTCATGGCGCTGGGCGACAACCCGCGCTTCGTGGTGACATCCATGCATTTGCCTGATCCGCAAACTGTCTACGCCGATTTATACTGCGCACGCGGTCAGGCTGAGAATTTCATCAAGCAGGTCAAGTGCGATCTGGCCGCAGACAGAACCTCTTGCACCACCTTCCTCGCCAACTGCGTGCGTCTGATCCTGCATTGCGCAGCCTATGTCCTGCATCAGCAATTCCGCGTGCATGCGTTGGTGCATACCGAACTGGCCGCAGCCCAGCCCATGACCGTCATTCTCAAACTGTTCAAGGTCGCCGCGCAAATCAGGCAGTACAAGGATCGCATCGTCCTGCATCTGCCGTCAGCCTATCCGTTCAAGCAATTGCTCCACACCATCACCGAACGCATGTTTCTGGTCAAAACATCTGCCGCCAATTCTTCCTGACATCGACACGTCGCCAGGCTCGTCGTGAATTTGCCCCATACCCTCCGCCTATAACTGTCAACATGCAAACCTGATGTCACGGGGCTAGACCCCACAAACCCTCGCAAGCAGGCCTTGGTTTCGACTTATATGTGATATAATGTTACATTCATCACATTACATTGTCACGGCACTCCTCCATGAGCATCGGAAACAGCGGTCGCATCGTTATCGAAGTAGAACCCGAGATCAAGCGGCAGCTTTATTCCGCACTTGCTCGCGAAGGAAAAACACTAAAGGATTGGTTTCTCCTACATGTCGATCAGTACTTGCAATCACGGCCCTTCGCCTCATTAACGCAACGGCCAGACGGATGGGACGCTTCTGGTTCGACACCAAATCTGCAGGTAGAAACCAATAAACACGACCGGAAATGAACTGACCAGAGCATGAATGAGCAAGTAGATATGATCCTAGAAGATGCAGTTCTGAAATCAGGCAATGAGCACAGTGATTGCATGATCTCTGTACAAGCAAACGCACCGACATTGGCGAACGACCTCCATTTGGAAGCGCGATTAATCGATGATGGCTTGATGCACTTCGAAGCGTCGCAGGCAGGTTACCTTGAGCGCCATTCCCGAGGAGAGACATCGCATACGTTGCATGTTTGGTGGGCTAGGCGCCCTCATAGCGCGATGCGCTCATTAGTCTTCGCTGCACTTTGCAAGGAGACCTCCGAACGGACTCTTAGACTCCTTGCGTCGACAGTCTCTTCAAATTCCGGTGATCACAGTGTTCTCGCAGAGTGCGAGCGTCTTCTACTTGATCAGTATGGCCGACAACCAACGCTGTTAGATATGTTCGGGGGTGGCGGAACGATTCCCTTGGAGGGAGTGAATCTTGGAGCAGATGTTTATGCGTCAGACATCAATGAGTTATCAGTATTTATTCAAAAGTGCAATTTGGAATTTACTACCTCAGAGCTGGCTGCAAAACTCAAGAAACAGATTGAGGAATCCGGAAAAGCTATCCTAGAAAGACTGCGTGACTCCACCTTCACCCTATACCCGCTACGCAGCATCATCATTAAGGAAGGGACCAAACCCGGTCCTATTACATACTTGTGGAGTTACTCGAGAGTCTGCGGAAGTTGTGGATACAAACATTACATAAGCAAAAGACCCTGGCTAACTAAGAAGGGTGGGCGGGAGCTCTACCTCAAACCACTTAACGGCAAAGTGTCCCAAACATTTGAGATTGCCGACGCAAAGATTACAGAGTGCGAACCAGGAACTCGCTCTTCTTCATTTACCTGCCCTCGTTGCGACGCAGCAAGTGATGCGAACATCGAAAGATGTCAAGATGAGATTGTCTCGCTAGTTCTGAAGAATATCGGCACAGGTAAGACGTTTGATCTGCCTCGCTCTGAAGCATGCCCTGACCCAAAAACAATTAGTCAGTTTGAGGAAAAGATTCTCGCCGAACTGAATGCTGAAGTTCCTTCGTCGACTTTGCCAAGATGGTCAGGAATCGTTAATCCCGCGCTTTACGGAATTCGAACACACGGAGATTTCCTCAACAAGCGCCAACGTGCCGTGTTGATTGCATTAATTTTTGAGATATCTGTAGAGCACAAGCGCTTAAGGACTGAGAGACCTGAAAACGAAGCCAAGTTTATTACCGGAATACTGTCCGGACTGCTGGATCAAATTATTGATTGGAATTGCAGACTATCAATGTGGATTCCACAAAATGAGCAGGTCGGCCGTGCATTTTGCGGCCCAGGCGTAGCGATGCTTTGGGATTATGCGGAAGCTGACCCGCTCCTAGATGGACCAGCAAATCTGTGGAGCAAACTCGAGCGAATTGTGGATGGTGTCGACGCACTGACTGGCCGCAGAGGGAAAGCGACGGTTCAGCGTGCTTCTGCAAGAAAGCTGCCATATGCAGACAATTTTTTTGATGCCATAGTGACCGACCCTCCTTACTACGACAATATTTACTACAGCATACTTGCAGATTTCTTCTTCTCTTGGAAACGATTGTTGTTAAAGCACGTCGACAAGGAACTTTTTGAGACCGCAGCAACAGCGGGAGCTGGGCACGATGAATTGGTGGCGTCGTCAATTCGTTCGGGAGGTCCAGAACAAGCTCACTTGGATTATCGAGATAATCTGACAGAAGCCCTACAGGAAGCCGCTAGGGTACTTAAGCCAGACGGCGTAATGTCATTTGTATATACACACGCATCTCTTGGCGGATGGGCTGCCCTGGTTCACGCCTTCAGAAATTCGGGGCTGTTGATAACCAGCGCCCAGCCATTAAGCATCGAGAGGAAGGCTCGGCCAAGGGCAATGGGATCTGAGGCAGTCAATACTTGCATCGCTTTTGTTGCACGCAAGCACCCCAGACCAAAGCAGTTGTCCGACAAAAACATCCTGATGAATCGCTTCAAAACTATCGTTGAAGGCGGTTTTTCCGATGGGCTTCTAGCAGCAGGCTGGAATTTGTCCGACACCGCAATAGCCCTTTACGCTCAAGGCGTGGGGTTGTTAGCAGGCGTTGCCGAGATTGATGGTGCCTCTGATTTCGATACCCTTCAGGCGTTTGAAGCGGAAGTACGGAAAAAATTTCCAGATTTCAAAATCAAGAAGCGGGCATCGCTATGATTTACTCATCCGGGAGATAAGTCGTGGCGTGGTCGCGGAAGCTCTTTATGCATAAAAGCTGTCTATCGACGGCAAATGTTTCGAGCTTAAATCTGGCATCTACCAGCATTTCTCTGAGTTGGATTGCCGTGGCATTGGCAGGTATGTCCTGCGCGATGGCTTTCCGAATGTCGTGTAAGTGCGTCTCAACTCCACGGATTGTGTGATACACCTTTTCCTTGATCACATCTTGCGCAACAGACGCAAATTCTGGCCATTCTTTATGGCCAGAAAATAAGTAGGCAAACACCTTTTGCCAATATTGCGATCTATTTCCATCTCTTTTCTTCAATTGGCTTGGAAACAGTGCTCCGTACTGGCGATAAAGATTGACGAACTGTGACTTTCCAATATCAGCCACAAGCATAAATGCTAAATGCTCATAGAAGAGACAGACGATAGGCAGCTCTTTCTTGGTGAGGTATAAATAAAAATCACTACCACCTGACCAATCGTGTTGGGATGGGAAGGTAACAAGACCTCCAAGAGCCGAGTGCTTGCCTGTCTTATACGCATCAAGCCACTTAGCAATGTCCCCTTCTTTTAGAGCATCTTTTACATTAGGCGCCTTCTGGCTTCTTCCAAGGCGAAAAGACTTTGCGTCACAGACAATGATGCTGGTATCGTCCTTGATCGTGATGTCTTCTTTGCTAGATTTTTGTTTTGGCAAATCGGTTTCGAGAAAACCTATCCTAATCGCCCACTCTTGAACCAGCGCCTCGACCAGTTTGGTGTAGATAGTTTCTTCGCTTGAGTCATGCTCATATTCTTCCGGAATAAATCCAGAATGACACAAGAGAAAAGCAAATTCTTCTTTGGATAACTTTGACAATTTCGCACGAAGTTTCGGTACTATCACGTCACTATTCGGCGCGGCCTTTCCGCTCCAGTCGTGATTGTCTGCAACAAATGTGCGCAGAAAGTCGTAACTATCTTGACGGGATTTTGCCGCTTTAAGCGTTACCCCAAAATATTGAGAAACTTTAGACAATCCACTCTCCGATCTACGTAAGCAAGACGACCCGAGGGTCAAGCAGCCAAAGATTGTCATTGTACATGTCGGAAGACGCGTAGAACAGCCAGGCCGCGAGACCGCGTGTTACCCGTGATATTCGCCAGATATCAACCAGGCAGCAGTCTCTCGCCTGTGAAGGCGCTTATGAAGTGGGGGGTGTGACAACGGCAATACCACTCCCTGCGAAAAGTCGACCCAAGGCTAGTGCAGTCCGAAAAACTTCAGTTTGAAATGGCCAAACTCGATCTAGTCGCATCAAAAGGGGGGCAGGTAGTATTTGATCCGGTAAGTATCGAGTTTTCCACCGAACCAAATTATTTGGGATATTCAAAGTCAGAAGATGAGGTGGAGCAATGAGCAACGCCTACATCTACGTTTTCACGCCAAAGAATTTTTCGCAGCAGGATGTTGCTGACTTTCTCGATAAAACAGAAGGTGTCGAGCAATGGTTCTACTCAATGCCAAACAGCATGTTTATTGTCGGTACCATTCCTGCCAGAACTCTGTCTAAATTACTCAAGGAACGCTTCGGAGAGCACCGCCACTTCATTACTATAATTTCTAAGAAAGCGCGTACGGGATGGATGCCTAAGGAAGCGCTGATTAAATCGATTTTCGTCGCGTTTCAATAATTTATCTACTTGATTTTAAAGGTTTCAATTATTGAAAACTTGAATTAATCAGCGCTTCCCTAAAGAACATTGGAAGTTCTTACCATCCGAAGACGCATAACTTTACATTCCACCGGACCTGCGCGAAAAGCCGCGCAGGCCGGTGAATTCAAACGTGTGCGCCGGGCATGGCACGTAACTATGTCGGTGAAAGTCCGGCAGCCAGGTTTTCGCAGAGCCGAAGGCTAGGAGAACGGCAAGGGCGTTGTCGCGAGGCAGGGTCTGAAGGAAGCTGAATCCAAAGCTGCGGGGCGATGAACAAAAACCGGATATGAGGCGTGGTGCATCCGGGACGAGCGGGCACGTGACCGCGAAGTCCTCCATCTGCGGTAGTTGGGATGCACTTTGTAAATTCGGCGCTCGCGCAGCGAAAGTGACGTGTCTTACCCCGGGAGGTCTCCACCGCAGTGCGCTGGCAACAGCTCACAAAATGACGGGCAACCGGCATTGAAAGCGTTGGAGAAGTCAGCAGAGGGCATAGTAGGCGGATGGCACCGCTGAAGGCCCGAACAATGAACAATTCCTTCCGACGAGCTGAGGTGCCTGGTCGACTCCATGCGCAGGCATATGCGACAACTACTCTGATACTGATACTGGGGGAGGGATGCCGTAGCCTTGTGCGTCCCACATTCACTTACCTGTCTGACCGAAAGCCCCCGTCTGCTCCCAATACCATTTCTGAAACTCCACGACCATCAGCGTCGTTTGCGCTGCATCCTCGGCTAATTGGTTGCAGGTGGCAACGGCGTCTTGTTGTCCGGCAGCAGGTACAGCGTCGGCGGGGACTGCATCAACTCGGGCGGCAACGACGGGAATTTCGGGCACTGCGCTGGAATGGGTTGCGGCGTGGTGGCGCATGCGCCGAGGAACGCGGGCAAGCAGATCATGGCGATCCGCCACAATTTTGGCTTTCTCGGTTTCAAATTCATTCGAAATCTCTTGGTTGATGGTGGATTGATGGGTGGTGATGGAGGCGACCTGCGCCGCTTGCTTGGCGACCGCCTGGGCTTGCACGGCCTTCTCGGCATCCCATCTGGCGGTGACACGCTGTTCGCCGTAGCGGTCGCCACCCACGAACACCGCGAGTGCCAAGGCAGCCACGCCGATCAGCCGCCATGGAAGCAGTTTCAGAATATCGATGGACGGAAACATCACGCACCTCCTCCCGGTTCGGTCTTGGCCTTGAAACCCAGCGCAGCGCCCCCGGCGGCGAGCGTTGCCCCCAGCCCGATACCGAATCCCTGCATGTCGAAGGGATGACCCTGGCCGACTACGTTGTAGACGGCGAGCGCGAGATACACGACCACCCCCTGCGCCCAGAGCACGCGCCCGACGTCGAAGCTCTCGCCGTCGGCGGTGGTGAAGCAGTCTTTCAGCAACTTCATCATGCGGTTTTCTCCTCGTTGAATTCCGCTTCTTCGGCTAGACGCCGGTGCAACAGCCCGGCCAATACGCGCCCGGCATCCCGGTCCCACAGCGGGAACTGCAAGGCTGCTGCCGCGAGATTTCCGGCGTTGATGTCTTTCAGCATCGTCGATCGGGCGAAGGCGCCCGCCCCGAGGTTAAAGACGAAGTCCACCAGGGCGTCGAACTCGGGCTGTTTGAGTTGGATCGTCACCAGCCGGTTGACCGCATCAGCGGCCGCCTGGGTATCCTGCTCGAGCCAAACTTCCGCCTGCTCCGGCGTGCAGGTCATGCCGGGGTGAACATCGTGGGTGTGGCCGTAGCCGATCGTCCACACGCCGCCGGTGTCGGGATAGGATTCCAGTCGGCAGCCCTCGAAACGCTCGGTGAGTTGAATGCCGGTCTTGCTGTAGGTCATGGGTGGATTCATTTCTTGTCCTCCGTGATGGATTTCTGATACTGAGGCTCATGGGTGTTGACCCAATCCCACAGCCGATCGAAGGCATCTTCGTAATACCGGGCAAGCGCGTCGGATTCGGTGAAGCACAGGTCATTCAACTGCTGGCTTGCACTCACCGAGTAGTTCCAGCTGCCGTCCTCGACCACCATCTTGCCGTCCGGCGTGCGAATGACGGTCGCCTTGAGATGCACGATCTGGTGGTGCACAGGCGAAGTGCCGATGAGAAAGTGCTCGCCATCGACCAATCCTGCCGCCATGAGTCGCTCGATTTGTGGCGCTTCTGCGCGGCCCGCCGCTTGGGTGTGGTCGAAGATTACCCGCACCTCACATCCGGCCTTGTGCGCCGCGATCAGCGCATCGAAGAATGGTTGCAGCGTGCAACCATAGATCATGGTGGAGAGCCGCGCTCCAGATTGGGCGGCGCTCGCCAGAAATGCCTCGAAGGCCGCAAGCCCGTCGGCATAAGGGATGATGAGCCTGGTTTGCTGAGCCCGCTCATGCAGGATGCCAAGCGATGCGAGGATGTCGTTCATTTGATCACCTCGTGTCCGTGGATGACGCCCCAAATCACACTGATGCCGCTGCCGACCACCGACAGCCACATGACCACGCGCGCGCCAAACTTGGCGGCAAGGAAGGTCTGCTTCATCTCCACCATCTCCTCCGAATGCTTCTGGTGAAAGGCTTCGATGTAATGCGCAAGCAGCCGAAATTCCGGCGATTCGATCTTGTCGATCTCGGCGCGCAGGTTCTGCAAGGTTTGTTCGAGTTCAGTCATGGTGATGTCCTTTCTGTCAGACGTAAAAAAACCGCCCGTAGGCGGCTGGTGGGGTACTGCAATAAAACCGTCAGTAATTGGTGCAGATCACGTAGCCTTCGAGCGTGATGATCTCGTTGGCAGCCGCCGCCTGTGCGTGCAATGTCATGGTCTGGCTCTGCGAGAAATCCACCGCGAGTCCTCCCACGAGCGAACTGTTGTTGAGTGCGTAGAGTTGGCTGTTGAGCGTCCCACGGTTGATCAGCCGCCAATGGCTGATCTGCGGGCTGGCGGTGAACACATTGGCGTCGATTCTGGTGGCGCCCACATACCAGGAGGTCGTCTTGCCGTTGGCGGATGGTGTTCCGTCGAAGAACACCTCGCAGTCGAGCGAACCGTTGACGGACAAGGAACCAGCAGGAATCTGGACGGATGCCATCACCACGTCGGTGGCGACCGGCGTCACGGTCGGCGTGCCCAATCCCGTGACATAGGCGAGCTGGATCGTGAAGGCGGTCGCACTGTCCACCGACAACACCTTGTAGAATCCGGAGAAGCCGCTCCCACCCGACCACGCGACATAGACATCGGCCCCCACCGCCGGCGTCGCGGTCAGCCCGTGTGCGCCGGTGCTGGCCAACTGCACGTTGCCGGTGTTGTTCGAATAGGTCGCGCCAGTAAAGGTCGCGGCCACTGCGACGAATGAGCTTGGCACAGCACTCTGCGCCAATACCCGCACGCTTCCCGCCGTCTGCAGGTTGCCGGTGATGCGCTCATCGGTGAGCATGGCGTTGGTGATGCTGGTCACACCCGGTGCCAGCAGGACCTGGGCGATGGGCAGGTATCCCGAAGGAATTGCCGGCGCCGTGGGTGTGGCGCTTTCCGTGCCGGTGACGGTCGCGATCACGCCATTTCCCGCATCGATCACCACCCGGTCGATGCGCGGGTTGGTAACCGGTGCGGCAATGAGGCCTGTGCTTTGCGCGGCAACCGGCACGACGTTTCCCCAGGACATGAGCGCCCCCGCGCCGACCAGAACGGTCATGTTGGGGGTTGCCTGCTGGCCGGGCGCGAAGGCGGCCGCAAGACGCGCCAATATGTTGATGTTGCCATCAATGGCGGCCTTGTAGGTGGTCGCGTCCTGTGTCGTGAAATCGGTTTGTTGATAGGTTGCTACGGTCATATGACTTCCTTACATGTCGAGCGTGACGTGGAATGCGGACAGGCACGGTGTCCCCTGTGCGGTGTTGATGACGACCTGAGCTTGGACGAATCTGGCCGTCACAGTGCCGTTGCTCCACGGGGTGAAGCCGGAATAGGTCACTCCGTCGGAACTGGTATTGATCCAGAATTGTGGTTCTGCCACCCCGCCCGGAATGGGCAGTGTTGCAGCAAACGCGGCCCAGGCACGCACGGTCTTGACCGAGCCCAGATCGAGCACGGTTGCGGACTCGAACGAGCAGGTCGGGACCGGATTGGGAACCAGCGCATCGAAGGTGTCCCAGCCGTCATCAATCGTCGGGCTTTGCCCCTGCGGGACGAGCTTGCCGGTCCAGTGTCGGACCATGCCGGTCAAGGTGCCTGGCCACTGTGGACCACAGTCGAGTGTATCCTGCACGGTCAAGGTGTCGGCGACGCTGAAATCCACCCGCGCCGGCGCCGAATAGTTGCCCCCCGAATCTTCAGCCGCCAGCATAAAGATCCATCCGCCCGGCGGCACTTGCGATGACGTGTAGGCGGTCTGCGTGATGGAAGTTGCGATCAGCACGCCATCATTCCAATTGGCAGCGTGATTCTGCGGCACGTAGCGCAGCTCATACCGGGCGCTGCTCATACCGGATCCGATCCAGATGAAATTAACCGCAACACCGCTTTGTGTGATGGTGAGCCCGGATGGCGCGGGCAGAATGCTGAGTTGCCCGCCGACGGTAAAGGCCACCGCCGGCACCTGGGCGATGTCCTGCACGGCGACCGCGCCGGCGTTGAACGCCACGAATTTGAAGTAAATCGTCTTGCCGTTGAGAGCTGGATTGTACGGATAACGGAACAGCGTCTGATCGCAGAGCACGAACCGCGTGCCCGCCGCGACCGTACTTTGGTCTGCGCTGTCATAGAGGCCGCGCAGCAGGGTGTCGATCGTGTAGTGTGACGTCGCCGTGAGCGTTGCATCGCGCCAGGCCAGGAACTCGTCGCCCACGAGCGAGAGCGTGCCGTAGGAGAGCAGCGCGCCTTGGCTGACGCCGACGAGCGTGCCATGACTTGCCGATAGATCCACACCCACCGTATTGCCCGTGTCGAGCACGCCGGGGGACGCAGAGGGCGCCGGACCCAAAGTGGTCGTCGTGACCCCGGAAGTCGAACTGCCGTAAATGACGCCGATGGGCTGATAGCTCACATCATCAAAGCTCATATAAATCTGCGATCCGGCGTAAAGCGGATCGAGATTGACGATCGCCATCCAGATCTCGTTGCCGCTCGCGGTGGCGGCGGGCGGCGCCAGAAAGAGTGTCGCAGAGGACAGGGTAGTGGGGGCAGTACCCAGATTCGGGATGTAGCCCGAGGCGGCCTGCGCATTGTACGCGAGCGACGCATAGAACGCCGGGTCGTATTCCTCGGCAGTGATGGTGAACAACCCGCTCGCATCCTCCTCTATCGCGGTAATCAGCACCGGCGTGTGGTCGAGCCCCAACATGGCATCCGTGATCGTCACCACGTCCATGGGTTCCAGCAGGCAGTAGCGCGGCGAGAGCTTGAACTGGAAGGTGTTCAAGATGTAGAGCTCGCGCAGCAGGATGGCCTGCGCCACCTGTTGCGCCACTTGCGGCAGGCAGATCGAATGCAGCGTGACCGTGGGTTTGGTGCGCACACCGTACGTTTCGATCGCCGACTGGTCGGTCACTCGCGCGGGGGCGGCCGTGTACTCGTTGGCGCGATCGAGGTATTCCACCGAGACGTCGTTGTAGGCATCGGCGCGACGCTTGCGCGTGACGACGACTGGATCTTCGCTTCCCGTTACGATGAAATCATCATCAGTGAGGTCATAAACCGGTGCCGCCACGCTGCCGTAGGGGATGATTTTGAGCATCTTCTCCGACCAGAACGCGCCCGCATTGGCCACCAGCAACCAGTCGGCAATCCAGTCGTGCGCTGCGCGCTGGGTCGCTATGGCCGGACTGATCAGAAGGCCATTGGCTGCACACCAGCTGCGCAGCGCGGTAAGATCCCCCACGAACGGCTGCGGCGACCAGGCGCTGGGGAACACGGACAGCACGCCGCAGTAGGGGTCGTTCAGGAAATCGAAGAGGACGTCGGCTGGATTGACATCCTGGGCCCCTGAGTCGGAGCCGATCAACAGCCTACCTTCGACTTCAAAGAGGTGATTGCCGAGCGAGCCCTGGCTGCCGAGGTCATAGTTGGCGAACGCCGCATAAGCGCTGCCGGAATATCCCAAGGCCTCGGTCGGATGGGCGGATGTCAGGTATCCCCACGGCGTCTGTGGATAGCTGCCGGTAAAGATCGTGAAACCGACCGCTGCCGGATTGGCATAGGAGACATTGTTGCGCCAGATGCGCGACACTCCTGCGACTTGCCCCTCGGCGAGCATGAAACACACTGTGGCCGAATAGGTGTAGGTGGTGGTCGTAATCGAACCTCCGCCGCCACCGCCCTTGCCGCCGCCGGTACTTTGCGAACTGGTGTGCGGATGTACCTGCCAGTCGGTGTAGTACATGAGTGTGGGTGACACGCGCGCGGTACCATAGACGATGGGCACCGGCTGGCTGTAACCGGTTTTTTGGATCTGAAGACCCGCCAGCACCGGCGTCTGCCAACCGGATGGTTGCGGCTTGTTTCCGCCAAAGAGTCCGCTCACGGTGTCCCCCACGGATCGAAGAAGCGCACCGGACGGCTGGCCAACGCCCCCATCGCGGCGTTGCCTGCGACGACCATCTTCTCCGGGGCGTAGGCGTGAATGATGGCGGGCCAGTCGGTGATGATTGCCGCGTGGCTGTAGATGCGGCCGAACTTCCACAGCGCGATGTTGCCGGGTGCCGGTTCAGTCACTTCCACTGCATACTGACGGATGCCATCGAGGTAGGTTTCTTCGTTGCGGTGCAGCATGATGTCGCGGGAATAGCGCGGGATCGCGATTGCTTTTGCATCCACACCCATGCGCGCGAACACGCCTGCGCGTCCGTAGACTTCCAGCAGCAGCATCAGGCAGTCCACCCCTGCCCCTTTGACGCGGGCGGCATGGTGATAAGGCGTGCCAAGCCAGTCCTGCAGTTCGATGAGCACATCTTCTCGGGTGCCGTTCATGTCACATGCTCACTGTCGGTACGGGTATAAAGGGCCAGCCACGGAAATTGTTGAGGTTGTTGAACTTTGCCTGACAGGTCGCCATCGTCTTGTCGCAACCGGGGAAGACGGTAAAGTTGTCGCCGGCCATCGGGACAGAGTTCAGTGGCGCCATCAGGGTGAAGGTGTTGACGCCGTTCGCGAGTGTGTGCTGCTTGATGGTCGCGGCTGTCCCCGTATTGGCGCCGGAGGTAAAGATCATGGTACCGGTCGTAAAATAGCCGGATGGCATTCCGAGGCCGGTGCTGTTGACGCTGATGGCAGTTCCGGCAGTGACCCAGTCGTATTCGGCGTAATAGGCTTGGGCCAGCGCACATCCGTTGTCGAACAGCGAATGGATGCAGCCCGGCGAGAGCAGATTTCGCGGCATGTCGAGATTGAGCAACTCCAGTTGCGAGCTCACCGTCAGCACGACAGCCGAGCGCGATGGTTTGACCTCCGACACGTTGCCGAAGAAGAGGTTGACTATGCCGGCCGAGGTGTCGCCGTAACTCGGCATGAAACAGCGGTCGATGCTGACCGTCGCGCCATCGAAGCCGCCATTGACTGCAAACTGCGGAAACGGCACCCCCAACACGAGATCCGCAGCGCTGCCAAAGATCGACACCTCCACCGCGTCGACCGAGAGATCCAGGGAGCACTTGATGCCGGTTCGGGCGACCGCCGGATGCGTGCACAGATAAGTGTTGCCGGCATAGACCAGATCCTGGTCGGCATCGGTGTAAAAGAGTTGAGCAGGTGCCGGCGAACCGTAGCCGTACCCGCCATAGCCCCCCATTGACGCGCCCGGATCGACCGAGATGAGCGTGATGGTGTAGAGATCGGCGTAGAGCAGTTGATGCGAGGCAAGCAGGGCAACAAGGGCAGGAGAGGCGGTTTTCATGGGTTTTCCAGATGAATTTCTTGCTTGCAATGCGCGTGTGTCGCGCCTATACTTGTGCAGGTTATTGAACAGGTAAAACGATCATGAATGTGGTGACTTATACGCAGGCGCGCAATGAACTGAAATCCATTCTGGATCGCGTCGTGCAGGATGCAGATGTGACCATCATCAGTCGGCGGGATGCCGAAGGGGATGCGGTCGTGATGTCGCTGGACAGCTACAACAGCATCATGGAAACCCTGCACCTGACCGGCAATCCCGCCAATGCGGCGGCACTCGCCCGCGCCATCAGCCAGGACAGACAGGGCCTTGCCCAGGAACGTGCATTGCTGCCGGCAGACTGAATCATGCGATCCATCCGTTTCGTGCCGGATGCCTGGAACGATTATCTGTACTGGCAGGATCAGGATAAAAAGACGCTGAAACGCATCAACCTGCTGATTGTGGCGGCGGCCAAAGATCCGTTCGACGGAATCGGCAAACCCGAACCCTTGCGCGGGGATCTGTCGGGGTACTGGTCACGCCGCATCGATGACACGAACCGGCTCATCTATCGGGCGACTGACGCAGAGTTTGTCGTGATCGCCTGCCGGTATCACTATGGTGACTGAACCAGGTATCGAGCGCTTGATGCGGCGAGCCAGTCCTGGAATGGCACATGACCCATCGTGGTTTATGTGTTCCGTTTAAATTGAATGGGGATGACATGCAACATTCCGATAGCATTGAATATCCGTTGACCAATTTTTGGCTAATTGCAATCTGGGGTTGTCGGCAACCAGCGATAGCAACTGATCCATAAGAGCCGTTTTGGTCTCAGAATCTTGACTGTCAGCTATATGAGGTCAAGACGTCGTTCGCAAATATTCCGCGACCGATAATTCTTCGACCTAAGCAGACAATTATCTTTTCAATAGTTGATACCTGCTTCCGACCCAAAATGGACTATGATTGCTTATCAGTTGACTATCTGTTCCAGCAAGGGTTGCGGTTTACGGGTAGTTCCCGATCTGATAGCTATTTATGTCTCAAGGGTTCTGAAAAGGTCTATTGAATAGGGATGAAATGGACTTCCAATACACCGTTAAATATGAGGATATTTTGGCATGGATGCCTGAATCCGATTCGGAAATCATCAAGCATTTCTATAACGGGATTTGGGGATCAGAACAACACATAAAACTCGATGAAATAGCGAGGGAATTATATAAGGTTTATAAATACGCCAACGTGATGAACACTGATGCTGATATGTTCTCCCAGTCCATTGTATTTCTTACTCTCAGTTCATATTTTGCAGGATGCGTTCCAATTATTCAAATTGAAAGTTCCTTGTTTATATCAAAAGACTTTAGGAGCGAATATGCCTATGCCCTTGCAGTTAGGGCATATCTAGAAGTGGCTGGCCGTCTTCACAAAGGGTTACGAATGTGGAGGCAATATGATCAATTGAAGACAAAGTCTCTGAATGAGTTTCACGATGGTGTCGTGCGGCTATTAGCTAAATTTCAACCGAAAAACTCGTCCCCAAAAAGTATGTTTAAAGGAAAGGGATTCAATACCGTGACTTTGGTTGAGTCTCTACAAGATAAAATATCCAACGTTATTCTAGTTTACGAGAATCTTTCCAGCTATGTGCATGGAGGTTTTGAAGAACAAATGTATTTCAGAAAGATTTCCTGGATATCTGATCAGAAGCATGACGTTAATCCTGTTATCGAGTCATATGAGCAGGTGGTTGAAGAAATCAGGGGTGTCATTTTTGAAGATTTTGAAGAATTACTGCGCATAACAAAACAGTTACGCGATCGTTATGACAAGATGGTCCCCGACAGGAAAAAATAAAGCGCAAAAAGATTTAGTCAAAGGTATCTGATGTCGACATTTCTTTGAGATAGAGATTGGCTGTAGAATTCAAAGGTGTCAATGGTCAAAGACTCAAACCCGCAACGATGACTCTCTATACAACTTGGGAAGAACCAATCATCTTTCAGTTATCCAATTCGGTGATTCGAACGTCGGTTTATGGCATACAACTGACCGTCGTTATATTACGCCAATGATCGGCTATAGTTGCATTGTTGCCATTGGGCAATTTGTCCCCCAACCACATTGTGCACGCAACGGGGCGTTAGTTTTCTGTGTCATACAATCATGTTTAGCACAAAACGGCTCACTTTCAAAGTGCCATTGAAACCTGATTTCCAACCTCAGAATGCAAATAGCCGAATAATCAATTGGCAACAGAGCCGATTATTGGCGCAGCAAGTTGTTCGAGATGCCGTGTTGTTCATACCTTGTTGAGCGGACTGCCGATGAACGAGATTTGCTTCAGTTCGTACAACTCGAACATGAACTGGTTGAAATCGGCGTGGTCGTTCACGAAGCGCACGCGGTAGAAGAAGGAGCCCGTCCAGGCAAGTACCGCACCCGCAGCCGGTGGTGCTGTAAATGACACCTGCCCGTTGACGATGGAGAATGTGGCCGGAGTCTGAAGTACGCCACCCACATAAATCTCGGGCGTGCCATTCAGATTCTGTACCGGCTCAATAAAACCGCCATAGGCTCGTGTGAGCGGAAACGATACCGTCGCGCCGTCGCCGGTGGCGAACGGCTGATTCACGATCGCGTTGTCGGACGGGTCCGAATAGCAGAAGGCTGAGAAGCTACCCATCTGTTGCAGAAAGAATCCCATCAGGGTCTTGAGTTCAGCATAAGCCCCGTCGCGCAGAAACTCGTAGGAGAGCGTAAACGTCCACAGCGGATACTGCATGCGCGCGGCGCGGATTTCGTAACCGGATACGGCGCGGTGCGCCACGGTATTGAACTGCGGCGACTTCTGCACCCCCCACTGGATGCCGGGCAGTGTCGGAAAGATGTTTCCGCACCCTGAAGCCGGCGATGGAATGACAACGGTGCTCATGATTGCCCCAATGAAACATGACGGATTTCGTCGATTACCGTCTGCACAGAGGCTTCCATGCTGAGGCCGGCGTATTTGGTGGCGAAGGCACTGGCGGCAGTCCGGGAAGCGGCATCGTGCAACAAGTGATCGATTGTATCAGGAGTCGCCCGTCCATGACCTGCGGCCATTCCCGCACCAATCGCCTCCACCCGGCGTGCCAGCATCGCCTGCTCGGCATTGGCCGGCAACATCAGCACCGGAACACCGGATAGCAACGCCGTGGTGACAGTACCTTGTCCTGCCGCGATCACGAGATCGGCTTTGTCCAGCAGGCCATCGAAGCGCACCGGCTTTCGGGATACCTGAAGATCGGTATGCGTATGCCGCAGCGGCCTGTTGATATCCGGCAGCACGGCAATGACCTCGGCACCGATCACGGAGAGCGCCTGCAACAGCGCATCAATATCCGGAGTCGGCCCGCGCAGATAAATCAGTACGTGAGGCTTGGCTGTTTCCCATCTGGCCACAATGTCAGCCTGCAAATCCTGCACCGGACCGGCGTAGGTCGCAACGGGTCGCGCTCTACAGTGGTCCAGTTCGGCCACAGTGGTGAGCACATTGCGTGTCCCCTGAAATACCTGTGCCAGTCGTTGCAGCGGTGCTGCTCCCAACTCGCGCAGCACGCGGTTGACGTTGAACAGAACCAATCCTTCGGCGAACCGGCGCGGCCCCGCATCCTGCATCGGGTCAGGCAAAAATGATGGCAGCAAGGGCAAGTCTGGCGGAATCTCGAAGCCGCTGCCCACGGCCACCGACGGGATGCCGGAAATGCGCGCGGCCAGAAGCGCTGTGGGTGCATAATCGCTCATGACGACATTGGTTTTGTGCTCGGCAAAGAGCCGCATCCAGTCGGCTATCCTCTCCCGTAGTATCGCCGCATCGCCGAACCCGTCGGCAAAGAGGATGGCGCCAAATCCGGCAAGGCCTCGCGGCATCCGGCGGATTGCAGTCGTGTTTGGTGCAGCCATACAGGAAATATCGGTCGAGGCACAAAGCGTTGGCGCAATCGTTGCATCGCGCGCCGCATACAAGACGTCATGGCCTTGCACATGCAATTGTCTCAATACCGGCAGGTCGCGCGCGACGTGTCCCCAGTTGCCGCCCAACTCCCACGCAGCGAGGATATTCATGGATAGCGCGCCACCGGCACGAAATTGCGACCCATCTGTCGTAGCATCGTCTGCAACTGGCCCATGGTGAAGGTACTCGCCGGGTTGCCGTGGATGTGGATCGGCGCACCGTTCCCCCCACCGTTGCTGATGAGTTTGTCCAGCCCCGCAGACTTGTCGGCAGGCAGAATGGTCTCGTTCTTGTGCACGAAGTTCAACCGGTCAGCCGGAATCTGCCACGCACCTCCGGCCGACGATGCAACACCACCCGCAACGGCCGCCACAGTGGCCATTGCAGCAGGTGCGGACGCAGCAGCGAGCGCCGGCCCCACATAGGGAATCCCGGACAAGGCTGCCCACACCCCGGAGAAGACCTTGGCCGCATCGTTCATGATCGCCTTGATGACCGTCTCCGCCGAACTCATGAGTCCCGATGCATTGGCCGCATCTTCGGCTGCTGATCGTTCTTCCGTGCCGGTGACGGACGCCACTGTACGGGTGAGTTCGTTTTCAGCCCAGGTCGTTACCATCTTGACCCCCATGTTGACGAACTCGCCCAGAATCGACTGCATCATGTTGCGCATGCCTTTCTGCCAGGTGGTCGTCCCCATGATCATGCCCTTCACCGTGGTATCGAACGCCTGGCTCATGGATTTGAATACCGAATCCCAGATGGATTGGGTGCGGTGCGCTGCCTGCGTCTGCATGGTCTGTAACTTGAGCAGGTGTTGCTGCTGGATTTGCGCCAGTTTGTCGAGTTGCTGTTGCAAGGCGGCCGGATCCTGGTTGGGATCCCCCTGCATGAGCGCAATGCGCTTTTGCTGCGCGTCTCGCTCGATCTGGTAGATTTGATCCTCGAACTGGATTTTGCGCGTCAGAAGTTCGTTTTGCGTGATCGCGCCGGTCTTCAACGCTTCTTCTGCTTTCTGTTTGTCGATGGCGAGCGCATTCAACGCCGCCTGCTCGTCGGCATCGATCTCTTCGCTGGAGAGTTTCTGCTGATCGGACGCCGATTTCCTGAGTTCGGAAAGTTTTAATTGCGCGACTTTGCGTTCGATGGCGATACGGTCGCTAGCGCTGGTATTCTCGGTATCGAGGATGTTCTGCCAGTAGGCGATCTCCTGTTCCAGCGACATCTGGCGCAAATCATTCGTCTGCTGGTAATAGATCTGCGCATCGGCCAGCTGTTGTTCGTAGTCGCCCATCCGGGATGCCTGGTGCGCTGCATGCTGACGTGCCGCGTGATGATGCGCACTGCCACTTCTGCCCATTCCGGTATCCGAGCCGATGTGCCCGAGCCCCGATTCTGTTTCTCCTCCCGACGGACTGCCGGTCGACACATCCGACTGCGCCGCTTTGAGGCTCGCAAAGAATTTGTCCTGTTTGGCCTGCAACGCATCCACATCTGACGCCCAATCCTGCCAGATGGTCTTTGCACTCATCGGATGCGCAATGGTGGCCGCGATCGCCCCCAGCGCATCGCCAAAGGCGTGCACCGTATTGACGGCGGTGGTAATCACTTCGGTTGCACCGAGGATGATCGCATCGAGCATACGGACCGCGCCATGCAGTGCGCCGCCGTCCTTGGCCGAATCGACGAACGCGAGACCCAGCGCTCGTAGCCCCGGCACCATTTCGCTGCCGAGCTGAAGCGATGCCGCCTTGGTGACGGCACCCACTTCCTTGAACGTAGCCGCAGCCTGCTCGCCCTTCTCTATAGCGCTCGCATCCAGCACCACGCCTAAGTCGCGCGCCATGGCACCCATTTCATCCAGTCCGGCGCTGCCCTGGTTCAGGGTCGGGATGAGTTCCATGCCGGCACGACCGAACAACATCTGCGCGTTGGCAGATTTTGAGGCATCGTTGGCCGAGCGATGGTAGGCATCGGCGATCTTGAGAAGAATCGCGTGCGGGCTGCTGCTCTTGATGTCTTGCTGCGAAATCCCCACATCCCGGAACGCCGCCACTGCAGATTTGCTGCCGTTTTTGGCCTGCGTGATCATCATCGCGAGTTTGCGCATGCCGTTCGTCATTGCATCCGAACTCGCACCCGTCACCGTGGCGGCATAGCCCAGTTCTTGTACTTCACTCGTCGTCATGCCGGTGATCTGCGCCGTGCGGCTGATTTTTTCTGCGGTTTCCGCAAAATCGGTGCCGAGTTCAATGATCTTGTCGCCGATGACACCGGCCATCGCAAATTCGCCGATGGTCGCAAAGGCGTCATTCATCGCGGCGATCTTCTTGTTGACTCCCTCCATCGACTCGATGACGCCATTCATCGATTCCTTGACCTGGCGCTTGATGCCGGACATGGATGAGGTGACTTCCTTTTTGGCTTTGGCGAAATCCTCCGTCAGCCGCGCCACATTCGCTGCAATCTCGATCTCGAGTGTCGCCACCTTGCTCATAAGCTGCCTCCGATTCCGCCAAACAGTGCGATCAGACCATCCACGTCGTTGCCCTGTCTTGCCGGTTTGTCGTCATCTGTATTGATCTCGATGCCCAGATACGCCTGCACCATCTCGCGCAGCGGCGGATGCGCGCGCCAATATTGGTTCATCTTGAGCAGTCTTGGAATATCCATGTGGTCATCGACGTATTCCCACGACCAGCCGGTGCGGTCGATGATCAGGCAATAAATGAAATCCCAATCGACGGGCTCCTGGCGCGCCGTTACTTTTTTGCGTCTGTACCCGACACATTCATCACGATGTTGAACGTCTCGCGCATATTGGCCACGTCCAGATACTCGTTTTCCAGTTCGTCCTGCGTCAAATCCGGATAATTCCGCTTCAAGGCCGCATGAATGATCTCGGCCATGATGAGGATTGTGACCGGTGCCGTGCCTTCGAATACCTCGTGATACCGCCGTACGCAGGACAAAGGAGCAGGCGGTACGATGAACTCGCGCCCGTTGAGTATGATTTTTTTACCGTCTGTCATGTCATTACTCCGCAAAGTTGATGCTGCCGATGGTGTTCGAGGCATCCGCGAACGCCTCGAAATCGAATTCCGGAATCAGGAAGTCATCCAGTTTGGTGGCAAAGTTGAGCTTGGAGCCGATGCACTGGTTGAGCGTAATCACCAGCTGCTTGCTGGCATAAGGCACATACAATTCCGCCCGGAAGGTCGGCGCATAGCCCATCAGTTGATTGGTGAGCGTGATGCTGGTGGCAGAGGTGCCGGCAGCAGGCGTCTGATAACGGTAGCTGACCAGAATGTTGCCGGTGACAGCACCCGTATCCGATGCGGCAAAGGTGTACACACCGGCAGGCGTCACACTGTACTGCCCGTTGACTGGCGACGCCGCCACCCTGGTCAGCGGCAGTCCGTTTGAGACATACACCACGCCGAGGTCATCCTCGAAAGTCGTCGAATTGGCCACCGTGCCGGTATCCGACGTGATTGTCAGCACCTCCTTGTCGGAAATGGCCGACTGACCGGACGCCAGAGTCTGGCCGAAGAACAGGCTGTTCACCAGCGCACCGTTGAACTGGCCGAACTTGGCCTTGCCGGTGATCTTGCCCTGACCACGACCGATGGCAACCGGAAACTGATTCTGCCCATGCAGTTCCTTGTTGGTGAAACTGAAATCAACCGACACATCCTGCAGCACGCCAAAGCGCACCGGCGTGCCGCTTGCAAGGGAATTGCCTTGCGCATTGGTCAGAGGAATGGCAAATACCACCCCTGACCCGAAACCGTATTGGGCCATGAATTGCTCCTTGTGTTGTGGATCGGGTTATACTGGCAAAATTTGGATTAACAACCTGCCCGAATAAAAAATCAGGGTCTTATTTGGGTGATGCTTTACGTTGATATTATTGATTTATATGTCATCTTCAAAAGAACTCAAACTGAACAAAACGAAAGACAGGAAGTTGCAGGTTTCTTGCGGGGAGTGCAAACGCAAAACAAACCACATCGTCTTGGTTTCCGCTGATCTAAGCGGAACCGATGGAATTGGTCGCGAGTACGAAGTCCATTGGAAATCTAATCATCAAATTATTCAATGCCAAGGTTGCGACACCATTTCGTTTCGAAAAGAAGACTCAAATTCTCAGGACGGCTGCGTTCAGATAGGGACTGATGAATTGGGTTATATTATTTATGAGGAACTCTATCCAAATCGGAATGAGGGGCGTGTTCCCATCAAGGATATTCATCTATTGCCAATCGACATTGAGAGAATATACGCCGAGACACTTAAAGCAATGAATGGAGGCCAACCAGTCTTATCTGGCATTGGTATTCGCGCGTTAATTGAAACAACGACCAAGGAGCGAAACGCAAATGGGAACAACTTGATGGAAAAAATAAACAGTCTCGTGATACAAGGGGTTTTGACAAAAGATGGTGCGAACATTCTTCACCAGCTTCGAGTTCTCGGTAACGAAGCTGCTCATGAAGTAAAACCGCATTCTACCGACCAACTCAATCTCGCAATGAACGTAATTGAGCATTTGTTACAGGGCGTCTATATCCTTCCTTACCATGCAAATCAAAAGTTCATGTAACTTCGGGGGGGGGAATCCATTACTCCATCGGATCTGCGCGCAGATTTGTGCAGGCCGATGAATTTCAACAATAGAGGTTTTGCCTATGATTACCAAGGCGTTTGCCGAACATTTCGCAAAAGAATGGATTGGGTCGTGGAATACCCATGATCTAAATCGAATCCTTTCGCACTACACCGATGACTTTGAGATGTCCTCACCATTTATCACCAAAATCACCGATGAGCTTTCTGGAACATTGAAGGGAAAAGATAAAGTCGGAGCGTATTGGGCAAAAGCCTTGCAGCTAAATCCTGATCTCCACTTCGATCTCATCACAGTTTTGTCTGGCGTAAATAGTATTACCCTCTATTACAAGGGGACACGCGGTTTTTCGGCAGAAGTGTTTCACATCAACAATGAAGGATTTGTTGAAAAGGCTTATGCTCATTACACAGATGAGATCTAGCTTTACGTTGGATATCGGACGTAATGAATCTTGAAATCGATCGGTTTCAGGTACACGTTCACCAGTTCGTCATAGGTATCCGGCCCCATGCTCTGCTGGATGCAGGCCACGACCTCGATGCCGCCGATCGTGCCTGACCGGTTGTGACAGGCAAGACGCACGTTTTCGCGCAAATTGACGAGATCGTCGGCCACATTGCCCATGCAGTTGACCTGTACGCGTGCCGTGACGAGTTCCGGATCGATCGGGCGTGCGCCGTCCTGCACATCAGAGATGAGGCCGTAGGTGATGGCGGGCAACGGGTCGGCTTCGGGGCGCGTGTCCAGATAAATGCGACTGCCCACCTGTGCCGCAATGGCGCTGGAGGCGTTGAGCAAAGTATAGATGACGGTTTCCGGCTTCATTTTTTGGCCTCGATCCTGGCGAGCCGGTTTTTGAGGTACGCCGAGAAGGTCTCGATGGCATCCGATGCTTTGGTGTCGATGGCAGGTCGCATGAAGGGCTGTTTTTTGGCACCGGGATGCAACACGGCGCGGCGCGCCAACCCCGCCAGAAAGAGGCTCTTGCGATTTTTCGGCTTGATCCAGTGCCGTGCGGTGCCGTGTTCCACCATGGCGGCATACCATGCCTTGTCGTCACCAGCCTTGATGGTCGCCTGAACGCGCCCGCGATGGCTGTGCATCGAGACATGGATCGAATCGCGCAGCGCACCAGACGTTCGACCTTTGGGAAGATCGCCTTCGCCCACCGGGCACAACTGTTTGGCTTCGGCCTCCACCACTTTGGCAGCCGCACGCAAACCGCCGCGCACGATGTTTTTCTCGATGGTCGCGGGCAATGCATCGAGCAGCGCCTGCACGCCTTCCAGACCTTTGATGTGGATGTCAGTCATCATCGAGCACCAGACAGTAGAGTTCCATGTATTCTTTTCGGGTCACATAGCGGATCCACTCGATCCGGCATACCGTGCCGTCGGGGGCTATTACCTGCATCGCCGGCGTCACCCCCTTGAGATAACGGATGGTAAAAAGTTTGGTCGCGGCACTGCCCATCGCATGGGCCTGGAAGATTTCGCGCCCGGTCATGTCCTGCATCTGCGCCCATACGGTAGCAAAAGGTGCCCAGGTTTCATCGTGCCCGCCAAACTCGCCTCGCACCACAATCAGTTGGTTGATCGTGATGCGCTGGTCCAGCACGCCACTGGATACGAGCGCCATCAGAACACCACCTTGTACGGATCGAGCAGCCGATCGACGAAGGGGAGTGGGAGCACCTTGCCGGATTTCTCGCTGGTAAAGTATTCCTCACGGTGCTGGTACAAGGTGCCGATTCTAAGTTTCATCCAGGATTTGATGCCTTCAGGCACCACTCCCAGCAATGCGGTGCCGGATCCGGCATCGGTGAACGTGATCGGCGCTCCACCCACGGTAGAAGACAGCATATAACTTCCGGGGGCCACAATCGACGCGATGTAATAATCCGTGTCCGGTAGCAGCGGCGAGGGTAGCGCGCCGTTTATGGCATCGGTCAGCGAGAAACGCACCGCATCGCCCACCGAATATGCTCGCCAGTCGGCAGGCACCGACATCGTGTTGCCCGACAAGGTCACAGGTACCGCGTAACCCGCCGTAAAATCCACGGCGACCGATCCGATCTGCGGCAAGGGAATCGGCCAGATCTGACCAAATACCGGCGTGATCCGGCACGGCTCCGACGTATAGTCCACGGTGTAATCGGCAGGCGCCATCACTTGCGGGTTGCCGCCCATGTCCAGATAGTGGATGGCGGTGACCTGTTGCACGACGGATCGCTCCAGCACGATGGCATGTCTTGGCAAAGTAAAAGTTTTGCCCCAGGGTACTCCGATCAGGGTCGGACCCGGAAACGAGTCGATCACCAGCCGCCACGTCTGATAAACCAATGCGCGTTGGGTGAGATTTTCGGCAAACCGGCGCGCCGCAGCAATCAGCGCGCCGATCAGCACATCGTCATCCGTCGTGTCCACACGCAGATGCAGCTTCGCGTCCGCAATACTCATCGGCTCGACCGCCGCATCCCGAACAAGTTGCAGCGGCATCAGGCCGACTCGACAACCGATGCGGCATTGAAATCGCTCGCCGGTTCATACCGCGAGGAGCCGCCCAGAATCAACGCTGCGGTTTCCGTCGCGGCAACGCCCACCGACAGCCCCAACTGCACGAAGCCATAACCGTTGGCCACATCCAGATCGACGCTGCCCACATCGAGGGTCGCCTGCACGTCGTTGCCGACAGATGCGGCCAAGGCAACGGCTTTGCCGGTGCCGATGGGTTTGGCATTTGTGCCCTTGGCATCCTGCGCCTGAGCGATCGACGCATCCACCGTTGCATTGGCGCCGAAGGCACCCACCTGAACGATGGCAAGAATCCGGTCGGTTTCATCGAGCGAAATCCACGGGCTGAACACGACGCCTGCGGCCTGGGACGACGGTGGAATCGCGGCCAGCAGCGCAAGCGATTCGGAGAGTTTTTCATTCAAAATCATGTGAGGATCCTTTCAAATAGAGAGTGACAGGCACAGCTCAACGCGCCGCCAGTTGCACGAATGGCGAGAGTGTCGCAGCACCCTTGGCCGGAAGAATGGGCGCCGCAATCTTGCTTTGCCCGTCCATGCGAAACAGCGTGCGAAACGCCGTGGCATCCGCATCGAAATACAGATGCATCGAGGTCGCAGTCTCCATGCCGCCCTCCTTGGTGATGGTCTGGTAGTAAGAGAGATCGACCAGGATCACGTCGCCCTGAGCCGAGAACTGCGACGCATGCTGCGACACGTAGATCGGGCGCCCCAGCAGCGTGCCATAGGGCGATGCGCGCAGGCTGCCCACGCCGCCGCCCACCGGCAGGTAGATGGGGTAATTACCGAGCGTCAAGGTGAACAAAGCCGGCAGCACGCTGTTGTTGACGATCCACACTGCGTTCTTGAAACTCCCCGGCGGCAGGCGCGAGATCATGTTGGCAAGATTGAGTGGCGTGAGCGTATTGGTCGCCTGGGCATTGTCTTTCGCCTGCGTGATCACTGCACTTCCCGCCAATGCCCCCTGCGGGATCCCGGCACCAGATCCAAACAGGATCGACTCGTTGATCTTCCACTGCATGCGACTAGCCACTTTCTTCGGCAGATAGGACGTCAGCGCATCGGTGTCCGAGAGCAGTTCGTCGGTAATGGGAACCAATGCCATCAGCTTCTTGAGCCGCAGGGCAGAGGTACCGAGCTTGGGCTTGCTGGTCGCCGCTGCCAGCCCCTCGGCCTGCCAGGCCACCGTAATGCCGTCCGTCCCCCATGGCGTGGTCTCATCTTTTGGGAACACCATCGCATTGCCCGCCACGTTGGTGTTGTCGGTCAACGGCAGCAACGCCTCGTCGTCCAGCGACAGCGTAAAGATGTCCTTGGCAAACTGCGGCGGGACGAGAAACCCGCCATCGGCACCTGCCGTCTCGGAACCATACACCGTGGGTGCTGCTGCCAACCGGTGCGCCAGCAGCCGGCCATCCGGCGCATTGCCCGGAAGCGATGCCTGGAAGACCGCACGGGCGAATTCCCCAAAGTTGCGAAAGCCCGCACTTTTATCCAGCGCGCTGCGATCTTCCACCGTGATGTCGCTGCCGTTGCCGGCCAGTACCACCACCGATCCTGCAGCAGACCGGGCCGCAATCATCTCCTGCTCGATGTCGATCGTTGCCTGCAGGCGTTCGATCTCGATGCCCCGGTTACCGGCATCCGCTTTGAGTCGGGTAAATTCGGCCGATTCCGCCTCGTTCAGATCGCGGTTTTCTGCTTCGGCCCGATCCAGCAAGGCCGTGGCCTGCTCGAGCAGGTTGACCTTCTCTTGTGCAACCGCAGACTTTTTTGCCTGCAACTCACGCAGTTTCTTGCTCATGATGCTCCTCTCGGTAATAAAAAAGCCGCCCGAAGGCGGCGAAGTGGTGCTTGATTGGTGGCGATGGACCGGATGGCGGAGCGATCACAAAATGGACAGGCGGCTCCGGTTCGAGACTGATGTTTTGCCGAGCGGTCTGGAAGCGGGTGCCAGTTGTCGCGCCATGCCCTGCAATACCTGCGGCAAGGTCATCACGCCATCGATCATGTTCTGTTTCAACGCATCACTTGCCCCCAGCACCCTGCCCTGCCCCATGCCGTTTTTGACGACATCGGTTTTGACGCCACGGGCTGATGCCACCGCATCGACGAAGGCGGTGTAATAGTCGTCCACCCGTGACTGCATGAAGGCCTGCGCGGCCTCATCCAGGGGTTGATACGGATTGCCCTCGGTCTTGTATTTGCCCGCCGAGATCACTGTGGTCTGAATGCCGGCGTTGGTGAGCATCCCCGAGATGTCCATGTGCGCCTGCCACACGCCGATCGAGCCCACTTCGCCGCCCGGCGTGCAGTAAAACGATGAGGCGCTGCATCCGATCCAGTACGCAGCAGAGGCGGCAAGGCTGTTGGCGAACGCCACCACGGGTTTTTGCTCGCGCATGGTGCGCATCATCCCGGACACTTCCTGCACGCCATACACCGAGCCACCGGGCGAGTCGATGGAAATAAGGAGGGCACCGACAGCCGGATCGTTCATCGCCGTCATGAAATCCGCCATGAAGCCGTCGAGGCTGGTGTCGCCCATCCAGTCCGGATGCTGCGTGATGACGCCGGTGAGCGAGAGCACCGCAATCGCGCCGGATGATGCCTGATTTCCTCGACTCACGACCGGGCGTGCTGCAATTGGCCTGGCAACCTGTCCGGCAAACGGGTGAGTGACGGCTGCGAGACACTCCGGCATCAATGCCCAGGGACTGGCGCTCATTGCGAGGCGACGGGTATCGATCGCCATGGCATCGGATTTTATTTGTCCGGCCATGCCTGCCGGCGCAGCATCGTCTGTTTCAGCAGCACCCGGATCCGCATCGATGAGGCCGATCAGTTCGCCCGCCGCATCGAAGATTCCCGCTGCATCCTGTTGCCCGGCACGCTGGCGAATCGCGATCAGTGCCGCGCGATACACTTTGCCGGCTTTGCCCACCGGGTAGCGGTAATGCGCCTTGGTGTCGCTGTTTTCAAGTTCGTCCAGCCCCAGAAACCACAGGCCGTATTGCGCCCAGTCATCGTCACCCAGCAAGGCGTTTTCTTCCTCGGCATCGATGCTCCAAAGCGAATCCCGATCCACATGGCCGTTTGCGATGAGTTGCCGGGCGTGCGCTTTTGCCTTGGGGTTCAGTTGTATGCTCATGTCATCCTCAAGTAGGGTTGGAATTCTGCGGCGGCAGCGGATTGTTCTGGTTTTCTTCCGCCATGTTGAGGGGCCGCAAAGGCTGATCCAGCCCCGGCAACGGGTTCAGGTTTTCTGCGATGCGCGCTTCGTTGCGGGTCAACCATCCGGCGTTGATGCCCATGTTGTAGAAGGTCGCCCGCGATTGCGAATCGCCGCGCATCAGCTGCGAGAACTGGAATCCGGCTTCGAGATCCTCGTCGTCGAACAGCAGTTCGGCTTCAATGGACGCTTCCCAACGCTCGGCCATCGGCCCCAGGGTCTCCTGCACGAATTCCAGCGCCTGCTGCTCGATGTTGTTGTTGGTCGCACGATCCAGATCGCCGATCTTGTGCGGCGGCACGCCGAACCAGCGCGCGATGTCGGTGACATGAAAGCGGCGCGTCTCCAGAAACTGTGCGTCCTCCGGCGTGACGCTGATCTGGTGGTACTTCATGCCGAATTCGAACACTGCGAGCTTGCCGTGATTGATGCCGGACTGCGCTTCCTGCAAGGATTCGCGAAACTGCTCGCGCGCCTGTTTGTCCTTGAACGACCCCGGATACTCGACCCAGCCGCCGGTGGGCGTGGCGTCGTTGGCAAAAAACCGCGCACCGTAATCCTGCGCCGCCTGTGCGCCGCTAATGGCATTTCTCGCCAGCGCAATGGGAGACAAACCGATGATGCCGTCAACCGACAGCCCGCGCAGGTGCCAGATCTCACCGCGCGTGAATTGGATGAGATTGCCGTTCAGATCCGTGTAGCGGTAACTGTATCCGCCACCGGATTGCACCAGAATCTGCATCCGGTCCGGGTGTAGCGGCATCAGCGCAGTGATGTTGCCGCGAGCATCTGAGACGATCTGGTTGTAGGCGTTGCCGCGTAGTGCCAAGTGGCCTGCCATCATCTCGCGCCACTCGAAGGCGTTCTGGTACGGATTGGGTCGGCGCGCAATGAGATGGTAGACCGGATGATTCGTCACCCGGTCCTTGCCGCCATCGGGCCGGTTGCGGTACAGCGTAAAGGGCAGGCTGGCAAACTGGCTCGCGATGATGCGCACGCAAGCAAACACGGCTGAGAGTTGCAGGGCGCTGTCGGCCGACACCCGCATCCCGGCTACTGTTTGCACGCCCACCGGCTCGAACCAGAATCCGCCATACGGCGAGCGGTCGCCGCTGGCAAAGATGCGCGATAAAAAGCTGCGGATCCCCATCAGATCACCATGATGCGGTAATCGGTGTCGATCACCGTCGTCGATATGTTGTCGTGCACCATTTGCCGTCCCAATGCCATGATCAATGCCACCACGCCGTCGATCTTGTTCTCCTCGCGCTCTTTGCGCGGGTAGATGTTGTCCTTCGCATCCCGATGGCAGACCACGTTGGAGATCATCCAACTCAAAACCGGATCGCCGTCATGCACCAGGCGCTTTTGCAGCACCAGCGCTTCCAGATGCTTCATCGGCTCCGAGAAGTTGAGCACCGTGGGCCGCATCTCCACCATCGGCAGCCCCTGCGCGATGAGGTGGCTCGATAACTGGGTGGCCTGAAACGGGTCGAACGGCACCTCCCTGACCTCGAACCGGCTCGCGTCTGCCAGCAATTCCGCCTCGATCTGGTCGAAGTCGGTGACATTCCCTGGCGTCACGGTCAGGATGCCCTGGCGTGCCCAACCGGAATACTGGCTGTTGCGTCCATCCTCGATCGCGGACTCCGGCAGGTAGTAGCTCATGAACACGTGCAGCTTGCCGTCGCGCTCGAAGATCATGGCCTTGGCCGCCATGTCCACTTTGCTTGCCAGATCGATGCCGATGAAGCAGCGTTCGCCCTCGAACGCCTCGATTGAAACGGAAGGATCTGTGCACGCATCCCAGGCGCGCATGTCCATCCATGAACTGTCTGCGCTCACCCATTCGTTCAGGTGCTTGGTCTTGAAGTTGTTGATGGCCGAAGGCAGTTGCATGGCTTTCGCCTGCAGCGGCAGCAACACTTCGGGGCGCACCGAGATGCCCCAGTTCGGGTTGGCCTTGATGAGTGCTGTTTCACCCGTCCAGTCGTCCCCGTCATCCAGCCCGTAGATAATGCCGAACTGGGAGTCGTCCTCGAACAGATGTTCCAGCAGCTTGGTCACGAAGGTACGCACTTCGTAGCAGATGCCGGAACGGTTGCTGCCGGCAGTGGTGATGACCCACAAGAGCGAGTTGTCGCGCTTGCCGGTAGCGGTTTCCACCACGTCATACACCGTGCGGGTCTTGTGCGCATGCAGTTCATCCACACAGCCGAAATGGATGTTGAGACCGTCGAGCGTCGAGCCCTCGGCAGACAAGGCCTCGAATTTGGAGCCGGAAGTGAGCACATGAATATTGTGCGCGCCGACCGACACGCCGAAGCGGGAGCGGAAGCCCGGACTTTGACGCGCCATCGTCTGCGCATCGCCAAACACGATCCTCGCCTGGTCGCGCGTGGTGGCCAGTGAATACACTTCGGCGCCACCCTCGCCATCGGCTGCCAGCATGTACAGCGCCAGAGCAGACGAGAGCGTCGACTTGGCGTTGCCACGTGGCACCTCTATATAGGAACGGCGGAAGCGCCGGCGGCCATCCGGTTTCACCCAGCCGAACACCGTGGTAAGAATGAACACCTGCCACGGCTCCAGCCGGATGGTCGTCCCGGCCAGCGGTCCCTTGACGTGCGGCAGCCGTTCGATGAACGCGCACAGGTTGTCGGCGGGATAAAAACTGCGGCCCTTGCCGTCCGTGAGCTTCGGATTGAAGCGGTACGGGCTTGCCTTGCCTTTGAATCTTGCCAGATCGTCGAGCTGGCGCTGGCAGGCCAGCTTCACCCAGCGACAGGCGGGGATGTCGCCGGCTACTACGGCTTCGGCGTAGTGACGGGCGATGATGGCGTATCGCGTTGCCATCAGCCGGCAATGTCCGCCCAAGGGTCATCGGCAGACCCTGCTGCGGTTTCGAACGCGCCCAAGCGGGCACGTGCGCTTGGTGTGAAGCCGAGTTCTGCGGCCAGCATCGCCATGTCCTTGAGATAAGCCCGCGCCGCCGTGGAAAACGGATTGTGCATCACCGGGCGGTCTTTGGGATCGAGCCCCGAGAGTTTGGCGCCGCGCACCGGGATTACATCGGATTTGGCGGCCAGGCGCATGTTGTGCTCATAGCGGGCCGCCGCGTTGCACCAAGCGGCCAGCAGGTAGACGTCGAGCTTGCGCAGCAACCCGCGCGGGGCATGCAAAATCGCATGGTCCCAATATGGGCGCGCTTCCTCGAGCAGCATGGCGGGGACATCGATGGCGAGGATGGCTTCTTCTTGTTGCAGCACCCGCGCGTTGGCATTCAACGGACGTTTTCCGGGGTTGCCGCGCAACAGTTTCAGCTCGATCGGTGCCGGTTTGCGGCCGCGAGTGGCCATAATTTCTTCTCTCTATTTCGCGGTTCAACCACGCCAGATCCGGCTCGCTACATCAATGCATCTCGCATTCGGACGAGCAACAAAGCACGTCGAATTCTCGTCGCCCACGAGATCCAGCGCGATGTCGTCTGACATCATTTTTATAAAAAACCCTTTCCGATCATGGCTGCCGATAGGGGGTCATGAATTTCGCGGAAATAAAAATTTGTGCAGGCGCGCGGTCCTGTGCGGAAAGG
>JAEHJW020007282.1_pt1 | contig 31520 bp, 58 predicted proteins | sample 9271431 | NCBI WGS metagenome assembly JAEHJW02 | reverse complement strand
CAATACCATCCATTGAAAGAATCCAAAGATTCTGTCTTTTATATTCTGCTTTTCTAAATGCAATTTTATTTAAATTTAAAACTTCTGACATTTATTTATCTCCAAATTGTAATATTCTATCTTTTTTATATAAATATAAAACTTTTAGTAAATTTATATCTACCTGCATCATAAATTTTAAAATAATTATTTTCATTATCATTATAAATATCTTTTTTAGGCATATATCTTTCTTTATAATTTCTCTTAAAATAATAATAAAGAGGAAAAATTATATTTTGCAGTTTAAATTCATTATTTAAATATTGTGTACCATTATCATATCTTAAATCAGAAAACCCAATAATTTCATCAAATTTATAATTGTTTTGCATATAATCAATAAATTTATTTAGTGAATCTTCTATATTTGTATATAATTTATTACAATAATTAATAATTTCATTATTTTTTAATCCAATGACCGATAATAATTCATCATTATAAAGCATTCCTAATGAAATATCAACATTTTTATATTCTTTTATGGAATTATTTTTAATAAAATTTTGATATGATACATTATCAATTTCTTTTATTTTACAATCATTTGAATTTATTATTTTATCATAAATATTTAATTTTGATAATATTATACTTTTAACAATATTGGTTTTTAATTTCCATTCATTTTCAAAAATTTGGATGGGAATATATCTCTTTTCAGTAAATAATTGATATAATTGTTGATGAAATTTCTCATTTTTTTTATATTTTGTGGAATGCCACCTAATACCATGATGAAATATTGCAATTTTATTATTTATTAATATATCAACTTCTCTCCGTATTTTATTTTCAAATGTAATCCACACATTTCGTTTAATATCAAGATTAAGATTTAATGATTTTAACCAATCTTCTATTTCAAATTCCTGTTTGCTTATTTTTTTAATACATCCGCAATTAATTCTTTGAGGGTTTTTATAATCAGTAATAAATTCATTATTACATCTTAAGCATCTAAATTTAAAATTTTCATTATTATTTATATAATATTCTTTATCAAATAGTTGGAGTAACCTTTTATTATATAATTTTATTAAAAATGTATCCCAATAAATATTTTTTTTAGATTTTTTTGTTTTATCAGTTACACTTTTTAATTTATTTGGATTTGATACATTATATTTTATTTCACAAGTATCCTTTGCTTTTTCTCTATTATTATAATTTTTATTTCCGTATTTTTTTTCTTTTGTTTGTTTTATTTTTTCTACATTGGTATATTTTTCATTACCAAAGTTTTCTAATAATGTTTTTTTGGATTTTGTTTTAAATTCATCAGTTTGTACAAACCAATCGATGCCAATATTTTTTATATTATTTTGTCTGGCAGTTTCTTTAACCATAGGAGATTGTGCGGAACTTTTATATCCATATACTTTTAAATTAGTTAATTCACGTTTTGCAGAATTATTATAATTTTTATTTCCGTATCTTTCTTCTTTTGTTTTTTGACGTTTTTTATTTATCAATTCATAATGATAATCTTTACAGCTAATACAAAAATTAAATATTCTACCATTTTTAGATGTGAATAAATTATTGGTTGACCCACAATATTTACAAATTTTTATTTTTTTCATTTTATTGTGTAAACGACGCACCAGATTTAGTTATAACAAAGCCAATATTTATAACTTCAGAAAATTTAGTTGGTTTTATTAAAATATATCCATTAACTCTATTTAAATCTATATCTGAATTTGTTGTGGTGGACGAATTCATTACTACCGAAAATTCTTGCAAACCTTTTAATGATTTTACAGTATCAAAATAGGGGGTTGTTAATCTTCTAAATTTATCAAATAATGTTTCATCTATTGGCTCAAATAATAATTTAACTGTAACCGATGTAACAAATTTCTTGGCTTCAATTAACATTCTTCTAATATTAATATCAGATAATGCACTTCTTTGTTTTTGAAGTGTGGCATTTCCAAATACAGAAATTGTTTGCTGACCATTAGAAGAAAATGTAGCAATAGGGTTAATATTATTACTATATAATAAATCTCTATCTGTTTTTGTTAATTTTTTATAAGCTATATATGCAGAATCAAGAGAACCTCTATTAATACCGGCAGCAGCGTACCAGGGATAAGCCACATTATCATTATAACTAAATACTTCACTCATAACAATTGAAGTATCTAACCAATTATAAACACCAGTATTAGTATCTTTTTGTTTAATTCCAGGATAAAAAACTCCTGCATAAGAACTATCATAATTATCTACATAAGAAATAATTGTATCTTGATCTCCTGTAGCAGAAATTAAATCGGGAACATAAAAAGCATCTCCCCTGTTTTCTACCATGCTTAATGCATAATTAATAGCTTCAGTTTGATATATACTTGGAGTAAATAATAATTTGAAATCAACATAATCAACATCAGAAATAACATCTACTGCAAGTTTAAAATCTGAATAACCAATGCTATTAAGAACATTATTTGTAGATACTAAGGAACCTCCATTATTTTGAATAGCAAATTTTAATTTATTGGGAGTAGTTACCTCCTCATCAAATCCATCAAATCCTCCTGCAACTGCAACAACAAAATTATCTAATGCAACAAAAGAACTTGTCGCAGAAATATATGTTGAAGAATTATATGCAGCTGAATTATAATTTCCGGTTGATGTGCCATAATAATTTGCTGATAGTGGAGTGGCTTCAATATTATCATAAAGTAAAAATCCTTTATAAGCAGTAGTTGTACCATTTGTTAATCCGATAGATTTTTTCTTTAAGAAATCAGATACATTACTTGTAGAAAAATCAATACCAAAAGATATTTTTTTATTTACTATTCCAGAATTATCTAATTGATTTCTTTTAATTGGAACAGCAGGCTCAGATACTCCAGAACCATTAGTACCAACAAATCCTTTAAATCCTCCAGGAGTAGCAGTAATACTTGAAGGTAAAACTGTATTTATATTTGTTAAATAAATATATTTAGATTGATTTGGATAATCTCCCATTTCAGAAATACTTCCATCAGAATTGACAGTAAAAATACTATTACCAATTATACTTCCTATAAAACTTTCATTTGTTGGGTCTAAACTTAAATCATTCCATTGTTCTAATATTACTGGATTTTTATCGGTATCATTAAAATCCCTAACTAAAAGATTAAATCTTCCAGAATTTGTATTAATATTAGTAATTGCTATTTTATAATATACTGATTCATTTCCGTCAGCAACGGTATTTATTGTAAATAAATCATATGTTTGTCCATTATATACATTAGAAACTATTGTAGTTGATTTACTATTAGAATAATTAGTCATAAATGAACTTGCCGAAGGAATAGATACTAATCCAACAGGAACAGCAGACAAAGTATCAATATAAAATTGATATAAATTACTAATATAAACTCCTCCGCTTACAGTAGCAGATTGTAATGTAAAATTATTTGCTGAAGTAGATTGAACATTAGGAGTAGAAGATATAATATTAGCAATATAATTATTGTTGTCTGTTTTTACTAAAGATAAATTTTTAAATTGTGCTGAATTTACATTAAGAGTAAAAGAACTAATTGTACCTCCAGTAGCAACAGTTGCAGTCATATTAGTTCTTATAATTCCGAGAATAGTATTGCCAGCAGTTAATGCATAAGCATTAGAAGCAATATATCCGTTTTGACCTAATATCCTAACTATTGCAACATTTTTACCATTATTCATAGCAGATTGAACAGCATATCCAGTTTTATATTCAGAAGAAGGATTCCCAAATTCGGCAACATAATCCTGATAAGTATCAAAAAATCTTGGAACAAATGCTTTTCCAGCTTCAAATAAATTAACATACATATAAGGAACTTCTACTACCGCTTGTGGTATATAAGAAAGGTCTTTTTCAAAAACATTTACTATCGGACTAATCCTTGTTTGCATTAAAATTTCTCCTATAAAACTCTTATTTACTTAAATTTATCTCTATTTTTATATAAATATAAAATTATTTTTAATTTTTTTTAAATTTTTTATATTTATGGTTTTTGAATTTTATTTCATTATAGTTTCAGTTATTTTAAAATTTGAAAAATTTCTTCGTTTTATTATAGAATCTGAGTTTACTAAATAACCCTCAAATTCAAACAATATATGATTTTTTATTAATCTTGTTTCTTCACTTCTATTATTATAATTACTATCATCTTGCATTGTTTTTAAATAACCATATGTTCCATAATCTTGATTATTTATAATTATCATATTTGCAGAAATAAGATTTAAAATAATAGATTGATTTATGCTATTTAAATCTGATATATAATCTGTCCAAATATTTAATTTGTAAAACCTTCTATAAAATGTCGGAGGTTTAATAAATGTCCATTCATAAACTGGAATGGATTTAGGATTATTTTTTGTAGTCTTTGGAATATAATCAATTTCATTAGTATTAGGATTAATATATATTTGTTTATCAAGTAACATTTTTAATTGAGGCAATCTATTCCATTCTTCTATTGGTTCTAATCCAGTTGAATAGAGTGTAACAATTGGTTTTTGTAAATTAAATTCTCCTCTTACTTGCTTATTTTGAAAATCAACTACTTGTTTCCAAGTTTCTCCAACATTATAAATTATTTTAATATTTTTTTTATTATTTTCTTGGTCTTTAATATAAATAGGAAATTTTTCATTAAAATAATTAACAACTGCAATATCTAAATTCTCAATCTGTAATTCAAAATTATTAATTACTTTATTGGTATTTGTATTTTCTGGAAATAAATTTAATTGATTCATGTTAAATAAGTTTTCTTTTTATATAAATATTAAAAAAATATTTGAAATTTATTAAATAAATACTTGACAATGGAGAGAATATTTAGTAAATTATATGTAAGAAAAATAAAGGAATATAAAGAAAATGATTAGAACATTAATTGGAATTGTAATATTTCTTATGGTTGGATTAATTATTTTAATATCAGATAATATATTTAGTCATAATGAATATTATTGTGATGGAACAGTAATTAAAACAAATTACCAACCAGCACAAATTCAAACAGGAGTAGGATATGGAAATACTTCTAATGGTGGCAGTGGAGTAGTTGTAACAACATCATCTTCTCCAGATGAATATATTTTATTTTTATCAACTAATAAAGGCACTATTAAAGCACAGACAAATATGGATAATTATTTAAAACTTAAAAAAGGAAATGAAATTAAAATTTATATTGAACGTGGAGGAATTATAGGAATTAATTGGGGATTTTTTGCTTATTAAATACTTGACAATGGGAATATTTAGTAAATTATATGTAAGAAAAATAAAGGATTATATCATGGCTTGGAAGAAATTAAATAGTGAATTTTTTAGATGGAAGCCAACAAATAAACATAACGGAGTTGCGTATAAGCGGCTTACAAAAATAGGAGAATGATTTTGAATAAAGATAAAAAAATAACAGATGTAAAAAGCGGTAAAGAAATAATAAGTCCGCTTGATACGCTTGTTATGCCGCCGACCAAATATAAATTATTAGATTTATTTTGTTGTGCTGGCGGGGCTGGATATGGTTATTCTCTTGCTGGGTTTGACGTTGTGGGAGTGGACATTGAGCCACAACCAGAATACCCGTTTGAATTTATACAAGACGATGCAATAAAATTTTGTAAGGAGCGAGCAAATGAGTTTGATGTTATACACGCATCTCCGCCTTGCCAACATTTTACAAAATACAATAATTGCAGAAAAAACCTTAAAGAGAAATATGAAGATTTAATTGAACCGACAAGGCGGGTTTTGGTTGGGAGTGGGAAACCTTATGTAATAGAAAATGTTGAGCGAACTCCGTTAATCAACCCGATAACTTTATGTGGCTCAATGTTCGGTCTTGACGTACGCCGACATAGGTTATTTGAAAGCAATGTTTTTATAATGCAACCCAGTTGCCAACACGATATATGGGAACCGAATAGATTTCCAGGCGGACGTTCAAGAGAACGAGGACACGCAAGAATAAAATGTAGAGCAACTGTTGAGGTGGGTAGATGGAACATACCAATTCAAACCCAGCAAGAGGCAATGGGAATTAATTGGATAACCGATTTGAGAAAGTTATCTCAATCAATCCCGCCAGCATATACTAAATTTATTGGCGAAAGATTAATAGAATATTTGAGGTCGGCATAACGGTGTTGCGGCTAATCGGCTGCCTAAGAAAGGAATAAAATGTATATCGTTGATAGTGAAACAGAACTTGGTAAATTAATTACTAAAGAACATAATTTATATTTTGAAAAAGTTAAAAGGAAATATATGAAAACTACCAAAAGCGCACAGAACATAAGCCGTCCGGTTGAGCCGCTTGTTATACCGAAACGGCGACATGTTAAACAAACTTGGTTTAATGCCAATAGCATAGAATATGAAACCCCAGATGAAATTTTTGAGCCATTGGCATTGGAATTTGGAATTACATTGGACGTAGCGGCAACAAACAAAAATGCCAAATGTAAAAACTATTTTACAGCAGAGGATAATGGATTACTTAAAGACTGGGATGGAGTTTGTTGGATGAATCCGCCGTACGGGAGAGTTATGAAAAAATGGGTTGAGAAAGCATATAACGAATATTTAAAAGGTAATACAATTATTTGCTTGTTGCCAGCGAGAACAAACACAAACTGGTGGCATGAATTTATAATACCGAATGCTGAAATAAGATTTATTAAGGGACAAGTTAAATTTAAAGGATTTAAACGTGGTTTGTGGATGCCAATGGCGATTGTAATATTTAAGCCGTTTTGAATGATTGACAGCCAAAACATATTATACACAAAAGGCAATAATGATGAATGCTACACACCACAATATGCCGTTGAGCCATTGTTAGAATATTTGCCAAAGAACAAAACATACTGGCTGCCGTTTGACAGAGATAATTCGGAGTTTGTTCAGGTGTTAGCAAATAGCGGGTATTATTTTATAAATACTCATATTGATTATGGACAAGATTTTTATAAATATGAACCAGAAGAATGGGATATAATTGTGAGTAATCCACCATATACAAATAAAAGAAAAATATTTGAAAGAGCGATAAGTTTTAATAAACCATTTGCATTATTGATGAGTAATACTTGGTTAAATGATAGCGCACCGAAACAGCTATTTGCGGAAATAGATTTACAACTGTTAATGTTTGATAAAAGGATTAAATACTCTAACAATGGCGTTGTGAATGATAAAATAACTTTTAGCAGTTCTTATTATTGCCGTAACTTATTACCAAAACAAATTATTATGAAGGCTTTATAACGGCGTGGCGCATAAGGCGCAAGCCAGAATAAATTTGAAATTTTGAATGAATAATTAACTTAAATATTAATTAAAAAGCCGAACCGATAACCTTGTCGCCTTGATGCGCTTGTTATACGGAAACCGGCGGAAGGAATTAGAAATGGAACATTGGAATTTATATGACAAACAAACACAGTTTAGCGACTTGAAAGGCAAAACATTAACCGAAATAAAAGGACTTGAAGCGGGTAATGACGAAGTAACCTTTGTTTGTAGCGATGGTAGCGAGTTCTTTATGTATCACTCACAAGATTGCTGCGAAAGCGTAAGTATTGAAGATGTTATAGGTGATGTTGCTGATTTAATTGGTTCAGAAATTTTAATTGCCGAAGAAAGAACGAGCGACACTAACCCAGATGATATTAAGAAAGAGTGGCAAGATTGTTTTACTTGGACATTTTATGAATTAGCTACAAACAAAGGAAGCGTTACGATAAGATGGTACGGAGAATCAAACGGATATTATTCTGAAAGTGTTGACTTTGCAAAAACGAAATAGATAGCCGTTTTATCCACATAACGGGCATCGGTTTAACCAGTTGCCCAGAATAAAAGTAGAATGAATTTAATTAAACAACATATTATAAAATTAAAAATGCCAAATCTATTTAGCAATCTGGTTGAAACCGTTGTTATAAAGATTTTGGCGGGAGTAACCAAAAATGAATTTAACTTGTAGTTGTGGCGGTGGGAACTTGGGAGCCAATCATCCTTTAAGTGAAGGAGAATGTTACAGAAAATTAGCGACTGGAAATTTAATACCAACAAATTTTAGAACAGATGAACGAGGTTTTAAGGTTTGTGATATAAACGGATATACAATTACCGAATATACTTTAAAGCATCAAAGATTGTATCATCAACACGAAAATGGAGAATGGAGTTTGCCCAAAGATGAAAGTTCGGTCAATTCTTTACCAGATGAGACTTAGCCAAAATTCTTTATAACTACTAATTAAGCAGAAAGGATAAAAATATTGGAATTTACTCATTATTATGGAAAATATAAACAAAAAAATACTTGTGTAGCACAAAGTAATGTGGCACAAAATAAAACTAATGTTTTACGAGCAAGAATGGACAATAATCTTTATAATAAAATAAAAGAAAAATGTTTAGAAACTGGGAAAGGGGAAGGTGAACTCACTCGTTTGTTGTGGATGGATTATTTCAAAAAAGTTGAAAATAAAGCATGGAAAGAAGAAATAAAAGATTGGTAATTATTCTCTAATTTTGCAATTGCACACAATCTCGAAATCAGAAAATCTTTCTTGACCAAAAATCATTCTCTGTCTTTCAATATTAATTATTTCATAAGTCATTTTATTCCACTCTATAAAATTTCCTTGACGAATATCATTAACTCCATAAGCTTGATTAAGTTTACTAAGAAAACCTATACGAAGTGTTCTTTCATATCTAATCCCATTTTCAGTATTTTCTGGTTTAACAATTTGCTGAACAGTTGCAGGTAATTTAATTTTATTTCCCTGAACAATTTTACTTTTACTTTCACCATAAATATTAGTTTCAGTTCTATCAACATCTATTTGAATATAATAAACATATTGACCTGCAATCTTAGTCATATATTCAGCAGCCATTTTATTTATCAAATCAACTTCTTCTTGCTGTATATATAAATTAGAAATACTATCAGCAGTAAGTTGAGTTGAAAAGTTTGATGTTAATGATGAAACTGAAAATGACATAATTAAAAAATCCTAATTTTAGAAATCGGAGTTCCTTTTAGATATTTTTCTGTTACATCTAAAATTTTTCCTTCACGTTCCACTGATTCACTTGAAACAATCGAATCAAAAAAGTCATCAAGTTCTTGTTTGAGTGATGCTTGTGATTCTTTTCCTTCTGCAACAAGCTCTGCACCATTTAAAATTATTTCTGTATCCGGTACAGGATTGTTTTGAATTTTACTTCTAATTAATCCTAACATTTCTTTACAAATAGCAAGACTATATTGGCGAATCCAATTTTTCGAGAAGTCATTAATAAGAGAGTAATCTACATTGTTAAGTGGAATATCTGTAATATCAGAAGTGAATGCTGATAGTGATGAATCGGGAATATCTGATAATCTATTATTATAAACTTCATCAAATTTTACTGAGTCAATCCAATTGATATAAAGTTTAAGACCTCCAGTAGGCTTTGGTGCAAGTATAAGAGTGCTGCCTATAATATTCCATTTATATTGTGATTTAAATAGTTTGTTAAAATTATTAAAAAATTGAAATCTTAACATGTGTTCATATAATGGCATTGCATAAAGCATTCGAGAATTAATTTGCCATGCTAGAGAATTTCCCCCACCGTCATTAAAGGAATTATATAATAAAAAATTAGAACCATAGTAGGGGTCATAAAAATTTAAATTGGAATTTAGTTGATAATGGAATACTTCTTTTGGAATTAACATGCCTGTTAATGAAATTGGATTACCAGATAAATCAACTAATTGAGATTTTAAATCATAATGTGTTTGACCAGAATTAAGTGTAATGTATCCTTGATTATATGTTAAATTGCCAAATGAATTTGCATCTGTTCCGAATTGAATTGCATATCGCTTAACAAAAGATAAACTTGGCATTGGAGAATAACCTGGCTTAAAAGAATCTTTTCTAATTCCAATCATAGACAAGTATGAATTTTTGGATTTAAATTTTGAAAGTGAAGAAGAAAATTGTATCAGAGACTCTTCAACTGCAACATCAATCTGAGAATTATCTAATTCAACATTTAAAATGGGTGCGCCCAATCTCAATTTTATCCAAGATTGAACTGATCCTAATTCGGCTGAAATTGCCGCAATAGACGAAGTAGATGATAAAAAAAGTGCATTAAAATCGTTAGCAATCATTTAAAATTCCATTTTTATATAAATATAAAATAAAACTTTAATTCACTAATTAATTAAATACCATTTTATATGGTAAATAATTATTTAAAACAGAAAATATAATAGCATATTTTGCTTTAGCCAATAATTTCCCTGATTTTAAATCTTTATAATACCAATTATGTTTTTGTTTAATTTCAATTAATTGCCATTTTCCGGTTTCTTTATCTTTAATTTTAAAATCACAAAAATAATAATGCCATTTTCCATTAAACAAATAAGATATTCTATCACCATTTTCTATTTCAATATTATCTGCCTTACATTTTTCAATAAATTTTAATTCTGGTTTTGTTTGATACATTAAATTAGTATCTTTATAATGCTTTTTGCCAAAATTTTTCATTACTTTATTAAATATTTTTTCTGAATGCATTGGATTTTCAACGCCAAGATTTTCCAAATTAATTTGTTTGAAATGTTCTGATTCTACAATGTAATTTGTGCCATATCTTTCATTGTTTGTTATTTTTATTTTTTCTTGAAATTCTTCAATTTGTGCGGCATTTCTTTTTCCGTATCTGTCTTCCATTGTATCTTCTACTTTTTTTAATATATCTGGCGACTGAATGGGATAATCAACTCCATATTTTTTATTTAATGTTTTTTTAATTTTTTCCTGAATTATAGGAGATTGAAATGGATTTGTAATTCCAAAATTATCTTGTAATGTTTGTATAGATTTATTTTGAATTATTGATGATTGCATAGGATAATCAACGCCAAAATTTTTTTGCAATGTTTGTTTAGATTTTTCTTTAATAATTGAAGATTGAAATGGATTATCAACTCCATAATTAATGTTCAATGTTTTTTTAATTTTTTCTTGAATTACAGGAGATTTAAAAACACAATCAACTCCATATTTTTCTATATTTGTTTTTATAATTTTTTCTTTAACAATTGGAGATTGAGATGTAAAATCAACTCCCCAATTTTTACGAGATGTTTCTATTTTCTTTTCTTTAACAATATTTGATTGTGATGGATTTTTTACACCTAAATGATCCATAGTGGTTTTTATTTTTTTATTTTTTATAGAATCTAATTGGTTTATATTTTTTACTCCATATTTATCTAATGTTGTTTTAACTCTTTTTTCAATAGATTCTTGTTTATATAATTCATAATGTTCATTACAACACGGCAATATTCCTCTTTTTTGATGAACTAAATTTTCTAAATTATTTTCATCACAATATTTACATTTTTTATTCGATATTCCCAATTTCATACTCCTTTATTAAATTTCCGATAGTTTGATTGATTGAAACTTTTTTATTATATTTCAATGAATATTTTAATATAATTTTCAGTAACTTTTGATATTCTGTTTTTTCTAATCTGATATTAGGAAGAACTTTTATTTCTTTTGATTGTTTCATAGTATTGTACCTTTCTGTATTTTTTATATAAATATAAAAAAATAATTAAGTTTTTTGGAGTGTATCATTTTAATACATTATATTTATTTGACATTTAATTTTATTTTTAGTAACTTGTATTTATATAAAAATAGGAATTGATGAACTATATAAAATTAAATAATGCTGATATATTTGAAATTGGTAAAACTTCTAAATATCATTTTGACCCTTATCCCAGTTTATTAGAAAAAGACAGTGCCAATGTTTATAAATATTTTTATTATATACCTCAGAAAAAGATAATTATTTATGTTGATAAATTATTTATGAAATATCTACTTAATGATGGATTAGATATTATTGAGAATGTGCCGGAAGGATTAAAAATAAATTGTAAAGTAAAACTTACTTCAAAATTAATTAAAGTTACAAATTAATTATTTATAACCCTGCTTATTTTATATTTATAAAGAAAGGAAACTTAACATGAAAATATTTAATTTAACTGATATACAAAAAAATAAAATAAAGATAGTGTTTGATACTTTATTTTTCACATTATTCGGATTATTATTTATAGCATTTATTTTTAATATTAATATTAGTATATTTAAAAATAATAAATATGATAATTCAATTTATGGATATGATAAGGTATCTACTGCTATTGACGAAAGAGGAGAATTATTAATTATCAATAGGTCAGATGGAACTTATAAAATTTATTCAGATTCTGTTTGTACAGGAATATTTAATCTAAAGGCAAATAAGATTTATAAGGACATGGAGAATAAATAATGAAAAAATATTTAATGCTTTTATTAATATTGCTGATATATATTCAGCATAATTTTTCTTTTGATAATTTAAAAGAAAAAAAGATAGGTACTGTTACTAAAATAAATACTAATAATTTAGCTCCTCCTTCACTACAGGTATATTACGCTATAAAGCATTACGCCAAATTATATAATATACCGGAAAAGATTGCATTTGGAATTGCACGAAATGAGACAAGTTTTAGAAATCCAATGAATTTTAAATATAATCATAAGCAAGTATCATCTGCAAAAGCTATGGGAACTATGCAAGTTCAATATAAAACAGCTAAAGATGTAGAACAAAATAAAAAGTTTACTAAAGAAGAATTATTAAATAATATTGATTTGAATGTGAATATATCATTAAAATATTTAAGACAACTTTATAATAGATATAAAAATTGGGATGTTGCTCTTGGATATTATAATACAGGATATCCTAAAATTAATGAATATGCTAAATCTATAACAAGAAATTAAAAAAAGTTCTTGACATTTAAATTAATATTTAATATATTTCATATATTAAAAAATGAAACATGGGAAAGTAGCTCAGAGTTGAATAAAATAATTTTTAATTTAACATGGTAGAGCAAGAAGGTGAAACTTCTGTGTCGGTGGTTCGATTCCATCCTTTCCCACAACGCATCCGTACTTCAATTGATTAGAAGGTTGGATTTCCAATCCAAAGGTTGCAGGTTTAAATCCTGTCGGATGCTCAAAAATTAAAAACAAAATAATAATCTAAATGATTAAAGATATTCCAGAACCCCACAAGTTTATTATAAATAAAAAAGAAGTTATAATTGAACGTAAATATAAAGATATAAAAATTTTATATTGTGCATTATGCGAAGATAATCCATATAAACATCCATTAGATTATAATGATGGCAAGTTTTCAACATGGAAAATGAGAGAACATCTAATAATCTTCCACGACATTACATTTGATAATCCCAATAAAATAAAAAAATTGGAAAATAAACAAACTAAAGTACAAAATACATTAAAATGTTTATCATATTTTAAAGAAAAAATATCAAAAGAAATTGTATGGATTTGTCCTGTTTGTAAAAAAGAATTATTTTGGCATAAAAGTTTATTAAATGCTAGAGAACCTTATCGGCATATAAAAAAACATGTTCAACAATGTAAAGGATAAAAATGAAAATAAATAATATTTCATCGGATAAATTAGAATGGAAATATATTTATTGCAGTAATAATTGCGGTAGAGAATTAAAAGTACATTCTAATATTGAATCAGCTTTGTGCTGGAGATGTACCGCAAAAAAATATTATCCTCCTCCAGATATAAAAACAAATCAAAAATCTGATAAACCGAGAGGTTGGAAATTTATGAAAGAATTTGTTGATAAAGATGGAACAGTTTATTTTGAAGGGGTTGAACAACCTAAATTAAAAGGAAAAAAAGAAATTACAGATGTTGAAAAAATTAAAAAAGAACAAAAGAAAAAGAGTATAGAAAAAAAGAAAAATAAATTATTAAGAGCAGAAAAAATAGAAAAAAAATTATTAAAAGAATATAAAAAGAAAAAAGAATTAAAAAAGAAAGAAAAAAGTCATGAAAAATAAATTTAATTTACCGTCTAAAAAGGAATCAGAAAGTAATTTAAAGAATTATAAATCTAATATAGATTTATCAAAATATAATGATAAACTTTTTGAAGACCCCGAATATTCTCAAGCAGAAGTAAAATCATTAATTAATTATAGTTCATTTTCTGGTGAAGGATGGGAATTGGAATCGTATAAAGAAAATAATTCGTGGAATTTAGAAATTAGTAACAAATATCTTAAAAAATCTACTGATAAGTTTACTATATCATTTCCAAATTATGATGAGATGATTTCGTTCATATCTAATATTTATCCGCAATATCCAGTAGAGCAATTACAACCAGGAATAAATATAAAAAACATAATAAATAATAAATCTTTAATTAAAAATGTTACTGTTGCAGGATTAGGATTATATTTAAGTTATTTATTGTTGAGAAAAAATAAAAAATAATGATAGATAAATTGACCATAGAAAACATCGAATACAATGTAATTCAAAAATATATTTTTAAATTAAAAGAAGATATTACAGAAGAAAAGATAAATATTTTAAAACAAAAACATCATGCAGAGAAAGCAATAATTGGAAATTACAATAATCAATTTATTTTAATTTTAGCAAATATAATTCAAGATGCAGAAATAATAGAAAAGGAAAAATTTAATTCATGAAAGTAGGAATTGTTGGTACTCGGTCATTTGATGATTATAACTTATTAAAAACAATATTATATCGAAATATTAATATTCCTGATATCGAATATATTATCTCTGGAGGAGCTAAGGGAGCAGATACATTAGCTGAGCAATTTGCTACAGAAAATAATATAAAAACTATTATATTCAAACCAGATTGGAATAAATATGGAAAATCAGCAGGATTTAAACGAAATATTGATATTATTAAAGAAAGTGATATTGTATTCGCTTTTTGGAATGGTAAATCAAAAGGAACTAAACATGATATTAATATAGAAAAAGAAATGAATAAAAAATTAATTATAATTTATTTTGAAGAAAATAATAAAATTGAGAAAATAAATTTTGACAATGATAAAAATAATCAGTATATTTGAATATAATAAAATATAAAATTAAAATAACAAGTAAACTTAATTGGACTCTAAATAAAATTCTATTCTCACTTCACAGATTCAGCTTAACAATTAATAAATTAACTGCCAGAGGTTAAATCTCCATGAGCTTGAATTCCCGTAGTCCCTACGGTACTTGAAACATTATCTATAGCATTATGCATCAAATTTATTGCAGCATTAATATCCCGATTATGCTCAGTATGACAAATTGGGCAAACCCACTCTCTATCTGAAAGTTTAAGCTCAACATTTTTGTATCCACAGACATTGCACATTTTACTTGATGCATAATGTTTGTCGGCAAATATAAGATGTTTTCCGTGCCATTCTGCTTTATATTCGAGCATATTAACAAAGCTGCTCCAAGAGTTATCTAATGTAGATTTTGCAAGATTTAATGATCTCACAATACCAAGCATATTAAGATTTTCAACACCAATTATATCATAATTTCTTACAATATCTGTACTTAATTTTTGCTGAAAATCTTTCCTTGAGTTTACTATTTTCTCATGAATTTTTGCAACTTTAATTCTTTGCTTTTCATAATTTTTTGATTTATAAATTTTTTTTGATAACTTTTTTTGTTCTCTTGTTAATAACTTTTCATATTTTCGATAGAATTTAGGATAGCCAGAAGTATTACCTTGATTATCGGTAAATAAATTCTTACTATCATAATCCAATCCAATAACCTTTGATTTTTCGCTTACTTGATGTATTGAAATTTCATTTTCAGATTCAACTAAAATACTGACAAAATATTTATTAGTTGGTGTTTTTTCAACTGTTGCCGATTTAATAATACCAGAAAATAATCTATTATCTCTATATTTAACAAATCCCAATTTTGGTAATTTTATTAAATGTTTTTCAAAATCGACTCTAATATTATTTCTGCATTCTTGAGTAGAATATTTATTTCTATTATTTTTCTTTGATTTAAATTTTGGATAACCATATTTTCTCCCAGTTTTCTTTTTTAACGAACTGAAAAAATTCTTAAATGCAGTTTCAAGATTCATTCTTGATTGAACCAATGCGACAGCATCAACTTCTTTTAACCATTCAAATTCAGATTTATATTCTTTTTCTGTTTTATATTTATGATTATATAATATTTCTTTATTATCTTTATTATTTTGATAAAATTCAATCCTTTCCTCAAGCATTTTATTATAAATAAAACGAGCACACCCAAGAGTTTTATTTATCAATATCTCTTGACTTTTATTAGGATATATCCTATATTTAAATGATTTTAATATTTTCTTTTTAATATAATTCACTAAGAATTTTCTCTTTTTATATAAATATAAAAAAATATTTAAATTTTTTGAAAAAATACTTGATTTTGAAAATAAATTTTCATATATTTTATTATAAAATTTAAAAATTTAAGATAATGAATACTATATATTTTTTATACGGTGCTCCTCGTTCAGGCAAAAGTACATATGCTAAAAAATTAGTATCTGAAAATAATGGTAGAGTTATTAGAGTTAATAAAGATGATTTAAGAGATTTAATGTATTCAACAAATCATTCATATGAAATTGAAAAATTTACATTAAATATACGAGATAAAATAATAGAAAAAGCATTAAGAGACGGGCATGATGTTGTTGTAGATGATACTAATTTTCCTTTTGGTGGGAAACATTTCCTTAGAATTTGTGAAATAGCACAATTAGTTGGAGACATTCAAATTATTGAAAAATTTTTTGATGTTGAATTAAAAGAATTACTTAAACGAAACAAAGAATCATTAGATGGTAAACCAGTGCCAGAAGAAGTTATTGATAATATGTATAATAAGTATGTGAAAGGAAAGTCAGATAAATATCAATTTAAAGAAGTTTATTTTCCAAAAATTGAAAAGATAAAATATAATCCTAAATTAAAAAATTGTTGTATTTTTGATATTGATGGAAGTTTGGCACATGCAATTAATAGAAATATTTTTGATTGGAAAAGAGTAGGAGAAGATTCAGTCGATTGGAATCTAAAATATATAAATAATATTTTTCATAGTTATGGAGATTTAGAATGGACTACATTATTAGAAATAATTATTTTATCTGGTAGAGATTCTGTTTGCAGACCTGAAACTGAAAAATGGTTACAAGATAATGGAATTTATTATGATTATTTATATATGCGAAAAGAAAATTATAATAGGAAAGATTCAATAATAAAAAAAGAAATTTATGATGAATATATTAAAGATAAGTATAATGTATTGGGAATTTTTGATGACCGCAATCAAATAATAGATATGTGGAGATCATTAGGTCTTCCTGCATATCAAGTTAATTATGGAGATTTTTAATTATGTTTAAATTATTTATAATTTTATATACGATACAATTATTTCTTGTTCATATTGGATTATTAATTAGTAAATATGAAAAGAAAAAAGATTATTATTTAGCACTGATTCCATTTCATTATTTATATTATTTTTTTATAAAATTGATATTAAAAGAATTAATTAGAGAATTTAGAAAATTAAAATAAAGGAAAAAATAAAATGCCGGAAGAAAATCAAGAACAAAAAAGAGATTCAGAATCATTTAATGCAATTGTCGATACGGTAAGAGATTATATCAAATCAGTAGATAATGGTTGGGATAAAATAGAGTTAGCAGAAAGATTATTATTTGAAATTGCAGTTTGGAGTACGGATAATATCTATGAAGCACTTGGATTATTTGAAAAAGTAAAAAACAGATTATATTCATGAGTTTTATAATGTAATGAGCGAAAACGAAGATGATTTTGATGATGAATATGAAGGAGAAACCCCAAATTGAAAACTAAATGCTATTGTATTTTTTGCAAAAAACATCCTTTACATCATAAACAAAATGAATTTAAAAATTGGCTAACTGGATGGGATGCAGGAGATTTTGTAGAATCCAAATATAATGAAACTTGTGCAGAAGTAAATTGTTTAAATCCTGATTCTGATGCATTTGATGAATTAGATTTAACACCATCAAATTTACGATTTCCTATTACGGCATATGGAGATGGATTTGCAGTAACTGGATTTGAAGGTAATGGATTTACTATTTATGCAAGTTGCAAAGATGAAGAAAATGAAGAATTATAATTATTGACAATGTTATAACATTTTGTCAAATTAAAATTTTATAAATATATATTTTGTCAATAACTATGACAAAATATTATAATAATCATTTGGCATTAAAATTGTATTATTTTAATTATCTGTGCCATATTGGGCAGATATAATTATTTGATTCATAATAAATAAAAATAAGGAGTAAAACAAATGAAATCATTAATTCCGTTCCTCAGAGAAGATAGCATATCAACTTTTGATAATTATCTCGACCATTTTTTTAACGAAACATTTTCAAATTTTTCAGATAATTTTGGATTAGATTTTTTTGAAAAATCATCATATCCGAAATTAGATATAATTGATTATGTTGACAAATGTTTAATTGAAAGTGAAATTCCAGGATTAAAAAAAGATGATATATCTATTGAGATAAAGGATAATATATTATCTATATCTGGAAAAAAACAAGATAAAAAAGAAGAAAACAATAAGGGAGTTTATTTATATAGAGAACTTAAAAAGTCTTCTTTTAAAAGGTCAATTAACATTGATTCTAAAAAATATAATCTGGAACAAATAAATGCTTCTTTTGAAAATGGAATTTTAAAAATCGAAATTCCAAAAATTAAAATAGAAGAAGATAAAAATAATATAAAAGTTGTTAATATAAAATAAAATTATTTTTAACATTTCGATTAATAAAAAGCCAGCAAATTACTGTTGGCTTTTTTATATTTATATAAAAATAATTTGGAGAAATGGAGTTGATAAAATGTGAAATTTGTAATATTGATTTTAAAATAGAAGATTTAATGCCGCTGGCATCGGTTAGAAAAAATATTCAACAATTAATAGCAGGTATTTTGTGAGAAAAAACAGAAAAACTCTCGTCGAACAAAAAGTTATAAACAAAGAAAATGAAGAATTATTATTAGAAGATAAACAAGAAAATAATAAATTGTTATATTCAAATATAAGAAAAAAATTAAAAGTAAATTTTAAAAACGAACACCAAAAAGAGTTTTGGGAATTAATGGATAGGAAAGAAATATCTATTATATCAGGCCCCGCTGGAACTGGAAAAACTTATTTAATTGTTATGAAAGCACTTCAGTTATTGACGGATGACAATACTCCATATAATAAAATTTATATTTTGAAGCCAAATTATCCAATGGATGGCTTGGAAATTGGATACCTTCCAGGATCGGCGGACGAGAAAATGTCAATATTTGTAAATTCAATTTACTACCTATTTGAAAAAATAATTGGAAAGCGAAGATTAGAAAAATTAAAAGAAAAAAATATAATAGAAGTATTGCCATTAGCATATATTTTAGGAATAAATATTGATAATTCTATTTTGATAGCAGATGAACTTCAAAATGTAACTATAAATCATATGAAAGCAATTTTGACAAGAATTGGAACAAATTCAAAATTTTATATGAATGGTGATTTAGACCAGATTTTTAAATTTGTTAAAATAGAAAAATCTGGATTATATATTACTCAAGAAAAATTAAAAGATATTGAAGAAATAGGAATATATAAAATGACTAACGAAGATATTGTAAGAAATCCTATTATATCTAAAATTCTTGAAAAATTAAATTAATTATTTGACATTTAACAAAATATTTATTATATTTACATATATAAGGGCATAATAATTTTGATAAAGTGCTTAAATGCTCGATAATTAATAATTATATTAATGCTTTATTATATTGGTGTAAACAAATTATTTATGTCCTTATCTTTATGGCTGTAGCTCAGTTGGTAAGAGCGTCTGCCTTATAAGCAGGAGGTCAGTGGTTCAACCCCATTCAGCCATACACTAATTAAAAAAGAAAGATATTTATGAATTATGAACAATTTGAACATTATGTTTTATTACTTCAATCCGAACTTATCAAGGAATCTGAAATAAATCATTTTCTACAAAAAATGAATCTTTTAGAATCTGGATTTTGGCTTAATTTAACAGATGGAAAATTAATAGATGCATATATAGATATTCTATCTATTGCAATGGAAGATGATAATGATTGGATTGCATGGTTTGTTTTTGATAATGATTTTGGTAAAAAGGGATTGAAAGCTGGTTATAAAAATAAAATGAAAAAGATAGTTACAATCAAACAACTATATAATTTAATTAAAAATAAATCTTGACAAAATAATAAAAATTTATTATTTTATATTAATTAAAATAAAAAAATTATTATGAATATAAATAAAAAACTTTCTAAATTAACACAAATAATGCTATATGATAGATTTAATTCTGGTACAGAAGAAGTAATTTTATTATCAGATGTAGAAAGAATTATTAAAAATATTTATATTAAAGCATTTAAAGATGGAGAAAATTGGGGAGTGACATATTCAACGTGGTTTAATCCATCAAAAGAAGATACTGAAAAAAGAATTAAAGAGTATGCTAAAAAAATTGGAATTGAATTATAATTAATAAATGAAACTTAATAGTTATAACATTTATAGTAAAATGTTATTTTCATTGTTAGAGGAGCTATAAATTCCTCTATGTAATATATTAATAGCTGCATTATAATCTGCATCTATTAAATTACCACAAGAACATTGATAAACTTCACCTTTCCGGTTAGATTTATCAATTATTCCACATTTTGAACACTCTTGAGATGTATATTTCGGAGAAACCTTCTCCAAACGTATACCATGTTCTTCACAATAACTATTTAACTTATTAATTACTTGTTTATAACTCCAATATTGGAGTTTATTCATAAATTTTGTATTTAATTTTGAATTATCTCTAACTCTTTTCAAATCTTCAATATATATTGTATCCACAGATTTATTTTCGTCAATAAACTTATTAACTATTTCATTAATTTTATTTTCTTTATAAATTAAAGATTGTTTATAATTTTTTGAATTTCGTTTTTTATTTGCAATGGCTTTATAAATATTCTCTAATTCTTTACCATAAAATTTACCATTGGAATCAGATATTAATTTTTTATATCCAATATCAATTCCAATTTTATTATTGTATTCTTTTTTAATTTCATCAACTTTTTCATAAATAAATTTTATATAAAAATTATTATTAATCTTCGATAGTTGAATGGTATTCTTTCTATTCCAATCTTTATATTTTAATGATTGTTTATGATATTTTATTGGGATATTAATTTGTTTAGTTTTTTGATTTCCATTATTAACTGGCAGTTTTAATCCTATAAATTCATTGAATTCAATTGTATCAGTTGAATGAAAATCTAAAAATCTCTGATCTATATTTATAGAAATATTATCAATATTGATTTTGATATATTTAAGAATTGATTTTAATTTAAGTTCAGAATATTTTTTAGATAAAAATTTTAACTGTCTTCCTTCTACTTTAAAATAAGAATAAACTTTTTTATATCTATTATATCTTTTGTTTAATTGATATTTGATGTTCGATCTTACAATTTCAGAAGCTTGTTTATAAATATTTTGTCTCCATCTTGATGATTCTATATTTAATATCGGCAAATATTTTGATGATAAATTATTTTTTAATAATAATTGCTCAGTAAGAATTAAATTAATATAATAATTAAGATTTATTTTATACAAATTATAAAAGGATTCTAATTCATCAATTTTTATATTATTAGAAAACTTTAATATATGTTGACTACTTCTTATCATTTTCTAATTTTTTTTCTAATATTAAAGAAATAATAGCATTTTTAATGCTAACTTTCTTATTTTGTTTAATAGAATATTCTGCAATTATTTTTAATAATTTATTATATTCTTCATTAGTAACTGTTATTACCGGTAAATTTTTAGTATTCATTTCATATATCCTATTCTTTTTATATAAATATAAAAAAATATTTAAATTTTTTGAAAAAATACTTGACTTTGAAAAATAATTTTCATATATTTCATAATAATTAAATACTTTACTATAAAATTGTTAGATTATTATTATACCGCAAAAATAACATCAGATTTATTTAAAGATTTTAATTCCAAATATAAAGAGACTATAATTAAAATTAAAAATAATCGTGATGTATATAATCAAGAAGAATATATTAATTCGTTTGAAACTATAATTGTAGATTATTGTAAATCAGATGCACATAAAATATTTTATAATCATGGTTATATTGCTGACTATAAAAAATCTTATCAAATTTTAACAAAAAATAAAACAATAATTCAAAATTTATTTTCTTTTAAAAATTCTAAATTAACGTTTATTTTAAATTTTAATTTTAATAATATATTAAAAATTTAAATGGATTTATTATTTATTGTATATTTCAATTGGATGGGTGTTCTGCTTTTTAATGTGCTTAATTATATTTTTTATATTAAAAGACGAGGAAAAATAAATTGGAAAAAGATATACAAATTTTTGAATGTGATTGCCAATCGAGAGACGATATGATAGTTGCAAGATTATCTAATTGGGAATTTAAAGGAAAAGATTTTACAGAATTAGAAAAAGATTTAACAATTGAATTTGTTACATATCTAAAAGATTATAATTATTATGATAATGTATTTAAAAGATTATTTTGGAGAATTAAAAACTCATTAAAAATATTATTTATTGGAGAGATTAGAACCGTTGGATATTTCATGCCATGTAGAACATCTAATTCTGAAGAAGATATTGAAAAAATATTTGGCTATCAAACAACTAAAGATTTGGCTAAATGGATAGATTCAAAAGCAGATGAAATTAAAGAATTTTACGAAAATAAAATATTAAAGGAAAAATAAATGTTAGATGATGAAAAATATTTAGTTATAGCTGCACAAATATGTTCTGATTCTTTAGATAATTATGATATTGGATTATTAAATGGTTCTTTAATTCACACATTAAGATCAATAAATGAGATGTGCAGAAGAGTCGATGGACAATTAATATCAAGACAAATTATAGCACAAATTATCTATCAATGGCAGAAAGATAATCCAGATAAAATAGTTTATGGAGATTAAATGTCAGCAGATAATGTAATATATATTAAAAATATTAAAAAATTATTTTATGTATGGCACGATTTTATGAGTCATGATCCTACTTATAAAAATAATAAAACATTAAAAAAATATAAAACTCGAAATGGTGCTATTAATTATGCTAAAAAATTAAATGTTGAATGGACAACTGAATATGGGATTGTATTTTTAAATTAAAGGAATTATAAAATGAAAATTAAAGATGGCGGAGCGATTCAAAATATGACTGGAAATAAAATAGAAATAATTTCTATTGTAGCAATGTCAGATATTAAAAGTAGAACATTTGAATTATGGATTAATGATTCTCTTTCTTTTATTACATTGGATGAATTATTAAATCTAAGAGATGAAATAAATGATGAACTTAAAAAAATAATATTGCCGGAATAAATAATTCTTGACAAAATAAAAAATAATTAGTAAATTATAATTAAATAAAAGTTAAAACTATGAAAGAAAAATTTAAAACAATTAAAATAGAAGATTCAAATTATTATTAAATAGAATCTCTCATTGATAAAAAATTAATTGAAATGAATAAATTAAATTATGAATTAATAAAAATGACATCATATAATAATTATATAATTTTAGTTTTTCAAAAAATAGAAGTTAGAGAACCTTTAGGATGCCCATTATAAATGAAAACTATAAATCGGCACTAAATAATAAAAAATGCCAATAATTAGAAAAAATAATTTAAATGAAAAAATATAAATTTAAAGCCACAATATTAAAATCAGATGACTATGGTCATAAAAAGGGAACAATAATTTATCCGAAAGGATTTTACTATCAAAATAAAAATAAAATAATTTTAGTTGGAAATGTATTAACTAATGATACTGTCAGATTATCATTTAGTGTAGAAAATGTTGAAATTGAAATAATGGAGGAAAAATAAAAATGCAATTATCCATAAACAAATCAATAGAATTTTCTAAATTATCAATAAAAGAAATAATATATAATGGTACTATGACAGCAACGGTGGGATATAATGGTGTAAAAAATATTTATGAACATCAAGCTCAGGGAGAAGGAGATAAATGGTACTATGTAATCGAATATGATGACAAAAGAGTGGATTTTTTATTTAATTTTGATCATGTAATAAAGGAAAAATAAAATGGATATATGTTCTCGCTATCATGATGAAATTGTTCACGATAATGGCTATAATAATTGCCCATTATGTGAAAAGATAAAAGAAATTGAAAGATTAGAATCTGAAATAAATGATTTAAAAGATGAATACGAAAATAAATTAGAGAATTTGCAAAATAAAATAGATGAATTAGAAAATAATAAAAATGATTAAAATAATTTTTTTAGACATAGACGGGGTTTTGAATAATGAAGTAATGTGCTTCAATCCAGAATGGAAAGAAAAACAATTTGATATTGATAAAAGATGCATGGATTTATTAAATAATCTAATTGAAAAAACTGATGCTAAAGTTGTAATATCATCTGTATGGAGATATGGAAACACAATAGAAAGTTTACAGAAATTATTAGAAGAATATGGATTTAAAGGCGAAGTTATTGGATTAACTCCATCTTATGGTCATACTGCATGTGTTAGAGGAAATGAAATATTAGGATGGTTACAAGATAATCAAGATAGATATGAAGGATTAGATTATAATTTTAAAAATTATGTTATATTAGATGATGATGGAGATATGTTGTTATTTCAAAAAGATAATTTTATTCATGTAGATAATTTTAGCGGACTTACTCCAAATATAATTTGGAAAGCAGAAAAAATATTAAATAGGAATTATAATAAAAATGAATAAAAAATATTGTGAATCGTGTGGATGTAATTTTACAAAAAATAATATTTTTGTTAGTTCAACTAATACATGTATTGCGTGTAGAGATGAGCTATTATTTCTTCATTTTGAAGAGGAAATTCTTGATTCAAATGATAGTGAACTAATAAAAACTGTATCAAAAAATAAAAAATATATTAAAAAATTTAAAGAACCAGAACCACAAGGATGGGATTATTATACGAGGATGTATGAATAATAAAGAAATAATAGAAAAAGCATTAAAGAAAATAGGTATTCCAAATAATTTAGATAATAATAAATTATTAAAAAATGGGTATAAATTTGATTCTGTTTTAGATACTGGTGATTTGGTATTTTATAATATTCATGGAGAAGTAAGTTATCCTAGTTATGAAACTATTATTTATTCTAATTGGTTTTTAAAAGCATTTTTTGGAGGAAAAGAAATTAGAGGTTATAATATCTTATATTGGAGATATTCCCCACGAAAATAAAAAAGAAATAATAAATTTTAAATTAAAAGACGATGATAAAATATATAATGCATGTAATCGTGGATATAGATATAATACAATAATATCCCGCAAACAATATTTAGAAGAAAAAGAAGGTGTTCAATATTATATGTATACAGAATTAACTAAATTAAATATAATTGCCACAATAGATTTATTTGATATGAATAATAAAATTATAGATGATTATCAAATAAAAATAATAGATAAAGACCCTATTGTATTAAAACAAGTAATTGATGGATATTTGATAATATCAAAATGGTAAATTAAATATAACATTTTATAAAATAGTGTATAAACAATTAACTAGTAAATTAAATAAGGAATAAAAAATATGAAAGCATCTGAATTAATTAAAGAATTACAAGAATTAAAAAATATTTATGGAGATTTAGAAACGACTCTTCATTGTGCAATATTTAAAGAAAATTGTAAAATAAATGATGTATTAAGATATAATGATATTTTTGTAGCAATAGATAAATATGATGAAGAACTATCGAAAATAGACATAAGAACATTTCCATATTAAAAAACTTGAAGGTTAATTTTTCTAAATTTGAAAAATCATATATGCATATTTTTAAAACAAAATGTTTTTAGTTAGAGAATTAATTTCTAATAGATAAAGTGTCTTAATTTGAAAAATCACATATGCATATTTTTAAAACAAAATGTTTTTAGTTAGTAAATTTAAAAAATTGAAGGTAAAGTGTCTTAATTTTATATACGGTAATTAGTGAATTAAAAAAATTAAAGGTAAAGTGTCTTATTTTGAGAAATCGAGTTTACATTTTTTACGGTAAAGGAACTCTAAATCCGTGTGACCGAAATCACTAACTACTCTCCGGTCAGGTGATGTCAATCACAGATTTCTCACTTTCATATTTCATGCCAAACTATAAAACAAGTCATAAAATATAACACGGCATTAATCACACTAAATGTATCAATATGAGATTTGCTTTATAAAGCTATTAGATGACCACTACAGCATTTTTATTTAAAAGTGGCATGTTATATCATATTTACTATTTAGTTTTAACCTAGCTTATTTATGAAAGTCTGGGAGTAAATTAAAGCATATATCCAATTTACTATCTAATATGTTTTATTCTTATTAGTTAGTGAATTTAAAATAAAAAATGCCGGAATATATCCGGCAAATTAAAAGTAAATTATTTTTTAGTTAGTTATTTTTTACATTTCAGTAAAGTTCAAAACCTCAAATGGTTTATCTACAAAATATTTTTCGATATCAATTGTAGGATGTTCAATTTTAAATAATTCTTTATTGAAGTCCTTGCGTGAGCGTGTCCCTATGCTTACAGAAATGTTTTTATAAGCTAAACTATTTAGCGAGTTACTTTCAAGATAAGATTTCAATTCACTAGCTAATTTGCTTTCCTGTTTAATCAGTTCATTCTTTTCTTTTCTAATATTGAAAAGATTCAAAATTGTTTGTTTATTAAATTTCATAAAATAACCTCAAATAAATTTGTTAATAAATATTTAATTAAATTGACAGTAGTCAAATTAATAAATTATTTTATTAAATGCAAATGAAATATTTTTTGATGTTATTTTTATCACAAATTTACTAATTAAAATAATATTGTTTATTTTGCTTTTATACTGCATTAGATAAGTTTTAAGCATAAGTTAAATTAAGGTGTAGTTTATAACGGTTTAAGATAGTGAATTGACTGGGGCTATGTTTCTGCTCAAATTTACTATATAATTTTGAATATATTTGATTGATTGAGTAGATAGTGAATTTAAAATAGCTTGCAAATTATTACTTTGCAAGCTATTAGAATTTAATTTATTTAATTAATTTTGACTTAGTTCTAATGCAAGTTCAAAAGCATTTGATAAGTTGTTACCAAAAACAAGTGAAGTTTCCTTTACAAGTTTATTTTCATTTGAATTTTTATAATTCATATGATTTGAAAAATAATCACTTACAGCATTATAAGCCCGATAGTAAGACTTGTTTAAGTTTTTTAAGTCTGGCTTTTTATTGTATAGGTCAACAATAGTTCTTTTTATTTTTTCGGTACGGGTTGAAATATCATTTTCATCTTTAATTTTAAGAATACTGTTTATATATTCATTAAATTTTTGGTCTGAAATATAGCTTTCATTCATTATATTTATACTTTCATTCAATCCTGTTTGATAGCTATTGATATTTAATATCATATTTTGAACAAGTTTCAATTTTTCCTCATAGTTTGAAAAGTGTTTAATTGAAAATTCGCTTTCCTTGTTTGATCTTTTCATTCCATTTGTGCAAGCTAAACGAACATTGAAAATTTGATAACTTCCCGCATCTTTACCGGAAAAGTCATTTTGAATAAATAAACTTGTCTCATACAAGTCACCTACAGATTGAACTTTAAATTTCTCAACTTGTTCAATCTTTATAATTGACTTTGATTTGAATTGATAAGCATTTTTCACTTTAAAACCATTATTTAATAAAATGTCAATAAAGCTAAAAAATTCACTATTTTGAATTACTGTATAATTCTTTTTAGAAATTCCGAAAAAATCATTGTTTGAACTAATTAAACCAAAATATTCATTAGATTGAATATTATTAGAAATTACAGGATATTTATTAACTGTAAAGTCCAAACCGGATATATTTAAAATATCCTGACTATTTGTGATATTTGAAAAATTAAAGTTTGACATTGTAGAACCTCATAAATTTTATTAAAAAATAAGTTATTTTAAGAACATTGGAAAGTTAAACAATTTTACTTTTAAAGTCAAGTAAAAGTAAAATATTTTTAAAATAAAAATGCCGGTTAATTTTTATTTCTTAACCGGCAAATATTTAATTTACATTATTTGCTCAAATTATTATTTTAATTAGTTAATTAGCAATGTGAAAATTTATAATATTCTTTTAATAAACGTTTACGATCCTCCGGGACAAACCTATTAACAAAGGATTGAATATTTTTAAATAATATTGTACCTTTGCAAGTTGTCATTTCACTATTATTATTTAAACACTCTGTTCTAAATATTACTTGTTTATGCAAACGGTCTATTTTAACAAGTAATAAATGACGGGGCTTTAAATCTTTTGAAAGTTTTTCGAGCTTAGTTGAAAACGGCTTGTCTTCAACATCTAACAATTGATTCACTAAGTTTTTCATATTATAACCTCTTATGAAATGTTTATAAATTATTTAACCTACACAAACTTAAATATACATTATTTTAAAAACAATCCCATTTTTATGGGATGACTTAAATCACAAAATACTCACTTGTTTAGTTACAAAAGGATTAAAGTTTTTATCTTCCAAACTATCTATTTCATCAAAATTAAAAGTAATTTGATTGAATAGGTTTTCCCCCGTATTTATTATTTTTGCTAATGTTTCAACGGCAGGCTTATATAATTCCAAAAGTTTATCAACCGGCGAATTACAATAAGTATGTTTTGAGGATATATCCAGTTTACAATACATTAAACAATAACTTGCAATATCTTTTATTTGTTCCGGCGTAAATAAATCGAAGTGATCGGCTAAAAATTCATTACATTTTATTTTAGAATTGTTATCATAGTAAGAATACGATTTATATTCAATGTGATTATTTTCAGTATTTTCATACATTGCTAAAATCGGTGAATATGTGCTAAATTTAGGTTTATTTAATACATTATTTTTTGGATTGATAGTTTGAAATACGGAGCGAAAACCTTTACCCGGTCTATGTTCTAAACTAAAATATGCCGTACATCTTAACCGTCCATAAGGATAATTATTTGATGTTGCTTTATCAGTTGTTTTGAAATAGTTTTTCATATTATAACCTCTTAAAAATTTGTTTATAAATTAACCTACTTAAAAATACAAATTTATTTTTATTTAGTCAAGTAAATAGTAAAATATTTTTAATTATCTATTAAATATGGAGTATCTAAAAATAATAAACATTCAAGTTTTTTATTAGTAAATATATGATTATTCAAATTAAATGCAATAAATATTTTAATTTTGTATTTTATTTTAATATATTGTAAATTCATATTATAACCTATTGAAAAATAATTTAGCGTTACAAATTATAAATTCTTTTATATAATATCTTCCATTTTCTAAAATTAATTTTTGTCTATTATTAATTTTAGGTTTGCCTACATGACATTCTTTTGTACTTATTTTTTTATTAATAGCATCTATATTAAATTTTTCATTGCCGTAATATGTATATATGCTTTTTAAATCCTGAAAATAAGAAGTTCCAAAAGTAATATATTTTGAATTCATATTATTTAACCTATTGAAAAATAATTTCAAATTTTAAATTATATCCAGCTTCTAATATTTTATCATATTCAGATTCACTAATATATAATTTACTTTCTTTTAATGTTTGTTTTGTTAAATAATATAGTAAATTTTTATCCTCAATTTTATTAACAGTAAGTTTATTATTATTTACTTCTCTTAGTGTTAATTTATTATAATTTACTATAAAACCGGAATCATTTTTAATTGATATCATTGTATAATCTTTTTATTTTATTATAAATCCGTTCCAATTACGATCTAAATACTTATAAAAACTCATTTTAGAAATATCGGGATATTTTTTAGAAAGCAATTCACTAGCTAATTTTATTCTATCATATATTTTATAATGATAAGCTTGAGTCATTCTATAATGATCACAAATATCTTTTATTTGCTCGTTTGTAAAGTCGGTTGTTAGCATAATTATAACCTATCTTAAAATATATTTTAGTTCATTCAGTTCATTTATATCTGTTGTAATTTTTTCAATTTGATCTAATTCATTATTTTTAAATAATTTTATATATTTATTATTATTTTTTCTATAATTAAATATTTTATGAATTATTTCAACTGTAAGATCATTTGAATTAATTGTTTCTAAAATATATCCTAAATAATAAAATTTATTATTAGAATGAATTCCTTTGCCTACAACTTCAATTATATAATACATTATATTACCGGCGTTAATGTTTTATTCTTAAAATCTATTCTAAAAGTGTGTCCATAAAAATCTTTCTTTTTACCATTTAAAACATATTCCTTCATAAAAAATATGTTTCCTACCCTCCATATTTGAAATGTAGCATATTTACAAGCTGCTATTTCATTTATTGCTTTTTGTTTTGCTTCTGATAGTGTCATTTTATAACCTTTAATTTTTAACCTACTGAAAGATACAAATTTATTTTTAATTTGTCAAGAGTTTTCTAAAATTATTTTTTTAGATATTTCTAATATTTCACTCCCAAACTTATTTAAGATAAAATTTTGCATTGAGGTTTTGCCGTCCTCAATATACCCATATACAGATTTTAAATAATTATCAAACTTAAAAATGTCAAAAAATACCATTCCAAAATAAAATAATTTATAATCAAAAAATTCCAGTACTACATTTTTAGCATTTCTATTATTATCATATAAATGTATATTGAAAAATCTAAAAAATTTATCTAAATATTTACAGTTCTCTTTATAATGATTAGCTATCATTATAATATTATGATTCCATCGATCAGCATTATTTACAATGTTCTTTTCAAAATATGACTTTGCAACTTCAAAACCATATTCTTTTATAATATTCCAAATTTTTTCAAATGTAAATATATTACTATCGGGAATATCTATTTCTTCATATTTAGTAAATTTTTTAGTTCCGATTCCATATATCCATAGAGTATGATTATTTAAATCATAATCTGCGGAATAATATATTTGCTTTTTTATTGTAGCTTTAATTATATGCATGATATATAACCTTTATAATAATTATTTAATTAACCTAAATACAAAATACAAATAATAAATTGCTTTGTCAAGTTTAA